>Ga0068714_10000018_pt1 | contig 354352 bp, 280 predicted proteins | sample MTBNYHSulfiMetaG_FD_62988 | JGI IMG/M metagenome (GOLD analysis project Ga0068714, IMG submission 62988) | Enrichment culture microbial communities from rom New York Harbor, USA that are MTBE-degrading - MTBE-NYH (New York Harbor Sulfidogenic)... | ecosystem: Environmental > Aquatic > Marine...
TTTGTTCACCTCTAACCAAGGCATGGCACTTCCTCCTAGTTGCAATGCCTCAAATTTATTATAGAGTGTAAACTATGTCTCCGGTTTATTTTGTAAACCATGTCGTCGGTTCATACCGTCAGCCCATGGGGAGAGGGGCCGGGGGTGAGGTGGAAACCGTGGTGCCGGTTGTCACAAGACCCCGGTTGCTGGGTACCGCCGCCATCCGATATAGTGGCTTCGCCATCAATCAATAACCGGTGGTGTATTGAAGCGACCGGGGATGCAACAACCAGTGAATGTGGCAGCACGAATCAATACCTTGCCAACCTCGGGCGCCTCGATACGTTTCACTGCGTGAAACACTCGTTATCGGCAATTTTCGCCCCCAAGATTCTGTCCCAAAATCTCCCTTTGTATTAAATAAATACTTGAAATTTATAATGAATCTGTGTATATTAGGCACACATCGTCTTTAAGAGGAATTTATGCAGCATTTTAACTGGGATAAAGAAAAAAATTTGAAACTCAAAGAACTGCGAGGTATTTCATTTGAAGAAATCGTTTTTTATATTTCAAATGGTGCCGTAATCGATGTAGTTGAGAATCGAAAAAGCGAAAAATATAAAAATCAATTCATATTCATAATCGAAATTGATTCATACGCATACATTGTTCCATTTGTTGAAAATGACGATGAAATATTTCTCAAAACAATTTATCCGAGTAGAAAAGCTACCAAAGAATACTTAAACAAGGAGTAATGATATGGCAAAAATAGATAAATACGAAAAAGAAATAATGGAATCTTATGAAAAAAATGAGTGGAGCTCAGTAAAAGATGCTCCTCAAAAAATGAAAAAATATCAGGAATTGGCTAAGATTCATTTAAAAAAAGAAAAACGTATCAACATAAGAATTTCAGAAAAGGATCTTGAGGACATTCAAAGAAAAGCTATTACTCAAGGACTACCCTATCAAACATTGATAGCAAGTATAATTCATAAATATAACTCAGGGCTATTAACTGAAAAGAATGATTAACCAAACGAGGGGGCGAAAACAGCCGATAACAAAGGCTAAACGCGGCGCCGGAGTACCGGCTTGGCCTTGAAGGCACATTTGCCACTCATCGTAGCAAAAACTTTTTGATTTAAGATACCTGGTTTTAAAAGAATACTAAACGCCGTTAACCGGCAAACGTCGTTTAGCCAAGACGGCAATCGAGGCCTCGTGGCTGCTCGAAAGCTGGATACAGTAAGCCCCCGGTTGCTGAGTGATCGCGTCAGCGATCGTATCGAAGTGACCGGGGGAGGTTAAATCAGAGATTTCCTGCCAGAAAGCCCTCTCCTGTGGGAGAGGGCGCGGCGGAGCCGGGGTGAGGTAAAAAAAGGACGCCCTCGCGGGCGTCCCTTCTGTGTTGCTAAAAGTGTATTCTCTTAGAGAATCTTGTAGTTTACACCGATACCGAAGAGAAGAGCGTTCTGATTATGTGTCATCAACAAAGTTCCACCGGTTTTGTATTTAGATTCAAAATAAATTTGATCTGATACCGTAACTTCAACATTCAGACCTTCGAGAGGAGTGATAACTACTCCACCACCAACATTGAGCTGGTTGAAGGCTGCATTTGAATAATCTTGGTTATACTTATCGGCTGTGTCGGAGGTTTGGAACATGGTTCCCACACTTACTGCAAGGAGAGGCATAATCTGATACTGAGCGCCGATACCGATTTTGTGAGTATCTTTCGCATGTCCCTGCTCTATAATGACGTTGTCCTGATGTATTGCGCCGCTGAATTCAAAGATGTAGGAGCATGAAACATCAAGGCCTTCCATTACGGTATAGCCTATACCAAGGGCTAGATATGCCGGTTTGTATGTAGTTGATTTGGATTTGGTTGTACCAGCAGCAGCACCACCACCATTTATTTTCATAATTGTGGTTCCCTCAAGAGTTAGACCAGGCTGATACTGCAGTGCAATATTAAGCCCATCCATGGGGGTAGCCATGATTCCGAGGAGAGGAGTATAGCCCCACTCTGAGTATTCAAAATCCATTTTTGTAGTGCCATCACCGGGATTGGTTAATTTAATTTCTGCAGTTTGTATTTTCTGAAGAACTCTAAATCCTGCTCCTACGCTGATCATGTCATTAAGCTTATAAGCACCACCGATTGTGTGTCCAAGATAAAATACGGAGGCATCCACTTTTCTACCAAAATCATCATATCCAGCAAGAGGAGTTCCTGCGAACAGACCAACACAAATGGACTCTGCACCTGTGCCCAAATCCCAACTTCCGCCTGCTCCGCCGTCCTGTACAGCCAATGTATAAAAGAAAGCGCCTTTTTCTGTTTTGTAAGCCACTGCAAGGTTTGGTATCGCCGGACTCCACTGTTTTGACTCAACCTTACTGTCGCTACCACCGCTTGCACCAGTCACTCCAAGACCTTTTGTTGTTTTTGTTAAGTACAAAGTTCTGCTGCCAAGGTCGATATAAAGACCATCCTTGAGCTGCGTGAGTCCTGCTGGGTTGTAGTATGCCGCATCAACAGTGCCGGATGCGGCATAGTTGCTCTGCAGTCTCTCACTAGACGGAGTGAGGTTGTACTGATACGCAAAAGCACTGACCCCGAAGGCGAGTGTTATGGCCAGAGCCATGAGAAGAACATTCAATTTCTTCATTAAGAAACCTCCATTAAATTTTTACTGATTTTTGTAATGATAGAAATGTCAGCATATTCTGATTCTTTTTGTATGCCAAAACATGCTTTCAGAGATATAGCCATATCGAAAAGATAAAGTCAATCTTTTTTGTCGTGGAACTATACAAAAATTTTCATGTATATGCTTAAATATTGACATTATGAGACATAATGTTTAAGAAAAGTTAATTGTTTGGTTAATTTTTAAAAGGCAAGAGAACCACAGGGTCGCAGGGACACGGGGAAAGCACAGGGGGAAGAGGAGGAGATGGTTTATCCAATGTATCATAGAATCTGTCCTGGCAGATAAACTTCAGATGTTCGGGAGCAGGGTTGGAAAGATTTGATCATGAACGATGTTGTGTTTTTGCTATTTCATGCAGGCAGCTGAAGATAAACCCCATCTTTATCCCCTGTGTCCCCGTGCCCCTGTGGTTGCATTTTCTTAAGAGAACCACAGGGTCACGGAGACACGGAGAAAGCACAGTGGGAAGAGGGGGATGGTTGATCTAATGTATCAATGAATCAGTCCTGGTGGATAAACTTCAGCAGTACGGGAGCAGGGTTTTAAAGATTCGTTTCTGAACGATGTTGTTTTAACGGTGTTTCATTCAGGTAGCTGAATATAACCCCTCATCTTTACTCTCTGTGCCTCTGCGTCTCTGTGGTTGCATTTTCTTTTTAAGAGAACCATGGAACATTACAGGATTATTCTTTTTATTCCATTTTTCAGAATCGGTACATTGAAGTTAATGAGCAGTCCAAGTCTTTTCTCGGTTATTTTCAGGTATGTCAACAACTGTGCCTCATGAACCGGATCAATTCTCTCAACAGATTTGAGTTCAACGATGATTTCCCGTTCGACCAGGAGATCAAGTCTATATTCCCCAAGAGGACAACCCTTATATGTGATCGGTACTGATACCTGTCTTTCAACTGTTAAATGGTTTTCCTGTAATTCAATACACAAGGCATTTTCGTATATTGATTCCAGAAGTCCAGGTCCCAGGGTTTTGTGAACCTCTATTGAGCAAATAATAATTTTCCTCGTAATCGTGTTAAAGAAATCTATATCATTCTCCATAACCCCCCTGTGCCCCCGTGTCCCTGTGGTTGCATTTTCTTTGAATATTAATACGAACGATCAGTTGTATTATTTAAAGAAATATCGGGGCGGTGACTGGATGTAAATGAAATGAAAAGGTTTATCCACCGGGGGCAGGGTCACGCAGGGGCGAACATCAGGAGCTCAGATAATCGTTAACGGACATTCTTACTTTGTTCAGTATTTCGAGACAATGTTTGCAGATTTTTTCATCGGGAGTATAATCGGGAAGGGCGTTTCCCAGAGGATACTTTGACGGAAGATAAATCGAATCAATGAGATCAATATCATCTTCTTGAATGTCAATGATGCAGCTGTTTTCCGCCAGTTGGGAAATCAGCTCATTGATGCTGTGAGTTCTTTTCAGTTTTATTTCCTTTTCGATCAACAATGCTTTCAGAAATTTTTCAATCGATTGCTGAATGTTTTGTAAAGCCGGATTGAAAAGCTCGCTTTTAATAAGAATTTCGGCCGATTCATGATTCTCCCGGGCGTAGGTGAGCCAGGCTTTTACCTCATCTTTCATAGATGACAGTACCATTGTTGATTTCATCAACGAAAGAGAATGATAATGTGCCTTTTTTTAACGGGATGATGTCTATCGGCAATATCTTTGAAATGTGCCGCAGTTGTTTTCGGTATTTCATCGCGAGAGTCAGGTAATTATCGTTACTATCTTCAAAAAGGGCAATGTCAATATCATCAGGATTGTCAGCCGTATTAAATGATCCGAAGATAATAATCTTGTCAACTTCATCGTTATCGCGTAGAGCAGTGATAATGTCGTTTTTAATGCTGTTTTTTTGTGATAAACTTAAATGCATTATGCGGCCTTTTTTTCATTTCTTTAATGTTGATAAATGTAAAGTAATGATAGATTGTCACTGATTTCAAGCATTTTTCTTATGCCCCCGTGGTTGCATTTTTTTTTAAGATCACCACAGGGTCGCAGGGAAGTTTTCCTTTGCATTTCCTGCTTAAAACAGTTTAAATGCGGTCATGACCAGGGTAATGACGATGGGGATAAACCAGGTCATGAAGGTTATGCGTTTTTCCAGGGAATCAAATCTGGTTTCATTGGCTGCAAACCGTACATCCATGGCATCAAATCGCGGCTGGAATCGTTCCGTCATTTCTTCGATAAGCTTTCGGTTGTTCTCTTCAAGGCGTTTTGTCAGGATGTTCTCGAAGCGCTGTTCGCTGATTTCGATGATTTCATCTTTCAGGGCTTTATAGTCGCTGAAAGAAACCTGGCGGGTTGATTTTTTAGCTTTTTCCGGCATATGATGCTCCTGTATTAAGGGTTTTAATATTAATACGATTTGTCAAGCCCTTCGTGTGAAAAAAAAAGAGAGAATGATGGCACAGGAAGGCCGCGAAGAGCGCGAAGGGGAGGGTTTTTAGAGGTATCCATAATATACTTGACGTTCGGAATAACGTACGTTATATTTCAGTAGAGAGGTTGATATGAAAACAATAAATGCGACAAAAGCCCGTGACAGCTTGTATCATTTAATCGATGAGGCAAACGCTTCGCATGAACCAATACATATTACCGGCAAGAGAACAAGCGCAGTGTTGATATCAGAAGGTGACTGGAATGCCATCCAGGAAACACTTTTTTTGTTGTCCATACCTGGCATGCGGGAGTCCATAATTGAAGGTATGAAAACTCCCATTTCAGAGTGTACCGGGGATCTTGACTGGTGAAGTATAAACTGGTGTTTACCAGTCAGGCCCGTGCCGATGCCAAAAAACTGGCGAAATCGGGCTTGAAAGAGAAGGCCCTGGAGCTGCTCGATATCCTTGCCGAAGATCCTTTCAGATATCCTCCTTCATTTGAAAAACTCACCGGTGATCTCACCGGTGCTAATTCAAGGAGAATCAATATCCAGCATCGAATCGTTTATCAGGTTCTGCCCGATGAAAAAATCATAAAGGTAATCCGTATGTGGACTCATTATGAGTAATGAATTCCTTCGGGAGCCGGTTTCTGACAATTTACGCATCGCCTGGCTCGTTAAACCGGATGCTGCACAATCATCTTCTCTTTAAAACAATTTGAAGGCCGTCATGACCAGGGTTATGACGATGGGGATAAACCAGGTCATGAAGGTTATGCGTTTTTCCAGGGAATCGAAGCGGATGTCGTTAGCATCAAATCGCGGCTGGAAGCGTTCCGTCATTTCTTCGATGATCTTTCGGTTGTTCTCTTCCAGGCGTTTTGTCAGGATGTTCTCAAAGCGCTGTTCGCTGATCTCGATGATTTCATCTTTCAGTGCCTTGTAGTCGCTGAAAGAAACCTGGCGGGGTGATTTTTTCGCTTTTTCCGGCATAGTATGCTCCTGTATTAATAATTTTAATATTAATACGAATTGTCAAGCCCTTTGTGTGAAAAAAAATGTCACATGAAGGCCGCGAAGAGCGCGAAGAAAAGAGTTTTAAACCCCTGCGGGGGTGGCTCCCCGGGATCCAGGGACGGCAGGGCATATTGAGCCGGGGTCAGGGATCGGATACAGACACCGGAGTGTCATGCGCAGAGATTTAAAGTCCTGTTTTTAAAGGATTCACCACCTGGACACCCCTGATGAGCTGACCATGAGTCAGGTCCTCGGTCCACAGGTATTGACATTTTCCCTGCTCAGCGGCAGTTACGATGAGGGAGTCCCAGAAAGAGAGTCGGTTCAGGATGCTGCAGTCAATTGCTTCATTGATCATATCCGTTGAAATTGTTATTATTTCAAAATTCTGAAAAGAGTGTATGAGATCCTTGACTCTCAGGGGATCGGCTCCCAGCTTTTTCGTAGCTGTGACATAGAATTCCTGTATAACCTGTGTGGAAATGACGCTGAGGTTGTTTTCGGCGGCTTCTTTTATTTTTAGCCGGCATGTCAGCTGCTTGTCCCTGTCATGATTGTCCATCGCATAGACCAGTATATTGGTATCGATGAAAATTTTAGACATCATAGAGTTCCTCGCGCTTCCATTTTTTCCCCTTCGAGTCTGTGTTCAGTTCATCCATGAGACTGAAGCAGTCATCGATCCATTGCCCCGAGGATTTTTCCACGGTCTGTTTTAATACGGTCCGTATGAGAGAATTGAGCGAGGTGTTATGTTCCCGGGCGTATTGCCTGCTTTTATTTAACAGGGTCTCATCAATGGAAATTGTAATATTGGGCATACCGATCCTCTTTTTACACGTATTATGTGTACAAATATACTGTGCAAGTTAGGTGTCGTCAATATTTTTTCTCATAGGTCCTCAGTGCCGCTTTGTCACAATTAATACGAGGATGGATAAATATTCTTTAACAAAAATGGTCATACCATGCAGAATTTTTTGAAACAGGAGCAGGTATTTAACCCCCCTGCGGGGGTGGCTCCCCGGGATCCAGGGACGGCAGGGCATATTGAGCCGGGGTCAGGGATCGGAATAGATTCAAAACCCCTTTCAGGGGTGGTGAAGGCGGATATATAAACAGTATACGTATATCCGCCGGGGTCCGGGGGCGGTGTGACCATATCCTGAATATTAATAAAAATATACATTTTTTACTTTACATCACATAAGAGTCATCATTTAATATACAGTTGCTTTTCCCGCTGCGGAGCGGACAGGCATGGCACTACAGTCGTATTTCAGCTATTTATACAGACAGGAAACCAATGGAAGATCAGGAAACCAAACATAACCTCGCGTACCTGGAGCGCCAGCTTCTCAACCTGAGCAAGCTCGTGGATATAAACAGCATCATCAACTCGACGCTGGATATCGGGAAGCTTCTCACCATCATCATGGAAATTATCAAGGATATCATGGAGACCGAAACCAGCACCCTGCTGCTTCTCGAGGAAGGTTCAGGCGACCTGGTTTTCAAGGTGGCCCTGGGCAGCGCCGGTGATGAGTTGATGGAAAAATACCGCGTCCGCATGGGGCAGGGTATTGCCGGATGGGTGGCCAGCAACCGCAAGCCCCTCATCGTGAACGATGTCTACAGTGATGAGCGTTTTGATCCCAATTTTGATAAAAGCACGGGTTTCGTGACCCGGGCCATCCTGTGTTCGCCCCTTCTTTTTAAGGGAAAACTCCTGGGGGTCATCCAGGCCATCAATCCCGTAAACCGACCCCAGTTTACCGTCGAAGACCAGAACCTTTTTAAAATATTCTCCGACCAGGCGGCCCTGGCAGTACAGAACGCCATATTTTTCCAGAGCGCCCTGGAAGAGGAGCGCATCAAGGGCGAACTGGTATCGGCCCGTTCAATCCAGGAGACGCTGGTTCCCAGTTTCAATGTGACTCACGGCAATTTTGAGATCGCAGCGCGGTCCCTTTCGGCCCGGGAAGTGGGCGGTGAGTTCCACGGCCTGTACCGGCTCGATGACGATAAAATGGCCATAGCCATGGGCGACATTCATGAAAAGGGCATCCCCGGCGGGCTCCGGGCCTCCACGGCCAACGGGGCGCTGAAGATGCTTTCGGGTCTCAAGGGCCATGACCCGGCCGCCCTTCTCCAGTATATCCGCAACACGGCGGCCCGCGATGTGGATTTTGTCAAGCGCATGTCCCTCTTTTTCGGCGTCATAGACAGGGAGAGCGGGGAAATGCTTTTCTCCAATGCCGGTGTGACCTATCCCATCCTGGTGCGCGACGGAATAGCCCGGTATCTCCGCCTGGGAGTCATGAGCATCGGCGACGAGGAAAAGGAGATTAAAAGGATCAGGCTCCTGCTGCGGCCCGGCGATGTTTTTGTCGTTGTCACCGACGGTATCCTGAATATCAGGAACAGGGCGGGGCAGGTTCTGGGACTGAAGCGGATCATGGAAGAGCTGCAGGGAAAATTTACTTCTTCCGAAAGCATCATCGACGGCCTGGTACGTTTTTCCGTGGATTTCTCCGGCGGTCTTGAGCGGAGAGAGGATATTTCCATACTGGCTGTCCTGGCGAAACAGGGGCCGGCAGCGTAGAATATGAGTCAAGGAAAACAGGTTCGCTATGAGTGAGTTTATTTCGGTTATTTTCTGCAGAAGGTGCACGTCGCGGTATGTGGATATTTCACAGTGGAGTGACGAGGGAAACGCCATTCTCCAGTGCAGGAGCTGTGGTTACCGCGAGGAGCTGAAGGGTTTTACGCTGGGAAGATGCCGAGTCTCCAGCGTTGAACTTCAGACCGCCCGCGATACCATGGCCAAAAAAAACAAGTATGAGAAATAGCCGGGGGATTATTTAGTGAATAATCCCTTGAATAATACGTGGATGAAAAACCACATGGTCCTCATGAACCGGCCGATCCGCCAGGGTTTGGTTATTATCCGGTAAAACCAGTCCAGCCCCCTGTCCATGAAGAAGGGGGGCGCCTTCCGTATCTCTCCCGAAATGATATCGATGCTGCCGCCCACGCTGACAAAGATCGTGTTTGCAAATTCTTTCTTTATGCTTTCGATCCATTTTTCTTCCTTGGGAAAACCCAGTCCCACGAAGACGATGTTGGCCTCGGATTTGCGCATGGCCTCTATAACTGATTTTTCCCGGTCGGCGTTGAAATATCCCCCATGCCTTCCCACGATGCGGATGTTGGGAAAGGATTTTTTAATGTTAAAAAATGCCTTTTCCGCTATTTCGGGCCGCCCGCCCACGATGAAGATGGAATATTCATTGATTTCGGCTATGCGGATGACATCCATCATGAAGCTCAGTATGGATATCTGCTCCTTCAGCGGCGTTTTCAGCCTTCGTGCGGCCCACATCAGTCCGGCGCCGCTGGCAAAATGCATGTGGGCTTTGCTGGAGATGAGGCGCAGGTCCGTGTTGGTTTTAATCCGGTGCAGCTTGTAGGGATTGAGCGGTATTACGTGGTACACGCCGCCGTCCTTGATCATGTTCATGATTTTCACCACGGCCTGTTCGCGCGTAAGGTTATTGATGCCGATCCCCAGTATATTGACGACATTGACGTCATCAAGGGTTATCTGGTTGTATTCAAGGATTAGATCGCGATCCTGCTTGTATGAATCATAATAATGAAGATCCTTTGTTTCGCCGGCCATAGACCGTTTCCTCCTTAATAATCCCGCTTTATTGCACAAAATTCCCCGCACATGGAACACTGATCATCCATGTCCGAGGGTAAATCACTTCTATATTTGCGCGCCTTGTCCTCGTCGAGGGCCAGGCGGTACATCTCTTCCCAGTTCCGGCTTTTCCGGGCCCTGGACATTTCATCGTCCCAGGCGCGGGCCTTGTCACCCAGCTTGACTATGTCTCCCGCGTGGGCCGCTATTTTCGATGCGATGACCCCCTCGCGGACGTCATCAACGGTGGGGAGACTCAGGTGTTCCGCCGGCGTGACGTAACAGAGAAAGTCGGCGCCGCTGGCCGCAGCAATGGCGCCGCCGATAGCCCCGGTAATATGATCGTATCCCGGAGCGACATCGGTCACCAGGGGGCCCAGCACGTAGTAGGGCGCCCCGTCGCAGAGGGTTTTCTCCAGGCGCATGTTGTCGGCGATCATGTTCAGCGGCACATGTCCCGGTCCTTCAATGATTGCCTGGACGCCTTTTTCCCGGGCCCTGCGGGCCAGGTCTCCCAGGAGAACCATCTCGTGGATTTGTCCCCGGTCACTGGCGTCATGGGTGGCCCCGGGGCGTAAACCGTCGCCCAGGCTGATGACAATATTATATTCGGCAAGTATGTCGAGAATTTCGTCATACTGTTCGTAGAGAGGATTCTCTTTTTTATTCAGTTTCATCCATTCTCCCAGGATGGAGCCGCCCCTGCTGGTTATACCGATGATGCGTTTCTGGGAACGGAGTGATTCCACGGACTGCCGCGTTACGCCTGAATGGATGGTCATGAAGTCGACGCCTTCCTCGGCCTGACGCTGTATCACCTTCAGGAAATCTTTTATGGTCATCTCCATGATGGATTTTTTCTGATCGGTCATTTCCTTGGCCGTTTCATAGAGTGGAACGGTCCCCAGAGGCACCGATGAGTTTTCCAGTATTTTCCGGCGGAAGAAGGTCACATCGCCGCCGATGCTGAGATCCATGACGGCGTCGGCGCCGTACTTGACGGCTGTTTTCAGTTTTTCCAGCTCCGTATCCAGGTCGAAGAGATCCGGCGAGGTGCCTATATTGGCATTGATCTTCGTGGTGAGTCCTTTCCCTACTCCCACGGGATTGATATCTCTTTTTTTATTTTTAAAAATGACGATTTCGCCCCGGGCAAAGTGAGTCATGACATGTTCTATCGAGAGCACTTCCTTTCCGGCGACGTAGTTGACTTCAGGGGTCACTATTCCCTGGCGTGCTTGTACAAAAATATTCATCGTATCAATCCTTGCTAATGCTTTGTAATTCCACGCGCCATGCACGCGTCGATATGGACTGGGTGAAGCTATGAGCCCCGGCTGAACCGGGCCATGTCTTGAACGGGCGGCACACAGTGTCTGGATATGTATGAGATACTTTAGTAATCTTTCACCGTGTCAATAATATTTCTCCCCAATGTATAAAAAGTATGGTAGATATCCTTTAATTTTCAATTAAAATCTTGACACAATGTATAAATTTTCATTAAAAGCATTACTTCAGGGTCCGTTTTCCCTGATTCCCGTACTCAGTAAGGTACCCATATGCTGAGCCGATTTCAAGTGACTGTAAAAAAAACAAGTGGCGAGGTACAATCATGACACGGTTCGATGATATTCGGAAGTTTGCTCAGTACAGCTATTCGCGCAGCGGGATTATTGAGCCTGATACGCACTATGCCATGAACAGGGAAAAGGTCATGGAAGTGCTCAGTGCCTATAATCCCGAGGTCATTGTAAAAACCGGTGTCGGCAGCGGCAGGCTTCTCGCCGATATGGCCGCGGCCACGAAGGCCTTTCTTGTCGTGGTCGAACCCTCACTGGAGGTCATCGAATCCTTTATTCAAGACCATGCCGGGTCGGAGATCCTGGAGAAGATACGGTTCATCAACGGCGAATTCAACAACTTCCCCGTGGATTATTACGCCGCCGACCTTATCGTGTGCATCGATTACCTGAATTTTGTCGAATCGGGAAAAGTAATTGATGAATTCAGGCGCGCGCTGCAGTTTGACGGCATACTCTTTGTAGCAACAACGGTCCTGAATGAAGAGGATATGGACGGTCTTCTCGATGATTATACCCGGAACATGTTTCCCCTCCATAATGAGTATTACCTGCCCGATGAGCTCAGGACCGTACTTACTCTCAATGAATTCAAGTTTATCAAGGGGAGCCTGGACAGCTATGAGAGCGATATGGAGGCTGCCCGGCTTTTTTTCAGCGGACATTTCGGCGGTGCGGAAAAGGAAACCGGCGAGCTCCTGGGTGAAAACAACGATGCTTTTAACCGGTTCTACGGTCTTCATGAGGGGAAGATCAGCATTCCCTATTACAGCGGTGTTTTCATGCGGATAAAACCAGACCATATTAAAATATAAGGAAAATGCCGTCATGATGTTTTCAGTGAAAGGCTCTGCCATACACGGGGATGTGAAAATTCCCGGCTCGAAATCCCATACCATCCGGGCCCTTGCCTTCGCCCTGCTGGCCGAAGGTGAGTCCGTTGTGGAATTCCCTCTCTATTCCTCCGACACGGAATCATGCATGGGCATGGTCCGCCGGCTGGGCGGCAGTATCGCAGAGGAGAAGGACGCCTGGAGGGTGACGGGTGCCGGAAACAGGCTGCCCGTTCCCGATGATGTCATTGACGTGGGGAATTCCGGAACTTCCCTCTATATCGGCCTGGGCATCGCTTCACTCATTGACGGCATGACCATTTTCACCGGTGATCACCAGATCCGGAACCGGCCGGCTGACGCGCTCCTTTCATCCATCAATGACCTGGGCGGGAAGGCCCGGTCTACCAGGGGAAACGGAAAACCGCCCCTGGTCATAGAGGGTCGAATCAAGGGAGGCCGAACCGCCGTTGAGGCCGTGACATCGCAGTATCTCTCGTCGCTCCTCATTGCCGCTCCCCTGGCTGAAGGGGAAACAATCATTGATGTCCCGCTTCTGAACGAGCAGCCTTATGTGACCATGACCCTGGCATGGCTCGACCGGCTTGGAATAAAGTATGTGAACAGCAACTACAGGCAGTTTACCGTGCCGGGAGGGCAGGTCTATCGTCCCTTCAAAGCGGCCGTGGCCGCCGACTTTTCATCAGCCACGTTTTTTCTCGTGGCCGCGGCTATCTGCGGCGCCGAGCTGAATCTCCTGGGTCTGGATTTCAACGATACCCAGGGCGACAGGGAAGTGGTGAATATCCTGAGAAAAATGGGAGCCGAAGTGAAAATCGGTGAAAGAAATATCCGCATCAGGGGAAGAGAGCTCACGGGCGGGGTCTTCGACCTCAACGCCATCCCCGATGCGCTGCCGGCCCTTGCCGTTGCCGGGTGTTTTGCCGCCGGAGAGACGCGCCTGGTGAACGTGGCCCAGGCCCGCCTGAAGGAAACGGACAGGATACGCGTGATGTACGAAGAATTGCGGAAGCTGGGCGCCGGCGTGGAGGAGCTTCCCGACGGACTGGTTGTCCGGCGGAGTGAGCTGAAGGGGGCCCGGGTGAACGGGCATCATGACCATCGCGTTGTCATGGCCCTGTCCGTAGCAGGCCTGGCCGCCGAAGGCGAGATGATCGTGGAAACGGCCGAAGCCGTGGCTGTTACATTCCCCGGGTTCATGGGGCTTATGAAAAATATCGGTGCCGATATACAAGAGATAAAGGAGTGATACGATGGCCGTACGTGGTGTCCGTGGAGCGACGACAGTCGCCGCAAATACGAAAGAAGAGATAATTTCCAAAACCGAGGAACTCCTGAAGGCCCTGGTGACCAGGAATGACCTGCATGCCGATGATATAGCCTCGGTTATATTTTCCGTCACGGAGGATGTTGATGCGGAGTTCCCGGCGGTTGCGGCGCGCGCGATGGGCTGGATCTATACACCGCTTTTCTGTACCAGGGAAATTCCCGTGAAGGGCAGCCTGAAGGGTGTCATCAGGGTTCTCATGCATGTCAATTCCGATAAACGTCAGGAGGAGCTCATGCAGATATATCTCCATGATGCCAGGAAGCTGCGGCCGGACCTGGAAGAAGGGGGAAGCAGGTATTATTCATCGGAATAAGGGGCTACTGCATTATGATTTCCACCCTGTCGTGACAGAGGGGGAAATTATCCAGCGACATGACCTGCCAGGAAATGCTGTTCGATCCAACGATGCGGATGCTCGTGTCAAATTCCTTCATCTGAGTCAGGTACACGCTGAGGGAAGCTATGCCGCAGCTGTTCAGGTACTCAAGCTGCGATACATCGAGCTCGATAAAATCTCCGAGACGTGATGAAAGGGAAATAAGATCCGTATTGATTGTTTTCCGGTATTCATAATCCTTCAGGCGCATGGTTCCCCTGAATATGATTCGGTGTTCCTTTTCCAGGAACTGTATGGAGTAATTATCGTTTTTAATGATGCCTGTTTCATCCATGGCGAACCTCCATCACTCAACCTTAATTTTTGCCGTGACCGTAAGGGCAAGGTGACCGCCCATTCTGGAAAATCCAAAATTGATGTCCATCCTGTAGTCTTTTTTCAGCAGTATGAGCCCTATGCCGGTCTTTGCCCTGTTGTGATACAGGTCCTCGATTCTCTGGATATAGAGCCTGTTGAGGTCCTGGGAGAAAAGGGTGCTGCAGAGCCTGCTGAAGTCATCGATGGTTCCTTCGGAGACGGTATTGGTGACGCGGAAAATAAATTCATTGCCGTTTTTAAATGTGTAAATATCGATGGGTACGCCTTTGTGGCAGGCGAATTTAACGGCGTTTTCTATCAATTCATTGAGAACGGTGGAAATGGTATTGTGAGCCAGCCGGCTCGGCAGATCATGGCCGTAGAAATCGGCGATAAAATTGGCCACATCGCTCACCCTGGACCATTGACTCAGGACGTTTTCCGGCACCAGGGAAAGATACAGCTTGTTATTATACGCCTTGTCAAGATCGATCGCATCGCCTATGATTGTATCCAGGGTCATGTATTCCGTTCCATTCATTTCCGGATCTGTGATATTCATTAGGGTTTTTGCCGCTGCTCCTGATATTGATGGGATCATTCTATGGGACTCCTGTTAAATGTTCAATTAAAATTCTTAAAATTCCCTTGTTGACCTTCTATGCGGAATGATGTATTATAGCCTCACAAGGTTGAGACTACCATGGATGGCAACGGCCAAAATGAAGTTTTTAACGGTAAACAGGTAAAAACTTCATAAAAAAATTGATTTTTTTACTATACGTTTAAATGTGTCATAAAAAAGAGTAAGAAGGCAGTATATTTTTTCGCCTGCTCACGAAAATCGCCATTTCGGCATCGGGATATGATGAAAAAAAAGAAATTATCGGCAATACCTGTTCTGTTCCTGGGGGCTCTGACCCTTTACTCCTCCCTGGCTTTTTCTCAGGAAGAACGGAAGATAGAACTGACCGCCCAGGGAATACTGGCACGCGTTGACAGGATACTGGAATACCCCGCGGGGCAGGTGCTGGGCAGGATGAAACATGTGAAACCCGACGGCAGTTCCTATACAATTGAGATAAATGCCTCGGTCACCCCGGAGGATTTTCTCTTTGTCTTCAGCAGCAGGGAACGGGGCGAATCGCTGAAGGTTCTCTATAATCTCGGCGGTGAGGATATCTGGGTCTACAATATCCACTCCATAAAGCTCTATCATAAGCTGGGCATCGACAAATATGATCCCATCATGGCAACAAACTTCAGCTTTATCGATTTGTCTAACTATGATTTGCAGAGCAATTATACGGCGGCTATCACGGGCAATGCCATGGTGAAAGGATATGAGGCCTACAAGCTGGTGTTGAAGCCCATCTTCAAGGGCGGAGAGTACGGTCTTCTGACGCTCTATGTAACCAAGGATGAGTTCATCCCCCTGCGGATAGACTTCCATGACCGGGACAACGCCATTTATAAATTCATGACCATTGCGAAAATAAAGAAAAAGGATGACCGGATAATTCCCCTGAGATACGATATGATGGATATCCGGACAGGAACCATCACCATCCTTTCCTTTCACAGCTTTGATGAGGATGTGAAATTCAAAAAGGAAATATTCAGGTCGGAACTGCTGGGAGAATGACACGTGCCCCATTTTTTTATCAACAGGAGCGATATCTCCGGTGATATCTGTGTAATCGGCGGCGATGATTTTCATCATCTCACCAGGGTCCGGCGGGTGAAGGTGGGCCAGAAGATATCACTCATCGGCGAAGATAAAAAGAAGATGTCCTGCGAAATAATCGAGGTCGGCAGGGAGCAGATCAGGGCAAAAATTCTTTCCGCCGATGCGGGGCCCGATACCTTTCCGGCCGATGAAAAGGCGGGACTCGATTTCACTGTGTACATGAGTCTCCTGAAGGGAAAGAAGTTCGATGTTGTCGTTCAGAAACTCGTGGAGCTGGGCGTGAGCCGGATAATCCCCATCGTGACGGAGCGGTCCATCCCCGGCTATGAAGAAAAAGAAAAAAACAGGCTGGAGCGGTGGAACAGGATCGCTCTCGAGGCGGCCAAGCAGTCGCTGCGAACCACGGTCATCCCTGTTGAGCATATCGTGTCCTTCCGGGACGCCGCGGATCAGGACGCATCGGATATGAAGATCATCGCCAATCCCGGAAAGGGGCAGAGTATCAGGTCTTACCTGGAAGAACACCGGGGTGGTACGAGCATCAGCCTCATGATAGGTCCCGAGGGCGGTTTTTCCCCGGCGGAAACGGAAAGCGCCGAATCCCGGAACTGGCAGAGCCTCCAGTTCGGGTTTACCCAGCTTCGGGCCGAGACCGCGGCCCTGGTTCTGGCATCGATAATAATTTACGAGTGGAGTATATGAAGTGAACATCCGGCTTAACGGGAAAGATAAAGCATTTGACGGCGGGACCATCATGGATCTCATAAAGGAATATAAACTGGACCCGCGACGCATCGCCGTTGAGAGAAACGGTGAAATCGTCCACCGCGAGGTCTATGCGAAAACCGCTGTTCAGGATGGCGATATCATCGAGCTGGTGAAATTTGTTGGCGGCGGTTGAGAGAATGATTTTCGAACCGGAGCGATTAAATGACTGATGCCATGTTAACGGCCGTTGACGCCAACTTCAACCGCGCCATGGAGGGGCTTCGCGTGTGCGAGGACGCCCTTCGTTTCGCCGCCCATTCCCCCCATTCCGTGAAACTCAAGGAGCTCCGGCACGCGTTGAACTCCCTTATGAAAGGGATTCCCGCCCGCAGGCTGCTCCGGGCCCGGGACGTGGAAGGCGACAGCCAGAAATTCGTCGATCTCCCCACGGAGCGCACCAGGGACACGGTCCCGGACCTGGTGCGGGCCAACATCCACCGTGCCATTGAAGCGATCCGCTGTATCGAGGAATATTCAAAAATCCAGGGCGCGGAAGATGCGGGACTTGCGGGCCGGAGCGGCGCCTTCCAGAAGCTGCGTTTTGAATTATACGATATGGAAAAAACCGTTATCCTGGATCTCGGCAGGGAAGAGAAAAAGAATGTCTTGAGGAACGCCCTGTATGCCATCCTCGATTCGGCCTTCGTTGAAAAAAGCAGGCTGGAAGAGACCTGCCTCCGCCTCATAAAGGGCGGCGCGGCCGTGATACAGCTGAGAATGAAAAATGAACCGCGCCGCGAAATATACAGCGCTGCCGGGGACCTGTGCCGCCTCTGCCACGAGCAGGGAAAGCTTTTCATCGTCAATGACTATCCCGACATCGCCGAAGCCGTTGATGCCGACGGAATACATCTTGGCCAGGATGATATCCCCCTTTCCGTGGCGCGGGGAATCCTCGCGGCGGACCGCATCATCGGGATCTCAACCCATTCCATTGAGCAGGCCGTTACAGCGGCGGCCCAGCGGCCCGATTATATCGCCATCGGTCCCATTTTCGATACATCGAGCAAAAACGGCGACCTGATCCGGGGCATCGGCACGGCCGTAATCGGGAAAATCAGGAATGCCGTTGATATTCCCCTGGTGTGCATCGGCGGCATCACCGGCGGCAACGCCGCGGAAGTTGCAGCGGCGGGATGCGCCTGCCCGGCCGTCATATCATACCTGTATAAAGATGACAGGGTGGAAGAAAACTGCCGTACCATCATAGATAAACTGCGCTGAACATGAAAAAGAGAATCATTCTTCCCTATGCGGACCAATCCGGCAATGTGTACGAGTATGAAGGACTCGAGCCGGTCTTCAGAAGCGGCAACCGCTTTGTCCCCGTTAACCGCGATGAGCTCATAAAGCTGCCCTTCGGGAGCTATCTCTTTTCCCTGCCGGAACGATATCCCGTCACCCATAACAAAAAAACCGGCACCTTCGATGTCATTAAAAAATCCATGGAGGGCGAGGAGATACAGGCCGTGTCGTCCTTTCTGGCATCGGGATACCTCCGGACCTATCTTCCCGCCTCCAGGCCGAAAAAAAAAGTTCCCGTGCTGCCCCTCTGGGCCTATGCCGGTGTTGTCATCATGGACGGCGAATTCTATGTTCCCGCGGTCCGCATCGACGATGATCCGCGCTCGGACCCGTCCCTGCACCAGGACGGCAAAGAACTGAAGCGCGGCATAAAGGAAGTATCGGCACTGTATCCGCAAAACAGGCTGGTGAATCAGCTGAAGACCTGCTCGACGCAATACAACTGCCTGTGCGCCCGTAATTTTTTCATCGGCCGTTACGAGGCCCCGGTGCCCACGTCGCCGGCCTGCAATGCCGACTGCCTGGGATGCCTTTCCTACCAGGAGGATTCGGGATTTGCCGAATCGCAGCCGCGCCTGAACTTCAGTCCCGACCCCGGCGAGATATCCCAGGTGATCCTGCATCACTTCGGCCATGTTAATGAGGCCGTGGCCAGTTTCGGCCAGGGCTGTGAAGGGGAGCCCCTGCTGCGGCGCGGCGATATTGTCAGGGCCGTGGACCTGGTGCGGAAAAAGGAGACCCGGGGCACCATCAATATCAATACCAACGGCTCTGACCCCGGGGTCGTGCGTGATCTCATCGATGCGGGCCTTGATTCAATCCGTATCAGCATGAGCTCTCCCACGGAAAAATATTATACCCTGTATCACAAACCGCGCAATTATACCTTTGATGATGTAAAAAAATCCCTGGAGATTGCTCTGAGCAGGGGAATATTTGTGTCGATAAATCTCTTTTTTATGCCGGGCTTTACTGACATGGAGAGCGAAGTAACCTCGCTATTAAAATTTTTAGATACATTTCCGGTAAATATGATACAAACGCGGAACATGAACATCGATCCCGACCTGTATTTCGAAACCATGGGGATAACGGGGTCAGAGCCCGAAGAGCCTCACCGGGGTATAGGCAATCTGCTGGGACTTCTGCGGGAGAACTATCCCGCCATGAAACTGGGATATTACAACCCGCCGAAGGAAAAATGGTAACAGCTCCTGTGGGCAAAAATAAAAAGATGTTGATTTATATGGCGGTTTACTGAAAAATTCATTCCATGGATTTTGCAGCGGACTGCTGGATCAACATAGCATAGAGGTTCTACGGGAAATGCACCGTGCGGCAATTATGAAAAAAATATTCTTATCTCCGGCATGTATCGTGCTGTTGTTCCTGGCCATGGCGTCAATCGCGGGATGTTCCGGCGACGGCAGCGATGGAACGGCACGGAACAGCGGCACTGCCACATCGGTGGAACGCGGCGATGATCCCGACGGCGATGAATATTTCAGCAGGGAAAACATGCTCATCACCATTGACGAGGAGGCCATCAGGAGAGACCGCCTCGATGCGGGAACCGTACCGGCGCCTGTCGTCAAAAAAAAGCCTGTTGTGAGCGCTGCGCCGACAGCGGCCGCGCCTCTTGATATAGCAGGGGATATCAATGCCCACGGCCTGTATTCACTCTGGCAAAGCAATTCGTATTACCGTGATTTTTTCTCTCCGGAGCAGGTCAAAAATTATCATGATGTGGATATCCGCTATTTCTTTCATTTCGGCGATGAAAGAATAAACATCTATGCCAGGCTGGGATGGGACGATACCCTGTACAAAATCGGCAGGGGAATATCCTATAGCGACTATGATACGGAAACGGGAAAGCTTTCCGTTGTTGAATGGCTGAAGGGATACCTCTTCCTGGCCGATGTCTCGGGATACCTGGGTGCTTTCCGCCATGAGACCCGGTACTGGGAATTTTATGAGCTTTCCCGTGTTGAATCCCTTTCCGGCAGATACCGGGAGATTTCCGAAGAAGAACTGAAGGGTCTCATTGAAATCGGCAGCCTCGAAGGGGATTTTGCCGGCGATTCGTCCCAATCGGGCAGTCTTGAGGTGTTGGTCCATTATAAAGGAAAGAAACGGATAAACAGGGCGCATCCTATCGTGGTTATGGTCTACGATGTTTCCAATGCGCATGCCTGGAAGAGGGTTTCCGCCACGGTTCTTACGGCTGCATCGGGAAAAGTCACGGTTCCCGGCCTTGATCCTTCGGTAGATTATTCCTTCATTGTCTATCGTCCCCAGCATGGCCTGATCCGTAATCCCGGCAGCGGCGACAGTCACTGGATAAACGGGAATGTTTTCATGACCGGTGATGAGTTTTCCGGTGATCCGGAGATACTATCCTTTGACGGCACCGTGGCCACGGCCCGTGTTGTGTTCAATGACGCCCATGAATGGGACGAGGGAGCGGTCAGGGCTTTGCTCGATAAAGCCGCTGCCCATGCAGTTGATGACGACGGCGACGGCTGGACCGATTCCATAACGGTTTCGGTTAAAGTCAAAACGAGGGATATTGATATCACTGCCATGCAGGCCCGTCTTTTCGCGCCGGGCAAGGTGTCGGTGAGTGCCCGGGCAAGCAGGCACTATGGCCAGGAATTGCTTTGTCCCCTGAATCCCGCCGGGAACGGTTACTATGCCGGTACGGCGCGCCTGAAGAACTATCATGAATCGGGGGTCTGGGAACTGGCCCAGGTATCGGCGTCTTTCGCTACCGGGGAAGGGGAGAACGGCTCCTTTGCTTTTTCCAACAGGGACGATAAATCCTGGAAAGATTCCTATTGCTATCGCGAAGAGCTCAAGGGCCGCAGGGGATACGTTTTCCGGAGACAGACCGGGATTCCCGTGGCGGATATAGCCGATGTTAAAACAGAGAGTCCCGATGCAGACGGTCCGCAGCTGCTGAGCCTGGAGGAAATATCGCTGGAGTCAGATCCTTTCATGAAACTGGTTTTCAGGGCCGATGATGACAATGCTTTCGGGGATTCCGGGAAATCGGCCGGCAGGGCGGTTATCCGCGAGGTCATCCCGGCCGGACAAGGAGGCGATCCCCGGGAAGCCGATATCATACTCCGCTACGACCGCGAGAATGAGTATTATTTTGCCAGGATATGGCTGACGGAAAAGTATTATAAACTGGGCAGAGGACTCAAAGGTGAAATTGTGCTGCCCGAAAGCGACAACAACTGGGCTGTAACAGAAATAACCCTCCCGGACAGGATAGGCAATACCAGCAGTTACTTCATTCTCGATGACGACAGCTACGATTTTTTCAATGATGGTGATGATAACTCGGCAAAGGAATATTATCTGTTCAATTACGGTCCCCTGTTGCCCTTCCCGTCGGGAATTCCCATGCTGGTTTTCGGCAATAATGGTTCCTACGATTCACAGATCATCATTGACGCGAACCAGGAATAAGCCGTATTACCGCAGAATATCTTTTTTCAAGACAGGAGCATGCAATGAGCAATATAGTAGACAATGCCGTGGAATACGCACGAAACGTCGTGGGCGGCGATCCCATGGCGAGGTATCTCGGAATACAGGTGGAAGACGTTCGCGAGGGATATGCCCTCTGTTCTCTGACGATCAGGCCTGAATACCTGAATGCCGTTGAGAGGGCCCATGGCGCCATTATTTATGCCATAGCCGATCAGGCCTTTGCCGTGGCTTCCAATTCCACGGGCGTCATGGCCCTGTCCATGCATTTTAATATCAGCTATATCTCGTCGGCCGCCGATGGAGAGAAAATATTCGCCGAGGCCTCGCCGGTAAACGTGGGGAAAAAGGTGAGCGTGTGGCGTGTTGAGGTCCGGGGGTCCGAAGATAAGCTGCTGGCCACGGGTGAGGGGATAGCGTATCACAAATAAGCCTTAACGGGATAATTTATTCCTTGACAATTGAGAATGATTCACTGTTTAAAGAATAGTTTATGGGCACCTCCAAAATCTAATTTATAGAGGTTCCTTTATATATTGAAAAGGGCGGTCTCTTGATGATAAAAAAAGCAATATTTGTTTTTCTCGTTTTTCTTTTCGGCGCATCGTGCTCCTCGTTCGTTAAAGAGACCGAGCAGCCCGGCCTGAGGGAGCTGGAAAACGCTGTGTATATCCTCCATGAAGATGTGGAAATGGGCGGGATATCTCTGAAAAAAAACCAGGAAATCAGGCTGGTGGTGAACGGCGGTGATGACTGGATAAAGGTTTACGGCTATCCTGCCAACGAGGATAAGCTGAGAGCGCCCCGCGTCCTCATCGTATATCTTTTCCCCGAAGACTTCAAGGATGAATTGTTCGATATGGATGTATTCAGGGAAAAACTGGCCGCCGTGGTAAGCCTGAAAACCGAAGAGGCTGCCGGGAAGAAGTCTGACAGTACTGCCAAGACAAAGAAGGCTCAGACTCCCAGGAAAAAGACTAAATAGCAATGATCCGTCATGGATCATTGTAAAGATTATATTCAGATACTATATAAAAGGTATGACCATGTTTGAAGGCGTAAATACCGCGTTAATAACACCATTTAGAAATAACGTAATAGACCACAAGGCCCTGGAAGGGCTCATTGAAATGCAGATAGCCGGCGGTATCGACGGCATCGTTCCCATGGGAACCACGGGTGAATCGCCCACCATGTCCTTTAATGAGCACAAGGAGTTCATTAAAGAAGTAGTGAGAATTGTCAATAAACGCGTTAAGGTCATAGCGGGAACCGGGGCCAATTCCACGGAAGAGGCTGTGTGCCTATCCCGGTCAGCCGAAGATTCCGGCGTGGACGGTGTGCTGCTGGTGAATCCCTATTACAATAAACCGACTCAGCGCGGCCTTGTTGCCCACTTCGAGAAGGTGGCCCGTTCGATCGAAATACCCGTTATCCTGTATAACATTCCCGGCCGGACCGGTGTCAATTTTCTGCCCGCCGGCGTGAAAGAGCTGATCGGTCGTGTCGATAATGTCGTGGCCATGAAGGAAGCCTCGGGAGATATTGTCCAGATGATGCATCTCCATGAACTGTGCGGCGATGACCTGACCATTCTTTCCGGTGATGATAATCTTCTGCTGCCCGTTCTTTCCATCGGCGGCAAGGGAGTCATTTCGGTATTATCCAACATTTTGCCCGCCGATGTGAAGAAAGTGGTGACCCTGTACAATGAAGGCAATCTCGAAGGAGCCCGGGAGCTCTTTTACCGGCTGCTTCCCCTGTGCCGGGCCATGTTTATTGAAACCAATCCCATTCCGATAAAGGCTGCCATGGAAATGGCAGGATACTGCGAAGGGACCCTCAGGCTTCCCATGGTCGAGATATCCGATGAGAACAGGGACATTCTTCGCAGGGCACTCACTGATTATGGAGTTAAACTGTCATGAAAATAGGAATCTGCGGCATATGCGGCCGGATGGGCATTGCCATCCTGGAACTGGCGCTGGAGCGGGGACATGAACTTACCGCGGCTTTCGACTCCGCTTCGTCACCCTGTATCGGCAGGGATGTGAATACACTCGTCCATGGAAATCCCTTCGGTATCACCATCAAGCCCATAAATGCCGGAGATGCGGGTACAGCCGATTGTATCCTCGATTTTTCCTCGCCTGAAGCCACCATGCAGCTCATTCCCTGCCTGGTGGAGCATGGCAAGGGGCTGATTGTCGGCACTACGGGCTTTTCCAGCGAACAGGTGGAGAAAATTAAAAAGGCGTCGGAGAAAATCCCCGTGGTTTTTTCTCCCAATATGGCAGTGGGAGTGAATGTCCTGTTTAAGCTGACCGAAATGGCCGCCGGCGCACTGAATGAGTTTTATGACGTGGAAATTCTGGAATCGCACCACCGCCTTAAGAAGGATGCTCCGTCAGGTACGGCAAAGCATCTGGCGGAAATAGTAAAAAATAACATGGCCGGCATGGAAGATGCGCAAATAATCACGGGCCGTGACGGCCTGGTGGGTGAACGTACCAATAAAGAGATTGCAGTCATGGCCTTGAGAGGCGGTGACATCGTGGGCGAGCATACCGTTTATTTTATAGGGCAGGGGGAAAGGATAGAGTTGACCATTCGTTCCTCCAACAGGGAAACCCTTTCCCGGGGAGCGGTTTTGGCCGCTGAATTTTTGAAGGGGAAGGGAGCCGGTCTCTATTCAATGTACGATGTACTGGGTCTGTAATGGTAGACAACGATAAGGATCAAAAGGGCCTTACTTCGGACAAGCCGGTGGAGAATATATCGGCGCCGGAAGATGAACTCCGCGAGTTTGAAGAAAATCCCTATGCCACGGATGATAAAAAGCCTGAAGATATATTGAGGCTTTTTTACGCTCATAATACGCCTATAATACCGGTGATTTCCAAACGCGGACTGCTTCTGGGCATACTGAAAAAAGATGACGTCGTTTCCGAGCTCAGTGATATAGACCGGGCCAGTCATTATAAAATAGATGAATTCATATCCGGGCTGTCGCGGAAAATGAACCTCGATGATCTTCTGGAATACGGGAAAATCAGGGAATTTGTCATCATCAATCTTTTTGGCGAGGTTCAGGGGCGCTGGTCAAGAATGCAGCTTTTTATGGCCAGTGAATCGCTGGTAAAAACTCCCGATATACAGAATGAGGCTGAGAATCATAAAGAAGAGCAGGTACTGGAATGGATCATTTATCTTATCCTTGAGCATGTTCCCCGCGCGCTGTATGCTATAAATGACGCGGGAAAGACTATTTTTTATAACAGTCATTTCGAAGATGCATACAAAAAGAAGCAGAAAAATGACGTAGATACCGTATTTGTTGAAAATTCCTTGAAAGATTCCGACAAAAATGATTTTTTTACTGGAAAAAATTCAAAAGAAGTATACTTTTATAATAAAGATCTGGATATTTATTACGAAAAAATCCCGCTCATAAGCAAAAAGAAAAAGATTGGATTTCTTATTTACTGTAACAGCAAACAGATAAGCACCGATGATCTGGTAATTTCCGGCGTAGATATACGAGGTATGTCTCTTGATGAAATTATGAGTTCTGTGGAACGTCGTTTGCTGGTGAATGCGCTGAAGGGGAATAAAGACCTGAAAGTTGTTGCCGACTCACTGCATATCTCCCGGCAGGCCTTGAATACGAAGATGAAAAAATTCAATATTGACCTCAAAAAATCCAATAATTAACAAAATTATTATTCATTTTATCTTGACATATATTCATAATGTGGAAACAGTGACTTGATCGGTTAACAGATTCTTTTTTTTTCGCCTCCTTACCTCATCAGGTAATAATTCCAAAAATAACAGGTTTATTTACGTTCAATATAACTCAAAAACAGAACTTTTATCCGTCTTCTCGTGACAAAAATCAAATTAATAATTAAAGGTGTTCTATGGCAAGAACTCACAGTAACAGCACCAATGGCAGAACTCGCAATATGTCCAACGGTGGCTCAAATGGTTCAATGAATAACGGCTCAAAAAATGATGCCGGTGATAAAAAAACAGAAGATAATTCGGTAAACGATATTGATGTTGAAATAGAAGCCCAGGTTTTTACGGAAGGAACCGTGCCCGGGCCGAAGCTCGACCTGGCGGAACTGAAAACAAAGACCATCTCGGAACTGACCACGCTGGCCAGGGACCTGGGGGTGGAAAGGGTTTCGGGTCTTAAAAAACAGGATTTAATATTTGAAATATTAAAACTTCAGACCGAACAGAAGGGGCTTATTTTTTCCAGCGGTGTACTGGAAATTCTTAATGACGGTTACGGCTTTCTCAGATCCCCCAACTATAACTATCTCCCCGGCCCCGATGATATTTATGTATCCCCCTCACAGATACGATTATTCGGATTAAAAACCGGTGATACAATCACGGGTCAGATCAGACCGCCCAAGGATAATGAAAGATTTTTTGCCCTCCTCAGGATTGAGGCGGTAAACTTTGAAAATCCGGAAAATCTTCATAAACGGGTGTTGTTTGACAATCTCACACCGCTGTATCCCCTGGAACGCATCAACCTGGAAACCGCAGCGGATATTATTGAGATGCGGATAATGAATATCATGACTCCCATTGGGAAAGGACAGCGCGCCCTTATTGTCGCTCCTCCCCGAACGGGAAAAACCATATTGCTTCAGAAAATAGCTAATGCCATTACCACCAATCATCCTGAAATATATCTTATCGTTCTGCTCATTGATGAGAGGCCTGAAGAGGTAACGGATATGCAGCGTTCGGTCAGAGGAGAGGTTATATCCTCGACATTTGATGAGCAGGCAAGCCGGCACGTTCAGGTGGCTGAGATGGTCATCAATAAGGCCAGAAGGCTCGTTGAGCGTAAAATGGATGTGGTAATACTTCTTGATTCCATAACCAGGCTTGCCAGGGCGTATAACCAGGTTGTTCCTACCTCCGGCAAAATACTCTCCGGTGGTGTTGATTCCAACGCCCTTCATAAACCGAAGAGATTTTTCGGAGCGGCTCGTAACATTGAAGAGGGCGGAAGCCTCACAATCCTGGCAACGGCCCTTATTGATACGGGAAGCCGCATGGATGAGGTTATTTTTGAGGAATTCAAAGGAACCGGTAACTGCGAGCTTCACCTTGACAGAAAACTGGCCGACAGGCGTATATTCCCGGCAATTGATATCAATAAATCGGGAACCAGGAAAGAAGAATTATTACTTGACGAAGAAGAGTTAAATAAATTATGGGTATTGAGAAAGGCGCTTTCATCGCTCAGTTCGACGGAAGCCATGGAATTACTTATTGACAAAATGAGATCCACAAAGAATAACAAGGCTTTCTTTAAGGCTATGAATTCATAAGATTAGCGCAGGCTAAAAGGAGTAAGGAAATGAAAGAAGGAATACATCCCGTATATAACGAAACGGTAGTTAAATGTGCATGCGGAAATGAAATTAAAACCCGCTCCACAGTAAAAGATCTGCACGTGGAGATCTGTTCCAACTGTCATCCGTTTTATACCAAAAAACAGAAGATTGTGGATACGGCCGGACGTGTTGAGAAATTTAAGAAGAAGTATAATATCAAGTAGGAATTTTTCCTGATTTGATTCGGAAAGGCATGGCTATCAGTCATGCCTTTTTTTATTCATTGCCGGTTACGGCTTTTTCCTGCTTAACCCGCTTTTTCCAGATTCCACTGACGCCGAAGAGGGAAATTATGATGACTGTCCCACCCATCATAATTCGTGCGGTCAGCTCTTCCGAGAGAAAGATGACTCCCAGCAGCAGGGCGAAAATTATTCTGCTCGATGAAATGAGAGAGCCCGCCGCCGCATCGATGTATTTATATCCTATGGTAATGAAGATCTGGCCAAGAACCGCGAACAGGGCCGACAGGATGACGTAAAAAAGTATCATGCCCCGGGGGATGACAAAACCGGGAGCGACGATCAGGGCATTGCAAACGGTTCCTATGAGCATGAGATAAAAGAGAATTATATAGCTGGAATCATGCTTGCGGGCCTCGCGAAGCGATGTGATGGCGAATGCAGCCAGAATACCGGAAATGAGAGCATAGGCGTCACCGGCGTTTATGTGGAAAAACTGGGAAAGTCCGGTTTTCGGGATTACGACAAGATACAGCCCCGCCATGGTGCACAGGAGAAATAAAAAATATATCATGGATGTTTTCTCCCTGTTTATAAAGGGGGAGATGAGAAAAACAAAAATGGGATAAGTCATGTTCAGCAGGTTGGCCTTGGTGATGGTTGTGTGTTGGACGCCCAGAAAGAAAAAAATAACGGCGGCGGTGTTGAATACGGCCCGCAGAAGAATATACTTCATGTTGTTGGGTCTCAGGGATTTTTCTTCTTTTATGACAAAAAGGGAAACTACACCGAGACCCAATAGAAAGCGGAAGAAGGTAATTTCAACGGCCTGCACCGGTGACCCGCGGGTAACTATTTTGGCAAAGGCCGTTGATGCGGCGAAACCTATCGCTGATGACAGGAGAAACAGTACGCCCCGTATCACACCTGTTTTCCCGATCTTGTCCTGACAAGATATATACCGATTATCCCTGTAATGCAGAAGAAAATGGCAATTATCTGCGCCTGGGTCATGCTGAAGGCCGCTTTCGGGTTGAGGCGGAAAAATTCGATGCTGAAACGAGCCATGCCGTTCATGATAAGATAGGTGAAGAAAATCAAACCGAAGGGGAGCTCGCGCTTTCTCAGCTGGAGGAGCACTATCAGGATAATGAAGGATACGAGTGATTCAAAGAGCGGGGCGGGGATAACCGCGGCTGTTGAAGGCACAATCCCGTTGGGATAGGCCGTGGCGAGAAATGAGGTTGTGGTTATGCCGTAACAGCCGTCTCCTGAAACGTGACAGCCGATCCGTCCAATGGCGTATCCCAGGGCCATGGGAGCCGAGGCAATATCAAGCACATTGAGCACATTTTCCTTGTTTTTGATGATAACTATTATGGAAGCAAGGATGGCCACGATATATCCGCCGTAAACGGAAAGCCCGGCCCCGGAAAAGATCATGCCGGCCGGGTCCTGGAAGAACTGATCCAGGTTTTCAAAAATATGGAATATTTTTGCGCCCACAATAGCTGAAGGAATTACCGTAAGGAGGATTTTGTATGCCAGCTCGGGGTCCATTTTGCGAAGTTTGAACTCTCTTTCGAGAAGAAGAAAGGCTATGTAAAAACCCAGCCCCAGCATTATTCCGTAGCCGCCCACGGTAAGAAATTTGTACTTGAATATTATTGGATACATGCCTAACTCCGCAATATTGTAACTATTGCTCCCCAGGGAGCACTGAATAATACATGTTGTTTTTTCAAATAAAAGCTTATACCAAACAGGGTTTGTCAAGGTAAATTTGAATGAAAAAACGTCTTCCGGTATAAAGAAATTCTTTTTTTGAGCAAAAGGATCGATACTTAATTGAGAGGATTGCCTTATAAAAGGGATGGATAACAATATGGATACGAAAATGAGAGTGGAGCTGATCCGGAAGGGGAATGAGCTGTTCAATAAGGGTGATATTGAAATGGCGGCAAAAATTTTTGCACAGACGGGATATCGCGATGGTCTTACCCGTGTGGCTGACCATTTTTTCTATGATAAAAGGCAGCCCCTTTTCGCGCTGAAGTTCTATAAGATGGTCAATCGCCAGGACAAGGTACAGGAGATTTATGAACGGATGGTTTTTGCCCTGGGAAGACTTATGGGAAAGAACAAGGAACAGAAGATGGAACTTCCTCCGGTCAAGGTCTCTCCCAAGCTGAAGATCCTCGCCGAGGAAATACTGCGCGATGAAAAGAACGAAGCGGAACGCCAATCGTGAAATGCCCCTGCCTGTGTACGTGAACTGTCGCTGAGATTAAATTTTTAAAATGAGGCGGAATATGCGGAAAATAAAAACTGCGCTGGTCATTGCCTGTGTGGTGCCCTTTCTTGCGGGAACGGGCTACGGGGAAATACGGGATGCCGGTGAGTATCTGAATAAAAATGTCGTGGAAAGGAAGCTGAAGAACGGTATAACGGTTATAATGCTCAACCGGGGATATACTCCCACGCTTGCCTTTGAAATCTCTTTCCGGGTTGGATCGTCTGATGAAAATTACAGAACGGCCGGAGCGGCACACCTGCTGGAACATATGCTTTTCAAGGGGACGGACCGGCTGGGCACCGTGGACTTTGAAAAGGAGAAAGTTATTCTCGACAGAATCGAGGCAGTGGGAGAAACACTGGACCGGCTTCGTCTCGTGAATCCCGGGAACATGATGATCCCCGGGCTTGAAAAGGAGCTGAAGGAACTTCAGGGAAAGCACAGCCCCCTTGTTGTAAACTCTCCCTACGATAAATTATACAGCGAAAACGGCGGTGTAGGCTTCAATGCCTCCACATCGCGCGACAGCACGGGATACTATATTGAACTTCCCGCATCGAAACTGGATCTCTGGGCCCGCATTGAATCAGAAAGGCTGAGGAATCCCATTTTTCGTGAATATTATCTTGAGCGCAATAATGTCATCCAGGAACGGCTTATGCGGTATGAATCGAGCGGAACGGGCCTGCTTTTCGAGCAGTTTCTTTCCCAGGCTTTCACGGCGCACCCCTATAGACATCCCACAATCGGGTGGGAATCCAACATTCCCTTTCTTTCAATCCGCGATGTGAGAAATTTTTACCGGACATATTACACGCCGTCAAGAATGACTATCACCATCGTGGGAAGCCAGGACGTGGAGAAAACATTCGGCGTGGTGGAAAAATATTTCGGCGGCATGGAATCGAGGCCCGTTCCCCCGGCGATTACCATCGCTGAACCGCCGCAGAGAGGTGAAAAGAGGTTTACCGTCACATTCGAATCAAGTCCCTATATCATCGTGGGCTGGCATAAACCGACCTATCCCCGGGTGGACGATTACACTTTTGATGTGGTTTCCGAGATTCTCACGGGCGGCGATTCATCAAGGCTCTATAAGACCCTGGTGCTGGATAAACAGCTGGCAACCTCGGTCGAATCATGGAACGGCGCTCCCGGTTCCCGGTATGACAATCTTTTCATTATCTATGCCGCGCCAAAAAATGGAACGGCGCCTCAGGATATGGAAAAGGCCGTGTATGAAGTGCTCGAGGATATGATGAAGAATGTGACCGAAGATGAAATACACAAGGCCGTCAACAAGATGGAGTCCCAGATGGTTTTTGGTCTCTCCTCCAGTAAGCAGATTGCCGGTCTTCTCAGCAATTATCAGACCGTATTCAATGACTGGCATTATGTGAGTTCATACCTGGAGAATATTAAAAAGACCAACATTGAAGATATTCGAACAGTAATGCGGAAATATATCAAGGCTGAAAACCGGATAGTGGGCATCCTGGATGACAGCAGGAAGGAGAAGAAACAATGATCAGAGCACATATAAAAAAATTATCATTGCTTATCCTGCCGGTCGTTGTGCTGGTTTTTCTGTCCGATAGCAGGCCGGCCGCGGGAAATGATTCCGGGCCCGGTACTTTCAATCTTCCCGAGGTTAAAGCCATCAATCTCGCGAACGGCGTCAGGGCTTTTTATATCCATGATGAGGTGCCCCAGGTGGTGATTGCCGCTTCCTTCGGTTTCGGACGGCTCTACGAATCGGGGGACAATGCCGGTATGGCGGACTGCATTGCCCGGATGATCAATCTGGCAGGTTCGGAAAAATATCCCGGAGAAAAACTCCATGAAAAAATTGATGCCATGGGGGGAAACTTTTCCGTCCAGGCATCGTGGGAAAATACGGTAATTGTTCTGCAGGTACTGCGCCGCTTTGAGAAGGAAGCCTTTGATATTGTCGGGGATATCATCAACAGGCCCAACTTTGATGAACGGTACTGGAAAATGGCAAAAAATCTTGTGGCCGATGATATCGTGCGGCGTTACGATGATCCGGCCACTATTGCCTTTGAAAAAACGAGGGAGATAATTTTCCAGGGGAAGGGTTATGGATCTGTTCCCACGACGGGGAAAATTCAATCTTATAGTATGGACGATATGAAAAATGCCCGGGCGCGGTATTTTATCGGGAGCAACCTTATAATGGGTATTTCATCGCCGTCGGATCTGCAGAGCGTAAGCGGCAATGTTACCCTTGCTCTTTCATCCCTGAAGAAGGGAGTGGCAATTGAATATCCATCGCAATATGAAGAAGCACTGCGGTCGGTTCAGGCCAACAGCACTACTGTTTTTCTATATCCCAAGGATCTGCCCCAGGCGACGGTTGTAGTGGGAACAGCAGCTCCCGATATCAGCCATCCCGGTCATCATTCCATGACCGTGATGAACTATATACTGGGGGCCGGTTCCTTTAATTCGCACCTGATGCGCGAGATCCGGGTCAAGCGGGGCCTGGCTTACGCCGTTGCCTCGATTTACAAGGCCCGGTTCAGAAGCGGTGTGTTTCTTGCCTATGCGCAGACCAGGAATGACGAGGCAGGAACGGTTTTATCTCTTCTTCTTGAAAATATCAATAAAATGTCCAGTGAACCCGTGTCCGATGAGGAGCTGACCTGGGCGAAAAACTCTATCAATAACAGCTATATATTCAATTTTGATACGACCCTGAATCTGCTCAATAACTATATTGAAATGGCGTACAACCGTTTGCCCGGGGATTATTTCAGCACCTATCCCCTGAAAGTGGAAGGGGTCTCAGCCGGCGACATTATGAAATTTGACCGAGAACTGCTGCAATACGGGCTGGTAAAAGTGGTTATTGGGAAAAAAGAACTGGCGGAAAAACTGGCAAAATACGGTAAAGTTGTTGTTCTTCCCGTGGATGAGCAATGATGGGTAGTGGCCGGGAGAACGGCTGTAAAGGAACAGTAACATGCATATTGAATGTGGCACGGTAATTGAACTAAACAAGGGAAAAATTCTCGTGGAATCGGCTCCCGAAACGGGATGCAGTTCCTGTGCAGCAAAAGGTACCTGTCTGACAGGAGGCGATTCCCGGAAAAAAAGATTGTGGATAGAAAATACCCTTGGGGCTTCTCCCGGCGATATGGTTTCCTTCAGGATAGAAGAAAAGGGTGTGGTTCTGGCATCGGTCCTGTTGTACCTTTTACCGGTCATATTTCTTGTCGGGGGGGCGGTAGCAGGGGCCATGCTGGCACCTGATATGGCTATGGAAACGGAATCAGGTTCAGCCGTGGGTGGTATCGCGGGAATTATCCTGGCATTTATTTTTATTTACGTGGTTTCCAAGATTAAACGTATGAAAAATCTGTTCAGCCCCGTACTGCTGGAAATCCTGTTGCCTTCCCGGCAGGATTTTTAACTGAACCGGTGTATTCAACCTCAATTCATACCGCATTTAAGCCGAAAATAAAACAATGGCATAATACATGCCGGAAAACGGATTTAATGGGCATCTATGCCCACCTATAAAAGTTCAAGGAAGAACAGCATGAATAAAAAAATTGTTGATTTAATGACTTATAGGATTGAAAAATCTTTAAAAGATAACGGATTTACCGTAAAAAAAGATCAGGATAAAAAAATCAAAATTCTCATCAAAATCAATAATTCCAATTAAAGGTATTCTTGATATCAAATATTACATAACAGGGGAACAGTATATGAGCAAGGAAAGCAACGAAATAGATGAGAAAAAAAAGGTAATAAAGGCGGAGCTGGATCAGCTCAAATACGAATTCAAGATTGAACTGCCCAAGGTGATAGCTGAGGCACGGGCCTATGGAGATCTGAAGGAGAATGCCGAATATCATGCGGCACGGGAACGACAGTCATTTGTCCAGGCCCGGATCGGTCAGTTGGGCCAGCAGCTGGCTCAGCTAAATGATATCGACCTGTCCAGTCTCCCCGCCGACAGGGTAGGGTATGGTTCCACGGTAACGGTTATCAGCCGCGATACCGATGATCGGATAGAGTTTACTTTTGTGTCTTCAAATGAAGTCAATCCATCGGAAGGGAAGATATCGCTTTCCTCACCGGTGGGACTTGCATTACAGAATAAGACCGTAGGCGATGAGGTGCAGGTTGTTATTCCCACGGGGAAAAGGACATATTATCTGGAAAAGCTCGTGACACTGCATGGGAATGAACTGGAGAAGAAAGCTGAATAAGGCGGGTTGATGTGGAGACGAGGGGAGTCGAACCCCTGACCTCTTGAATGCCATTCAAGCGCTCTCCCAACTGAGCTACGCCCCCTTTAAGATCGTAGGTAATATTTTTTGGAATGGTGTTTTTGTCAATATAAATTTTTTGTTCTTTCGGGATATGAGATTTTTGAAAGGCACTATTCTAAATACACCCTAATCATATATGCAAAATAATGTAGTGGGTTGTTGACATATATTCAGTAAGTGTGTTGACATATATACCTTTTTAGTATAATGATTAAATCAGAATATATGAAAAGCCGTTAAATCGGGATTGTTATTCCCTCACAAGCGGGGAATCGGGAGAAAAGGATTTCAATCGATATGATTTTTACTTATGCCATAATTTTCATGTTCTTCATTGTGCTGGGACTGATTATTTACTATGTCCTGAACACCATTGTATTCCCCAAAAAAATTGATGAAATAGCTACAATGATTGAAGCCGGACAAACCAAGCTGGCCATAAAAAAACTGACCGAAATTATTGAAAAAGATGATAGGAATCCCCATGCCCATTTCCTCATGGCCGAGGCTTATGCAAAAGAGGGAAATAGTCAATATGCCATCGTTGAGTACCGGCAGGTGTTAAAGCTTGGACGTTATGATGATATGATAAGTGAAATATACGTACGATCGACTCTTGCCAGAATGTTTATAGAGAAAAAGGCCATTGAAGAGGCGCGCAAAGAGTACCTGATACTGACAAAAATAGATCCGGCCAATTATGCGCATTATTACGAGTTGGGTCAGATCTTTTTTAATTCCAACCAACTGGACAAAGCCGTCGGTTTCTTCAAGAAAAGCATCGCCAATAACAGCAAGCATGAGATGTCATATTACTTCCTTGGACAGACTTATTACAGGAACGGAGCCTATGCCGATGCGAAGCAGATGCTTATCAATACTATCAAGTTTAATCCGGCAAATTACAAGGCTCATTATTTTCTGGGACTGGTGCTTCGTCAGCAGGGAGATTACGAGTGGGCTATTAAGGAATTTGAAACGGCGCAGAAGAGTGATGACCTGAAAGTGAAGAGCTTTCTCGCCAAAGGATCATGTCACCTTGAGCGGGGGCAGTATCCCAAGGCCGCTACTGAATTTGAAAGGGGATTGAAATTCGCCCGGTCCGGCAGTGAGACGGAGCTTAATCTTCGTTATTTCCTGGCTGAATGCCAGGAAAAGATGCGGGATATACATGCGGCGATACATAACTGGGAAAAGATAGTGGAAGTGAACAAGAATTTCCGTGATGTCCAGGAGAAATTGAAAGGTTTTTCAGAATTTCGGCAGGATGACCGGATAAAGGATTTTCTCATTGCCGGACTTTCACAGTTTGAACACATGTGCAGGAAAATGATTACGGCACTGGGATATACCATCACCGATGTTGATATAATCAGCGATACGGAAATAGAAATGATCGCGACAGAGATAGAGGGGAAGTGGAGAAATGCCCGTCAATCCAACAGGATCATACGAATTATCAGGACAACTGAAACCATTCAGGACTCGGTTCTCCGGAAGTTATATCAGACCATGAAACCACGTAATGCCACCCGCATCATGATAATCACCACGGGTGAATATTCCGCCAAGGCCCTGGAATTTGCCAATACTCGTCCCATCGAGACGTTAACTAAAGCGGACCTGGTTGAGATGCTCAAAAAAATCTAATGCATTCCGTCAAATAAAATGGATATCGCAAATAAATTACTCAGAAACGTTCCACTTTTTCGGCATTGCTCCGATGACGAAATTTTATACCTGCAGAAGGTCGCCAGGATATCTCATATTAAAAAGGGCCAGCGATTCGAACTGAAAAAAATAAATTCATTCAATATCGTTATTAACGGTGTTTTCGAAATTGAGGCAATCGCCGGAAGCGATGTGGTATACCTGTCACCCGGATCTTTCTTCGGGAATATTCCTCTGACGGACAACCGGCAGCACGGTTCGGTACGAGCGGTTATCGACGCATCTCTTCTCATTATAAATGAGGAGGACCTGTACAGGTTTTTTGTAACTTCGTATAAAGCACTGCGGGGATATGTCAGGACAATAAACCGCATCGGGCTGGAAATCTCCGATGTGGGAAAAAAATATTTTACCGAGAGGAGCAGGATCGTCACGATTTACAGCTCCCATGAAAAATCGGGAAAATCATTTTTTGCCTCGCTCCTGGGACTCGATCTTTCAAAACACGGCAAGACTATCATTCTGGATATGTCATACTCGGGAAAATCCGTTTTTGATTATCTTGACGCTAAAATAACCTCGCCCTTTTCACAGAAGCAGAAAGAAGGCTCATCGATGGAGCAGGTCCTGAAGGAGCGTATCGAAAAGGTCGATGATAATCTTTTTCTTTTTAATATCGCCTCGGGATCAAAGTTGAAGGTCGATCCGGGAATTATTTCACCCATACTTTTTTATCTGTCAAAAGAATATAAATATATAATCCTGGACCTGTCGGATTTTGATACTGAACTGCGTAACAGCGCCTTTGAAGATACGGACGTCCTGTTCACGATTATCAAGAAAAAGGAACGGGATGAGGTTTACTCCCTGTTCGACAGTGTTCTCAATGACGGGCAACGGGTCTATTATGTGGCTAATGAATACAATGAAGGTGAGATCAGGAATTTTTCCGGGGGATACATCCTGGAAAAATTCAACTTTCCTGATTCAACCGATATGAAGTCACTCCGGACCATCACTGAACAAGGCGCCTGCGGGATTTTTACCGGGCTCATTAACAAAAAACGGAAGGCACTTGTTCTCGAACCCAATATGCTGGAGTCCGTTATACTAAGCGGCTTTATAAAAACGTTAGATGAATTTGATAAAAGCTTTGACATACTGTATACCTCCTCGTTTAGTTACCTTGTATCGGCACTCTATGTCGTCAGCAACGATCCTGAAGGCTTTATAAAAAACATCAGCCGTTTTTTTGACGAGGAAAAGATAAACGGATATCTTGATATCACGTTTCCTGAAAAGCATATTTTTAAAAACAGCGCCATTTCCCGGATTGCCGCTGATTTGTGCGGTAAAAACCGTATCGAAATGTACAATACCGTTCCGACTGTGCTTCTGCATGATACGGAAAAGAATGCCCGGAGAATTTTCAGTACCGGATACATAAAGGATCTCTTTGAAGCGTCGTTCCTGATACATCCGCTTTTTGAATCGAAAAATATCGGCGGTACCATGTATAGTTCAGGGTATCCCCTTCACAAAGCCATGGTGGAGGATCTGTACAGAACCGATGTCGACGAGATATCATTTGTCTCGATAAATAACAGGAGCACCCTGAGGTATAGAAGCGGTAAAGTACTGGAGTTTTATAAGAAATATATTGATTTTCTGGAAGATGGACAATATGATGAAAAGTACAGTGATCTTGCCGATGGAAATTATGTGATAGAGGTTGATGAAGAAGAATTCAGGCTTGAAAGCCTGCTGGAACGATCATCGGAACTATCGCGGGCAATTTTATCGAAATAACCGGAAAAGGGAATGCTAAAAACACGAGGGAGATTTTTTCTATGAGATCGAGGTCAACAAATATTTTACAGGTCATTGTGCTGATAACAGGCCTGGTATATATTATCCTGGGCGCATTGTTTTATATTTCGCCACTGACAGTAATAGAGTTTTTTGCTGAAAACGTATCGGAAAACTGGCTTGATCTTGTCAAGGACCATGAACTGGTCAGTCCACTCTATTATATCTCCAGGGCCTCGGCAGCTCTCCTGTTTTCCAGCGGTGTTGCCATGGTATTGCCTCTTTTTGATCCGCTCAAATACAGGGGGCTCATATATTATAACGGACTGCTGTTTCCTTTTCTGGCCTCGGTTTTGTTTATCAAACAGAGTATTGTTGTGCTTATAAAAAGAAGTGAAGCTGCTGCCATTTCTTCAGGTACCGTAATGTCAGGCCAGCAGGGACATATGATAGTGATTATCCTGGGCATCATTTTTATCATCATCACATTAATCACGGTCTTTGGGCTGGTTATTACTAAAAAACAGTCCAGAGAGGGACTTGAATAATTGTTGTAATTGGAATTTTTTTGTTGATTTATAATTATCTCTGATTTAATATTGTTGATCAGGAATAGAATGTCGAGGGGGATTAGGAGACCACAATGGAATTGAATATTAAAAAAGCAGGGAATGTAACGGTTATCTACCTGGCCGGTAGACTTGATGTACATCTTTCCGCGGACATTGAAAAAGAAATAAATAAAATTATTCAGGATGATCCGGCATGTCATCTGCTTCTGAACCTGAAAGATGTGGAATATATGAGCAGTTCAGGTCTTAGAATATTTGTTTCCACCATGAGAGTTTTAAAGGAATCAAAACGAAAATTGAAGCTGTCCAACATGAATAATGCCGTAAAGAAGATTTTTGAAGTTGTTGAACTTATGGATATGTTTGATATTTATGACAACGAGGAAGAAGCCCTGCAATCCTTCAAAAACGAATAGTTCGAAATTGTTCCGGCAGTAAAATTGAAAATTAGAATTAACAAAAGAGTGAATGGATCTGATCAGTTTATGACTGATACTGCCGGATACAACGAAAAAGTAGATACGGAAAAACTGCTGCCATCGCTTGAGAATATCAAAAAGGGAATAGAAAACTATTCCCTTTTTCAGCGTTTCCCTCTGTTTAAATGGCCCGCATGGATAGACTCTGAAGATGTCAACAGCAATAATATCGTTCCCGTTTATCCACCCCTTCTCCTTAACAATCACCTGCATCACTGGGTGGCCTTTTCAAATCTCATATCCCGTGAAGAACTGCAGATCGATCCGTCGGGTATGATGTGCACCTCGGATGGTAGCTGTTCTATCGAAATATGGATGGTCATCGGTGGTGCTATCTATCGCGCCCAGGACAGGCATCAGTCCGTTTCCATTGAAAGAGAAACGGAAACCGGTGTGGGGAAAATTGCCTGGAAGGACCGGCTTTTCACTGTTACTACGACGATGATAGGAGCGCGCAGTACTATCGATGAGTGTGTCATTGAGGTTCAGTGCAGTCTGAAGGAAAAGACGAAGAACGCCTCAGTCATGATTGTTGTCCGCCCATACAACATTCTGAACCTGGGAACGGCCGAAAGCGTTTCCTACGACAGCGTGAGCAGGGTGATAACCATAAACGGCAGGAGCGCCATAGCATTGCAAACTTCTCCTGATTTCGTACTTTCCGGGTCCGGCGCGAAAGGGGATGTGGATATAGCTTTGCGTGAAGATTCCACTTCAGCGCAATGTGAAAACGGCCTGGCCACACTGGGACTCGGTTTTAAACTCAGTAAAAATGAGAAGGGAATTGTTTTTCGTATCGGTTTGAGCGGAAAGGATGGCATCTCACCGGGACCATGTGATCCTGCCGTATTGAAAAATGAATTTTCATCTTTCATAAAAATGAGATTGAAGGAAGGGGCCGTACTGCAATTCCCTGACAGGAACATTCAGGATTGGTTTAGCACTTTAAAAATCAACATGCTGGGTGTAATTGAAAGGGATATTTATCCTGACGGTGATACACGGAATGCAATGAACTGCAGATCCCTGTACTATATTTCCCGGGGACTTAACCGTATGGCATATTACCGTGAATCCCTTAAAATTATGGAAGAGATAAAAGAAAGATTTTCTTTTAATAATAAGAAATCACCACAATTCAAAGGGGCCATCGATTGCTGCTATCTGCTTGGCATTTTTGCCGATTATTTCATGCATACCAGGGATCTTGATTATATTCAGAAAAATTATCAATATGTGAAGGACCTGGCCGGTTATGCTTCCCGTTTTTTTGCCTCTATAAAGAACATAACTGACCTTTCGGAAAATTCTCTGAAAACCTACCTTGTCAAAAGTCCTCAGTATCATGATCTTAGCCTGGCTGCCAGTTCACTTTATTATTTTTCGTATATCTCGCGATGTATGGGAATTTTCGGCGATGAGAACAGATTCCTGCAGGAATCGAAGCGTCTGCAGGGGCTTTTCGTGGAACATGTTCGCGCTAAATATGTGGATGGGAGCAGTATCAGTAACGATTTCTTCTATACGGATATTTATGCGGCTTATCCTTTTCTTACGGAATCACTCTCCCGAAATGAACTGGAGAAGCTCATCAATACCATATTTGGATATTATAAGACCATCCCCATCCACGTCAAATCACTGGGCATTGACATATTTTCAAGTATTCTTGTTGCGCATAATATATTGAGAATGAATGATCAGCGTATTTATGAAATACTGAAAAAAATATTTAAAGTGGGAGGTAAAACTTTCTGCCTGCCGGAGTTCGTGTCTCCCGGTTCAATGAACGGTGTCTGGGGTGATGGATGTTCGAAGGTAATCAGTGCTGAACTCTTTTCCCTGCTCAGAGATATTATTTTTATTGATCTGCCGGAGCGACTCGAGATATTCCCTGTTCCCCTGGAGGAATGGTTTATTCCGGGTAAGGATATCATTATTGAAGATAATCCATCGCGTTTTGGTGCAATCAGCTTCAGGGTGGCAACGACCCAGAATGAGATTCAATTTCATTTCGATAAACTGCCGAAATTTGTTCCCCCGGAAATACTGATTACATTGCCCTTCAGGACAAAAATAGTAGAGGGGGATGATTTCATTTTAAAGAAATTTTACGATAACTCCTTCCTGATCAATGGATGGCCTTCAATAATTCGTTTTATAAAATGAGTTTACTCTTCGTTTTTTCGTAATAATTCACCGCGCTTTCTGACGAAAATATAAGCAGGCATATTCTTTTCCGGATATTTTGTTCATGCTGTTTTAAAAGCTGAGCAGTATTTCCGGTTCGGAAAATAAAAAATTAAGCGATATTATAATGCTGTTTCCCATTTTGGTCACATTAATTATTATTCTGGGTGCAATAGTATATTACATATATTACCTGGCACCCCGATTGAACCCTTTGAACAGGGCACAGGGTTTTATTGACCAGAACATGTTCGATGAGGCTGTTGTCGAATATAAAAAGATGCTCGAAAGCAATCCTGCAAATTTTGTCGTTCATTATAAGCTGGGAGAACTGTATTTCGCCAACAGGATGATAGACCAGGGAGTATTGCACTTCGAAGAAATTATAAAGATAAATAAATTCAGCCATGAAGTGGATAAATTCGAAGTGCTGAGACGGCTTGCTGAAGCATATCTCAGCCGGGAGGAGACCGAAAAGGCCTTTAATTGCTATTTTGAAATATCCCGTGCTTATCCCGGCGATGTTGAGGCACAGTACCAGGTCGGTTTTATTTCCCTGGGGCAGGAAGTATTTGATCTGGCGTATAAGAGTTTTGATCGGCTGTTAAAAAGCACTAAGGATAAAAGCTTTGAAATGTATTTTGGCGCTGGAATGGCCAGCTATCAAAATCATAAGACAGCCGATGCGGAATACTATTTCAAGGAAGCGCTGGTTATTGAACCTCTTTCCGATATCGGCAATATTTCCATGGCTTTTACTCTCCAGAGGAAAAAAGATTTTTCAACAGCCATAAATTACGCAAAGGCGGTGGCGGATAACTCGAAGGATAAGAACGCCATAATTATTGCCAAACGTCTCCTGGCATTTTTATACGTGCAGGCGCGAAAACCGGAAAACGGTATTAAATATTTTGAAGAGCTGCTGGAAATGGCCAGAAAATCCGAGCAGGACGATGAAGTATCAGTGCTCCTGTATGACCTGGGATTCGCATCCATAAGAGCTGAAAAGACGCAGCAGGCCTATGATTACTGGAACCAGCTGTATCAGCTGGATAGAAATTATAAGAATGTACAGAAGCTTACCACCCTCCTGAGGAAAGAGATGGATGTAGATCCCAGAAAAAAAGCCGAGCCGTTATATGATTCAGTGATGAATTATATAGATGACTGGATCAAGGATGCATTCCCGGAGAATTTTATCTGGAATATATGCGGGCTTAAAAGCGGTAAACGCTTTGACATCAAAAGCATTGTTGTCAGGGCGAGAGTCTTTGAAACAAAATCATCAAAACAGGGCGCTTCTCATGATGATATGTCCTATGATGATACGGAAAGGGTGGATGTGCTCTGTGAAACCGATACGGAAAAATTCAAGATCATAGCAAGCAGGATGATTCAGAAACTGGGATATACTGTTGATGAGATTCTTCTCACCTACAGGGAAGCCGATGGTGTGGATTTTATGGTTCACTCCAATGAGGACGGCAAGAAGGTCCTCGTTTGGGTACGGCGGTGGAAGGGCACAAATGTAGGCGAGATACCGCTTAGAAATTTTGCCCAGGCGATAAATGACGCCAAGGCAGTGAAGGGTCTTTTTGTCACCACCAGCAACCTGACACCTGCTGCGGAAGGTACACTGAACAGGCTTTCCAAGATAACCGTTATATATCCTGATCAGGTAGGAAGCCTCCTGGAAGGTCTAATCTAATATTTTATTTTCCCGGTAATGCCGCCATGGAAACACCCTATGTATAACAGAAGATCATTGTCGACAATAATGATAAAGGATATTAATGTATCCGATGAGTATTTCAGGATCAGCAGAGATGCGGTCAGTGATGACCTCCTGCGCTCAGTCCGGGAGTACGGAATATTACAGCCGCCGGTATTATTGAAGACAGAAAGCAATGAATACCGCATTATTGACGGGTTCAACCGTCTGAAGGCCGCCTCTCTTGCCGGCAGGGATCGTGTTGAGGCCTATGTGTCGGATCGGATAGATATACAGGAATTTATAGCCATTGCAATAGTGAAGGCATATCATAATGAACTGGGCCCTGCGGGGAAAATGAAAGTATTATTTGTTATGAAAGATTATTTCAATGCTCCCGTACCGGACTGCCTTCATATGGGAACTGCGGGGTTGGGCATTCCCCGTGATTTTATCGATAACTCCACGGATATTCAAGATGTGTTCCGGCTTCCACGGGTCGTGAGGGAATATTTTGATGCACGTGATTTATCCTTTAAAATAATTAAATATTTTCTCCGACTTCCTGAGCAAGCGCAGGCAATAATGGCGCAGTGGCTTTGCCATGTACAGCTGCGGGTGAATGTTTTCAAAAAAGCCGTCGAAATGATTCAGGATGTCTATCGGCGTGATACTACTGTAGCATGGATGGAAAAGATAAATCCCGCTTTGATTGATGACCCCCGCAGTTCAGAAAACTATATACTGGACGAGCTGCACAGGATCAGGTATCCCGAGTACACGGCTTTACGGGCCGATGTGGAAGTACTGCTTGATTCACTGAAGGGGGAGGATATGGAAATAAAGTTCCCGGAGTTCTTCGAGGGCGATGCAATAAGCGTAGTCCTGAAAATCCGGAGGGACGAAACATATGTCGATATGAAAAAGAAAATACAAAAAATCGATCAGGATTCTTTAGATAAACTGCTTCGGTTTTTATAGCCAGCATGACTGCTCAATGGATGGTCTCGCCGTTATCCTCCTCGGCTTCATCGCTCAGGACTTTATTTGTCTGAATAACAAGCAGAAGACTGTTGAAAATAAAACCCGAAACCATAAATTTTGACATTTCCTCATATTCCCTGGCAAGTTCGAATAACTGATGGGTGACGAAGATGCAGTTATCCATCATTTCTTTCAGGAAAACCTCATTAAGTCCTTCCATTGTATCTTCAGGAGTTGCAGAGTTATCCACTATTTTTCGTGATTCGTCTATTATTCCATCCAGCAGGTTTTTGAAAAAGAAATCAAAATCCTTGTTATAGGGAATGGTAACTCCGCTTTTTAATTTGATCATAGGCTATTTATTGATCTTTTTCTGGAGATCATCAAATTTATCCTTAAAGAGATTACCCAGACTTGATCCGCCCTGGGGAGCATTATTTTTCTGATATTCCTGCAGCTCAATCAGTTCTTCTTTTCTCAGTGCCCCGATGGCACTGAGAATTAGTTTTTTATTGTTCCTGTCAAATTCCTCGACAACAACTTTTATCTCCGAACCAACGGGAAAATCTTTCTGTATATCGGTCTGCCTGGCTGCCAGTTTATCCCTGGGTATGTAGCCCAGCATGCCGTTTTCCAGCCTGACGTTGGCGCCGTTTCCCTTGACAAACTCGATTATGCCGATATGGGTTTTGCCGGTTAATTCATTTTCCGGAAGCTGCCAGGGATCCGCTTCTCCCGTTACAAGCTGAAGCCCTATCCTTTTTTCATCTTTATTGATGCTTATGATTTTTACCTGTACCAGATCACCTGTTTTAACCGCTTCTTCAGGAGATTTAACCTGTTTCGTGTAACTCATCCTTGAAACATGAATGAAACCCTCAAGACCCGGTTCCAGTTCAACGAAAGCCCCGCTTTTTATGATTTTCATGATCCTGCCGTTAAGAGTATCATTCTCACTGTACCTGTCGATTCCATCCCAGGGCTCGGGCAGGGTTTGTTTTATGCTCAGTGTTATGCGGTTCCCTTCCCAGTCGAGATCGATGACCTTCGCGGTTACCGTCTGCCCGGCGGCGAATGTGCTGATTTCGGTAGTTCTGCTTCTGGATATTTCCGATTTTGGAACCAGCGCTTCAACACCTCCTATATCAACGAATATTCCGAAATTCTGAAGTGAAATGACGGTTCCCGTTATCATGTCGCCGATCTTCAGCGAGTCTTTCAGCAGGGCCTCGTTTTCTCTGCGCTTTTCCTCCTGGAGAGCTCTTCGTGACAGGACGATATTCCGGCCCCGCTCGCTGTACTGAATTATTTTAAAGGGGAAAGTCTTGTCAATATACTCCGCATTATTCTCCGAGGCCTTGAGGTCGATCTGGGAAAAGGGGCAGAAGCAGTTTGTATCGGAAACAGAGACGGTATAACCGCCCTTTGTCGTTCCGGTCACTTTCCCCTCAACGGGATATGAGTTTTTATAGGCTATTTCCAGCAGGCCGGTGTTAACGGCTCCTTTTCCGAGTCTCGAGGTAAGGCGGATTTCACCACCCTGGAGCGATACAACGAAGGCGTTTATACTGTCTCCCTTTTTATAAATAAGCCCGCCTTTATCATCCATGAGCTCCCTGGTTTCCATTATGGCTTCACTTTTCCCATTTATATCGATAAAAGCGAATTCACCTGAAATGCTCACAATCGTGCCTGTCACGCTGTCACCGGGAATAAAATTATCGGAAACGTTCAGGGATTGTTCCAGCATCTTCTCAAAATCTTCCTGTGATAGGTCATTATATTGTTCATTGTTTTCGGTCATTGAAGTATCCTTTTAGCTTATTAGAATGATAGTGTATGTGATGTTTTTAATATGTAAAGAATCAAAAATAACGAATTGCTTTGAGGTCAATATATATATCTTACCTGCGAAATTCCAATGAAATGACAGGATGATACCGATGGTTCCGAATATGCTCATCTTAAAATATTCACAGCGTCAATATTTTAATTTAAAAAGGGATTGTAAACAATTTTTAATTTCCGGAAAGTAAAAAACAGGGATAATCAGGGGCATGCGGCACCATAATTGGACATAAAATTATTGACATAAACGGCGACTGTTACTATATTTACCGGGAATTATATATCCACGGCAAAAACCTATCATGGAGAGAAATATGAAAAAATTCTTTATTGCTATTATGAGTGTCATGCTTATGTCAACGCTTCTATATTCGGCGGATAAAAGCGCTAAGCAGTATATTGCAGACCTGGATCCGGCTAAGGACGAGGCTGTTATTGTAACGGCAGCTGACTGGTGCGGAAAAGAAAAAGAGAAGGGAGCCATAACAAGTCTAACGGCATTATGCACTGATAGCCGTGAAGCCGTACGCCTTCATGCCGTAATGGCTCTGGGTTACATCGGCAAGGAAGATGCCGTTGACGCTCTCAATAAAAGACTGTTGACCGACGAAAGCGCCGAAGTCCGCTATGCGGCTGTTCTTGCAACAGTAAGGATCGGGTCAAAAAAATCCCTTGAAGCATGGAAGGAAGCAAAGGAAAAGGAAAACGACCCATTTATAAAGGATTTCCTCGTTAAAATGGAAGAAAAAGCCCGGGGAAAATAGCTGACCGGTCTTTCATATATAAAAATGTAAAAGCATGTTGCTGTCGAGACAACATGCTTTTTTTATTTACAGTCCCCATGAGGGGGCATCCATGATTATTAAAAATTATTAAAGGACGAATTGATGAATTATAAAGAGACGCAGTACCTGGTATTTGATGTCGAAACGGTCCCTGACTCCAGGCTGATTAAAATGACCAGATATCCCGAGGAGGACCTCGATGGTACAGCCGTGATCAGAAAATACCAACAGGAGATACTCGAGCAGAACAACGGCACATCGGACTTTATACCGGTAACATATCAGTATCCTGTGTCCATCTGTATCGCGAAAATAAGAGAGGATTTTACACTCCAGGACGTGGTCTGTCTCGATGAGCCGAAATTTCGCGCAGCGGAAATGGTGCGTCTTTTCTGGCTGGGTATTGAGGATTTATATAATCACGCCTCCATGGTGACATTCAACGGCAGGGGATTTGATATTCCTCTCCTGGAACTCATGGCCTACCGGTACGGTTATACGGCAAAACGCCATTTCAAGGATAAGTTCGCGGGACGAAACAGGTTCGGCACCAAACACATCGACCTGCAGGATTGGCTCTCAAACTACAATGCCATTCGCATGAACGGCGGGTTAAATCTCCTGGCCAAGATTCTCGGTAAACCCGGAAAGATGTCCACCAAGGGGAGTGAGGTTTTTGATATGTTTCTCGAGGGAAAGCTTCAGGAGATAAATGATTACTGTATTCACGATGTTCTGGACACGTACTTTGTTTTTCTCCGGACACGGGTCTTGCTTGGCGAGATGACCATCAACCGGGAGCAGGATATTGTGCGGCAGGCAAAGGATTTTATCGCCGGAAATATCGAGCGTATTCCCGCTTTGAAGGAATATCATGAGAACTGGGGCGACTGGGTTCCCTGGCCCTGAAAAGAATGTTTCCCGCAGGGCAGGGGTCAGAGCCCCTGCCTATTCTTCGCATGAATCGGGTATGATACGTACCGCTCCACGGTCAGCTGAAGATACCAGCAGCGCATAGGCCTGTAAGGCCCTGGACACCTTCCTGTCCCTTCCTGTCGGAGAAAAGGCTTTTTCCCCCCTGGCCAGTTCCTTTTGACGCCGTTTTTCAAGCTCGGAATCACTGACGCGCACATTCAATGATCGGGCCGGTATATCGATATCTATTAAATCGCCGTTTTCAACAAGGCCGATATTTCCTCCCGATGCCGCTTCGGGCGAAACATGCCCGATGGACAGGCCTGCCGTACCACCTGAGAAACGTCCGTCGGTTATGAGAGCGCAGGATTTTCCCAGGCCCATAGAGTTGATGTACGAAGTAGGATAGAGCATTTCCTGCATGCCGGGACCGCCTTTGGGACCTTCATATCGAATTACCACCACATCCCCCGCCTTGATTTCGCCGGCGATGATTGCATCAACGGCTGCCTCCTGGGAGAAGAAAACGCGCGCAGGACCGCTGAATTTATAAATGGATGGGTCAACCCCGGCCGTTTTGACAATAGAGCCGTTCTGGGCCAGATTGCCGAAGAGCACGGCCAGACCGCCGTCGGGACTGTAGCAGTGTTCACGGTCGCGTATACAGCCGGCTGAACGGTCCCGGTCAAGTTCTGCGTACATGGTTTCCTGGGACCCCATGACGAGATTGCGCCCCGCATGGGCCGGCCCGCTTTTAAAGATGCGGACAGCCTCATCGGTGACGGTTTTTCTCATGATATCGTACTGGTCCAGTGTCGCGCTGAGACTCGGAGAATCCACTCTTTTTACCGATTTGTCAATAAGGTTCTGGCGGTCCAGTTCCCCCATGATGGACATGATGCCGCCGGCCCGGTTGACGTCCTCCACGTGATAATGGGAACTGGGGGCCACCTTGCACAGGTTGGGTATTTTGCGGGAGAGGGCATCTATATCTTTCATGATGAAGTCGACCTCTCCTGCATCGGCAATGGCGAGCAGATGGAGAACCGTATTAGTTGATCCGCCCATGGCTATATCCAGGGACATGGCATTGAGGAAGGCCTGTCGAGTGGCGATAGACCGGGGCAGAACGGAATCATCGCCCCTGTCGTAATACTGCTTTGTCATTTCTACGATGCGTCGGGCAGCTTCCTCGAACAGCAATTTCCTGGTTTTATGCGTGGCTACCACGGTGCCGTTGCCGGGAAGGGCCATGCCCAGGGCCTCGGTGAGGCAGTTCATGGAATTGGCCGTAAACATGCCGGAACAGGAACCGCAGGTGGGGCATGCCGAGCGTTCCAGCCCGGCGATATCCTCGTCAGATACCGAGGTGTCGGCGCTCTGTACAATTGCATCGATGAGATCTCTTTTCTTTTCCTTGAAAATTCCGGCTTCCATGGGACCGCCGGACACAAATATGGCCGGAATATTGAGGCGCATGGCGGCCATGAGCATGCCGGGGGTGATTTTGTCGCAATTGCTGATGCAGATCATGGCATCAACAGTATGGGCATTGCACATGTACTCAACGCTGTCGGCTATGAGGTCCCTGGAAGGGAGGGAATAGAGCATTCCGTCGTGGCCCATGGCAATACCATCGTCAATGGCGATGGTATTGAATTCTGCAGCGAAGCATCCCTGTTTTTCAATGATGGATTTTACATGCTGACCGATTTCATGGAGGTGAACATGGCCCGGTACGAATTGCGTGAATGAATTGACAACGGCAATTATAGGCTGTCCTATCTGGTCCTCTTTCATGCCATTGGCCCTCCACAGGCTTCGGGCGCCGGCCATTTTTCTTCCCTGGGTGCTTATCCGGCTTCTCAGTGGTATTGCCATGTTGATCCTCCAAAAAAAATTGATAACAGGGAAAGTAAAAGACGATCCTGTATCTGTCAAGTTCAATACCATTTAGCATTTTATATGACTGATATTTCATAATTTTCTTGCCGAAAAAAATGCTTAAAAACAATGTGTATATCATACTTTGTAAATAAACCGCCCCGGGCGACGAGGAGAAATATATGGCGATGATTATTGATGGGAAAAAGGTGTCGGAAGAAATCAGGAATGAGGTTAAGGAAGATGTTCTTGATCTGAAAAAAACAAGGAATCTGGTTCCGGGACTGGCAGTTGTGCTGGTCGGCGATGATCCTGCATCGGCAATTTATGTCAGAAACAAGAAAAAGGGCTGTGAGGAACTGGGTATCAGGTCATATGAATATACTCTTTCCAGCGATACCAGCGAAGAAAAGCTGCTGGCCCTGGTAGATGAACTGAACAGGAACAGTGACGTTAATGGAATCCTGGTACAGCTGCCTCTGCCGAAACATATAAACGAAGAAAAGGTCATCAACAGTATAGATCCCCTGAAGGATGTGGACGGTTTCCATCCTGTCAATGTGGGGAAGATCGTGATAGGTGATGACGATTGTTTCTGCCCCTGTACGCCTTTCGGCATACAGGAACTCATTGCACGAACAGACCCGAACATAAAAGGGAAACACCTGGTGGTTGTCGGAAGAAGCAATATCGTTGGAAAGCCTATTGCAAATATGATGGTTCAGAAAAACGATCGGGCCAACTGCATCGTGACCGTATGCCATACCGCGGCAAAAGATATCGGCTATTATACGAAACAGGCCGACATCCTGGTTGTGGCTGCCGGCAGACCCAATACCGTGACCGCCGATATGGTCAAGGATGGTGTCATGGTGATTGATGTGGGAACAAATAGAATTCCTCACCCCGATGACAGCAGTAAGACAAAACTGGTGGGTGATGTGGATTTCGAGGGTGTTTCAAAAAAAGCCTCAGCCATTACGCCCGTGCCGGGCGGGGTAGGGCCCATGACCATCACCATGCTGCTGAAAAATACAGTGAAGGCCTGCAGGCTCCAGAATGGAATAAAGTAAATAAATGTACATGCATGCAGGGGATCGGATTACAGTCAATCCCCTGCAGGATATCTATTGTGAAAACCCGATAGATTGTTATAGCCGGATCATTTTTTATCTTCAGTGATCCGGTGAATCAATCGGTCTTTTTTACTCCATATCTCGTTCAGCCACCCGGTGAATTCTTTCTGGAAGGCAGGATCTTCGATATTCGCCTTTACAAAATGTTCAGGTATATCAACTGTTTCCACGATGATATCAACACTCCTGATTCTTCTGCAGAGGAAATCCCACAGGCTTTTAGGCCCCTCTGGATAGATTATTGTTATATTGAGCAGCTTGTGCAGGTGTTCCCCCATTGATGAAATGGTGAAAGAGACACCGCCTGCCTTTGCCTTGAGGAGATGTTGGTATGGCGATTTCTGTGTACCGTGCTTTTCCTGCGTGAAACGGGTCCCTTCGGGGAATGTCATGATTGCCACAGGTTCGGTCTTGAATTTTTCGCAGGCCTTGCGTGTGATCTCAATGTCTTTCCCCTTCAGTTTAGGGTTTCTTGCCACTTCCTCTTTCGTGTATCGCTTCATAAACGGGAAGTCGAGAGCCCACCAGGCGGGCCCCATAATCGGCACCCATATCAGTTCTTTTTTAAGGAAAAACTTTATGTATGGTATTCTGCCATAAAGGATTTTCTGTATTATGATTATATCAACCCATGATTGATGATTGGATATTACCAGATACCAGTCCTTTTTTTTAAGTTTCTCGAGACCTGTTATATTCCACGTAACGTCGAAGCAATAATGAATAAACATCGAGTTTACCAGGACCCAGTTGTTCGCCACTCTTATCAGTATTTTATTGATAATTTTTCGCCACCATTTGAATGGAATTAAAAACTTGAAAATGGCAAGCGGGAAGAGCTGTGCGGCGCAGGCAAGAGTATTAATTATAAGTATGGTGATTATGACACACGCAAATATTCGGTTAAAAAACTGTTTAAGCATAATCGTATCCTTTATATATAGAGTGTAGACAGCAATTTTCGCCGTTGTTACAATTCGATTAATGAGCCTGTGCGTCTCTAAATTGTATTGTGTTTCGGCAGGTTTCCCCTGACCTGTTTATAATGGGCGATGTATTTAAGTATTGAAAGAAGGACCGTGTGGAGCAACGCTTTTTTATTTTATGGGAATAAAAAAAGGCACCCTCTGCGGGCACCTTTTTTTATTTATTATTTAAAAGTGTAATGTCTTTTAATGCGCTTCCCCTTCGCCATGACCTTCATGATCGAGATGAGGGAACAACCTGAACCATTTGGCAAATACCGTGTAGATCAGAATCATAGTGGCGAAACAGCCCAGGGTTATAATCCATTCCTGGAATGTGGGGTTGTATGCGGCAAAGGGTCTCCAGGGAAAGTTAGGCACCGAAAATCCATGCAGCATGACTTCCAGCTTGCTGGTAATGATGGCCAGAACTCCGCCGCTTATACCGATGGCCATAAATTTTTCCTGTTCCCGGAATTTTTTCAAATTGAGCAGAACCACCGGGGCTGCCAGAAATAGAAATTCCAGAACAACGAGCCATAAGCCGTAATAACCGCCATAAATATCGGCAAAATTGCGGTCGGCCATGGGAACATATTTTGCCGCCATGGAGTATACGTCATAGGTCCTGAAAAGGGTGTAGAAGATGAACATGGCGCCGGAAATTTTTGTCAGCGTCCAGTAGGTTTCTTTCGGCATGACTTCTTTCTTCATAATTTTCCCTGCGATATAGGGGCACAGTGTCATGAAGGATGTTCCGCCCGCCGTTGCTGCAACGATCGCCAGGAAGAAGTACTGGTGATGAGGCCGGTACCAGCCCGGTTTTCCATAAAGAACATCCCACATGCCGCCGCCCAGTGATCCCTGGTGGAAGAATGAAAGGAAGGTTCCGGCCGCGGCCATGATCCACATCAGCTTGTGCATATAATGGCCGATGGCATGGAGAACGGGAACATTATCCAGAAACTTGTGCCGCAATGCTACCGGAACGAGCTCGACGCAGAGGATGCAGAAGTATGCCGACAAGCAGAAAAATACCTCTGTCAGCATGGAAGTCGGCATGAGATGCTCACCCCAGTTGGGATAGGCAAAACCGAACCAGCATCTCAGGGGCTGTCCCAGGTCAAAAAGAAGAAACACAAAGGTGAAAAGATAACACATGAAACCGATAAGCACCGTAGAGTTGATTATGGGTTCCAGCTTTTCCACTCTGAAAATGTAGAGGAAGAAACCGGTAAAAAAGGCTCCGCCTCCCAGGGCCACCAGGCCCAGGTCGCCGATAATCCAGTTTCCCCAGGTGAAGACATTATTCATGTCCGTATACCCCAGTCCCCAGAAGAGGATCTGGATTGCGAATATACCGAATCCAAAAACCAGTGCAATGAGCACCAGCAGTGTGATCCTGATATTTTTGGGATAACTCTTGTAGAGTTCTTTCATGTCATTGATAAATTTTGATATTACATTCACGGGTTTTCTCCTTATTTACCTGAGTTAAACCGCATCATATCGCGGATCCACTTCTGACTGCTGAGATAATAAACCTTGGGATTCGGATAGTTTTTGATTTTCATTAACTTCTTCTGCTCTTCCGGTGATTTTTCATCTATGGTGTGTACGAGCCTGAAAGCCCTTTTATCCCTGGAAAGCATGGATATTTCCGATGCGGGATCATTGAGATCGCCGAAAACCATGGCTCCCGTGGGACATGATGTCACGCATGCCGGCGAGTAGGTAACGGCATTGATATCCAGTTCGCCGTTAGCAGCTGCCTTGTCGCGTTCACGTTTCCAGATGTGACTGCAGAAGGTGCATTTAACAATTGTTCCCCTTGATGCGATGGATACATCACTATTGAGGGATTTTTTAAACGTTGACTCGTATTTCGGTTTCCACCAGTTGAAGGCCCTGGCCTCGTAAGGACAGGCTGTCTGGCAGTACCGGCAGCCGATACAGCGTGACCAGATCTGGCTCACCACTCCGTCGTCTCCTACATCGGTTGCCACTGCGGGACAAACCGAAACGCAGGGAGGTGTCGGATTGAGAGGATCGTTGCCTTCACACTGCTGGCACATTTTCGGAATAAATGCTACTTTTACATCGGGATAACTCGCGTCCCTGTCATTGGTTACTTTCATCAGATCAAGGAAAGACACCCTCTTGGGAACATCGGAATCATCTTCGAAAATAGGCATATTGTTTTCCTGTGCACAGGAGATGGAGCACTGCCCGCAACCGTTGCATTTATCAAGGTCTATGGCCATCCCCCATCTTCTTTTCATCTTGGAGTTGCTTGTTTTCATTATCAATACCTCATTCTTTCCTTAACTGATTTTTACCCTGGTTCCCCACCAGTTAGCCGCGCCGGTTACAGGATCGATATCAGCAGCCATAATTTCCTTGGGATTGACTCCCTTTTTTTCCGCATACTTGGTGTATGCCATATGGCCGAATCCCAGGGGAACGGCAACAACATCGGGAGCAATCGTATCGGTTATATGAACCTTGACACTGCCTATTTTTCCGCGTTCAGAAATGATTTTTATGGAGCTTCCTTCGGAAACTCCCTCTTTTTTAGCCGTTGCCTTGTTCATGAGAACTTTCATTTTCCCCAGCATGAAGCTGTCGGAATCGATGTTTTTCAGAACATAGGGGAATGCCATACCATCACCGTCTCCCACAAGGGGCATTTCAACGGGAATCAGGGACAGCGGATACTCGGCATCGGCTTTCTGTTTTTTAAATGCAGAGAGCTGTTCTTTCAGCTTGTCGACCTTGAACGAAAAGCCGGCCACGCCGCGGGTATTCCCCGCCTGTTTTACTGCGTCGAGATACGAGGTCCAGGGGAAAGCACCCTTTGCCGCGTCTATCTTGCCGGCCAGCTCGATGATGATATCACCGGCATGTTTCGCGCTCGCATAAGGCTTCAGCACCGTCTGACCATCGGACTGCAGGGTCTCCAGGAAGGTGAGTGAAGGAAGCACATAATCGGCGTAGAGAGCCGTATCATTGATCAGGGGCATCATGGCAACGACAAAGGCCTTTTCCATTTTTGCCGCCAGGTCTTTTCCCAGAACACTCTTGTAAACGGGATCGGCCTCGTTGATGAAGAGGAGCTCGAAATTGCCGTTTTTAATGAAATCATCAATACCGGCGGGATTTTTTCCCGTTCCCATACCGGTGTATTGTTTCAGGCTCACTGATGTGGATCGCACCAGGGTGTTAAGGGCGTACACGGCAATGATTTCGGAAGCAGACGATGAAACACCATGGGCTCCCCGGCCTGCAACAGCCATGGGATTTCTGGCTCCGTAGAAAGCTTCGGCCAGGGCCTTGATTCTGTCCTCGGAAACACCGGTTAATTTTGCCGTTGTAGCCATGTCGTACTGATAAACATATTGGGCCCATTTGGCGAATCCTTCGCCGGCCGAGATGAGTTTTTTCTCTTTAATAAGATAGTTAGCGATACCCATGGCCAGGACCGGTTCTGTACCGGCTTTTACCGGCACCCACTCGTCTGCCAGGGATGTGGTTCGTGAGCAGTTCGTGTCGACCTGCACCAGTTTCTTACCGCTGCCGGGCCAGGATGCCAGGACCTTGTTCATGGTACCGGGCACTCCCCAACCTTCGAAAAGCTTGGCGCCGAAACTGAGAACATAGTCGGCCTTGTTGAAGTCATAATCCACTACTCCTCCCAGGGCCGACATGGTCAGGGCGTTGAGGGATGACTCGTAATAGACATTGGTGCTGCCCGTCGATGTTATCAGCTTCTCCAGAAGTTCAGATGAGAGGTTGATATCTTTGTTGATGGCGGCAATGGCGTCCTTTTTATTATTCTTTACAAGGGCGTTCATTTTACCGGAAATATCAGCCATGGCTGATTCCCATGATACGGGAACGAACCGGCCCTTGCCTTTATTTCCCGTTCTTTTCAACGGTTTGTCTATGCGTTCGGGATGATACAGCAGCTGCAGTGAAGCCTGTCCAAGGGGACATGCGGCGTTTGAAGTTTCAACCTTCACGGCCCTGTCAGCCACCATCCGCACGGAAATTTCACATTTGGTCGTGCAGGATTGGCATATGCTCTGGAGGAGTTTAATTTCTCCTTTGAGGGGCACATACTGGTCCTGGGTCCATTCGGCCAGGTCCTGAAACATCAGGAACGGGGCTCCTGACAACACATATCCCGTAAGACCACCAACGACTGCCCCGCCGGTCATCATTAAAAGTTCTTTGCGTTCTATTTTCTTCATGGATTCAAATACTCCTCTTGCTAAGTTTCATGATTAGTCGTGGCAAACCATACATTTATTGCTGAGTTTTAATGCGGTATGGCAGTCCATACACTGACCCATGAGCATTTTGCCTTTTATCATCTCTGTAGTCATGGAACCGGCTTTATCGCCGTGACATGAACCACATCGCGCCTTGAGTCTGCCGTCTTCATATTTGGCAGTCATGACAACCTCATGGCTGAAGTAGACCAGATCGGGTTGTGTCGCGTAGGCACCCCAGGGTTTATCAGTGTCTTTGTAGCTGTCAAAGAAGGCTTTGCGTTTCGGTGTTTCGGGATCACCGGTTACATCGCTTCCTCTGTCATGACACTGGACGCACTCGGCGACCGTGGGTAATCCCTTGAAACGGCCATCAGCATAGTAACCATGACACATGGTGCAATCCTCTGCGCCATACTTGGTAACATGTGATTTATGATTGAAGGGAAGTTCTTTCTGCGGCCTGGGAGCTCTGAATGCGTCACATGCCGTTTGGGAAATAAGAAAGAACAGGTACGAAAATACAATGAAGGGTAACAAGAATAGCAGAATTGATCGTCTCACAAATTTTCTCCTTATTCATGATATATTTCTGTTTGATAACAAAAATATTGAATAGTAAAGCCTGAAGCGTATAGAAAATTAATTCTATTCTTAAAATAGAAAAAATTTAATGTTGAATAATGTCAACAAAATTTAAAAAAAATAGTCTCTTGTCTGTTATGCGGAAGTTAAGAAATTAAGATGATACTGAAGTTGTTTATTGTTAAAATTCGAGAGCCATAAAAAAGTTAGTGGGGGAGAATAAATCTTGTTTTCAGTTTCATGGGAAGTGCTTTGAAATAGATCTGCCGCATAATTTTTCAGGAGTTATGCGGCAGGATGAATCATCGGACCATGAGTGACTTGGCCTTGTTAACGCCATCAACGGCATCTTTCCCGTAATGGGCGCCGATTGATTTCGCGTACTCTTCATTAACCACGGCACCGCCCACGAGCAAGGGAATATCGAGCTTTGCTTCTTTGAGAAGTTCGCTGATATTCCTCATTTCATTCATGGTGGTGGTGAGCAGGGAGCTGAGACAGATAAGGTCCGCGCTGATATCCCTGGCCGTCTGAATTATTGTTTCGGCAGGGACATCCTTGCCCAGGTCCCGGACCTCAAAGCCGTGATTTTCCATCATCATGGCCACGATGTTTTTACCGATATCGTGGATATCACCCTTGACCGTGCATATGACAACCTTGCCCCGCTTCTCAGCCGATTCTCCCGCCAGAAGGGGTTTCAGGATATTAAAGCCCTTTTTCATGGTATTGGCCGAGGCGATCATCTGCGGGAGGAAGTATTCCCCCGTGCTGTAGAGGTCGCCCACCTTTTCCAGGGCCCTGAGCAGGCCCTGGTTCATGATTACCGGAGGATCATGTTCCTTCAAAGCTGCCTGTACCTGTTCTTCAATATCATCGACATTGCCTTCAACCACGGAATGATATATCTGGTCAATCCCGTTCCTCTGCGCCGCAGATCCCGCGGCCGTGCCGCTTTCCGCCGCCGATGATTCACGGAAATGGGCAATGTACCGGGCTGCACCGGGATCATTGCCTTCCAGGAATTCCAGGGCAAGCTTTTCCTCGGGGCTGTATTCATCGATGATACGAACAGCCGAGGGATTGATGATGGCCGCCGTGAGTCCCCTGGCCAGGGCCAGGTTGAGAAACACGGTATTGATATGCTTCCGCTGGGGCAGGCCGAAGGATATGTTGCTGAGGCCGATGGAGGTTTTGATACCCTTTTTGGAAAAATATTCAATGACCTTCAGTGTTTCCAGGGCGCTGCCCGGTTCGGCGCTTTCGGCCAGGATCAGCGGGTCTACAAATACCCGGTTCAGGTCTATGCCTTCCGAATCAAGCGTATCCAGAAGACGCCGGCCGGCGGCGATGCGCTTCTCGGCATCCTGGTGTACGCCCGAGTCGTCAAGGCACAGGGCCACGACAAAACAGCCGAAGCGCTTTAAAAGGGGAATAACGGTCCTGATGCTCTTTTCCTTCCCATTCACGGAATTGACGATTGGTATCCCCGGATAGGTCAGGAGCGCCCGTTCGATGACCGCGGCATTATCGGAGTCAATCATGAGGGGCACGTCCACGGTGGAGCTGAGTGTTATTATGGACCGGTTCATTACCGCCGTTTCATCTATAGATGGAACGCCTACATTTATATCCAGGATATGGGCGCCTTCCTCTACCTGTTTGCGCGATTCGGCGCGCAGGAAGGTCTGGCGTCCCTCCCGGAGATCCTCGGCGAATTTTTTACGCGCCGTGGGATTGAGCCGTTCACCCAGGAGAATGAGCCCCCGGTGTTTTTTCAGGTCCAGCACTTTGCTTCTGCTCGTGATGTATCCATAGGAGCGTTCATGCCGGCGCGGTGAAAAGGTCTTTCCCGATACGGCCTTTTTCAGGGCCGCGATGTGCTCCGGGGTGGTTCCGCAGCATCCGCCTATTACCTTGACGCCCATATCGGCCAGCTCCAGGGAGGATGCGGCAAAGGAATCGGCCGAGAGCCGGTACACCGTGCGTCCGTCGATCATCTCGGGAAGCCCGGCATTGGACCAGACACTGAGAGGGATTCCCAGCTCCGCCAGGGCCTGTATGTTGTCCCTGAAGATCTTCACCATGGCAGCAGGGCCCATGCTGCAGTTGGCTCCCACGACATGGGCGCCGTACTCCGACAGGGTGGAAAAGGCCGTGAGCATGTCGGTTCCCGTCATGGTTTTCCCGTTTTCCTCGAAAGTCATGCTGCAGATGACGGGCAGCGACGTGTTGTCCCGGGCAGCCATGAGGGCCAGTTTCGCCTCCTGGATGTCATTCATTGTTTCGATGGCGATAACATGAGCTCCGCCCCGTTCCAGGCCGATCATCTGTTCCGCGTAAGACTTGTATATTTCTTCCGCCGGGGTTTCTCCCATGGGTTCTATGAGCTTTCCCGTGGGACCCACGGAGCCTCCCACGAAGCCGTTATATTCATCGGCCACCTTGCGGGCCAGGGCGGCGCCCGCTTCATTGATCTCCGCACAGCGATGCTCCAGCCCGTATTCCGCCAGCTTGATGATGCTGCCGCCAAAGGTGTTGGTTTCAACCAGCTCTGACCCCGCTTCAAAGTACTGGCGGTGAATATCCTGAAGAATTTCAGGCTTTTCCACGTTGAGGAGCTCAAAAGAGCCTGCGTAGCCCGGGATTTTCTGGAAGAGCAGGGAGCCCATTCCACCATCTATGATAATTGGTTCCGCTGTCAGGAGTTTTTCTTTGAAATTCATGGTCTACCTCGATTACTATATCAATATATCTTGATATAGTAATATAGTTTGCTTTCCCTGTCAAGTTTTTTTTAAAGAGGGGTCAGAGCCTCCTGGAGCGAAATACGTTATTTGTGCAATAAAATACACAAAATCATTCAATTAGTCACAAATTGGAGTGAAAAATTAGTTATTACCGATTAAATTCAGAACCGCAGTCCGGCCCGCAGAAAGGGATAGATGGATTTCAGGGGTTCGCCAAGGTACAGGTTATGGTGATATTCAACGCCGGATTCAAGGAAGAAATATCTTCCGGGTGTTAAACGCACCGAAAGACCGGTATAGAACAGGGGATCGGCTGAAGTGTCGCCTCCTTCAAGCGAGGAGATAGCAGCACCGCTGCCGACATGCAGAGCGAAGGAAAGCAGGTTTGTCATGGGGATATTGAAAAAGAAGCCGCCGCCATAACTCATGACGGTCATATCAGGCAGGGCTGATTGTGCGCTCCCGTATCGAACATAGATGAATCGCGCCTCGAGGCCCATATATTTCAAAAAAGAGATGCCCGACAGAAACTGGGGCTGATAACCGGCATAGAATTCTCCGCCCGTAAAGCTTCCTTTAAAGAAGCTGTCCCAGTCCGGCAGGGGATAGGAATAAAAACCGCCGATGGCCAGGGTAAGGCCCATCTGTGCGCTGATGCGCAGGGCCTTCTTGACAGTCTCCCGGTTGTCGCCGGGATTGGCTATAATGAGATCATAGCTTCCCCGTTTCATCTGTGCCGGAGCAATGGTAAAGGAGACCTCGTTGAGTGAATGATGTACGACCTCGATAGGCCTGATAATATCATCGCCCTTTTTCAGCGTTATAGCCACATCTTTCATGAGGCGTTTCCCCGTTATCGTCACGGTCTTCCTTTCCACCGTATCGCGGATCGAAGAGGGGGATATGCCTTTGAACTGCGGGACTGCCGTTATCTGGAGGGCGCCGGAAACAGTGATGCTGTTGTCGCCGGGATTGGTTATAATGAGATCATAGGTGCCGCCCGGTGCCGATGAGGGATTGAAGCGGAAGGCCAGCTGGTTGTTTTCACGTCCGGGCAATACGTCGGCCCTGATAACGGCGGACCTGCTCTTCAGCGACAGGGAACACCCTTCCATGAAGTTATCGCCCCTGACCCTGATTTCCGTTTCCCCGTCTTCCGGGGAAAACTGCCGGTGCGACAGGGACGAGAATACCGGTTTCAGGGAACGCTTGATATTAAAGGTAAACCATGAACCCCACTTCTGGGGCTTTCTGAATTTGTTCAGGACAGCCACGCGTCCCTGGTAAGAGCCGTAGGGCAGGTTGAGCGTGATGACTGCGTCTGTAAGCGTCTCGCGATGGATAACAGTACCCCGGGCGTTCCTGATCTCGATCTTATATCCCACGGCGCCCGGGACATTTTTCCAGCGCAGCGTCGCTCCCGTATCATCATCCTGGGCCAGCACGAAGGATGGCACAAGGACGATGAAAATGAGAAAGAGAAGGGCCCTTATGGCTTTATATACGGTTTTCTTCATTTTTACTGTGACTACGGTTATTTTATATACAGGTTTTTCGGAGATATGATCTCCGGTTTTTCCATGCCGCTCTGCAGGGTAATGCTGAAATAATTTTTCCGCAGGGGGCTCTCATTTTCAAGTTTATTTCCCGCGTAGCGCAGGGCCTTTATTTCCCAGGTGAAATTCCCTTCATCGAGAAGTTCGAGCTGCCTGAGGACATATGTGGTATCAGTGGTCTCGGTTTCAAGAATCTTTTTGCTGAATCCGCCGGAATAATGGCTGACGATTATGCGGTAATGGGTCGCTGAAGGCACTTTTTTCCAGGAAAAAGTTATCGTGTTACTGAAGGTCATATCAATGGCGGTACCATCGGCCGGTGTGATGCTCGCCGGTGACTCCAGAACGTCAGTGCTGCGGGCCGAGGCGATATTGCTCCGCAGGAGGGCTTTCCCTTTTTTGTCCATGAGGGATACGCGCCAGTAGAACGTACCGCGGGGGATTCCCGCCGCGGAAAGGGACGTGGCTGTCGATGCATGGGATGAGAGTATCCGGGAGAAATCGCTTTTATCCGACAGCTCAAGGCGATACATTCTTCCCCTGTTGGGATCATTCCAGGTAAACTGCACCGTGTCCCGGTTGTCCGTCACGCTTACGATTCCGCCGTCGGCGGGGCTGACGGTCGTTATTTTTTCCGCATCGGTTATGATGAATGATCGTTCTGCCGATGCATGGGGAATCCCCCCTGCGTCAATTCCTTCAATGCGCCAGAAATACGTACCTGTGGCAATTCCTCCCGAGAGCTGATAAAAGGACTGCGATGTCGCGGCGCTGATGACAGGTTTTTTAAACTCGCGGTCCCTGTCGATTTTGATGACATATTTTTTCATGTCGTCACCGGGCTGCCAGTTGAAGAGCTGCATTCCCCCGGCAAGAAACAGGGAGCTGATCCGCTGTCCATCGGGGGGATTCATGGGTTCAGGCGGTTTCACCGTCGTGCCCTGTTTGATGATGAAGGACCTGGCAGGACTCTTTACGCTGAGGCCCGTGTCGGGAAAGGGATACACATTGGTTACCTGCCAGTAATAGGTTCCGGCGGAGAGACCGTCCACGGCGATACTGTTGTCCCCGGTGGAGATTGTCTTGATAATATTTTTAAACCCCGGGTCGGCGGCCAGACTGATGGTATAGGATGAAGCCACGGTGCTTCCCGACCATTGCAGCGGAATAAGGGGGAGGGTGTTTACGTAATTGAAAGCCGAGAGGTCGGCCGGTGCGATAAGGTGCTCCTCGCGTTCCCTGATAATGATGAAGGGCTGCGGGAGGCTCATTTTCCCTTTTTTCTCCGCATATCCGATGCGCCAGAAATACGTACCGGGTTTCAGTCTGACCATTGATTCAGGTTTAATGACGGTCCTGCTGATGAGCTTTTCCCTGAACGACGGGTCCCTGGCTATTTCCAAAAGATATTTTTTCACCGTCTTTGAAGTCCAGGCGAAACGGATATTTTTTTCCCCTGAGAAGGCGAGGATATAGGCACCGGAGCGCGGTTCCCCGGGAATGAACTCCCGGTCCGACACCTCGGCCGTTCCGGCGCCGATAACGGCCTCCTGGTTTTCCCCTATTTTTTTATCACCCAGGGCGGCCACACCGGAATTTACATTGAGGTTGAGCTGATCCGCTGTGTTTTTACTGAGATTAATCGTGCTGTTGCCGGCCGTGATGACGGTATTTCCGGCTTTTATGTTGAGGTTCGCGGCCCCTGCGGCATTTATGGAACCCTGGGAGAAATCTATCGTGGTTTTATTTTCAGTCAGGGAAAGCAGGATCAGGGTGTTTTCGTTCAATTCGATCTGTGATCCGTCTTTCAGCTTTATAATGGAAAGTGAGTCCGCATCGGTGCGGATGGTATCGTAGTTATACACGGCATCGGTCTGGTTCAGGTTTTCCCAGATGACCTGGCCGGAATACTTCCTCTGTGCCGTCTTTTTCTTGAAGGTAATGGTACCTATTCTTTCTGTTTTTTCAGCATTCAATTTACCGGTGAAGTCGTAATAGAGCGCCGTGCCCGCCGCGGACATGGCTGCGATGCTGAAGGCGGTTATGAGCAGGTCTTTTCCGGTCAGCTTCATGATTCACTTTTTTTAGACAGAATCTGAAATTTTTCCTCTTCCGCTTCGGGATCAAAGGAGGGCAGGGAGGAAACATCGATGCCCAGCCGGTTCTGCAGCTCTCCCAGGGAACGGACACAGCGTGGATCGTCCTTGCGGCCCAGAACGGCATAGATCTTCTGAGTTTCAAATTTCCCCTTGACCTTGATGTCGTGCATCCTCTCCATGTTAAAGATATCGCTGACCAGTTTATACGATTCCTCCGATACGAGAATATCGGTACCGAAGGGCTTGTTGAGTGTTTCCACGCGGGAAGCGAGATTAACCGAGTCTCCTATGACTGTATATTCCATCCTGTCATGAGAACCGATCTGTCCCACCAGTACGGGACCGGTGTTGATCCCGCACCCTATTTTAATGACCGGTTTTTTGGAACCGCCCCGTTCCCTGTTGAAGTCCTGCAGCGATTCACGCATCATCAGGGCGGCGTTGATGGCGTTTTCCGTGTCATTGCCGTGGGAGACGGGAGCGCCCCATGTGGCCATGATGGCGTCGCCGATGAACTTGTCGACCACGCCGTTTGTTTTATTCACGCAGTCCACCATGCGGGTCATATATTCATTCAGGAATTCCACCACTTCTTCCGGTTCCAGCTTCTCCGATATGGAGGTGAAGGACCGTATGTCGGAGAAGAAAATGGCAACAGTCTTGCGTTCACCTCCGAGTTTGATCTCATCACGGAGTACCTTGTCGGCTATCTCCTTATTGACGAACTTGCCGAAAGCCACCTTGATTTTTTCTCTTTCCGAGAGCCCCTTTCCCATGTTTATAAATGATTCCGTCAGCATGCCTATCTCGTCACCTGAAGTCTTTGTGATATCGATATCAAAGTTGCCCTGTTCTATCTGGCGCGTCGCGCTCACCAGGCGCTTGATGGGGCCCGTCAGCGTTTTTGCGAAGAAATAAACGATGAGGATGGCGGCGCTGAGAACAATTGCTGTAATGAAGGCGTTGCGGCGCTGGATCTGGTTAACGGCCTCAAAGGCTTTGTCCTCCTGCACCGTGGAGATGACGCCGGTGCCGGCAAAACCCGTCTTTTTATAGGAACCCAGGTAGTATATATTCTTTTCATCATTATAGCGCGTTTGCCCGTTGTCTACGGGACTCGTCATCATGAGCTTTACAATGGGAAACTGGCGGAAACTCACGCCGGCCGAAACCAGGGATGCGTTGTAATGGGCGATGAGCTCTCCGGAGCCGTTGACAATGAATGATTTGGTAATACCGGGATTGCTGACGGCGCGGTTGAACCTGTCGCCATGGACCATGACGATGAGAATGGATTCCGCCGATGATTCGTTTTTCTTAATGTAGGGTACGCTGATGGCTATGACGGGAATACGGAAGTGGGGTGAGACATTATGGACGATTTCCTGAAGATTAAAACTTTTGAGGAACTGTTCCTGTTCGCCCGTAAGAACCGTGGAGATGGAATTCTGCGATATACCGTTTTTATCGGTAAGGGCGGTGTTGAACAGCGACCGGTTTAATTCCAGGGCCCCGTTTTTCATTCCGGCCAGTCCTATGAAAAGGGTGTCCTGGTCGTTGGAAAAAAAGCGCTGTACCAGGAACTGGTTCCCATCCTGCGTAACTCCCTCGTCTATCATGGAGCGGGTGATGATCATGCTTTTCTCGATGATGGATGTGAAATCGGTCCTGATGTTGAGCGCGGTAATTTCCGATATCTTGTGGTTGCTTTCCTTTACCCTGATCTCGTTGTCGGTTCTGAAAAGTTTTGTGGTTATGATACTCATGGAGGTAAGTGACGCCAGTATTATCAGGGAGATTATACTGATGAGCTTCAGGCCGATGGATGTTTTAAAACGGCGCTCACTTTTTTTTTTCAGAGAATCCTCGTCCATGCCGGTGTCAGATTCCGGGTGGACGCGTTCATCGGGACGCGCCTTTTCCTCGGCCTGGACGGCGGCGGGCATTGTCTTCCCATCGGGCTGCTTATGGGCGGCCATGGAGAGGTTTTTCATGGCGGTCATCACAAGGTCCTTGCCCTTTCTCGTGGTGTCCGTTGAAGCCGACCCTGAACGTATCGAAATATTGAGAAAACTGCCCGTATCGATCTTCAGCCTGTACCTGGAAAGAGAGGACTCCAGTGTCCCGGCAAGCTCTGAAGCCTTTCCCGAGCCGGTGCCCGGGAGGAGAAGGGCCAGGTTTTCGTTGTAAACTGCCACGATGTCCCGGGCAGCCAGGTGTTCCTTTATCGAAGGCGCGATTATCCTGTATACGTTGTTTTTCTGGGAATCGGTGAGTTTTACTTCTTCTGGAATGCAGGATATGAGCATCACCGATAGAGGCTCTGACCCCTTTCTGCCGACGGCAATTGATTCATGGAGCTTCATGTCAAAATATGATTTGCTGTAGAGTCCAGTTCCTGCGTGGATCATGACATTGTTGATGACCAGGAAATCGCTGATCTCCCGGGCCGTTGCGGCGAGAAGCCTTCGTATATCCTGAATCTGCTGCCCGTTCAGCGGATTTTCCCGTTCCACCACCAGTATGCCCAGCAGGGAATTATCGTGCTGGAGGGGGAGTATGATTTTTTTTCCTTCGTTAAGGATCATGGCCGCATTATTCTGGAGTTCCTGCCCGAGGCCCTGGCGCAGATCCAGCGTGTCGAAGTTGCCGGAATCGATCCTGAGGAATGTTTTTCCCTTGAGTTCATAGGCCTTTGAGAGGAGGTCCGGTGTGGTTTTCAGGTACAGGGAAAGGGAATTGGAACCGTAATCCCTGCTCAGACTGTTCAGTATGGAGAAAACATGATCACTCAGGGATTCCGATGTTACAAGGTGCTCCCCGGTAATCATTTCCTGCTCTCCCGCCACGGAGGCATGGAGTGTGTGCGGTTGTATTCCCCTCTTTTGTCCCGCTGTCACCTGCTTCGGTTCCTTCCTCTGGAAAACAATATACACCAGGGCCATTAAAATAACGGAAATGAGAATGAGCAGCGCGACCTCCAGGGCGATCCTGGTGATTATTTTTCTATCGGCCTGATAGGGGAATGCCAGGAAAAGGCGGTTTTTCCCCACATCCCTGATATACAGGTAGAATTTTTCTTCGCTTCTTGTTTCATTTTTCTGAACAGAATAGTAGCGTCGGGCCGGACCGGATTTTCGGTCTGCGATCACTTTCCTGTTCCGGTAATCATTCATGATGGAATCGAAAAGTTCGGGAGTTTTCAGAATCGATTCATTTTTCTGTACATGCCGGACATTGTTGTCATGGTCCGATACGGCCACAATGGCGGTATTGCCGTATTTTTTAAACAGGGCAGCGGCGAAGGATTGAAAAGATGTGTCGGTGAGTTCCCCTGATCCGTTCTTTCCTTTTATGGATTCCAGAGCCGTTGTTATATCGGCCGTGGATTTTTCCAGCCTGTTTATGTAGCTGGTTTCCAGTATATCAATTCTCAGGGATAGATAGACGATGACGGCCACGAAAATAATGAGAAATCCCGTGGTCAAGATCCTGAATTTTCCGCTCATAATAGTCCCCGCCGAGGAATGGCTTTTTCATCAAATATAATCATAGAAATATCTATATTTTATTTTCGGATTAATATATTAATATGATAGTATAAAACAGGCGCCTTTCATTGATAAAATATAAAAAACAGAGGTGAAGAAACACTTATTTCCGGGACTGTTGGAGGAGCATGGCTGTTTTTAACGATGATGAAATGAAAAAGGGCCGCTGCAATAATTATGGCGGCCCTTTTATTTTTGCAACAGTCCTTTTCTAATGGACTGTGTAATTTCTGTTGAAATAACTATTCGAAGGATAAAATGATTTCCTTTACCTCAACCAGTGGATGGTCATCGAGCTTTTTCCTGAATTCCACCAGGGCGCCCAGATCCCCGGCCAATCTGCCCATTGCTTCAAAAGTATAGCTGTGCTCCGGAGCGTAGAGCTCTACGCCCTTGGCATTTTCATCGATTTTTTCTATGGGATTATAATCGTGGAGTACCAGTCCGGCTGGAAGATTTTTGAGAAGGGCCTTTATTTCATTTCCATACTTCTGACCATAGGTTTTTGCGACGAATTGGAATGAGGCCTCTTTGATCTTCAGGGCTGAACGGATATACCTTTTGCTTACGAAAGCGGATTCGGCGATGCCGCCCAGGGCCTTTTCAAAGGCCGTGTAAAAATCAGCTTCCATAACCACATGATGCATTTTTGTTTGCAGTGTGATCCATTCTAAGATTATTTCCGTGAAGGTTTCCGTTTTGATTCCACGGGCCTTGCTGAAATAATAGGTCCAGTCCTTTTTGCCGGAACCCAGTTTGAAACCCTCCAGCAGCCCGGTAATGGCTCGAAAATGTCCTTCAAATACCACTTCATAATATGTCTTTGCCATGATTATCACCTGCCTTTATTAAAAGAATATCAACGTAATAAGTATAAATGTCGGTATCAGAATGGGAATCGAATACTTGAGCATGTATCCAAAAAAGCTTGGCATGGGTACGCCTGATTCCTCTGCAATGGATTTAACCATGAAATTGGGCGCATTCCCGATATAGGTATTGGCTCCCATGAATACGGCGCCTGCGCTGATGGCCAGAAGGGTCTGTACATGAGTCCCCATGAGGCTCACGGCATTGCCGCCGGCCGTGTTGAAAAATACCAGGTACGTGGGCGCGTTGTCCAGGAAGCTGGAGAGCGTTCCCGTGGCCCAGAAGAAGTTGGCATTGATGAACTCGCCGTTGGAATCGGTGAGACTCCTGATAATGGCCCCCATGGGACCGTCGGCTCCGGCTTTGAGCATGGCAATGGGAGGCACCATGGTGATGAATATGGTGGCGAACAGTTTTCCCACTTCGATGATGGGTTCCCAGCTGAATTCGTTGTTTGTCCGTACTTCCTTTTTCGTGATCTTCAGCGAAACAAAAGTTATGACAAGGAGAAGGACCATCTGGGCCAGGGAAGCGATGGGAAGGGCCACGTAATGGAACGTGAAGGCCGTACCCAGGTCCATGCTGGAAATGAGAACCGCCACGGGAATGAGAGGAATGAGGAAAATGTTCGCCTTTCCTTCCAGGGCCAGTTTTTCACCATTGGGATTCTTCTCCGGTTTTTCCGTTTCTTTATTATAAAGTATGGTGTCCATTATGAAAAAAATCACGATGAGAGCGGCAACGGCAACAAGCATCGCCGGAAGCATGTGAATGGTGGTCCAGAAGAAATCAACGCCCTTCAGAAAGCCCAGGAACAGGGGAGGATCGCCCAGGGGAGTGAGGGAGCCGCCGATATTGGCTACGAGAAATATAAAGAAAACAATCACGTGGACCTTGTATTTCCGCCAGGCATTGGCCCGGAGAACAGGCCTGATAAGGAGCATGGCCGCTCCCGTGGTTCCCATCCAGCTTGCCAGAAAGGTGCCGATGAGGATCAGGATCACGTTCACTTTCGGTGAGCCCGCCAGTTCACCCTTGAGACGGATTCCACCGGCAACGGTGAAAAGAGCCAGGAGCAGGATGATGAAGGGGAAAAACTCCAGCAGGTATACTTCCAGCAGGTAGAAGAAGCTCATACCCGGGCCGAAACTCACGCTGAAGGCGCCGAAAAACAGCAGTCCCCAGAAAAGGGAGACTTTCCCGTAATGATGGTGCCAGAAATGGGGCGCCAGGAGCGGGAACAGGGCGATGGAAAGCAGTATTCCCAGGAAGGGGATTGCCCAGAATAATTTCAGGGTTTTTCCATCCAGGTGAGGCGCACCGTGTCCGCCATGGCTCTCGGCTGACTTTTCGGCATTATGTTCTCCATGACCGGTATCAGAGGCTGCATGCTCTATTTTCACCGTTCCATGGCCTTTTTCAGCATATGCTGATACAAACAATGGCGTGATGTACATGATGGTCATCACAGCCAGTACCCCGATAAGTGTTTTTTTCATTACAATATCTCCCGGAAATTGTCTGGTTGACGGTGAATATCCGGATTCAGAACGTTTCTGGCGGCCTGAATGTCGATGGATGAATGTTCACTTTTAACCGACATAGATTTTTTCCAGAAAATCAGAGCACATATCTTCTGTCAAACAGTATAAAAATTAAAATTACGGTCTTATCCCGGATTTAATAATGATTACTCTTTGGCTTTGACATTGAGGGAGCATGCAAATTCTGGACAGTGAGGATTTTTTTATACAAAAAGAAGCAAGGTAGAAGCAAGGTAGAAGCAAGGTAGAAGCAGGGTAGAACATGGAAGGAGTAACACTCCTCTGCCGGTACCAGTACTGACAAAGGAGGTGGGATATTAAAAAAGAGACCCGTATAGAGGTCCCTTTTTGTGTGTCATGAGCGGGTGATGGGAATCGAACCCACGTGGTCAGCTTGGAAGGCTGAAGTTCTACCATTGAACTACACCCGCATGTTGTGAACATAAAAAGGCTCGTGTGCCCTGTGTCAACAAAAAAATTCAACAACCATTTCCAGAATTTCCTGAATTCAAGGATGAACAGAATTGAAGCCAGTGGATTCGCCGCAAATTTATTGGTCCTGAAGAACCTGGGAGCATTTCTCCAGTAATGCGTTGGCGGTAAAGGGTTTTTGGATAAATTGAATATCATCCTTCCCCAAGCCATTGCTCATGATAATATTATCCGTGTAGCCGGACATATACAGCGCTTTTGCCTCGGGATGGTGATCGAGGATATGATGAAATACCTCGGGACCTTTCATTCCCGGCAGAACCACATCGGAGAGTACCAGGTGAATGGGGTTTTGATGTCCTTTAGCTTTTTCTATCGCATCTGATGCCGTCTCTGACAGTATTACGGTAAATCCATGTTTCGTGAGAATTTTACTGATAAGGTTCCGCAGAGAAGGTTCGTCTTCGACGACCAGGATTGTTTTTGATCCGGTTCCCAGTTTTTGAACTTTCCGGTTTTTCTCCGGAGGCTCATTCAATTCAGCACTCAACGGTAAATATATAGTAAATACGGTTCCCTGGCCCGGCTTGCTGCTGACAAATATACTTCCTCCATGCTGTTTGATGATGCCATATGAAGTGGCAAGTCCCAGACCGGTGCCTTTATCCGATTCTTTGGTTGTGAAAAAAGGTTCAAATATCTGATCCATTGTTTCTATTTCCATACCGCAGCCCGTGTCGCTTACCAGTATCATGGCATACTTGCCGGGTTTGATGGATGGCGTTTTTTCAATGAAAGCATTGTTCAATTCAATGCCTCTGGTTTCGATTGTCAATATTCCGCCATCGGGCATGGCGTCCCGGGCATTCACTGACAGGTTCATCAGAACCTGTTCCAGTTGTGTGATGTCGGCCTTTACTGTAAGCGGTGCTGAATCCAGGAGAACCTTCATCTGAATATCCTCGTCGATCATATGGCGTATAAGCTTCTCAAATCCCGTTACAACGCTATTTACATCTAAGATTTTTGTTTCCAGTACCTGTTTTCGACTGAAAGCTAATAGTTGTCTTGTGAGATTACCGGCCCTGATACCGGCCTGGTATATCTGGTTGAGTTTTTCATGTTGGGGATGGTCCTTTCCCAGGGATTCCATGACAATGTTGCCATACATCAATATGACGGACAACAGATTGTTGAAATCATGGGCGATCCCGCCTGCAAGTCTGCCGATGGATTCCATCTTCTGAGCCTGGTAGAGCTGAGCTTCCAGATTTCTCTGTATTGTATCGGCCTGTTTTTTTTCCGTGACATCCCGTATGAGACCGATAAAACCGGCCAGCTCCCCTTCATCGGTACGCAGATAAAAAACACCGACTTCACCGGGGAACACCGTCCCGTCCTTTTTTTTAAGATTCACCGTATACAGGAATGAAGAATCGCTGACATGCTCTTTGAGGGCATTGCCGAGTCTCCTGAATTCATTTTCGTTTTCGTATATCAGGAGAGATTTTTTTCCTGATATTTCCTCGAAGGTGTAGCCAAATAAATCGACAAAGGCCCGGTTGCAGTCGATCATTCGTATATCCGTGTCGGCAATAATAATAGCGTCCCGGATGCTGTTGTATAATGACCTGTATCGGTTTTCGCTCTGTTTCAGAGTCTTTTCTGTCTCGCTTCGCGCCTGGACCTCTTTCTCCAGCTCAAGCATTTTTTGTTCGAGTTTTCTCACCAGGCGTTCATTGTAGAGCTTCAGGATTTCTTCTTCATGAGGCTCTTCCTTTATAGCGGTGATATTGCCGCGCTTATCGGCCGACATAAGATCGCGGATAGCCTCTATGAATATTTCAGGCTCGCAAGGTTTTAAAATGAACCGGTCTGCGCCGATTTTGAGGGCAAAAGCCTCATCCTGGGGGCCGGTGTAGGTGGCCGTGTAAATAATAAAGGGGATATGGTGCAGCTTTTCATCAGTTTTGACTTTTCGACACAGCTCAAAACCGTCCATCACCGGCATGAGGATATCGCTGATGATCAGGTCGAAATTGTTGTTTATCAGCAGGTCAAGGGCCTCGGCGCCGTTAATGGCTGCCTGTGCCTCATACCCGTTTCCCTTGAGAAGCGATTCCATCAGATATCGGTTTTCATACTTATCATCAACAATGAGAATCTTCATCGGATTTCGCCTCTTTCTTTATCAGGAAGGTAGTGAATAATCTCATCTACAAATGTTTCAGGGTTGATGGGCTTTTCGATATAGCCGGTGGCCCCGGCGGTCAGAATCTGTTCACGGTCGCCTACCATTGCGTAGGAGGTTACCGCAATAATTGGAATGTCTGCTAACTCATCATGTTTTTTCAGCTCTGCCGCGACCGCATACCCGTCCATCTCGGGCAGCTGAATATCCAGCAGTATTGCCCGTGGCTTGTGACGCAATGCCATTTCAATTCCCAACCTGCCGTTTTCCGCTCCGATGATCGTGAATCCATGTTTCTCCAGCAGAAAGCGCATCATATAAAAATTCTGTTCATTGTCTTCAATTACCAGCAATGTTCCGTTCATGATAATCCCCCTGGCTGCTTTGGAATACTGATCGTGAAGGTGCTTCCCTGTCCCCAGATGCTTTTTACTTCGATAGTACCCCCCATCATGTCGAGGAGCTTTTTGCAAATGGAGAGACCCAGGCCGGTCCCTTCGTGTTTGCGTGAAAGACCCGTATCGATCTGATGGAAGGGCTGAAAAAGTTCCGGAATTTTATCGGGCTGAATTCCGATACCGGTGTCGGACACCGACAGTAAATAAAGATCGTTTTTATTCAGGCAGGTGACGCACACCTGGCCTTTTTCCGTGAATTTAATGGCATTATTCAACAGATTGATGATTATCTGTTCAATGCGACGCTGGTCGGTGATAATTGTACTGATATCTTCCGGGTTGTCTATCTTTAAATCAATTCCTTTGCGTTCTGCAAGCGGGGAAACCAGTTTGACCATTTTTTCAATGGATTCCCTCAGATCAAAAGATGACATGGACAGATCAAGTTGACCGGCTTCAATCTTGGATATATCCAGCACGTCATTTATTAAAGAGAGGAGATGGCGGGAGCTGTTTTGAACCATGGTCAATTGCTTATTCTGTTCTTCATTCATGGGACCTGCCAGCCCTTGAAGCATAATACCGGTAAAGCCGATGATCGAGTTCAACGGTGTTCGCAGTTCATGGGACATGGTTGCCAGAAAAGCTGATTTTATCCGGTCAGCCGCCTGGGCTTTTTCCATGGCCGCGGCAAGTTCCGCCGTGCGTTCATTCACGCGTTGTTCGAGGATTTCCGCATGTCGCCGCAGGTCATCGTTAAGCCGGCGGATCTGTTCCTCGGCCTGTTTGCGATCCGTTATATCGGAGCCTATGCTCAAGACCTCTTTCATCCGGCCCGTATCATCAAGCACAGCCTTATTCGTCCAGTCGATCCAGACCGATTCGCCGTTACTGAGCATGTTTTCGTTGATATTACGTTCGTATTTTTTTGGATTGGTGCAGATTTCTTCTATCAGTTGACGTAAGTCTCTGCCCGTTGTTTCATTCTCCGGGACTATTGTTCCGACCACGTGCCGGCCGATAATTTCCGCTTCCGTGTAACCGAAAAACCGAAGGCCAAACTCGTTTAAAAAAGTAATCTTACCGTCGCGGGACCAGCGAAGGATGATGCTGTTGGCCAGCATCATCAACTCACGGTATTCCCTTTCACTTGCGCGCAACGCTTCCTCCATTTGCTTCTGTTCGGTCACGTCCCGGACTGTCTCAATAGCCCCGCATCGACGGCCATTGTGGTCGTACAGTGGCGCAGCTACACCCCACAGGTGGGCTCCCTGGCCGCCTCTGAGGCGCGGGATGTAGGATTCCGCGTAAAGCCTGTCTCCTTTTCGCTGAATATATTTATAAGTCTCTTCAATCTCCTTTTCGGGCAGGTTGAGGAGGTCGATGAGAATTGGACGTCGTTCGCCAAAGAAAGGCTCGGCATAAGCGAAATCCCCTTTACCGAGCAGCATTTCCTTCTTTACGCCGGTCATGGCTTCGCACGCCTGGTTCCAGGCGATAATTTTATTATCCTGATCCACTACAAAGGTCGCGTCGGGAAGAAACTCGACAATATTTGTAAACTGTTGCAGCGCCGTTTGTAGTTCCCTGGTGCGGAGATTCAGATGATGTTTTAAAACAAAACTTCCCGCCAGGCTTGTCAATAGAATGACACTTATTATAAGCACTGAGATTTTCAGCCATGACGGTACATTAAACCTGACTTCCTCGGCCGTCCATCGCTTTATGGACGAATAGTATGCCGATTGAGTGTCTTTTTTCAGAACAGCCAGATGGCCGTCTATCGTTTTCAGCAGATGTTTGGGATCTCCTTTGGCTGATGCGAAAAAAAGGTCGGAAGGTTCAAAAATCACCGCCGTATCTTCCAGACCGAATTTTTTTGCATTCATGATTCCATAGAAGCGGTTGGTGATGGCGGCATCGGCTTCACCAGCCGCGACCATTGTAAACATGGTGTTGTAATCAGCAATGGGAATGAGGCTGATGTTGAGGCCGAACCCTTTGCTCAGGCGGGCGAAGGCTTCCTGCTGAACAGATCGTTCCAGGACAAGAATTCGTTTTTCATCCAGGTCCAGAATCGATTTAATCCTGTTTCCCCTGGGAGCATATACATTATACCATGAGGAAAGAACCGGAATTTTATGGAACTCAAATATTTCAGCCCGTGTTGCCGTGTATGCAACATCGGGCATAAGATCGATTTCCCCTTTTTCCAGACGATTTAATCCATCACTCCATGTGCCGGATACATAGTGAAGCTTCCAATTTTCCTTTTTTGCGATATTCTCTATTATATCTATAAAAATACCCGATGGTTTTCCCGATGCATCGGTAAATATTTTGGGAGGATTTTCATAGAGCCCCACGATTACCGTCTTGTCTCCGGCTGCCGCCGGTAAAATATTCGTGCATAATAAAAGTAATGTGAAGATAAGCGTGTGTGCCGGCCGTCCGGATCGGGTCGTTTTATGATTTATGGTTTGATTTACCGGTCTATTTTTTGCCATCAGTATTTTAACGCAAACTGGAATCCGATGAGCTGTCGTGAGAATTCCCAGTGCCTGTTTATTTTTGAAAAATCAATTCGATAATATACTCCAAGATGGATGTTGCTGTAAACATTTTTATTTATACCGAATTTAATTCTATTGAGCATGATTGATTTGGCCCTGTTTTCATAAAACAGCTCCCATCCGGTGTAGGGCTGCAGAAAAATGTCATGGAGAGAGATTACAAGGTAGTTTTTTATTCTATAATCATGCCATTCCGGCGTTATCCGGTATTCATACCGGATCTGGTTTGTAAACTTAAAATGAGAGTAAGTGACAGAAGTGTTTATATTCATGCTGGGTTTTTGTTCAAGCAACCAGTCGCCGCCGTCATCCTGTGAATAGGATTGCTGGTAGTAGACCAGCAGGGAGAGCCAGGATAAAGGCGTCTGATACTGCAGTCCTGTTCCGAGTTCAATGTAGTCATACCTCGAAATATTGTCATTGATTTGTTCAAATACATAGCATATTAATTGAAATCTATCATCAATGGTGCCGTTGAAATTCTGATCTATGCGAAGAGAGTTGTCATGCCTTGCAAAGAGGAGTGAATTTTCCGGATATATAAACGGCAATAGCAAGACAATGCCTGAAATATATATTATATGCCGTTTGCTGTTTTTCATACGTGTTTTTTGGCAGGTTTTCGGTGTTTAAATACTATTCCCCCTGTTTCACCGCCTCTCGATATCTGATCATAGTGCCTGTCAGTAATAAATACAATCAGGAATTCTGTCGGATCTCCTGAGCGGTTTTGCAGCATATATTTACTGTACCGGCCTTTCTCTCATTATAGCATCGGGTTTTCACCTATGTCAATGCCTGTAATGACTTTTATATTGTCGTTATTGAACGCTGAATCGGGATTGTCTTCTTATTTAGGGCATTTTGATGTCTTTTTTTACTTGACAATTATGTCTCATTGGTGCATTAGTGGGGAGGCGTGGGGATTTGTGTTGAATTATTCCAAAAAGTGGTGAGGATCGCTGAATAATGTTCATGGGGGAATATCATCCTGCTCTTGATGAAAAGGGGCGTGTGGCTGTACCGATGCGGCTGCGCAGGGCCTATGGCGGCGATGTTCCCATCGATAAGCTGATAATCACCCATGGTTTTGATAAATGCATAATGGCCTTCCGGGAGAATGACTGGCGGGAGTTTGTTGAGAAAAAGCTCATGCCCCTGCCGCAGGCTGATCCGAAAAACAGGATGCGTCTCCGGTTTCTCCTGGGCGGCGCCAGTGAATGCGAACTGGATAAGCAGGGGCGGCTCATTATCCCTTCCTATCTGCAGGATTATGCCGGAATACGGAAGGACCTGACCATCCTGGGCATGTATGATCGCATCGAGATATGGTCCGAAGAGGTGTACCGGGAGTATAAACCCAGCGGGGATTCCCTGGAGTCCTTCGCGTCGGAGCTTGGTTTTTGAGGGTGATATTTCCCGCAGGTAATGAGACATAATATGGGGGAAGCGGTGGAAAAAGATTATGCTCATATTCCCGTGCTCTGGCGCGAGGTAATGAACTATGTGAAGGAATCCTCCTTTGCCGGGCAGGGATATTTCGTCGACTGCACCCTGGGAGAGGGCGGACATTCGGGTATGCTCCTGGAATCTTTCCCTGATCTGCGGATTATTGCCTTCGAGCGGGACGCTGAAATTCTGGAAATCGCCCGTAAACGGCTTGCCAAATTCGGGGACCGGATAGAGTGTATCCATGCCAATTTTTCCGAACTCCCGGAACATCTTGACGAAAGGAATATCAAAGCCGCCTATATTCTCTATGATTTCGGCATATCATCCTTTCATTTTGACAGAAGCGGCCGGGGGTTTTCGTTCCGCGACGATGAGCCGCTGGACATGCGGCTGAATGCCACGGGGCAGGACCTGGACGCGGCATATGTGATAAATCATTACACCCGGGAAAAACTGGCTGATATTTTTTACCGCTACGGTGAAGAGCGGTGGTCCCGGAGGATCGCCACGGTGCTGTGTGACAGAAGGCAGGAGAAGGATATTACCACGTCGGGGGAACTGGCTTCCATTGTCCTCGGGGCGATTCCGCGCAAGTTTCATGTGAAGAATATACATCCCGCGACACGCGTCTTCCAGGCTCTCCGCATCGAAGTAAATGACGAACTGACGGCCATTGATGCGGGCATTTCCGCGGCATACCGTTACTGTGTTCCCGGCGGCAGAATCATGGCCATATCCTTTCATTCCCTGGAGGACCGTATCGTGAAAAACCGTTTCAGGGAACTGGCGCGGGGATGTACCTGCGGACGGGAGCCGAAACATTGCATCTGTACGGACAGGGCTCTTGTTTCCATTCTGACAAAAAAACCCGTGATTCCCGGCGAAGAGGAAATGGCCGTGAACAATCGCGCCAGGAGCGCGAAGCTGCGGGTCTGTGAAAGGTTGTAATATATGAAACACCTGGTTATTGTTTTCTGTATGTCGCTTTTTGTTCTGATCTTTGTATGGCAGAACGTGGAAATGATGAAAATGAAGCTGGAATGCCGGAAACTCAGCGCCGTGGCCGGGGAACTCATAAAGGACAATGACAGGATTCTTTTCGGCATCGAACGGTACAGGAGTATGGAGAATGTGGAGCATCATGCCCTGCGCAGCGGTTTGAAAAAAATAACTCCGTCGGATTTTGATGTTGTGGTGGTTCAAAATGGAACAAAGTGATATTAATATAACAAGAAATCTCTCCGATCTGCTGGATCAATGCCGCCAGAGCGCGGAGCTCTATTCCTCCGGTGATTTGAAGGAAGTGAAGGTGGTAGCCGTTGAGTATGATTCCCGGAAGGTAACGGAGGGAGCGGTATTTGTCGCCGTTGAGGGATTCGAAACGGACGGCCACGGATTTATCGACGCGGCCATCGCCAAGGGAGCCGCTGCCGTGGTGGTTTCCAGGAAAAGGGCCGGAGACTATCTGCATCTCGACAGGAAAAGTATAACGCTTCTGGTTTCGGACAATACCAGGAAGGCGTTGTCATGCCTCTCAGCTGCCTTTTACGACAATCCGTCGCGGAAGATGAAGGTCATCGGCATCACGGGTACCAATGGAAAGACCTCGATTACCTATATGATTGAATCGGTTCTAAAGGGAAATGGCCTGGAAACGGGCGTTATGGGAACCATCAATTACCGCTGGGGCGGAGTGGAACGGCCGGCGCCCAACACGACGCCGGAGTCGCGGGATATGCAGGAGATGTTTTACCGCATGCACCGGGACGGGGTCAGGGCCGTGGTCATGGAAATATCCTCGCATGCTCTCGAACTGAACAGGGCCGATGATATTGACCTCGATGCGGCGGTATTTACCAACCTGACGCGCGATCATCTTGATTTCCACCATGATTTTGAGGCCTATTTCAGCGCCAAGAAGCGCATCTTTTCCATTCTCGACAGGAGCACGAAAGAAAAAAAAATCGGGATCGTGAACGGCGATGATGAATACGGTGCGCGTATTCTGAAAAACCGGAAGAACTATTCCTATCCCATTGTCAGTTTCGGCGTGGACAGCGACGCCTATTTCAGGACCGACAGAAAATCCATCGTCAACGAGATATCGGGACTGAGTTATGTCCTGGAAAGCCCCGAGAAGGGACTGTCCGTGAGCCTCCATCTTGCCGGGACTTTTCACGTATACAATTCCCTGGCGGCCCTGGCAACTTTGGTCTCTCTTGACGTCCCTTATACGGTCATACAGCAGGGACTTGAAAAGTTGAAGAGTGTTCCGGGCCGCTTCGACACCATCACCACGGACCTGGGTTTCGGCGTTGTTGTCGATTACGCCCATACGAGCGACGCCCTGCAGAAGCTTCTTGATTCGGTGAATGAACTGAAAAAAAACAGGATCATAACCGTCTTCGGTTGCGGCGGCGACCGCGACAGGACCAAGCGGCCCATCATGGGGAAAATCGCCGTGGATTTTTCCGATCATGTCATCGTCACCAGTGATAATCCCAGGACCGAGGAACCCGCAGCCATTATCCGGGATATAACAGCGGGAATTGAAAAAAATAATTATGACGTGGAGAGCGACCGGGAAAAGGCCATTGCCATGGCCGTGGCCATGGGAGAGCCCGGGGACATAATCGTTATCGCCGGGAAGGGGCACGAGGACTACCAGATACTGGGCCGGAACAAGATACACTTCGATGACCACGAGATAGCATCGAAATATATCCGGGAGCGCGAAAAGGCATGAAAATCGAGTATACCATAACTGCCGGTGAAGCGGCCCGGGCCGTCGGGGGGCGGATCATTTGCGGTGATGCCGGTACCGTGCTGGGTTCCATATCAACGGATTCCCGCGACCTGGGCCGGGACTGTCTCTTCATTCCCCTGGCGGGAGAGAAGTTCGACGGTCATGAGTTCATCCCCGCCCTGGCGGAAGGCGGCCTGGTCAGGGCCGTGTTTGCCATGAAGGACGGTTTCGAGGACCTGGCGCGGCGGAGCAATATGGTTCTCATCCGTTGTGACGATACCCTGCGCGCCCTGGGGGCCCTGGCAGCGGCACACCGCCTGACAAAGGGGGCGCAGGTCGTAGCAATTACCGGCACAAACGGCAAAACCACCACCAAGGAGCTTCTCGGTGTCATGCTGCAGGGACGATACCTCACCCTGAGAAATGAAAAGAACTACAATAACGAGATCGGCGTGCCCTTCACGGTCCTGGGTCTTGCCGATTCCCATGAAATGGCGGTCCTGGAGCTGGGAATGAACCACCGCGGTGAAATAGAAAGACTTTCACGGATCGCCAGGCCCCATTGCGCCGTCATCACCAATATCGGCGAAGGACACCTGGAGTTTCTCGGCACCGTGGAAAACGTGGCCCTTGCCAAGAGCGAGATATTCGCCGGCATGGAACGGGGATCGACGGTGTTCGTGAACGCCGAGACAGAGTGTCTCGATATCGTCCTGAACGAGGCCCGGGAGCGGGGATGCGAAGTCAGGACCTTCGGGCTCACGGACCGCGCCCAAATCAGGCCTGAATCATACCACCTTCAGAGGGACCGCGTGGAAATTATATACCGGGGGGAGAATATCGGCGTGCCGCTCTACGGGATTCATAATGTGTATAATCTCATGGCCGCCGTGGCCGTGGCTGAAAAATATGATATTTCCATTGAGGAAATAAAAAAATCCCTTCTTTCCTTTAATAATGTTGACGGCAGAAGCCAGATGATAGACAGGGGTTACGTTCTCATCAATGATACATACAACTCCAATCCCCTGTCGTCACGATACGCGCTGAAATCCGTCAGAATGATATTTCCCGAAAGGCGCAAAGTAGCCGTATTGTCCGACATGAAAGAGCTGGGCGACGGCGCGGTGCGTTTCCATACGGAAATCGGCAGGGCCGTGGGAGAGAACGGTTTTGATCTTCTCTGTGTCTGGGGAGGCATGGCTGCGGACTATGTAAAGGGCGCCGGGGAAAGCGGCATGACCGACGGCCGGGCCCGCGAATTTGAAAGCAAGGACGATCTGGTACGGTTCCTGAAAGGGACCCTTACGGAACATGACGTGGTCCTGGTCAAGGGATCACGCTCGATGAAGATGGAAGAAATAATTCAGGCCTTGAGCAGGTGAGGGGAGAGAGATGTTTTATCATTTTATTTTACCATTGCAGGAATTCGTTTCCTTTTTACGGCTGTTCCAGTACATAACCTTCAGGTCAGCCTATGCCGCCGTTACGGCGCTTGTGCTGGTGCTGCTCCTGGGGAATGCCATGATACAGTGGCTCCAGCGGCTGAAGCTGAAAGAGGAGATCAGGGAGCTGGGTCCCCAGAGTCATCAGGCCAAGGCCGGGACTCCCACCATGGGGGGGATCATCATCCTGGGCGCCGTTACCGTGTCCATACTTCTCTGGGGCAATTTCACGAACCGGTATCTGCTCCTGCTGGTTTTCGCCACGGCGGCACTTGGTGCCCTGGGATTCGCCGATGATTACATTAAGGCCGTTATGAAAAAAAAGGACGGGCTTCCGCCGCGCGGAAAGCTCTTTGTTCAGTTTGCCGTGGCGCTCATAGTATCACTTTCGATATACTTTTTTCCATCAAATCCGGCCCATACCAGTACGCTTTTTGTTCCTTTTGTAAACGAGGCAATATTAGACCTGGGCTGGATATGGGTTGTTTTTTCCGTCATAGTCATCATAGGATATTCCAATGCGGTCAATCTCACCGACGGCCTCGATGGTCTTGCCACGGGTTCCGTGGCAATAGTGGTGGTCGTCCTGGCCATCATGACCTATATAACGGGCCACGTGAAGATCGCCGCGTACCTGCGTATACCCTATATCAGCGACGGCGCCGAGCTGACGGTTTTCCTTTCGGCCCTTGCCGGGGCCCTGCTGGGATTTCTCTGGTTTAACAGCAACCCGGCATCGGTGTTCATGGGAGATACGGGCTCCCTGGCTCTGGGCGGCATCATCGGTATCGTGGCCGTCATGATAAAGAAAGAGTTCTTTCTGGTCATCGTGGGCGGTGTGTTCGTTCTCGAGGCCCTGTCCGTGGTCATACAGGTGGGGTCCTTCAAGCTGAGGAAGAAGCGGGTGTTCAAGATGGCGCCCATTCATCATCACTTCGAGCTCTCGGGCTGGCCCGAGCAGAAGGTTGTGGTGAGAATCTGGATCCTGGGGATAATCCTGGCAATCCTGGGATTGAGTTCATTAAAGATTCTGTAGGGAACGGTTTCAAACCGTTTCGTACAGCAATCATAGGGAACGGTTTCAAACCGTTCCGTACCAATAGGGGATGCGTTCCGTACCAACAGGTATCAATCGTTCGAAAAATTGTAATTAAATAGTATGAATATAAAAGGAAAAGAAATCAAAAAGGCGCTGGTCGTGGGCCTGGGATACCGGACGGGGCTGGCCGCGTCAAATTTTCTTTCGGCGCGGGGTGTGGATGTCACGGTGTCCGATAAAAAAAGCGCCGAAGATCTGAAAGATATAATCGCCAGGCTGAGCCCGGGCGTTCAGGTGCGGGCCGGCGGGCAGGACCCGTCCCTGCTGGACGGGGGATTCGACCTGGTGGTGCTGAGCCCCGGCGTGCCCAGGAGTGTACCCCTCATCGCCGCGGCCTATGAAAGAAATATCCCCGTCATTGCTGAAATAGAACTCGCATACATGTTCCTCCGGGGAAGTATCATTGCCATAACAGGCACGGACGGCAAGTCGACAACGACGACCCTGACGGGGCATATCCTCCGTGAACTGGGTTTTCAATCCCTGGTGGGAGGAAATATCGGCATTCCCCTCGTATCCCTTGTCGATGAAAGCGGTGACGAATCCATTTCAGTCATAGAGCTTTCTTCCTTTCAACTGGAAACCATCGATTCCTTCAGACCCGATGCCGCTGCCATTCTCAACGTGACCCCTGATCACCTGGACCGGTATAACGGCATGGATGATTATTTCGGGGCCAAGAAGCGTATTACGCTCAACCAGACCGGCGATGATTTTTATATCTACAACCTGGACGATGAAATACTGCGGGCCCGTCTCGATGGCGTGAAGGCCCATATCCTCACCTTTTCACTTAACGATACTTCGGCCGATGCCTTTTACCGTGACGGCTCAGTATATATCAGGACCGGCAGCAAGCCGGTGAAAGTGATTGACGCGGACCGGCTTTTCATCATGGGACTCCATAACGTGCAGAACGTCATGGCCGCCCTGCTGCTGGTTATTTCTGTCTTTGAAAAACGGGGTATAACACCGGATTTTACGGCCCTTGCCGGGGCATGCTATTCCTTCCGGGGCCTGGAGCATCGTATGGAGCGCCTGGGAACATTCCAGGGACGCGAATTCATCAATGATTCCAAGGCCACCACCGTGGGCGCCGTGACCATGGCGCTGCGGAGCATCACCAGGCCCGGCGTTCTCATTCTGGGAGGCCGCACCAAGGGCGATGATTATTCCCGCCTGCGGGATGAGATTGCGGGCAGGGTGAAATCGCTGGTGCTCATCGGCGAATCAAGTAACGATTTTTCCGTTGTTTTCCGGGATTTTCCTTTTGTGGAGGCCGGGAGCATGGATGACGCTGTTGTGAAAGCCATGAAGGAGAGCAGCGAGGGGGATATCATTCTCCTTTCTCCGGCCTGCGCCTCCTTTGACATGTTTATGAGCTTCGAGGACAGGGGAAGAGTGTTTAAAAATTCCTACAATAAACTGGTGACGGGGGAGCTGTCGTGGATCTGAAAGCGGTCATTGATACGCGGCGGAGGGGCGAGCCCGATCTGGCACTCTTCATCATCGTTTTCATTCTTGCGGGAACGGGTATCGCCATGAGTTACAGCGCCAGCGCCGTGCTGGCCATGAAAAGCATGGGAGATTCTTTCTTTTTTCTCAAGAAACAGCTTCTCTGGTTTCTCATAGGTCTGGGAGCCCTGCTGGTTTTTCAGGAACTGGATTACCGTATTTATTTGCGGCACACAAAGGTCATGCTTCTCGTATCTATGGTGCTGCTGGTCATTGTCCTTGTGCCCGGTATCGGTCATAACGTGAAAGGGTCGGCCCGGTGGATAGATTTCGGGTTTTTCCGCCTGCAGCCCTCGGAGTTCGTGAAAATATTCATGGTTATTTACCTGGTCAAGGTTTTTTCATCGGAGGGCAGCGGTCATAATGTGGTCCAGGTTCTTGTTCCCATTATTATTGTTGCTGTGATGTTTGTCCTGATTATGATGCAGCCCGATTTCGGCACCGCCGTGGACCTTCTTATCGTTTCAGTCCTTATTTTATTTGTATCGGGTTTTCCCCTGACATACATTCTGTCTCTCTTTGTCATCAGCATCCCCATGTTTTATCTTCTGGTTTACCAGGTGGATTACCGCCGCGACAGGATGCTGGCCTATCTTGATCCATGGAAAGACCGTTTCGGCAATGGGTATCACATCATACAGTCATTCATCGCTTTTAAAAAGGGCGGACTTTTCGGCGTGGGACTGGGATTCGGAACACAGAAAATCAGCCGCCTGCCGGAGCCTCACACGGACTTCATTTTTGCGGTCATGGCCGAGGAAGTGGGATTTTTCGGCACGGCCTTCATGGTGGTGCTCTACTGTCTGCTGTTTATGCGTGCCGTGTCTATCGCCCTTGCCGCGCCCGATGCGTTCGGCCGGCTCCTTTCCATAGGGCTGGGCCTTCTGCTGGTGGTACAGGCCTTCATAAATCTGGGAGTGGTAACCGGGAGCCTGCCCACCACGGGAATACCGCTGCCCTTTATCAGCTATGGCGGGTCGTCCTTTCTTTCAAGCATGATTGCGGTGGGAATCCTTCTAAATATTTCACGGTACCGCGAGGTAGTGCGGCAGGAAGCAAAATTTACACAAGAGGTCTGGCAGTGAACGATACGACGGCAAAAACAATACTTATCGTGGGCGGCGGCACGGGAGGACATATCAGTCCCGGCATTGCCCTGTATGAAGAGGGAGTGGCGCAAAACGTACGCTGTCTCTTTCTCACGGGCTCAAAAGACCGGCGCTTTTCTTCGCTGGGCGATATCAGGGAAGGCGATCTCCTTTATTATAATGCTCCTTCCTTTACCAGGAATGTTTTTAAAATCCCTTTCTTTATACTGCGATTCGCCTGGGCCGTTTTCAGGGCAAAGGGCCTGATAAGAAAAAACGGCGTTGACGCCGTGGTGGGCATGGGAGGCTATGTATCGGCGCCGCTGCTTTTCGCCGCGCGCATGACCGGTGTCAAGATATTCCTCTGTGAACAGAACACCGTGCCGGGCAAGGTGACCCAGTTTTTTGAAAAGCGCGCCGTACGGCTGTATGGCACATTCAGGGAGTCCTGCGATTATCTTAAAAGGGCCGATATTTTTGTCCACGCCGGGAATCCCATCAGGAAAGGGGTAATAAAGGACGTATCGCGCGACGAAGCGAAAAAATCATTTCACCTGGAACACTGCAAAAAAATTATTTTTGTCATAGGCGGCAGCCAGGGGGCCCTTAATCTCAACAAGCTTACATTCGGGCTGAAAAAGGAATTCAGCGGTGACTTGAAGGACGTTGGTATAATCTGGAGCACGGGAGCCTTTTCATATGACTCGTACAAGGAAAAGGTTCAGAACGAGATAGACGGGGGCTCCATTTATATATCGCCCTACATAGACAGGGTGGGGCTCGCTTACCGGGCAAGCGATATCGCCATCAGCAGGTCCGGAGCCGGCGTCATGATGGAACTGGCAGCAACGGGGCTTCCCTCGCTCCAGATACCCTACCCCTTCGCGGCCCTGGATCATCAGGATAAAAATGCCGATGTATTTGAGAGGGAAGGGGCCGCCGTAAAGATAAAGGACGCCGAAGCCACGCCGGGGAAGGTGGCACCCGTGCTTTTCGGTCTGCTCAACAATCAGCGCTCTCTCGATAAAATGTCGCAAAAAGCGCTGGCCCTGGCTAAAAGTGACGCTGCAGGGGTTATAATCGGGGATATCATTAAAAATATCTGACGCATGGTAAAATTAAAAGAGGTTCACATTGTTTAGAAATTCGAAAAAAATGCATTTTGTGGGGATCGGCGGTATCGGCATGAGCGGTATCGCCGAGATACTTATAAATCTGGGCTACGATGTTTCCGGCTCCGATCTCAGAGAATCGGAGCAGACGAAAAGGCTGAAGGAAATGGGCGCCGTGGTCTATATAGGTCACGGCGCGTCAAATATACAGGATTATCACGTTGTGGTCACGTCCACGGCGATCGATTTCAGCAATCCCGAAATAATCGAGGCGCGCAAGCGGCGCATACCCATCATACATCGTTCGGAGATGCTGGCGGAACTGGTGCGCCTGAAGCATGGAATCGGCGTGGCCGGAACTCACGGGAAAACCACCACTTCCTCCATGCTGGCCTACCTGCTGTACCACGGCGGGATAAACCCCACGGCCATCATCGGCGGCAAGGTTCTGAATTTCGGCTCCAATGCATATACGGGCAAAGGTGAATACATCGTGTTCGAGGCTGACGAATCCGACGGTTCATTCCTGAAGCTTCTGCCCACCATCGGTATCGTTACCAACATCGATGCGGACCACCTGGACCACTATAAATATTTCAATAATGTGAAAGAGGCCTTTCTGCAGTATATAAACAGTATTCCCTTTTACGGCTACTCGGTTCTCTGTACCGACGATGTTATAGTACGGGAAATTCTGCCGCGCGTTGAACGGCCCTATATTACCTATGGCTTTTCCGACGACACCGATTTCAGAGCCGCAAATATCCGCCTCGAAGACGGGATGATGAAGTACTCGGCCTTTTACCGTGATAAACCTCTGGGTGAATTCGGGATTACGTCCCTGGGAAATCATAATGTGCTCAATTCGCTGTCGGTCATCGCTGTTGCCCTGGAACTGGGGCTTTCGGAGAATGTCATCCGTGAAGGGCTCATGGCCTTCCAGGGTGTGGGACGCCGGTTCGAACGCATTGGCGAGGAAAAGGATGTATTGGTCATTGACGATTACGGTCATCATCCAACGGAGATACGAGCAACCCTGGCGGCGCTTAAGAAGCTCGATCGGCGTCTTCTCGTTATTTTTCAGCCGCATCGCTTCACCAGGACCGAGCTCCTGTGGGACGAGTTCGGGCAGTCCTTTGCCAATGCCGATGTCATTTTTTTCACGGAGATATATCCCGCCGGGGAAAAGCCCATCGATGGTGTTTCATCGAATCTTATCAAAGATGCCGTCATAAAGCACGAGAGCCGGGAGCCCGTGATAATTCCAAAATTTGAGGATATCCCCGCCACCATATTGAAGCATGTCAGGAGGGGGGATATTATCGTAACCCTGGGAGCCGGCGACATTTATAAGGCCGGAAAAATGATACTTGACGAACTGAAAAACTGGGCAGGATGATAAAAATACCGATACATATAACAGCGGCCCTGCTTGTGCTGATTTTAGCGGAATGCGCGGGTGGTCCGGCTGGAGCCAAAAACGAGAGGCTTTTCCGATCCATCGAGTTCCAGGGACTTGTGTATATGTCGAAATATGACATCATTAAAAAAGTACGGGCCGCTACGACGCAAAAGGGGATACTGGTGGATATGGATTCCCTGAAATCGGTACTGGGCGGATCGGCCATGATAGAGGATTATACTGTCGGCACCAAGGGAGACAGGCTCATAGTGCGGGTGAAGGAAAAGAAACCCTCTTTCCCCGTGGCCGTGACGGACGGCGCGACGACCCTGCTGCTGGAATTTGATGAAAATTACAGCCTTATATCGAAGGGTAAAATATACAGTGAAGACAGTCCCCTGACTGTAATCGGCAGGGAGGATATCAGGAGCGGAGTACTTTCGGAAAGGGTGCGGCGGCTCCATGAACTGTGCGCATGGACAAAGGGGGCTTTCCCGTCCCTGTACAGGGAGCTCTCGGAACTGTCTCCCGGACCTTCGGACCTTGTGCGGGTGAAACTGAAGGGAAGAAGGACTGAGATGAACATGAAAGCGGGAAAAGGGAATATACGGCGCCTGAATTATATAACGGGCTATCTTGACAGGATTAAATACTATCCGGAAAAGCTGGACATCAACGGCAACATGATCGTGATCAGATGAAATCCAGGGGGGAAAAATGGAAGAGATAATCGTAGGACTAGATATCGGAACGACAAAGACCTGTGCCGTCATCGGCAGACTCGACGAAAATAACCAGATCGAGGTAGCCGGGGTTGGTGTCGCTCCGTCAACGGGCCTGAAAAACGGAATAATCGTCAATATAGATAATACGGCCGCATCTATCCAGAAAGCCATTGAAGACGCCGAACTTATGGCCGGCTATGAAGTCAGCACGGTCTACGTGGGTATAAGCGGCCAGCATGTGAAGGGACAGAATTCCCGCGGAGTCGTAGCCATCACCAACCGGAACAGGACCATATCCCATACCGAAGTGAAACGAGTAGTGGAAGCGGCCCAGGCCGTGGTAATTCCCGTGGACAGGGAGATCATGCACGTATTGTCGCGGGAGTTTTCCGTTGACGACCAGACGGGCATCAAGGATCCTATCGGCATGAGCGGTGTCCGCCTCGAGGCCGAGGTTCATATCATAACCGGGGCCATCGCCAGCATTCAGAATATGATGAAGGCCGTGGAAAAGGCAGGGTTTTCCTACCAGGACATCGTTTTCAATCCCCTTGCCTCGGCCGATGCCGTCATCAGCAGGGATGAGAAGGAATTGGGCGTGGCACTGGTTGATATCGGCGGCGGAACCACGGACATTGTGATCTACATGGAAGGGGGCGTTTCCTACACCTCGGTGCTTTCCGTGGGCGGAATATACGTGACCAATGACATATCCATCGGCCTGCGCACGCCCCTTGAATCGGCCGAGATGATAAAAAGGAAATTCGGGTGTGCCGTTCTGGACCTGGTTGATGCTTCGGAAATGGTGGAGGTTCCCTCCGTGGGAGGACGCGCGCCACGGAGGCTGTTCCGGCAGGAACTGACTCAGATAATCGAACCGCGCATGACGGAAATCATGGAGATGGTGGAGCTTGAACTGGTGAAGAGCGGCAAGAAGGATATGATGGCGGCGGGCGTGGTGCTCACCGGCGGAGGTTGCATGATGGATGGATGCATCGAGGCAGGGGAGCGTGTCTTTAATATGCCGGTGCGCATCGGCACGCCGAGGGATATCGTGGGTCTCAAGGATGTTGTGGCCACTCCTCAGTATGCCAACGGCGTGGGTCTTCTCAAGTATGGAATACGCATGAATCAGTTCAGGGGAAAACCACGTTTTGAGAAGAAAAAGGGATCATTGATAAACAAAATGAAACAGTGGTTTGAGGAATATCTGTAAGTATAAATTTGTATAGACATGGGATGGGACTGGCCCTATTCCCAACAGGTTCGAAATGCGTTATTGCTCTATTTTTCATGATTAACGTAACAATAAATTGAGTATTGTATATATAAATAGGGCAAAAATGGTCATTATTAATGCAAAATCAACTGTATATATTAATTAATTTTAATAATAACATTAAATCTTTTTTGCATAAAAATTAATACGAAAATGGTTTTTTTCTTGCCTAATGCGACATAATATTTTATTATGCGACATAACAAAGGGGACATGGGGGAGGAGACATGTTTAAGTTAGAAGAAGAAAGACCACTAAACACTATCATCAAGGTAATAGGTGTGGGCGGTGCCGGGACCAACGCGGTAAACAGGATGATAGCTACGGGCATGGACGGTGTTGAATTCATCGTGGCCAACACCGATGCCCAGCAACTCCGCGACAGCCTGGCGCCCAGCAAGATACAGCTGGGACAGAAACTCACGCGCGGACTCGGGGCTGGAGCCGATCCCGACATAGGACGTGAGGCCGCCAATGAAGACAGGGACAAGCTGGAAAAGGCACTGAAGGGGGCCGACATGGTGTTCATCACCGCGGGCATGGGCGGCGGCACCGGTACCGGGGCAGCCCCCATCGTGGCTGAAATAGCCAAGGCCCAGAATGCTCTGGTCGTGGGTGTCGTGACAAAGCCCTTCAAGGTGGAAGGGAAGAGAAGATCGCAGAAGGCCGAGGAGGGGATCAATAATCTGAAGCAGCGCGTCGACACCCTCATCACCATTCCCAATGATCTTCTGCTCAAAATAATCGACAGAAAAACTCCCATTGAGGATGCCTTTAAACTGGCCGACGATATTCTCCGCCAGGGAGTGCAGGGTATAGCCGACCTCATCATGGTTACAGGCATAGTCAATGTGGATTTTGCCGATGTTAAAACGGTCATGAAGGAGACCGGTGATGCTCTCATGGGTGTGGGGATCGGCAGCGGTGAAAATAAAGCTATGGAGGCCATAACCATGGCCATCAACAGCCCCCTGCTTGAGGAGACCTGTATCGAAGGAGCAAAGGCCGTGCTTATCAACATTGCCGGCGGCAATGATCTCTCGCTTCACGAAGTCAATGAAGTCACGGAAATCGTCACCAGCCAGGTCGATCCCGAAGCGAATATTATTTTCGGAACTACCGTGGATCCGGCACTCGATGACCGCGTCAGGGTAACGGTTATAGCAACGGGTTTTGATAAAAAGAAGAATATGCTTTCACGCCACACGCCCAGGGCGAGCGAACTGGATAAAAAAACAGGAACCACTCTTACCGTTATCGAAGGAAGCCAGGACGCCCAGTCTCATGGGAGGCAGCAGCCCGGCTCCAACACCTTTTCACTCAACTATGAAAAAAGAAGAAAACGCGATTTTTCCAACGAAGACCTGGACATACCGGCCTTCCTGCGAAGGGGCGCGGAGTAATTATTTTTTATCCTCCCGAAGAGGGGAAATCCCGGCACTGGAGCCGGGTTTCCCCCTTGTCTCTGTTATGCGGATGATGCCATGAATGACGTTATGAATGACAATGATGAAGGCCTGTACAGCCGCATCATGAAGGGCCTCTATGAATCCCGACGCCTTGCCGGTGACGCATCCACCAGAATTTACTACCGGGTGAATGCCGAAAATGAAAATTATATCCTCTGCCATGATCAACTCTTCGCCGACTACTCCGGAGCAGAATATCCTTTTATAACAACACGGCGGCTGCTCAGTGAAGCGGGAATTCCCGTACCGGCTGTTCTCGCCTGTGATAAAATGAAAGGACTCCTGGTGCTACAGGACCTTGGTGATGAATTGCTGGAGTATCATATCCGGGGCAAAAGCTCTTCAGATATCATCCCCATCTACCGCCATTGCATTGATCTCCTTGTCCGTCTGCAGGGTATTGAGGGCAGGGGAGAAGAGCCTTTTACTCTTGTGTTTGATACGGCGAAACTCATGTATGAATTCGTTTTTTTTATCGAGAATACCCTGGAAGGCTATTTTCATTGCATGGTTACTCCGGAACTGAGAACCGCGTTGGAAACTGCCTTTGAGGGCATAGCCCGGTTGCTGGACCGACCCGAACATTTTGTGCTCAATCACCGGGATTATCACGCGAGAAATATCATGGTGCATCGCGACAGGCTTTATCTTATAGATTTCCAGGATGCGCGCATGGGGCTTCCCCACTATGACCTGGTTTCACTCCTCTGCGATCCCTATGTACGGATTCACGACGACATGGCTGCCCGGCTGAAAGACTACTATTCCTCACGGGCCGTGGAAAAGGGCATCACCTCCATGAGTTCCGTTGAGTTTGATTATTACTATGATCTCATGGCCTTCCAGCGGCTCGTCAAGGCAGCGGGAAGCTATGGATATCTGGTCACCGTGAGGATGAAAAACGAGTTCGAGCAGTACATCAAGCACACACTTCTGCATGCGGGGAGGATTGCCGTGCGAAGAAATGAACTGGGACCGGCCTGGAAAATGATTGCCGGTCTGACGGGCTTGAATGCCGGGGCAGGGCAGGGGGCTCATTCATGAAGGCCTTTGTTCTTGCTGCGGGTTTTGGTGAGCGCCTCCGGCCTCTCACGGAAACGATTCCAAAGCCCCTGGTGCCCGTGGCCGGGGTTCCCGTCATATGCTATGCCCTGGCCATGCTGAAAGAAGCCGGGATCAACGATATCATATGTAATGTTCATTATCGGCCCGATGATGTCATGGATTTTTTCAAGCGAAATGGAAATTTCGGCATGCAGGTTGCCTTTTCTCCCGAGGAACAAATACTGGGAACCGGCGGCGGGCTGATGAAGTGCCGGAAGTTTTTCGGTGACGATGATTTTGTCATCATAAACAGCGATATCATCAGCGATCTTCATCTTTCTTCTGTCATCGAGGATCATCGCTCGGGCTGTCATCCCGGAACCATTGTCGTCTGTCCCTGGAAAGGAACGGGACCGGCCCCCGTGGCCGTGGAAGGGGATCGCGTCGTGGATTTCAAGAGGGCCCTGGGCAGGGATGTGCAGCCCGCCTTTGATTACATGGGGATAGCCGTTTTATCGCCCCTGATCTTCCGCTATCTTTCTCCGGAATTTTCCAGTGTCGTGTACACGGGATTCACCTCGCTCATCACGGATCATTCCCTGGGATACCATGTTCATGATTCGGTATGGGAGGATATGGGTACGATGGAAAATCTCAGGGCAGCCGATGAATTTCTGCTCTCCACAGGCAGGCATATACCGGAGAGGGTGAAGCGGGTGCTGGGTGCTGTTGATTTATAATTTTGTGACGCCTGTCATCACTGGATGACGTTCCCCGCTTTTAATCCTCGCGAAGGAAGAGAGAAATAGAAGGTGGTCCCCCTGTTTTTCCCGGCCGATTCCGCCCATATATGTCCGCCGTGGGCCTCGATGACCGACTTAACCAGGGCAAGACCCAGCCCGCAGCCCCGGGAGGAACAGTCGACCTGGTTGTAGAGTTCGAATATTTTTTCAATATCCTTTTTACCGATTCCCATGCCATTGTCTTTTATAAAGTATACCTGCTCTCCGTTATGCCGGCATGAGCCTATCTTTATCCGCGGGGGCCTGGCCGGTGAGCTGTACTTGACGGCGTTTTCAATGAGATTCAGAAGTACCTGAGTGATACGAACGGGGTCTCCCATGGCCGGGGAAATATCCTCCTGAATGGAGATGACAGCACCTGTTTCCTCCAGCAGGTTGTGAAGGTGCTGCACCGATTCCTGGGCCAGCTGATGCATGGAGATAAGCTTTATATCACTGACGGCCCGCCCGCTTTTAGTCAGTTTAATCAGGTCCTCGGTCAGGTTTTCCAGGCGGCAGGCTGCCTTCTCAATGCGAAGGAGATCTTCTTCCAGAGAGTTAAGGTTTCCCGATTTCACATTTTCGATGATGAGGCGGATGAAGCTCTTTATGGTTATCACGGGATTTTTAAGGTCATGGGGAACCGACAGCGTCAGTTTTTCCAGCTCCCTGAATTTTTTCATCAGGTCGTCGATGAGCATCTGGTGTTCCCTTTCCACCCGGTCCCTGAGAGTGTCATCTCTTCCCACGGTAATGATGCCGCGGGGCCTGCCGTCGTCATGGAACAGGGGAATACGCAGAATATCAAAAACAAACTGCGAACCGTCGGGTTTTCGCACAAGTACCTTGTGACGGACGGGAATTTTTTTCTGCAGTGCATACCGGTCACTGACCCGGTTGTTTTTAAAGATATTCCGGTAAAAAGGGGCAATGAGTGCCAATTCCTCATCATCCCTGCCACGGTACTCGATATGGGACAGGCCCAGGAGTTCAAGGCACGTCGTATTGGCTTCGAGCCAGCGTCCGTGGCCGTCCTTGAAGCAGATGATGTCGGGAGTTTTTTCTATAAATGATGCGATGAGGCTGTGCTGTTTGCCCGTGCTTCCGAATATATCTCCGATGTTTACGGAATTAATGTCGTTCATGGTAAGGTCTCCTGGTTCTCTATGGACTTATTTCATCAGCCGGAACTCCACTCTGCGGTTCAGTTCATCGAATTCTCTGCCCCTTTGTGTGGCTACCGGTTGTCTTTCGCCCATTCCCTTTACATCAAAGCGTTTCTGGTGCAGTCCCATTTTGACAAAATAATCCCGGACCGCCCTGGCCCGTTTAACACTGATCCGGTAATTCGATGATTCTGATCCGGTGATGTCGGCATGGCCCGTGATGCGGAGGCGAAGAGAAGGGTGCTCCCGCAGATAGTTGATGATTTTATGAAGATATGGATAATACTCAAGGCGGATGTGGATCGAATTGAAGGAGAAATAGATCGGCTTGAAAAGAAATTTCATATTTTGATTGCGGTCGGGATAAACGGTAATTTTCACTTCTTTCATGGCGCCGGGAGCCACTTCTATGGCTTCACGCAGGGGTTTATATCCTTCCTGATCCAGTTTCATAACGACCCAGGAAATATCGTTCTTGGGAAATATCCTGAATGTTCCGTCTGTTTCGCTTTTTCGTACATTGGTGCGTATGGGGGCGGCCCCGGGATCATCGGTATTCTTCAGGTATATTCTGAAGCGGATTGAAAGGGGCTTGCCCGTTTCACCGTCCGTCACATAGACGTGTATCCGTGTGCGGTGGTCCGTATCGGGAAGCGATGGTTTTGAATCGGGGATAACGATATCGGCCGTTGACGGAGTTTTTTCTTCTTTTTCAGTTTTTTCAGGCTTCAGGTCTTCGGGAGGGATAACTGCCGGTATTTTATCCTCCGTTTTCTTCTCCAGGGGTTCCGGAACTTTTTCCTCTGCCTTTTTATCTATGCCCGATGGAATTTCCGGTTTTTCCGTTACGGGGATTTTCGGCAAATCCAGCCTGCGTATTTCGCCGGGAACCGACGCGGAAAAGATATCATACCTGCCCAGCGACCCGACCCGGTCTGAACAGAAATAGAGCGTGTTATCCACTTCCGAGAGGAAAAGTTCATTGTCGGCGGAATTGACCTCGGGTCCAAGGTTGATGATTTCAGTGAAGCTGCCGTCTTTGTATCCCGCGAAGTAGAGGTCCCACCCGCCGTATCCTCCCGGTCGTCGCGAAGCCAGGTAAAAACCGGGCCGCCGCTGCGAAGGGGTCAGAGCCATGTCGAAATTATCGGAATTGAGGGGATAGGGCAGCTCGCGGACATCGACATATTCAGTATCCCTGAGTGAGGCCTGCATGAGTTTCGAATTGCGGATGTTCCTGAATCTCCACCGGGAGAAAAAGAGGGTCTTTTTGTCCAGGCTGAGGCTCGGAGAACGTTCGTTCCTTGTCGTATTGACATCGCCGGGAACGGGGATCGGTTTTGTCCACCGTCCGCCTATGTTGTAGGATATATAAATATCATAGGTTATACGCACATTTCCGTCGGCTGTCACCGAAGGCTGCATACTGCCGGGCCGGTCCGAGGCGAAGAGGAGGACCTTTCCGTCGGGGGTTATATAGGGCGTCTCTTCGTTATAGGCCGAGTTTATCTGGTCCATGAACTGCGGCTTTGACCAGGCGCCGCCGGAAAAATAGGTGATGTAAATATTGTGGTCCTCTTCATCGGGGAGACGGGAATTGAATACCATAACGGAGCCGTCGGCCACAAGCGACGGGGAGAAATCATCTCCCATGGAATTCACGGGATCGCCGACGTTGATTATGTTCCGGATCCTGATCATGGCGGCGTTGGTGCTGTCAATGACAACGCAGAACAGGATTGCGCCCAGCGCCAGGAGTGATGACCGGTATAATTTTTTCATGAGAGGTACTATCCTCATTTATAAATAATATGCAAAAAGACGGATGTATCGAGTCTTCCGATATCTGCCGCCATATATATATAATCGATTTTTTTCATGCCATTCTGTAGTTATAATTCAATTTCCTTCCAATTAATCCTGTATGGGTGAAATTAATGACATAAATCATCGTAGAAACCGCTAAATTTCATCATAATCAGCAAAGAACTGATTAATTTTTGCATCGTCGGACCGATAATAATACTGAATCGTCAGGAGGTTGTTTCATGCGCATATTCCGGAAAATTTTCATTATCGCCGCAACCATAACCGTGCTCGGCACCGCGGCTTATCTCATGGCCCAGGAAAGTTACGAGGATTACCGATATGAGCGGGATAGGGCCAACAGGGAATACCCTGCCAAAAAGGATCAAAATGTGCAGCGGGACAAGCCCCTCTCGGAAGTGCGCGTCGAGGAGCAGGAGGGATTTTTTGATGATCTGCGCGGAGCTGTCCGCGAGGAAATTGACACCTCCATAAGCAAGGAGAGAAAGGCCAGCACCAAGGTCATCAATGAAAATAAGCTGATAAAGGATGTCCGCCGCATTGTCCGTGAAGAAATCGAGGATGCCATAAAAATAAAAGAAAAGAAATATCTCTCGGCCGGGACCTGGGAAGCGGGCGGGTTCATCTCGGCCCAGTTCAAGGGGCTCTCGAGCGATTCTACTGATAACAATTTTCGCTTCAAGGTGCTTCCCCTGGTCAATTATTTCCTGGGTCAGAACGTGGCCCTGAGCGTACGCGGTGAAGCCGATTTCAACATTACTGCCGGTTCCCAGGTTTACTATGTCGGGGCCGGCCCCATGTTCGTTTTCGGCATCGACAAAAAAGAACAATTTTGCTTCTATACCTCCATATATATGGGGATGAGCATGAATACGGCACTTTCCGATAAGCTGGGATTCCGGTACGGCAACGAGCTGGGCGTCAAATTTATCCTCACCAGCGGTGTCATACTGAACCTGGGCGTCACCCTGGCCTTTGACAATGCCGGTGATAACGTAACAGGTTTCCAGAATATCATCATCCCGACCCTGGGAATAACGGCCTGGTTCTGACAGGTGCCGTTTGAGCCGGGTCAGTATTCACGATATCTGCCCGGCTTCAATCAGTCCCTGAAAAAGCTCATTTCTTCTATATACTGTAATCCCTCCGATATCTTATATGTGATACCCCAGCCGGGGTCAGAGCCCTGAATGTATATATGCCGCAGCGACATACTGGGGGGTCAGAGCCTCTTTTCTATCCTGAGCGCAGGTAATAAAACAATGTTTTAATAAACCCGGTGATAATGAAACAATGTTTTATTATTGACATATCCAGCTTTATCTTTTCAGATGATTCATGACAAGTATATATAGAGGAGCTGACATATGGAACTTGATTCTGCTTTCACCGGAACCACTCTGCGCGAATACGTCACACAAGTGAGCTGGCGTGACATCATGAGTTATGCCGCTGCAATCGGCGACAACAACGCCCGCTATTTTGATGATGAAAGAAAAGAAGGCATCATCGCTCATCCCATGAACTGTGTCGCTATTACATGGCCCATCAGTGGAAGAATATGGGAATATATCGAAGCTGATAATTTCCCCCATGAAATAATAGCGACCCAGGTGCATTATACGGAATACCTCGAATTCCACCGGCCGGTTTTGCCTGGTGATGAGCTGACAATCAGGGGCCGCATATCCGCCATACTTCCCCATCGCGCAGGCACTCATGTGAACATCCGCTTTGATGCAATTGACGCGAAGGGAGGGCCGGTATTTACCGAAGTCATGGGCGCCATGATGCGCGGTGTTTCATGCCGGAACGGAGCTTCAGGGGTTGAAGGAATGCCCGTTATCCCCGAACAGGAAACGGGGACGCCCGGCTGGGAATCGAAAATATATATTGATCCGCTGCTGCCCCATGTATATGACGGCTGCACGGATATCGTTTTTCCCATTCACACTTCACCGAAATTTGCCCGCCAGGTGGGGCTTCCGGGAATTATTCTCCAGGGCACTGCCACTCTGGCCCTGGCTGTACGTGAACTGGTGAACAGGGAGGCCTCGGGGGATCCTGAGCGTCTTAAAAGGCTGTACTGCCGTTTTACCGGGATGGTGATGCCCGGTACGGATATAACAGTAGAACAGACCGGGAAAAGAGAAAACGAAAAGAGCGCGGATATCTTTTTCCAGGTGATGAACTGTGATGACCGGAAGGCCATAAGCAACGGGTATGCGGAAATAGCAAAATAAAAAGGAGGACTTTATACTATGACAACAGAACGGCTGCCTTTGGTTAATTCCTATATTGAATACTGGGCAGGGAAAACGCCCGGTGCCCTGGCGATGATTCAGCATGAAGACGGCAGATCCTTTACCTACAAAAAGTTCGCCTCTCTTATAGATTTTTTTGCACTGCGGCTTCTTGATATGGGCATACAGAAGGGTGATACTGTCGCGACCCTTCTTGTGCTGCTGCCGGAGCATATGATGCTCATGTACGCCTGTTTTAAAATAGGCGCGATTATCGCACCGCTGGATGCCCGTCTGAAGGATGATGAGGTGGTGCGCGAGATCGATAAGATACAGGCAAAGGCATTTTTTTTCCTCGGCAGCACCCCTGTGCGTGATTTCCGCACGGCCGGTCAGGCGGTAAAAAATAGCTGTCCCTGCGTGCAGCATTTCATTCAGTTTACTCCCGATCCGCAACCGGGAGACATCATGGAAGGCGCCGTAAGTATCATCGAAATGATGGATAAAAAAAGGCTTATATGGCTGAAAGTGATGGATATGATAAACGGCGGTCTTAAAAAGGCCTATGCGCAGATTGATACCAGGACTCCCGCCCTGATCATATTCACAACCGGAACCACGGGTGAACCGAAACCCGCCCTCATTTGCCACGAAAACATTGTTGTCCAGAACCAGATTCTGCAGCGTGGTTCCGCGATGAAGAAGGGTTCAGTGCTCATCAACCTTCCTCCCAGCCATGTGGGCTGCGTGACCGAGCTTTTTATGACGGCCATGTTCGTGGGCGCAACAGCCGTCATGCTCCGTATCTTTGACGTGAAACTCAGCCTTGAGGCGATAGAAAAGCACCGTGTCACGGCAATTGGCATGATCCCGACGCAGTACCGCATGATGTGGGCCCTCCCTGGTTATGATACATACAATCTTTCCAGTCTTGAACTGGCTGCCTGTGCCGGTTCAGCCGTTGATGCGGTATTCCTTAAAAGACTCGCATCCATGGCACCGGCCATCGGAACAGGAATCGGTATGACTGAGAATGCCGGCTTTGCGACCTTCACGCCGCCGGGAATCGGACCTGAAGAAATGGCCGGACAGGTGGGACAGCCCTTTCCTGATCTGGCTGAAGTAACAATCCGCAAACCCATGAACCATGACGGTACGGCCGGGGAGCAGCTTCCGGACGGGGAGGTGGGAGAGATATGCTATCATCCGCCCATCGTGTTTCTTGGATATTATAACCAGCCCGAGGCCACGGCAAAAACCATATCCCGCGAGGGAATTCTCTATACCGGTGACATCGGCTATTTCAAAGACATGGGCACTTACCGTGCCCTGTATCTGTCGGGACGGCAGAAGTTTATGATCAAGCAGAAAGGGTACAAAGTATTCCCTGATGAAATTGAAGATCATATCCTGAAAATGGAAAAGGTCGATGCGGCGGAAGTTGTCGGTATGAAACATGAGATGTTCGATGACGGGGTTTTCGCCTTTGTGAAAGTGAAAAAAGGCTGCGATCTTACAGCTGAAGAGGTGATGGAACACTGTAAAAGCATAGCATCGTACAAACGGCCGCAGCACGTGGAAATATGGGGGAATGACAAGGAATTTCCATTGACCAGGACCGCCAAGGTTGATAAACTGACTCTTCAGAAAATTGCCGGAGAGATCATCGAAAGGCTTCGTGCGCAGGGCGGCTGGGATGCCGGTTGAAAACAGGGGAAGATGGATGCGACGGGAAAACCATTCCGGAAGCAGGAGCGTATGGACATACCGCAGAAAATAAAGGACAGGCTGTATCCTGTCGTGCTTGAACTGTTCAGTGAAAATGATTTTCACCGTGTCAACCTGCGTGAAATTTCAAACCGTTCCGGTATCAGCTCGGGAACGATCTACAAGTATTTCTCATCCAAGGAGGAACTTCTTTTTACCATTCTTGATGAGAAGATCTCGGAGATCGGTCCCCTTATACGGGAGCATGTGGCCGGGATCGAAAATACCAGGGAAGTATTCCGGAAGATATTCCGGGTTACCATGGAATTTTATGACAGGAATCCCGGCGTTGCAATTACCGCTTTCATAACCGTGCCCATGCGGACATGGATGGAAGAAAACTCCTACCGCCGAAACGATTTCAACACTCTGGGTGCGGAAATATTGTCCTCGGCCCGCAAACGAAATGATTTCGACGTTTCAATCGACAACCGGCGGATGGCGGACCTGTATTTCATGTTCTGCCACCGCCATATTCATACCTGGTATTATCATGGCATGAAATGGAGCCTGGCGGAAACCATACCGGATTTTTTTGACTATTTCTGGCGTATATTGAAACCCTGACAGCTCTTTGCGGGCGGTCCTTCGGGATATTACTTTATTCATAAATGAAAATAATCGATATATTCCATAAGGCGGTTGTATGGTAATAACGGGACTGGAACGGCTTCTTCACGATAGAGACGCGCTTAAAAACCTGGCCAAAAGAAAAACAGCACTGCTGGTCAATCACACCTCGCTGACTTCGCGGTTCGAATACTCATGGGATGCGCTGCGGCGGTCCGGGTGCCCCATATCGAGGATTTTTTCACCGGAGCACGGACTCTTCGGCACGGAACAGGACCAGGTGGCCGTGGATCCCGGAATGCTGCAGGGAATCGAAGTGGTGAGCCTTTACGGGCATTCCGTTGAAACACTGAAACCCCCGGCGGAAATGCTTGCCGATATCGATCTCATTATTTTTGATATTCAGGATATAGGCACGCGCTACTATACCTATGTAAACACCATGATCCTTTTCATGAAGGCGCTGCACGGCACTGATGTGGAATTCATGATTTTTGACCGGCCCAATCCCCTGGGAGGCAGGACCGTCGAGGGCCCCCTCATAGATGCGGGATATGAGTCTTTCGTGGGCGTGGAACCGGTGCCGGTCCGGCACGGTCTCACCGCCGCTGAAATAGGACTTATGGTGAAGAAAAGGCATAACCTGGATATACATCTCACTATCGTCCCCATGGAAAACTGGCAGAGGGATATGCACTTCGACCACACGGGATGTGCCTGGATACCCCCGTCGCCCAATATGCCTTCCCTGCAGACGGCCCTGGTCTATCCCGGTCTCTGTCTCCTGGAAGGCCTGAATATATCGGAGGGAAGGGGGACAACGACGCCCTTTGAACTTTTCGGGGCTCCCTTTATCGATCCGTATGCTCTCCGGGAACGGCTTAATTCTTTTAACCTGGAGGGCGTTATGTTCAGGCCGCATTATTTCCGTCCAACGTTCAACAAGTACCGCGGCGAGGAGTGCGGCGGTTTGTGTATACACGTGACTGACCGCGATTCATTCAGGCCCTTTCTTTGCGGTGTTGCCATAACCGGGGCCGCCCATGACCTCTACCCGCAAAGCGATTTTCTCCAGGGGGTCTATGAGTTCAATGACAGGCACCGGGCCTTTGACCTCCTTGCCGGGAGCAGTGCAATTCGCGAAGACATACTGGCCGGAAAAACCATGGATGAGATCGGCCGGTCCTGGACAGCGGCGGAAAAGCAGTTCCGGGAAGAGAAAGAAGCGTATCACATATACAAGGATTGACAACATGATGCTGGATCTGATCGTTATTGCCATATATCTCCTGGCCATCAATGTCGTGGGCATATTTTCAGCCAGGGCGAAAACCGTGAATGAATATTTTCTGGGCAGCAGGTCGATCCCCTGGGTCGTGGCCTGCTTTTCCATCGTGGCCACGGAAACGAGTACCCTTACTTTCATCTCTGTTCCCGGACTGGCCTATGTGAAGGGGGTGGGTTTTCTCCAGGTGGCCATGGGATACCTGCTCGGCAGGATCGTCGTGGCTTTCGTTTTTATTCCCGAATATTATGAAGGAAACCTGAGTACGGTTTATGAATATCTTCATAACAAGTTCGGAATAAACGCGCGGCGGATAATTGCAGTTTTGTTTCATATAACAAGGATACTGGCCGACGGCATACGTCTTTTTGCCACGGCCATTCCCCTGGCGATTCTTATGGGATGGCAGGATTACCGGGCGGCTGTTATCGTTATCGGCGTTGCCACTTTTTTCTATACCTACTATGGCGGTATCAGGTCTGTTGTCATTGTTGACGCCATTCAGATGGTGCTTTATCTTTTCTGCGCTTTCATGGGGATATATATGATTACGCGCCTGACCGGACATGGCCTTGAGGAGACCTTCACGCTGATTCCCGCCGAAAGACTGGCAGTGTTTTCTTCAGGCCTCAGTGAGGGATGGAAGAGTTTATTCGGGTCATATAACATATTTTCCGGGCTTATCGGCGGGGCAATTCTCTCAATCGGTTCCCATGGCACTGACCATATCATCGTTCAGCGCGTGCTGGCATGCAAAGATAAAAAGGAAGCGCAGAAGGCCATGATCTGGAGTGGTGTCATCGTACTATTTCAATTCTCTCTTTTTCTTATCCTGGGTCTTTTCATCATGGTCCTTCTGGACAACAGGACTTTTACCCGTCCCGATGAGATCATGCCCTATTTTATAATCAACCATATGCCCAACGGTCTCCGGGGGCTTATGCTGGCCGGCATCTTCGCAGCGGCCATGTCATCCCTCAGTTCATCAATAAATTCGCTTTCAGCGTCAACGGTTCTTGATATACTTCGTCTCCAGGACCGAAACATGCCGGAAAAACGCCGCATGAATATTTCCCGCGTTGTGACCGTTATATGGTCGGCGGCTCTTATCCTGGTAGCCACCCTGATTCAGGACAGTACCAGCCCTCTCATCGAGCTGGGTCTGGGCATAACATCTCTGCTGTATGGCGGCATACTGGGCATTTTCATCCAGGGTCGGTTCATAAAAAATTTCAGTGATAAGGCTGCACTGACCGGTGTGTTTGTCAGCATTGCCGGAGTTGTAATTATTTCAAAATACCTTGCCGTATTCTGGCCCTGGTATGTTCCCCTCGGGCTTCTCATATCGCTGACAGTGGGATCTGCCGTGGACTTTTTCGTAAAAAGAAAGGCGCAATGATCACTGATCACTCCGACAGTCTTTCATCATACATATCGGTGGGTTGCAATTGCGTCGTGTAATTCAGGGGGAATGGTGGCGGTCAGGCCTCGCTGTTGTCCTCAATGATTTTCAGCGATGAGTTGTTCTGCATTTTTGCCGCAGCGGCCGCCTCTCGGGAAAAGATAAGGATGATTTCGGTCTTAACGTCTTTTTTGATGATAAAATAATATTCACCGGAAAGCTTTCGCACCAGGTCGATGCCCCGTCCGGTCTCGGTTACAAAATCGCTGATATCCTCGCCGGTCTCCGAGGCCTTGGTGATGAGATTTTCCTGAACAATAACCCTGTTTATGCTGTCAAGGATCTTCATCTTTGACAGGCGGCCCTTATAATCAGTGATGGAAATGGCATATTCCCCGTCATTGTGTGAAAAATGAATATCCACATATTCGTTTTCTCCGAGCTGGACGGGCCGGCGCTCCTCTTTTTCAAGTGTCAGTCCATGGGAGTGATATACGGCATTGATCGCCAGTTCATTGAGGACCAGGGTAAGAGCCATTTTGTTGGATATGGGAAAACCCCATTCGTTTATCTGCCGTATCACGGCAGCTATGGCCTTCTGAATCTGCCGTGATCCCTGTATCCGGATTCTTTTTGTATCCACGGCATCTTTCAGGTAATTGGTTATATTGAATATATTGTTTTTGGTGATTAGTTTCTGCGAGAGATTAAGAACCTCTGATTCCTTCAGTGGTTTTTTTAAGACATTGCCGATACCCTCGTTGAATATTTTATCAAAGAAGGCGTCAATATTTTTATCCGTGGTCATGATGGCCGGGATATAGGGGTAGTTTTTGTTCAGATAATTATACAGGTCAAAAGCGTTATCTCCGGGCAGTTCGACCTCGGAGACCACCAGATCAAAATCATAGGCCCTCAGCTTTGACATGGCTTCAAAGGCATTTTCGCATACGGCAACCTCGTAGCCGTTGTTTCTGAAAAGAGAGGTGATGTCGTCCCTGTATGGAGAAAAATCCACTACCAGCACATTATACATTTCATTGATCCTTGCAGTGAGTATGTTGTGCACATGCATTGATGTCAACAGCATTTCAAATACTTTTTATCCTTGCGCGCATGATTTTTTTCAGACCATGACGTTTTTGAAATGATTATAGACATAAATTATCCGATGAGTTAATATATAAGGGAACTTTTTAAAATTTGATTTCGGATGCTTTCTCGTGGGCATAAGTGTTGGAAAATCTGATTTTACGAGGTGCCCATAAATAGATTGTATTTTTGAAAAAGAATTGATTTATAATAAATTTTTCTTTATATTGTAATGTTTCTATGGATACTTTGAAAAGCCGGAATGTGCGTAATATCAATACCGGTTTTATTGTATCCTGGGCCCGCATGGGGACATCATTCCGGATATTTTCAGGAATCCCCGCATATCTATTGAAAATTAATGAAAGCGTGTTTGGAGGAGATGATGAAAAGGCTTCTGTCAATGACTGTTATTGCCATTATGGTTGTTTCGGTGGGATATCATCTGGCCGCACAGGAGAATCAGGATAAACAGTATAAACTGTCATCGGAAAACCTGGACAGCCAGGAAAAGGAACTGGACAGGGAGATCGTTGAATTGAACAAGAAGATTGAAAACGCCATAAAAAAATACGATCTTTTAAATACTAAAGATATTCGTATGCTTCCCTATCAGACTGAATACCATCTCGACAAGGATTCCATTGCCATTGAAACGCACGTCTTTATCAGGAGCAATCTCTATAAGGGAAACATTCCCAGTTCCCCCGACATCGTGGGTATGCGTGTCAAAGGAATTAAAATTTACACTAACGGTCAGACGATTTCCAAAATTGAATCGAGGATATATGAAAAATATTTTAATAATGATGAGATGAACGAGGTCATAATCGTGGATCCATCACCGACGACGGAAGGCACCGATGATATACTTTTCACACACCGCTTTAAGGGAAAGGTCCTGATGGAAAATAAAAAACTGGGAGATGTCAAAAACACTACGGCATTTCCCGTGAGAAGCGAACTGAAGAGGGAGTTCCTTGTGCCGAACCTTGATGTTTTCTACAATTCGATCATGTTTATCGCTGAGGCATATTATAAATCTCTTAAAGATGGCGAGGAAAACATGTCCGATTTTTTAAAATCGGCAGTGAAATAAAGAGCCGTAATTATGCGTGCTGAACAGGGGCCGCTGCGGCGGTCCTTGTTCAGCACGCAATATGTATAAATTTACCGCTTTGTACCGGTATCTATTCCTTTCCCCGGCTGAATGAATCGCCGGTATGTTTATAAAAGGGTTGACATGTATTAACAGCTTCGCAAGCATAAGCGAACTTTCCGACAGTCGGCCGGTTCAATTCATTAACAGACAACACTTCAGGAAATCGGGAATCCATTATGAAAAATCCCATTCTCATCCCGGAATTAAGAGATCTGCTCAAAAAGAAAAAATTCAAGGTGTTGAAATCCTTCATGGAGGAGAGCCACCCGAAGGAAAGCGCAGAATATCTCGCTCTCATGAATCCCGATGAAATATGGCGGCTGCTGAAACTGGTGGATATTTTTCATCGTGTCGACATTTTCGTATATCTCGACATTGATGTCCAGGTTAAACTCGTAACGAGCAGTATGCGGAAAAATGTAACCGAACTGCTGCAGGAACTCTCGTCGGATAAACGTGCAGACCTCTTTCAGCACCTGGAAAAGGATGTTGCGGACAGGCTCATGCTGTACCTGCCCATTCCTGACAGGGCCGATATCCTGAAACTCACCTCGTACCGCGAAGAGACGGCCGGTTCGATCATGACCACGGACTATGCCACGCTCAATGAAAATGATACTGTTGAGGCCGCTGTCCGGAAGATAAGGAAAACGGCCCCTTCGAGGGAAACCATCTATTATATTTATGTAATCGACGATGTAGGCAAACTCATAGGCTTCGTTTCACTGGAAAAGATAATTCTGTCACAGCCCCGGCAGAAGATTAGAAGCATCATGAAAAAGGACATTATATACGCCTTCACCGATGATGACCAGGAGAACACGGCTAACCTTATCGAGGAATATGACCTTATCGCGCTTCCCATCATAGACCGCAGTGAGAGACTTGTGGGCATTATAACCTACGACGACGCCATTGATATTATCCGTGAGGAGCACACGGAGGATATGGAAAAACTCATGGCCATCAGCGGCGGTGTTGAGGAGAAACCCTATCTTGAGGTTCCCTCATATATCCATTTCCGAAAACGGGCCTTCTGGGTTGTTATCCTGGCTGTGTTCGGTCTTTTTACCGGGCTTATCATCGAGTCCTTCCAGGATACGCTGAAGACGCTGCTCATTCTGACCTTTTACATGCCGCTGCTCAACGCGGCAGGGGGAAATACGGGGTCCCAGTCCGCGACAGTGGTGCTTCGTTCACTTACATTAAATGAACTCCATCCCAGGGACCTCGTAAAAGTGATAAAAAAGGAATTTCTGATCAGCTCCATGCTGGCCCTGTGCCTGGGACTTATGACCTTCGCGCGGGTATATCTCTTCTCGCATACGGGAATTGATCCCCGATTCACGCTTGTTGATATAGCCATGGTCATAGCCGTTGCTCTATCCCTGCAGGTGGTATGGTCCACAATATTCGGCGGCATCATTCCCATAATAGCCACGAGACTGAAAGTCGACCCGGCCCTGGTCTCCAGTCCATTGCTCGCCACGGTTGTGGACATGGGCGGTGTGATCATATATTTTACCGCGGCGAAGCTCATGCTGGGTATATGAACAGGTTCGGCAGGGGGCTCATCCCTTAAGGATGTCATTGATGATGACGCCTGCCGCGGTGAGGCCGAAGAGCCCCGGCAGGTACGAAATGCTTCCCACGGTCGTATCAGTACTTCGCATATCGTGCTTTACGGGAGTTTCGTCGGAATACACGCAGCGAATTCCTTCCGTAATGCCTCTCTCTCTCAGTTTTTTCCTGATTGAACGAGCCAGCGGACAGTTCGATGTTTTACCGATATCGGTTACCCTGATCCTTGCCGGGTCCAGACGGTTGCCGGCTCCCATGGAGGAAATGAAATGGCTGCCGTCGCGCAGAAGTGTTTCCAGCAGGGCTAATTTTGCCGGTACGTCGTCAATGGCATCGATGGCAAAGGGAAACCGGCCCGCCACCAGTTCTTCCATGTTTTCCGGGGTGAGGCGTGTTTCATGGGCGAAGAGGGAAAGCCGGGGATTGATGTCCAGCATCCGTTCCCGGGCCACGCTGCATTTAGTTCTGCCCATGGATGATTCCAAGGCAATGATCTGCCGGTTGATGTTGGACGGCGTGACCGTATCATAATCAAAAATATGAATGGTGCCCACCCCTGAGCGCACGATGGCCTCCAGGGCATACCCGCCCACGCCGCCGACGCCGAAAACGGCAACCGTGGCATTATGCAGTTTCAGTACTCCTTCTTTACCGGTAATGATGGCTGTTCTTGAATGGTCCATGAGAGTTTCCTTATAGTTTCAGTCCGAAAATACGAACGGCATTTTTCGTTGTGTTTTCCGCCACATCTTCCTCCGATTCGCCGAGAATCTCTGCCGCGGCTCTGAGGTTGTACAGTATATTTTCCGGAACATTGGGCGCGTCAGGATTGTGCCGGGCTTCAAGGGGCGGTATATCCGGGCTGTCGGTCTCCAGGAGAAAATGCCGGGGATATATGGTTTTCATGAGTTTTTCTCTTTTTTTGCTGTCCCGGTATGTAAGGATGCCTCCCAGGGAAAAGCTCACTCCCAGCTTTATGAATTGCTCGGCAAGTTCGGCGCTGCCGTTAAAGGAGTGGATAAGTGCCCCGGCAGAGGGAACCCCGATCGTTTTTAACGAACCGTGGAGTTCCTGAAAGGCCCCGCGGCAGTGCATGACCACGGGGAGGTTTATTTCGCAGGCTATGGCGAGCTGTTTTTCAAAGGCCTCGACCTGAAGAGCGAAGCTGACGGAATTGATCTTGCTGTCAAGGCCGATTTCCCCGATAGCCACGGCGCCCTGTTCGCGGGCCGTGGCCAGTTCATGGAGCCGCTGTAGATGTTCTTCACGGACGTACCAGGGATGGACTCCCAGGGCGCACTCAATCTCGGTGAAGCGATGCGCAATGGCCGTTGAGACGGGCCACTGGTCGGGCGTAATGGATGCGGTGATGAGGCGGACAATGCCGGCTTTCCGCGCACCGGCGATGATGCCGTCCAGATCGTGAATGAAGAAGTCACTCTCCAGATGGCAGTGCGCGTCAACAAGCCTCATAATTGTCATTCACCGATTATCTTGACCATCACCCTTTTGGGACGCCGGCCGTCGAATTCGGCGTAAAAGATCTGCTCCCAGGGGCCGAAATCGAGTTTTCCCTCAGTCACGGCCACGACCACCTCGCGTCCCATGATGGTCCGCTTGATGTGGGCGTCGCCGTTGTCCTCCCCGGTCCGGTTATGCCGGTAACGGCTGATGGGTTCATGGGGGGCAAGGCCCTCGAGGAAATCATCAAAATCCTGGATGAGTCCGCTTTCGGCATCATTAACGTATACCGAAGCTGTAATGTGCATGGCGTTTACCAGGCACAGTCCCTCCTGGATGCCGCTCTTCTGCAGAACGCTTTCCACCTCACGCGTGATATTGATGAATTCCCGCCTTGATTTCGTGTTAAAGGTCAGGTATTCGCGGATCGATTTCATCACGCCCTCCTATTGTCCTTTTACTTTTCCGAAAAACATCGATGATATATTGAAGTAAACGGCCAGGGGGAATGATATGATGAATGAAAAAATAACAAGATACGAGGCGCTGATAAGATAGCGCAGTATGCTGAGATAGTTCAGTATTTCCGGGCCGTAAGTTTTGAGGGCTGCAGCCGAATCAGATCGGGGTGTTATGCTGTTTATGATGTCGGTAAACAGGGACTCCATGGTGAAAAACTTGATGATTTTTGGATAGGCCATTTCCACCTTCCATTGTACTGATTTGGTAAGCCCGCCGGCATATCTCACCAGGTAATAGATTATAAGGAGACTGAGGAAGAGCAGGGAGAGCGAGATGATGAGGTAAACCAGAACATTGAGCCAGCGTTCTTTTATGGAAATTTTCAGTTCCAGCAGGATCCCCTTCAGGCTCTCTGCTTCGCTGACCAGGGGCGGGAACACGGCGAAGACGCATATGCTGATGAGCATGAGAAAAAAGTTGATGGCGAAAATGGGCACCGTAAGGAGTGTCATTATTACCGGGCCCGCATAGGGGATATGGCCGACAGAGGATATTCCCACTTCAATAAAGAGCACCAGCATAATCATAAAAACCATGGCCAGCGAGATGCCCAGGATATACGGGCTTTTCCTGAAGGTGGCCCTGGTGGCGTTTTTCCGTATTGACCCGGCATTTTCCGGTGACGTGGTTATCATGTAAACGCCGGCAAAGGCGAGGAGCAGCGATGTGAAGGAAAGAAATATCCCCACGTTCTGTAAGAAATAGAAAAAGTAACTTTTTTTAGGCATCACCTGCGCCAGCAGGATGAATAAAAACAGGGCCAGGAGCCCGATTCCCACGAAGAGCCAGGTGAGATAAAAACTGTCCTTGAAATTTTTAAGCAGCAGAGGACTGCCGGTATCAGTAGTGTTGATCTGCATCTTTTTCTCCTGTAACGATACTGTCGTTGTCTGTGATGGGAAAAGCAATATTCATCTAATGATGTAGTTTTATTAATACTGTGTTTATCTCTGATTATATGAAAAAAAGCAAGTAAAACATTTACGGGCTCGTAAATATTTTCATAAGGCAGAGTGCGGAAGGCTGGAGTGTATTATTCTTTTTTTACTTTAAAGAATTTGATGTGGTTATACAGGACTTCAGCCCGGGAGTTGATTTCCTGTGATGATCCCGCCACATACGAGGAGCCGTTTTCCACTTCCATCGTCATGGCATTTATCTCGCTAATGGCCTTTATCATTTCCCTGTTGGCCGTCATCTGTTCATCGGTGGAGATATAGATATTGCCGGCCATTTCCATGACTTTTTTTGTTTCAGTAAGCACCGTATCACTTGATTCCGACTGTGTCCGGGCGAATTCCACGATTTTTCTCACGAGAATATCCGTATCCCTTATATTATGTATGATATTGGTCAGGGCGATCGATGTCGCATCGACGTATTCTCTGCCGCGGTTCACTTCGGCGTTACCTGAATGGACCAGTTCGGTTATCCTGCCGGCACTCTCCGATGTCTGATCGGCCAGCTTGGTTATTTCGTCAGCCACAACGGCAAAGCCCCTGCCGTGCTCACCGGCGCGCGCCGCTTCAATGGCGGCATTCAGGGCAAGCAGGTTCACCTGGTCCGATATGTCGCTGATCTGTGATATGAATTCGGAAATTTTATTCGTGCTGGCCGAAATACTGTCCATTCCTTTTATGGTGTTTTGCATGAGCTCATTTCCCCTCATGGCTTCCTCTGTGGATATGACGGCCCGCTTCAGGGCCTCTTCGGCGTGATGGTTGACCTGGTATATGATCTCCTTCAGGTTTTCCATTGATTTGTGCGATGCCGTGGCCAGGGTGGACTGGTCACGGGCATTTCCGGCAATAGCCTCAATGGCACCGGCCGTTTCCTCCAGTGAAGCCGACATTTCCTCAATAGAGGCTGACTGGTCGTGGGCGCTCGAAGAAAGCTTCTGGCTTGTTTTCGACAGCTGTGTCGAGGAATCCTTCACCTGCAGGGAGGAGTCCATGGATGCTGTCATGACATCGTTGAGTTTTCGCAGCAGGATGCTCAGGTACCGTAAAAGGTCACCGAATTCATCGGACAGAATATCACGGGGCGTTGCCGTGAGATCGCCCGATGCCACGGACTGGAATATTTTACGTGTGTTTCGAATGGGACCCGACAGCTTCAGGGTGATGCTGCGGAGAACCATAAATGTCGCAAAGGAGATAACGAGCAGCGTCAGTGATAGCCGGAGTATGACGGTGTTGAATCCAGCCAGGTGTACGGACCTGGTCTGGATCATAACCAGTGTTCCGTTCATAGCCTGCAGGGAAGTTTTTAAATAAACAATGTTCTCATTATCCAGTGTCGATTCACCGCTGTCAGCATCCTTGTTTTCGTAGATGGAAATGAGATCTCTCAGATGGTTTTTCTCTCGGTTCTCCCGGTCATTGAGATTGATATTCAGATACTCGTCCCGGGGATGGTACAGGATAGTACCGTCTTTTCCGATTATTACATGCAGCAGGGCTTTGTCTTCCGTGATGGAGTGGAGTTTTTTCTTTATAACATCAGCCGATATGAAGGCTCCCACCATACCCGGGGTTCTGCTTTCTCTGCCGAGAGAAGCCATGACGGCAAAGGCCGTTTTTCCCGATGTCTTGTCTTTCAGCGGTCTGGAAATCATCGCCGTATCTTTATTCATGGACTTCGAAAAATATTCCCGGTCACCGTAAAAAATATTTTTTTTCGTTACAGCATAGGCATATCCCCCCTCATCGACGGCAAAGTACATTTCAATGTCCGGGGGCCGGAACTGGTGGAGACGCTGCAGGTGCGTGATAAGGTCGTTTTTTTCCAGCTTCATTGTCCGAACCATCAAAGCAAGGGATTTGATTTCCGAAAGGGAAGACTGAAGTATGTGGTCAATGCCCTGTCCCGACCTGTCAATGAGCGCCCTGTTTGATTGGGCCTGGGCCTGCATGACGTCTTCAAAGATCAGTTTATAAATGCTTATATTCCCCGCATTGAGGAGCAGTAAGATGGATGATATAATGGGAATTGAAAATTTATAAAACATGGTCAGGGGTATGAACTCGACCATCCTGCCTGACGGATAGAGGAGGATTTTTGCGTAATAAAAAATGGAAAAGGCTGCTATACCGGCCGGTACCTCGCCCAGCAGAAGAAGAAACAGGAGCTGTTCAGGGGAAAAAAGAATCCCCTGCAGGTAGGCGATAAAGAGGGCCAGGAATGTTCCAAGAACAAATCCGCCAAAGAGGGAAAGGGCTGCCCGAAAGGGGAATGCGTTGATGAAACCGGTAATTTTTTCCTGGTCATATTTTGGATCCGGTGCGGTCCGTTCCAGTATCACATCAATACAGATGGCAAGTTTTCTGTTCAGAAAGTAAAATATTGCCACGCTGGCGGGAATAATGGGTATGCACAGGAGAATGACGATTTTAACTATTTTTAAAAGGTTGGCAAATCCCGTTATAAAGCTCAGGGTGAAAAGGAATATGACGGGATAAATGATGAACATCGCCACATATATGGAGAGAATTTTTTTCGGCACCTCGTAAAGCCGATCGGATATTCTTCTTTTGAGCTCCATGGCTGTCCTGGTGTATGCGTTCCTGCTTTTTATTGCCGGCTTTTAACACTCATGTGCGGTATTATTGTAGCATAATTGGAAAACATCGTCAAGATTAATAATCAGGGGGAGTTTTTGCCGGGAAGGGTGATTATTTCACCGATGCTCATCATGAGGAAGCGAGACCGGTCGAGCTTTCGCTTCGTTATTTTTTCCTTCAATTCCAGGACAGGGTAACCCGCCGGTTCATACCCGAAGCTGAAGGTTCCCCAGTGGGCGGGGATGAAGTTGTGTGCGCCCAGTTCATCAAAGGCCCTGAGTGTTTCGTCAATGTCCATATGGGCATAGTGCATAAACCATCGGGGCCGGTATGATGTGACGGGCATGAGAGCGTAATCTATGTTCGGGAATTTTTTTCCGATTGCTTCGAATCCTTTGAAATAGCCGCTGTCGCCGGCGATGTACACGGTACATCCAGGGCTCTCCAGCATGAAACCGGCCCAGAGTGTCCTGTTGGTTCCCGTGGTGACGCGGCGCGACCAGTGCTGGGCCGGGAGGCAGTGGAGCCTGATGCCGCCGCCGCAGTCATGAGATTGCCACCAGTTCATTTCGGTGATATCCAGCCTGTCCAGATCTTCAAAAAAGGGACGGAGGCCCAGGGGGGCGAATATCCTCACCGACGCGGGCAGTTCTTTGATGGTATCACTGTCCAGGTGATCATAATGGTTGTGGGTGATGATGATGGTAAGGGGGCCCGGCAGTCCGCGCAGTTCGGCGGCCGTGACGGCCGGCGGGGTTTTTCGTTTTGTCCAGAAGGAACGGCTGCTCAGCATGGGATCGACGAGCCAGTATGCCCCGTTGATCCGGATGAGAAAAGAATTGTGGCCGATCCACATGATAAAATTGGTACGCGCCGGCAGCGACATGATTCTTGACAGGGCATGGGGGATCACGGCGGGAAGATAGTTTCTTTCATGCTCGGTGAAACGGGGTTTTTTTGCCGTCACCCATTCCAGGAATTCACCGACGCTTTTATCCTGCCAGGGAAGCCAGGGATTTTCGTAACGGCCGTCCCGGTAATTGTTTTCGTAAAGCTTTTCTGTATCCGTATCCTGAACTTTCTTTTTCCATTCCTCCTCACTGAACTGCCTGCTGTATGATGAACAGGCCATGGCCAGGATTGGTATTAATGCCAGGATATACAGTCGTTTCATGGAGACATTTTTTATACGGTTATCCGGTGAAGTCAACTGCTATATGGACCGTCGCCCGCTCCCGTCAACTTTATTTTCCCGACCAGGTTGCCAGGTAGCTGAATGTAGCATCGGGAATTGACAGGGAAGGGTTCTCTTTGGTCCATGTACCGTCCAGCCCCGCTTCGGCGGCCGTCAACTGAAAGTGGCACATGGCAATGCCCATGTCGACGCGCTGCAGATCGGCCAGGGAGAGTATTTTCAGGGTTCGTCCGTAACTCTTTGTTCTTTTCAGGTACAGGTGGTATGTATCGCTGTTGCCGTCCTTCACGATGCGCCAGGGCTGCTTGTTTGACGCCGACGGGGCGCGGCGCACCATTTCCAGGACCTGTCTATACGCACCGGCTTTTTCGGGGGAAAGGGCGGTGGAGAAATCGCCTGAGAAAAAAAGATCCTGCCAGGGCATGCGGCGGTCTGAGCCGGCAGTGCCGCGCGAGAGATTGTCCCGCATGGTGCGCCTGTCCATTTTTACTCCTATGGCAGCCACGGCCGGTACGATTTCGGTTTTGTCCGCGGAAATTTTGCGGGCAAACCCGCTCTTGGAAAATGTTCCGCCGAGCCAGCAGGTGCCCAGTCCCCTGTCAGTGGCGTGGAGGATGAGGTATTCCATGGCATATCCGTAATCCTCCAGGTTGCCCTCTCCGGGGCCGACAGCGCCGATAATATAACCGGCCGGATCTTTAATGATACCATAGGTTCCCAGGCCCTTCAGGGACCTGCTGTCTTCATCGGTAGCGGCTTGCAGTTGAAAGCGGACCGCGCTGTCCCAGGGCACCTTGACGGAGCTGGAACAAAGTGATTGAATTGCCGCCAGGGATGCGGGATCCAGTTGGTCCGGACTGTACGTTCTGCAGGAAGTCCTCTCCTGTATGATTTCTGTTATGGATTTTGAGAATTCCATGATTTTCCCCCGATGAATTTTTCGTAATTTGATAATTAATAAATTTTATAAATATCGAAATGAATATACATAAAATTCTCTCTATTGGCAACCATGAACCATGGATTTTTAAAATTTTTATAAAAACGCTAATATATAGCTGGAAGTACTGTATGCAACACTAAATTTGTCTTTGTAAATTCCATATTATGCAGTAATCTACTTGACATTAAATCTTAATTAATTATAATAACCGATTTAGGAGTAGTTTTGAATATATGCGGATTGGAATTTATCCGGGATCTTTTGATCCTTTGACTTATGGGCATCTCGATATTATTAAGAGATCGAAGAATATATGTGATAAACTGATAATCGCGATTGCTAAGAACAGTGAAAAAAACTCTCTGTTTTCTATCAAAGAAAGAATAGAGATGATTGAATACTGTTGCAAGGATGAGAGTGATTTTATCGAAATAGTATCTTTTAACGGGCTCGTAGTTGACTATTGCAGAGAAAGAAATGTCTCCTTTATCATCAGGGGATTGCGTTCAGTGAGTGATTTTGAATACGAAAATCCCATTGCTGCGGTTAACAGAAAGCTGGCCCCGGAACTCGATACTATTTTTATGATATCAAGAGAAGAAACCTCTATCATATCATCGCGCTTAGTAAAGGAAGTTGCCAGTTATCACGGTGATACATCTGCCCTGGTCCCCCAATTCGTATCAGACAGAATTCAGCAAAAATTTTCAAACTAATCCTGGTTGAGTAACTGTCTCCAGTCTGTGGAGTCAGTGTATTCAATGAACGATTTTTAAGATTTAAATCGAAACCCGGAAACAACATGAGGCTTCTGTCCGCTACCAGGTTTGGACAGAAATGTCAGGGGTGATTTCCGTTAAAGGGGGTTTGCTATGGTGACAATAATTCTGATTTGTGCTCTCCCTGTAGCCGGCGTTTTGGGATATGCCGCTCGTGCATATCTTGGAAAGATAAAACTCAATTCTTCTGAAGCCAAGTCTCGCAGGATTATTCAGGACGCGCTGAAAGAGGCAGAGAATAAGCGGAAAGAACTGCTTATCGAGGCAAAAGACCAGCTGTTGAAGGAAAAAAACCTTCTTGAGAAGGAGATAAGGGAGCGTCGTCAGGAATTGACGAATTCCGAGAAGCGCCTGGTGCAGAAGGAAGAGTCAATTGATAAGCGGATTGAACAGCTGGAAAAACAGGAAAAGCAAGTACAGATTAAAGAACAGGAAAATACTGAAAAGGAAACAGAACTCCGGAAGGAATTCGAGCGATATAACAGGGAACTTGAAAGAATTTCCGGCATGACTGCCGACGAGGCCAAGAATCTTCTTCTGAAAAACCTGGAGAACGAAGTAAAATTTGAGGCAACGAAACTCATTAACAAGATAGAGGAAGAAGCGAAAAGAACTGCGGAGAAAAAGGCCAAAGAGATCATTGTGTCGGCCATACAGAGGAATGCCTCAGAGCATACTTCCGAGTGCACGGTGACGACGGTTTCCCTCCCGTCCGATGAGATGAAAGGACGGATCATAGGCAGGGAAGGACGCAATATCAGAACCCTGGAGAACCTGACCGGTGTGGATATGATTATTGACGACACGCCTGAAGTGGTCGTCATATCGGGCTTTGATCCTGTGCGAAGAGAAATCGCCCGTATCTCTCTTGAACGCCTGATTCAGAATGGAAGAATTCATCCGGCGCGGATAGAAGAGGTGGTTAATAAAGTAACCAACGAGATAGAAGAGTCCATGCTTGAGGAAGGGGAAAAGGCCTCCTATGAACTGGGTATACCCGGGATGAGCAGGGAAGCCATGTACCACATTGGCAAACTGAAATATCGTACCAGTTACGGGCAGAATGTTCTGCAGCACAGCAAGGACGTGGCAAATCTTGCCGGTATCATGGCTGGAGAGCTGGGCCTGGATGTGCAGCTGGCCAAAAGGGCTGGTCTCCTGCATGATATAGGAAAGGGAAGCGTCGTTGAAGGAGAAGGGGCCCATGCTCTTGTGGGTGCTGAAATGGCGAAGAAGTTCGGTGAATCGGACAAGTGCGTCAATGTCATCGCTTCCCACCACAACGACAAGGAACAGGAAACCTTCGAGGCTGTCCTCGTGCAGGTTGCCGATGCCATTTCGGCTTCAAGGCCGGGGGCCCGTCGCGAATCGCTGGAGACATACCTCAAGCGGCTGGAGAATCTCGAGGCCATTGCATCGGGATTCAAGGGAGTCGATAAATGCTTCGCCATTCAGGCAGGCCGCGAACTCCGCGTTCTGGTTGACAATACTCTTGTCACCGATGACCGGGCCGAACAGATGGCCAGGGAGATCGCCTCGAAAATTGAATCGGAACTGAAGTATCCCGGAATTGTCAGGGTTACCCTGATCCGTGAAACGCGAATTATAGATTATGCGAAATAATCTTGCATGACATATTTCCTATTGCAGGGGCGTGTTATTGCACGCCCCTGTTTTTTTGTAAGTCCGTCGTGAAATCTGCTTGATGAAATGACGTTTTCCCCTTCATCATATACAATACTATTGAATGAAAAGGTGACACATGTCCAAAACAATGAATATACTGGCTGTCGGTGATGTGATAGGCCGTCCGGGCAGGGATATGCTGGCGAATCGGCTCCAGGGGCTCGTGGATCAGCACCGGATCGACCTGGTGATTGTGAACGGCGAAAACGCAGCGGGAGGCCGCTCCATAACGCCGGAGATCTTCAGGGATTTCATCAATATGGGTGTCGATGTCGTAACCACGGGAAATCATATCTGGGACAATAATGATGTACTGAGCATCATAGACAATGAAGACCGGCTCCTGCGGCCGGCTAACTTTCCGCCGGGAGTAGTAGGAAAGGGGTTCTGTCACGTCGACAAAAAAGGTGTGCGTATAACGGTCATGAATTTCATGGGCAGATCGCAGATGGACCCCGTGGACTGTCCATTCCGTGCTTTCGATGAATTATATACCTCCGTAAAGGACGGTTCCGATATCATCATTATTGACTTTCACGCCGAGACCACATCGGAGAAGAGGGCATTCGGATGGTATACCGATGGCCGCGCTTCGGCTGTTTACGGAACGCATACCCATGTTCAGACGGCCGACGAGGAAATATTTCCCGGCGGCACCGGGTATATCACCGACATCGGTATGACGGGGGCTTTTGACTCAGTCATCGGCATGAACAAGGAGCAGTCCATCCGGCGATTTCTCTATCGGACCAGGGTGCGATTCGAGGTGGCCACGGGAAACCCAAGACTGAACGGCATAATGTTTACGGTCAACACCGATGGGAAAACCGAGAGTATTTGCAGGGTGAATATCTAGCCGGATTTTTGAGATATGATGGCCGCCAGGTCGTCTTCGCTGAAATAATAGGTTTTTTTGCAGAATGTACAGGTCATCTCGACTCCACGGTCCTGTTGAAGCATGTCCAGCAGTTCCTCCCTCTCTAATCCCTCCAGGGTTTTCAGGAGAACCCCCCTTTCACAGCGGCATTGCGATCTGAGGGGATTGCTTTCCAGTACGGTCATGGCCCGGTTGCCAAAGAGCTCCGCGACGATGGCGGTGATATCCACACCCTTAAGTAAAAGTTCACCCAGGGATATTTTCAAGGAACGTATATTGGATTCAACCAGGCCTATCGATTCCTCGGGTGTTTCCGGGAATGTCTGTATCAGTATTCCACCTGAAGAGATGACGGTTCCCTCCCGGTCCAGGTCCAGGGCCAGTATCACCGCCGATGGAATCTGCTCCGAAGAGGTGAGGTAGTACGAGAGGTCTCCTGCCACATCTCCATACATGAGGGGCATAATGCTGCTGTAGGGCTCCTTCATGCCCAGATCTTTGATGACATAGAGAAATCCCGCGCCGATCGTCCGGGAAAAGCTGATTTTTCCGATATCTTCGGTCTGATCTACGTAGGGATTCGCCACATAGCCCCGCAGGTTTCCACGGGCATCGGCTTGAACATGTATTTCTTTGACGGGGCCGTCCCCGGCAAATTTCAGGGCTATACTCTGGTTGGAGTCCGGTTTCAATGTGGCGCTCATAAGGGCTGCGGCGTTGATTGTTCTTCCCAGCGCCACCGTGGCGTTTGGCGATGTTCCGTGTGTCGATATGATGTTTCTGACCGTATCCAGTGATGTGACCGCGCAGGCCCGGAGGTTGAGTTCATCGCATATAATTCTGGTTATGGTGTCCTGACGCATGGTGTCCTGTCTTCTCCACCGTGAGGGATTCACGGGATTGTTTTTTTATAAACCATATGTAATGGAGTGATTGACATGTCAATCCGTATTATCACCTTTATTTTTTGGTGATATTATATTGTTTCTCCATGCACTCCTCGCAGAGACTGTGTGAAATTTCTGCCGCGGTGTTGTTCTGGATGAACTCGTCAAGGGGCATCCATGAGTCTTTTACCCGTATTCTTTTGCAGAAAGAACAGACGGGAAGAAAACCTTCCAGGTATTTCACGTGACTGAGCTGCCGCCACGTGAGAGATAAAACAAATATCGCCATGGCCGCGACCATACCCGATTCGTACGCCGATTCGACAATATTCACCGGTGTGGCCGGAGCGCCGAAAAAGGTATGAGGAAGATCGGCTGTTTCACTGAGCCAGAGGAATATTACAATGAGTGTAAAACCAAAAAGTTCGTAGAAAAGTATTCGTTTTGTAATGGCTTTTTTGGTCATGACGATTATCTCCCCGGACAGTATGAAAGGTTTATTTATCATAGACCATTATATTGGCCTGATCAACTCTTTTTAAAATAGGATTGACACTACCAGGTAAAAGTACCAGGAATTATTTAGAAAAATAAAAGAGGAGACATCGGTACCATATGAAGGATCGAGCCCAATATGAAAATTTATTGATAACCAACCGTCCTGAAAAAGGGAATATTTCCGTCAACTGGCTGGGCACGGCAGGCCTGTATATTGCCGATGAAACCTGCGGTTTCTACATTGATCCCTATGTCTCACGCTCGGGCCTTTTAAGTATTTTCGCGGGAAGGCCCCTGCTGTCCCGCCCGGAACTGGTAGATGCGTGGATTGAAAAAACACGGGGCCGCGATGCGAAAGCGGTTTTTGTGAGCCATTCACATTTTGATCATGTTCTCGACGCGCCGGCTTTTGCCGGAAAAACCGGGGCCAGGCTCATCGGATCAGAAAGCACGGCCTGGGTGGGGAAAAGCCATAACCTGCCCGGGGATCAGCTGCTGTGCCCCGGTGGGGAGAAAATTATACTGGGGAATTTTACCATCACGGTCCTGGAGAGCCGGCACGGTCCTGCCCTTCTGGGCCGGATTCCCTTCCCGGGCGTCATAGACGGCCCGATTGCCATACCGTCTCCGGCCGGAAATTACCGGCTGGGGAAGACCTATTCCCTGGTCATCAGGCATCCTTCCGGAACCTTTGTTCATCACGGCAGCGCCGGCTTTCTTCCGGGCATGTATGACGGGATCAGGGCCGATGTTATATTTCTCGGCATAACCGGAGCCGAGGACCTGTCCGCATACATGGAAGCAGTGCCCGTATCACTGGGAGTAAAAATGCTTATCCCCATTCATTTCGATAATTTTTTCAAACCCCTGGAGGAGGGGAAAATCACGTTCATACCGAACGGCGCCACGAAAAAGTTCTGGAAACACATGGATGAAAATGACTATGTATTTAAAGTGGGAACACTCCCCATCGGTCGGACCGTCGGTCTGTAGTAAAGCATAATCAGAGCCCCCTAAATCCCCCGGAGGGGGACTTCTAACGACGAAAATATTAAACCCCTCCCAGGGGTGGCGACCGTTAGTTTATATATGTCTGAATTCTATTCGCCGGGGTATCCTCCATGGCTTCTTATTTTTACTAACCTTCCAATGCATGAATAACGGGTACAGCTGTTTTTTCTATACGATACTCAAGTTTTTCCAGGCCGAAATGCTCCTTCAGGTATAGAATATTGTCTTTACGGTGGCCGATATATTCTTCGCTGTCCCTGACCGGAATGGACAGGTGAATTCCTGCCGGTGTCGCGTAACGCACATGTTCCCCGATGAGACCGGCAAGTTCATCGCGCTTTACCCTGGATTTTACCAGGAAGCCGAAGGCGGGATGATAGGGCCCCGCAAGAATGTCCGCCTGTTCCCCGGGACCAAGGGGATGGAGCCCCATACGTATGACGGGGATACCGCTATTTTTAAAAATCAGGTACATCTCTTTACAGGTCCCGATGGCCTCTTCCAGCGAAAGGGGAGAATAATTTCCCGAGGAAAAGAGACGAGCCAGTTCGGTCCCGGCCATGACCACGGTGGGATATATCCGTACTGATGATGGATTAAGTTCAACGGCTTTCTGGGCCGAGAACACCGACAGTTCCCGTGTGTCCAGGGGCAGTCCCGGCATGAGCTGGATTACCAGGTCAAATCCCTTTTCCCTGATGAGACGGGCCGCCCTGACAGTATCTTCGGCGCTGTGTCCCCGGAGAGATGCCGAGAGGACATCGTCGGAAAAGGACTGGGCGCCCAGTTCAACAGTGGTCACGCCGAATCGCGCCAGCAGTGAAAGTTTATTTTCGTCTATGTAGTCGGGTCGTGTTGAGAGACGGATCGCATGGATACAGCCGCTTTTCCTGAAGGGCAGGACTGCCTCGAGAAGCTCGGTCTGTTTTTCTTCACTTATTCCCGTGAAGCTTCCGCCGAAGAAAGCCAGTTCAATCCTGGTGACGCTTTTTTTTATGGAGGAAGCATATCGTTCTACCTGCTCCTGAATTAACCGGCCATGGGGTATCCGTTCCGCACCGCTGGTTTTCCACTGGTTGCAGAAAGCGCAGCGGTGGGGACATCCCATGTGGGGGACAAAGACCGGTATGGTTATCTGCTTTTTCGCCATTTTTAGTTTATTTAATCATTCGTGGATTATGTGTAGTCCGGGTCAGTCTGTTAAGAATATCATGCGTGACAAAACGGTGGGAGAGTCAATGTTTTTATGGAAATAAATGTGAACAGGAGTGAATGAACGGCAAATTTTTTGGATATTGTTGTTCGTGATGCGTCCCGGAATTCAATTCTCTCTCGAAGAAGACATGTAACAAAATAAAATTATTATTGACGAATACCGGTAGTGAAGTGAACTGGATATACTTGGAAGTTTGTTTTATTAATATACAAAATAATTCATATGCAAATATTAACACAATGAGGTCTTCTCTATGCCAACTTATGAGTATAAATGTACCGTGTGCGATCACACTTTTGATGTTTTCCAATCCATGAGCGATGATCCCATTAAAACGTGCGAGAAATGCGGCGGCGGGGTGAGGAAACTTTTTGGTACGGCGGGAATTATATTCAAGGGTTCCGGTTTCTATGTCAACGATTACAAAAAAAATGGAAGCTCTTCTTCTGCTTCCTCCTCAAAGTCCGATGGCGCTCCTGCATGCAGCGGATCCTGTGATTCCTGCAGCGTATCGGACCAGTAACCGGTTTATTCCTACTCCCGAAAGGAATTGTGTTTACTGCCGTTTTTTCCTCAGTTTCTGGGCTCTTTTCTGCCGGTAAAGGGTCAGCAGATAGTTTTCGATATTCAGAATGGCCCTGCCGGGGATAGCCTCATCCTTGATCTTATAACCTGCCAGGGAGTCGGTGAACTCCCGTATCAATTCCGGTGTCTGGATAATGTCGGGATCCACCATGAGATAATCGATATCCGATATCAGGTATTCCTGGCTTTTTACCGGATAGAGGACTGTCCTGGCATTGTATATGGGAATCACTATCTTTAAATTATTCTGACGGATTTCGTTTATGATGGTGTCCACCTTGGTTTCATTGTCAGGCGCCAGCTCCAGGTAATCGGACAGGGCTATGATGGGGGCATTCCTGGTTTTAATCTGTCCGTAGAGATCCTTCGTGGCCCGTGACATGGGTGATTTTTTACGTTTACCGGTAGAAGTCCTTGTTCCGGGAGCGCTCGCCGTATCCTCGTGACTCTCCCTGCGGCTGAAGAGCGATGTAAAGAAACTTACAATTTTTTTGATAACCGATTCGTGTTCTTCCTCTATCTCCTGTTCAGCGGCAGCATCCTCTTTTTCCCTGTTCTTGAAATCCTCATATTCCCGGATCATCTGCCTTACCCGCTGGGTCCCGTTTTCATTCCCGAGAATCGTCCGGGCAAGCTGGCCCGAGAGAAGCATTTCGCTGCCAACATCGCATAACAGATCCATAAGTGAAAGGTACTCGTTTTTTTCGATATGTGCGAGCTGGTTGAACCGGTCATTGTCCTTGATTATAACCTGATGCAGACCGGTCATTTTTGTCTGGAAGGAAGCACCGTCAATAAAATATAAATTTTTATGGGGATCGGTATACGTAATGATCTTCTTTTTGTCCAGATCCTGCTTCGCCCACCGGTGCATCATTTCCGGCGTGAGCATGTTAAAGATACCGAGAAGGTCCGTGTCCCGGCAGATGCTGTTTTCGCGGACGAATTTGATCATATCGTCGTTGATAGCGATAAGGGGATCAATGATTTTATCGACTTTCAGCAGACAGGACCGCAGTGAAGCGAAATTCTTGACTTCAATGAGATCCTTCTTGTCTATCGACGTATTGAGGTCCTCGATGATAATGTTCAGCAGGTAGTCCAGTTTATTGTCCCGGTAATCGGCGAAATCCGTATTCAGTATGCCGAATTTTTTTAACCGTCTCATTATGAGGGTGGAGTGAACGGAGATGATGTTCTTAAGTTCATCTATATTCAGCTTGCTTCTTACCTGCTCGTAGTTATGCTGGTGAAAGCAGTAATCTTCTGTATGCTCGAACTGGTTTTTATCCAGGGAAAAATGCTTGAAAGTGAAGATGCTCGTGCCCAGTTCCATTTTTACAATCCGTGAAATATGGGCTTTGTTCTGGGCGTTTTTAATCAGCTTGGTCAGGTTGAAGAGACGGAATTTCATGAGGAGATCCAGAAGGCCTTCGAGGGAACGGCCGTCTCTTTCCTTTTCAATGCGGTTGAGGTCTTCGTTCTTTATATTTACCGCATATTCCGACATCTCGTTAATGGAAAGCTTTTTCGTGCTTGGATCGACATTAAATTGAAGGGAGCTGATTGATCTGACATTGTCGGGATAGTTTTTCAGCAGCTGATCTACCAGGAACTGAATATTTTTATTGCGCGATGGAGTCAGGGGAATTTTGATATTACGTGATTTGGTCAGATCGTCAATAGTTGCCAGCTGCCCCTGTCCATTTTTCAGATATTGTTCCTGAAGGCGATGTATTTCATTCAGGACCTCATAGATATGGGCTTCTTTCTCTATATGCGAATTGAGGAAGTTAAATTTTTCCGATACATTTTTTGAAGGAGTATCCATTTTTTATTCCACGTGTAACAGGATGAGCCGCCTTTTTAAGGGAAATCTTAACAGTGTGCCGGTAAAAGTCTATTTGTCAATAATTTTTATGAGTACTGACAATTCTGGTGAATTCAGATGGCTTTTTTTACCGGAATTATCTCATATACTGTATTGAGAAGGGTTTCCATGAGAAAGGGTTTTTCCAGCGTCCTGACAGCCCCCAGTATCCGGGCTATGTTGAGATAATCTTTCGGCATCATGCTCCCACCGCCGGATATGGCAATTATTTTAACATCGGGATCGCTGGCCCGGATTTCCATTATAGTTTCCAGTCCTTCCTTCTCAGGCATAATGATATCAGTTATAATAAGATCATATTTTTCATGGACAAGGTGCAGTGTCCCGTCCTTGCCGTTTACTGCCGTGTCTACCTGAAAATCGTTGTGTTCGAAGAGGTCTTTCATCAGCTCCCGCAGGGTGTCATCATCTTCAATGACCAGGATACGACCTTTCATTAAATACCCCCTTTTCATCTGGTAAACGGCAGCAGAATACATGCGATTACTATTATTATCGGTAGTCCGATTCATTCCTTGATGACAATAATTATATGCAGACTGAGCGTTTTATAATAAGGGAACCTCTATCAATTAGATTTTTGAAGTTCCCTTGTGGGCACAAGCATAGGAAAAATTGAGGTTTTTCATTTTTTAGTTAATGAAAAACCTGATTCTTCGAGGTGCCCATAAATGGTAATCTGAATTTGCATATCAGCGGAAACAGCAAGCCTATCTACCGCGTATCATGGGTACAAAGCGAACATAGGTTATGTTTCGGCGATGTATTATCCCGTTTCTTTTTTCCAGCCTCACCAGCTGCTGGATGTATTCCCCTTCGGGAGCAACGAGAATGCCCCCCTCTTTCAACTGATCAATAAGTAATTGTGGAATCTGTGGGGGCGAGGCAGTGAGGATGATAACATCGAATGGGGCCTTTTCCGGCCACCCGAGATAGCCGTCGCCGATTTTCACGAAGACGTTATCATACCCCGCTCCCGATAACTTTTCCCGGGCCCTTTTCCCCAGGGATTCAACTATTTCTATGCTGTATACTTCTTTGGCAGTGAGGGCGAGGACAGCGGCCTGGTAGCCTGAGCCTGTACCGATTTCCAGTACCTTTTCGTCGCCCTGCAGTTCACATAATTCGGTCATGAGCGCCACAATGTACGGCTGGGATATGGTCTGTCCATGGCCGATGGGAAGCGGATGGTCGGCATACGCCTCGGACCGGTACTGGTCGGGGACGAAGGCATGGCGTTCTACTTTCCTCATGGCGCTGAGCACTCTCTGATCGGTTACACCGCGCGATTCGATCTGTTCCGTGACCATTTTTTCCCGCAGTTTTTCCATAGAGATTTCTCCTTTTTGAGCGCACGAGGCGTTATATTCTATTGAAAACAGGCTCATTATCAGTGCCGCCAGGAAGTAATTTTTATGGATTCCCGATATCATCATGATTTGTATATTCCCGGCGTCCCACTCATTATGCACACGTGAAGCCGGTGAACCCCACATATAAAGTGTACCATTGCCCGGGGAACATTTCAAGAATTTAATTTGAACACAGGGAAGGGCATCCCGGTGAAAATAACCGGGCATTACATGAACAGAACTTCGCCGGCCCTGAGAGGGATCCGGGGGGGGGAGGGTAAAAATATTTGCAAATTGTAAATAATATTACTTGCAAAGCCGTAATTTGTACTGCAAATGGATACATGGCTGATTTTATCGCAGGGGAGGTTTGACATGGAAAATCGCCGCTCATTTTTGCTAAAAAGCGTCCTGGCCCTTGTTTCTTTTTATTTCATGGGAGGCGTGAGGAGGATTTTTGCCGGGAAGGTGCCGGTGAAGACGACAAAACCTGCAAAAGCCCTGGTTGTCTGGTTCAGCCAGACCGGGCATACCGAGCGTATCGGCAGGATCATCGGGCACAGGCTTTCAAGGGAGGGACTCCAGGTTATAATGGCGGATCATCGCGATGTGGATAAAAATATTCTTCCCGGATTTGATATCATCGTAGCCGGCTCACCCGTATATTATTACGATATTCCCGTGACTTTCAAACAATGGCTGGAGAGCATACCGGAAATAAAGGGAACGGCCGTGGCATCGTATTCGACATTCGGCGGTCCGGGCCATAATCAGCACAACACGGCATGCTCGCTGTCGGAACTTCTTGCCGAAAAGGGAGGAGTGCCCATGGGCTGTGAAACCTTCGGCAACATGTCCACCTTCGCTCCCACGTGGTCCACGGGAAGAATCGAGCGCATTGTTCGTTACCGCCATCTTCCCGATTCGAAAACTTATGAAAAGGCAAGGAAATTCGCCGGGACCGTTATAGCCAATGCCAGGGAAGGAAAGGAACGGGAGATTGATTTTGAATGCACGATTTTTACTCCGCTGAAACATATGGGAACCGCATGGTGGACGAAGAAGGTCGCCCTGGACAAACATGTCATTGATAAAAATCTCTGCATACAGTGCGGCGCCTGTGAAGAAAAGTGTCCCGTGGGCGCTATCAATATATCGAAATTCAGTATAGATAATGATACATGCATTTTCTGCGTGGGGTGCGTCAATATCTGTCCGGTGCAGGCCCATGACATGGTATTCATGGGCAAAAAGGTCTACGGTTTCCGGGAGTTTCTGAAACGGCAGGATATTACCATAGCGGAACCCGACGAGCTTAAAAAAAGCTGATGGAGGCCGGTGCTGAAACAAAAAAGCACCATTCCGGAGCTGGATATCGGCCCGCGGGACGGTGCTCTGTTCAGGCTGTATATCTGTAATATGTTATGCGGCGAAAAGGTCAACCGATTTTATCTGTGAAAGCGGTATCCGCATCTCCCCCTTTCCCTTTTCCAGAGACACCAGCATGTCATCGATGAGGGATCTGTTTTTATAGAGCTCGACTTCACTTCCGTCATCAAGGACGACGATTATATCGAGTCCCTTGATATCAAGATATTTCTGCAGCATTTCCCTGAAGTCGCGGTTGTTTCTCTTAGCCTGTTTCATGAGCACCTCTCGTTTGCGTTGGATCGACCGTTATGTCTCATTATTTATATCGGTTAACGCGGGAATTACATTAGTTTTTTTTTCAGGGGGTCTCTTCGAATCCGATGCGCCAGAGGGCCGTTCCCCGGAGGTGATATTTCCCGGCCAGATTCATCAGTCCTTCCCGGGTTTTCATGTCGGCGAACCATGCCTTCAGGGGAACGCCGTTCCGGACATATTGTACGAACAGGGTACCCGAAGGATCGCGGCTGGACCCGTATTGACGCCCGAGACGGAGTCCTTCCTTCTCAGTGATCACCCGGGGTTTTCCCGCGGGAGGCCAGCTGTAGCCGTAGGCAGGTACGCCGAGCCAGACCTTCTCCGGCCTGACATGTTTCAGCGCGCCGATGATATTTTTTTCCGCCCAGTCCAGGCCGGTTACAGGACCCGGTTTTGTGCCGGGCCTGTGATAATCATAGCACATGAGAACAATTTCGTCCAGGACGGGATCCAGCAGGGAAAGATCGTGAAAGGAAGACCATTTTTTCGGGAATTCAACGGAAGGAAAGACAGCCATGGTGACGGTTGTGCCCCGCAGGGACAACCGAAGATGCTGTAGGAAAGCCTTCAGTTTCAGTACATGGGCTCCGGAAAGATATTCAAAATCGAGATGTATTCCCGGGACATGCAGCGTGTTTGTCATGTTTTTAATGGCAGTTATACCGGCAGCCTGAACCGGCGGAGAATCGAGGAATGCCTCACCGTCGGCAGGCGAGGCGAAGGTGATCAGGGGATACACGGTCACGCCTGATGCGCCGGAATTGTCCATGATTTTTTTTACAAAGGCGCTTCCCGGCAGCATGAGGGTCCCTTTCCGGTCCAGGGAGAATCCCGTGACAGCTAATACGGAAAAGCGCCGGAGCGCCCGGTCAAGACAGGCCTTGTCCTGCGGCGCAGAATGAAGCACATATCCCCACTGTTCCAGGGGCGGCCGGGAGGCGGCAGGGGAACAGGTAATATGTACCGCCACGGCAAGCAGGGATATATAGGAAATAATTTTTTTCATGGCTTTCCATGGACACGGCAGATATGGCCAAAACAGGCATAATTATTTCACCGGGTCAAGAATATATTTGCATCGGTAACTACATTAAATAATTATGACTGCTCCGGAATATAGTAATTGTCAAACCGGGATTTTCATGCATTGTTAAATAAGGGAACATCTATTAATTATTATATGGATGCTCCCTTATGGGCACGAAAATTGAGAAAATAAGATTTTATGCCCCACTGACTCCTCTTATAAGGAGGAGAACTAAAGAGGGGGGGGGGAAAAAAGATTATTTTTAAGGTGCCCATAATGTAAATAATACTATTGCAATTGTGAGGAAACTATGTCATCATTATCGGGAGCGCAGAAAAGAGGACTCAAGGCCAGGGCGCACCATCTGAAACCTGTAGTCATGGTTGGTCAGAAGGGCCTGACACCGAGCCTTGTCAGCGCCGTAGACAAGGCTCTGGAGGATCATGAGCTCATCAAGGTCAAATTTATCGATTTCAAGGATGATAAAAGGGATATCGCAGAGGAAATTATCAAGGCAACGGATTGTGAGCTCGTGGATATTATCGGCAATATGGCCATTTTTTACCGCGAAGGGGAGGATGAGGGCGATTTATAAAGGCAGGTTTTTTTACTGCGGGCAATAAATGTATTAATAATTTGTCTTTTTTTTACGAAAAGTAACTATAAGAGGATAGTTCTGTCTAAAAATTTAAAACGGGTGATATATTTTAATAATGAAAAAACTTGTATTATACTTTGACCCCAAACCCTCCAGGATGTTTAATACTGTTGATTCTGATACGGGCGAAAAAAAGGCTGTTCTTTCGTCACCCCATAACTTTGTTTCACGTTCGCAAATTGTCGCCCGTGTCATCAATATCGATAACGACGACCAGATACAGACCAGGATCGATTCCGGATATAAATACTATAATGTTGTTGATTTCGCCCAGTTTAAAATAGATGCGGGTATTTATTATGACGAGGCTGTTCAGGCTTATAAGGCTTCCACATACGGCTTCGTCGTTCTGGCGGCCGGTGTCCTGAAATTGATTTCGGCCCTTAATGTGTCCCGGGATAAACTGAAGGCCGTGTTTATCGTTCATCCGACGAATTTCGGTAAGATTCCCACGGCCAATGAAATAATGGAATATATGCAGGAGCAAAAGATACTGGCCGGCGTGGGCCAGAAGAAGATCGAGACGCAACTGGCCGCAATTGATGCAAACGAGAAGAAGGTTACGAGAATCCTGGTGGCCCAGGGAAAAACTCCCGTGAACGGAATCGAGGAGACTTTCCAGGCTATGGTGGATTTCGAGAAAAAGGCCGGGGAAATAAAATCCGACGGAAGCATCGACTTCAAGGAAGTGGGCTCTGTTGTCCAGGTTTTCAAGGGACAGGAGATACTACAGCGAATTCCTCCGGTGAAGCCCGTGGACGGCATGGATGTTTTCGGCAATATCACTCCCGCCGTCATGGAAGAAATGGACGGGTTCCGCCGTGGAGAGAACATAGTACAGTCCGGTCAGGACGAAAATATTTTTCTCGCCGGCATCGATGGTGTTCTGAAAGTGGTACAGAAAAAGGTCTCGATTCTGGAGACCGTTATCATCAACGGTGACGTCGATTATAATACGGGGAATATCGATTTCAAGGGATCTGTCCAGGTCACCGGTTCGGTGCTTGCCGGTTTTCATATCAAGGCAAAGGGAGATGTGGAAATTAAAAACAGCGTGGAAGACGCGTTGATAGAGGCTGAAGGAAATGTCACGGTCGGCACCGGCTGTGTGGGAAAGGAATCGGTGAAGGTAATCTGCGGGGGCACTTTCAAATCCAAGTATCTGCTCAACGCCACAATTGAGGCTGGCGGCGATGTTATCGTCGAGGATTCCATTATCAACTCCAATGTTTTTTCCAACAAGACGGTGAATGTTACGGCAAAGACCGGCAAGATCATAGGTGGTGATATCACCGCGCTCTATGATATTTTAGTAAAGGTTGCCGGAGCCCCCAATGAAACGCCTACGGTTCTCTCCGTAGGCAGAAACCTGTATATTGAAAAAGAGCTGGAACTGGTACGCAAGGAAATGAATGTCCTGAGGGAATCAGTGCAGGAAGTGATCCGGAAGCTGCGTACAAGCTTCGGCGAGAGCGTTTTCGAGGACCCGAAAAAGTTCATCGCCATACTTCCGCCTTTACGGCAGAAAGCCTGTCTTGAGTTATTGAAGGATCTGAATAATGGCAACAAGGAGTTGAAGGCTCTCACCGAAAAGAGTCAACTCGTAGCCGAGAAGCTCAAGCTGGATAAGGAACCCGCCATCGTGGTGTATGACCGCGTTTACCCGGGCACGACTCTTAACATAAAAAAGAGAATCCGCAAGATAGACCGTGAATATGAAAACGCGAAATTTATAGAAGATCTTGAGACAAGGGATATCCGTTTTACCTCGGCGGTTTAGCGGACAATTCCTGGTTTTTCTTCACCATTTCTTCTACCTGCCTTTTTGCATCGCTTCATTACGCAAATTTAATTTGACAAAATTATCAGAGTGAAATCCCCTGACAAAAGAGTATGGATGATTGTAGTTTTTAAAGCTCCTTTGTCTATATTCCCATATATTTGATTCTGGTTGTAACAAAAAGTATATTTTCCACATCATACAGTGCATTTAATCACAAAATTGGAGGTTTTAGTATGATAGGCGGCCTTGGGGTTCCGGAACTGATTATAATTTTTCTGATCATCCTCGTTCTTTTCGGGGCGAATAAGATACCGAAGATAGCAAAAGACCTGGGTGGCGGAATCAGAGAATTTAAAAAATCCATATCCGGTGAAAATGACGACGATAAAAAAGACAAAAGCTGATAACAAGTAATGAAGGTAAAACATAGTCAGTACCTGGAAAAAGTAATGAAAGATGTCGTTCAGGCCGGAAGCCTGACGGCAGAGGTGGCGGAGTTTTATCATTCTCTGTTTCTTTACCAGGAAAAAACCGGGGAAACCTTCATTGCGGATATGAATGAAAGTGTCGCGGCTTTTTTCAGAAAAGAGGCACTTCCCTTTATTGATGGAGAAAAAATCAGCTTCCCGGAAGCAATATTAAAGCAGCTCATCGGTTCCCTTGATGAGCTGCTCGTTATTATTAGAAACACCTATGAAGGTGTTTTGCTTGATTCCCTGTCGGAGCTTTTTTCCCGGAATCATGATCTCATCAATGACACGGTCAGGCTAACTTTAAAGGGTGACCTGTCGAAACTGAAAGAAATCGCCGATGAGGCTAAGATCGGCACCGACGAGTTCATTTTTATTACGCTGAACTGGCTCAAGCCGCTTTTTGCCGCCATGAGAGAACACTTTTTTCATGACGTCGATACGACGGAATGGCTTCAGCCGCAATGCCCCTTCTGCGGATTCCATGCCGATATGGGTAAAATCGTGGAGGGACGCGACAATATCAGGCTGCTCCATTGCGGGTTTTGCGATAATGAATGGAAGTTCACGCGTCTGACCTGCGCTGTGTGCGCCAATGAGGATGCACAGACCCAGGGCTATTTCACGGAATCCGATGAAGCCATTCACCGCATCGACTACTGTGACACCTGCCGCGGGTACATAAAAACGCTGCGCATCCCGAAAAAATATGACGAATCGCGATATGACCTGACCGTGGAGAATATCGTAACGGGCCATCTTGATGCATCGGCCATTGAAAAGGGATATAACAGGCCATAGACGTACTCACGGAGAATATCTGCCTACCGACCATAATCATAACATGGAGATACTCATGAAGCCTTATCAAATCGATAAAACCGGTGAAGCAATCCTTGAGATTCTTAATGGCGATGCCAAAACCACGGCGGCAGATATTGCCCGTCAGCTAAACCTGCCGGAAAAAGAAGTGGAAAAGCAAATAAAGAAACTGGAAAAAGATAATATCATTCTGGGGTACAAGGCCTATATCAACTGGCAGAGAGTCCGACAGAATGTCGTCAAGGCACTCATTGAAGTGAAGGTTTCTCCGGAACGCAAGGTGGGATTCGATTCCGTGGCCGAAACAATATACAGATTCCCGGAAGTATCCTCCCTGACGCTTCTCTCGGGAGGATATGACCTCCTGGTGCAGGTTGAGGGTGATAGTCTGCGGGAAGTGGCTCAGTTCGTTTCGGAAAAACTGGCCACGATAAAGGGCGTTCAGTCCACGGTGTCTCATTTCCATCTGAAAACTTATAAAGAAGACGGCGTTATTCTGGTTGAACAGAGTGAAAACAAACGCCTTCCCGTGACACCGTGAAAAATATCACCACAGAGACACAGAGGGAGTGTGGCGGGTAATAACTTTTTTCGTTTTTCGCTCTCTTCCTGTTTTCTCCTTGTAAATACACGCCATCGATCAAGCATACTCTCTGTGATTCTGTTATTCTGTGTCCCCGTGGCTTCATTTCCTGAATAATGAATTACATATGTGTTAAAAAAACATGCCTGCCGTGAAAAATAGTGGACAATTTAACGTCATTTTTTTAGCACGAGAGCTTCAGTCAGTTTCAGGAGAGAAAGAATGGAAGAGGCACTGTTCAGAATTGAGATTTTTTATACAACCACGGATTATCGCAGTGATGTAATAAAAAATAAGCTGAATCGTCTCGGCTATGCCGTTGACCGCATATATATGTCCGATAATTACCTGGTCAACGCTCCTATCACCCCTGAACAGGCAGAACTCGTGGCCCGCTCGCTGACGCAGCCCGTGACACAGAGCTATCTTATCAATGAACCGTATATGCCCGAAGAATTCAACGTTGCCGTTCAGATCGGTTTCCTTCCCGGCGTAACCGATAATGTGGCCCATACTGTCAGAGAATCCATCGAAGACCTGCTTAAAATGAAACTGGACCAGGAAAAATCAGTTTTTTCCTGCGTCACCTATTTCCTTAAATTGCCAGATCCCGGTATAATCGGTCAGTTGACCAGAGAACTGTACAATCCTCTTATTGAAAGAATCCGTATTCTCACGGCGGAAGAATACCGATCCGGAAAGGGGATGGGAAATACGCTTCCCCTGGTGAAAATTTCAAGCCGTGCCGCCGCCGATGAGGTTGACCTGCATGTGGGCGAGGAAGAACTGGCCAGGATAGGGAAAGAGGGCATCAAAGACGGTGATGGAACACGGCGCGGTCCCCTTGCTCTGGACATGCTTTCCCTTAATGTGATTAAAAATTATTTTCATGGTGATGAAAAGAGAAATCCCACGGATATAGAGCTGGAATCCATCGCCCAGACATGGAGCGAGCACTGTAAACACACGATTTTTGCCGCGGAACTGGATGATATTCAGGAAGGCATATATAAACATTATATTAAAGAAGCAACCATACGGATACGGCGGGAGAAGGGCCCCAGGGATTTCTGTGTGTCCGTTTTTACCGATAATGCCGGCGGAATAATTTTTGATGATGACTACATCGTGGCCGACAAGGTGGAGACGCATAACAGCCCCAGCGCACTTGATCCCTTCGGTGGCTCCATCACGGGAATCGTGGGAGTGAACCGTGACGCCATCGGTTTCGGTATGGCCTCCCGTCCCATAGCCAACCGGTACGGCTTCTGTTTCGCCGACCCACATGATGAGCGGCCCCTGTACAGGGACAAAAACGAGGAATCACGACTGCTTCCCCCGCGCAGGATAATGGAAGGCGTCATCCATGGCGTCAATGCCGGTGGCAATACCTCGGGTATTCCTACGCCCCAGGGTTTTGTCTATTTTGATGAGCGATATAAAGGGAAGCCCCTGGTTTTCGTCGGAACCGTCGGAATCCTGCCCCGTGTTGTGCGGGGAAATTCCGCTGTGCAGAAAAAGGCCATGCCGGGCGACAATATTGTCATGATCGGCGGAAGGGTCGGGCGGGACGGCATTCACGGAGCCACCTTTTCATCGGAGGCGCTTAACTCCGGAAGCCCGGCCACGGCAGTGCAGATAGGAGACCCCATCACGCAGAAAAAACTCTCCGACGCCGTGGTAAAGGAGGCCCGGGATATGGGCCTGTACAATTCGATAACCGATAACGGTGCGGGAGGTCTTTCGTGCTCCGTGGCTGAAATGGCCCGCGAGTCCGGAGGATTCGAAGTGCACCTTGAAAAAATTCCGCTGAAATACCCGGGCCTGGCACCGTGGCAGATATGGGTCAGTGAATCGCAGGAGCGCATGACTCTCTCGGTCCCCGACAATAACCTGGAGGCGTTTCTCTCCCTCATGGAGCATCGCGGCGTCGAGGCATCGGTAATAGGCCGTTTTAACGACGGCAGGAGGGGCATCGTATATTATCACGGCGATAAAATATTCGATCTGGATATGGAATTTCTCCATGACGGCCTGCCGAAAAAGGCGCTGAAAACAGTTTATACCAGGCACGATAACGCCTGTCCGGAGTTTTCCCGGCCGGCAGACATGAATGAGACCTTCGCCGATATGATATCACGGCTCAACACGGCCAGCTTCGATTTTATCTCCTATCAGTATGACCATGAAGTGCAGGGCAATTCGCTTATAAAGCCTCTGCAGGGAAAGGGACGCGTCAATGGAAATGTTACGGTGATTCAGCCTGTTTTCGATTCGCCCCGCGCCGTTGTTCTTTCCCAGGGGCTCTATCCATCATACAGCGACATCGACACGTACTGGATGGCGGCCTGCTCCATCGATACTGCCATCAGGAACGCCGTTTCAGCCGGGGGCACCCTGGATCACCTGGCCCTGCTTGACAATTTCTGCTGGTGTGATTCCAACAATCCCGAGCGGCTGGGTCAGCTGAAGGAAGCAGCCAGGGGATGTTATGATTTTTCCGTGGCCTATGGCACGCCCTTCATCTCCGGTAAAGACAGCATGTTCAATGACTTCCGCGGCTATGACGGGGATTTCAATGAAGTGCAGATTTCAATTCCGCCGACACTGCTCATTTCCTCTTTTGGTGTGGTTTATGACAAGAACGCCTGCCAGACCATGGATTTCAAGTTCGACGGCGATCTCATCTACCTGCTGGGAGAAACGGCCGATGAAACGGGCGGCAGCGAATACCTGGCTTATGTGGGCGAGAGGCTCAGCGGGAAAAAATATATCGGCAACAATATACCCCGCGTTGACGCTGTGACTTTTTCGAGGATGTATCGGGCTTATACCGACGCACTGTCCCGGGGCCTTGTCTCGTCGGGGGTCAGCATTGAACGGGGAGGCCTGGGCGTGGCCCTGGCCAAGTCCTCCATGGCCGGCCTGCTGGGCTGCAGTGTGGACCTTTCTGCCGTTCCCTGCGCCGGGAAACTCAGGGAAGATGTCATTCTTTATTCCGAATCGCAGGGCAGGCTGCTCATGAGCGTCAATCCAGCAAGGCGTAAGGAAGCGGAAGCCGCCTTCAAGGGACTGCCCTTTGCTTTTCTCGGCACGGTGCAGAATACGGGGAGAATACGGGTGAAGGGTTTCGGGGGCGGCGATATCGTAAACGCCGAACTGGATATGCTTATGGATCGGTATAAAAGCGTATTCCGGGGATATTAAATTCGTTGATATTTTATTACGTGAACAGGTAAAGACATGGCAAAACCGCGAACACTCCTGATTACCGGCTACGGCATCAACTGTGATGATGAGACCAGATACGCCTTTGAACGCGCAGGCGCCGTGGCGGAAATTGTCCATGTAAATGATCTTATAGCCGCTCCGGCAAGAATGAAGGATTTTCAGATACTGGTTTTTCCCGGTGGCTTCTCTTATGGCGACGATACGGGAAGCGGTAAGGCGCTATCCAACCGGATTAAAAACAATCTTTCTCATGAACTTGCGGACTTCATAAGCCGCGATACTCTGGTGCTGGGCATATGCAACGGATTCCAGGTTATGGTGAGCCTTGGACTGGTGCCTGCCCTGAAGCAGACCATGGGTGAACCGGAAGTGGCCCTGGAGCACAACCGCACGCATCGTTACCAGTGCCGCTGGGTTGATTTGCGCGTGGAGGGGAACGCAAACTGTGTGTTCACCCGAGGCATGGATACCCTGCATATACCCGTGGCCCACGGCGAGGGAAATTTTTATGCCCCGGCCGACACATTAAAGATTATTGAAAATACCGGGCTGATCACCATGCGATATGTCATGCCCGGGGGCGCCCCCGCGCAGGGACAATTCCCTTTCAATCCCAACGGTTCCATCAATGATATTGCGGCACTGTGTGACACGTCGGGGCGCATAATGGGCATGATGCCCCACCCGGAAAGGGGCATGTTTTTCAACCAGCGTGATGACTGGACATATCTGAAGGAAAAATATACGCGTGAAGGGCGAGAAATTCCCGTCGAAAGCGACGGCATATTTATTTTTAAAAACGCTGTAAATTATTTTAGCAATTAATACCTCCTCCCGCCCCGCTGCCCCTGTACGCGGGGCGTGGGGATTGTGAATAAATACAATACGAGGTGGTAACATGAGCTTTCAATATAAGAGAAAACTTCCCACGGTGGAGGATATTCTCAGGGATATTCCCCTCTCGCCCGAACTGGCGGCGGTCAAAGAGCAGCGCGATGCTGAAATACGGAACATCTTTATCGGTCGCGATCCGCGCCTCATGGTGATAATAGGACCCTGCTCGGCGCATAACGAGGATGCAGTCTGCGAATATGTCAACAGGCTGTCGAAGCTGCAGGAACGGGTCCGCGAACGAGTGGTAATCATACCCCGGATATATACGAATAAGCCCAGGACCACGGGCCAGGGTTACAAGGGGATGTTTCATCAGCCCGACCACCAGAAGGAGACCGATATAATAAAGGGGCTGAAGGCTATACGCCGCATGCATATCCGGGCCCTTTCGGAATCCCATCTGCCTGCCGCGGACGAGATGCTTTATCCCGGCAACTATCCGTACCTGGCCGATGTTCTTTCCTATGTAGCGATAGGCGCACGGTCCGTGGAAAACCAGTCACACCGGCTAACCGTGAGCGGCCTTGACATACCGGCGGGAATGAAAAATCCCACGGCAGGTGATGTAAAGACCATGCTCGATTCCATCTATGCAGCTCAGAATCCCCATACCTTCGTCTATAACAGCTGGGAAGTGGCCACTTCGGGAAATCCCCTGGCCCATGCCGTCCTCCGCGGTGCCGTGGACAGGGACGGCCGTCATATCCCCAACTATCATTACGAGGATCTGGTCAAGGTTGCGGAGATGTACCAGGAACGGGAACTTGCGAACCCTACTATTATTGTTGACACCAATCACTCTAATTCCGGCAAGCTCTACGCCGAGCAGCCCAGGATATCCATGGAGATCATGCAGAGCAGGAAACACTGCGACATGTTGAAGGGAATGGTGAAGGGGCTCATGATCGAGAGTTATCTGCTCGAGGGATCACAGGGGCCCAACGGGAATGAATTCGGCAAGTCCATCACCGATCCCTGCCTGGGATGGGATGCGTCGGAGCGCCTGGTCCTGAAGCTGGCGGAAGCGGCATACTGATCCTTCACAATATGGCATTGTGCCGGATCACGTATGATTCAGCACAATCTTTATGGCCCTGGATTTTCCCTTGTCCATGAAGGCACGGGCCGCTTCCCGGTAGTTTGCCATGGGGAAGCGGTGCGTGATCATGCCGTCGAGCCTGATTTTCTTTTTTCTGATGAGATCAGCGGCAATGTCAAAGGATGTCAGGCTCCCCGTTTCACCGGCGTGGCAGTTGATACCCGTGAGCCTGATTTCCTGGTTCCATACGGGACTGTAGTCGATGCTGCCGGGATTGAAATTGATGCCGATGAGCACCACATGGCCGTTTCCCCTGACCCATCGGAGGGCGTTCTGCAGCGTATCATTGCTTCCCACGCAGTCGTATATGACATCAAATCCTCCCAGCATGATTTCATTGCCGAAGGGTCCGCTGTGGTACTTCGCGCCGGTAAGGCGTGCCAGATCACGGTAGGTCTCCTTTCCCGCAGAAACAGTGCCGTGTGCCCCCATCTTCAGGGCCATTGCCAGCTGATGGGGCAGGCGGTCAAGGGCGACTATTTCAGCCCCGGGCTGCAGAGCCCTGGCAACGGCGATGGTAAGAAGGCCGATGGTTCCGCAGCCGATGACCAGAACGCGGTCGCCTTTTTCCGGTATATGTTTGTGAACGCCGTGGACGGCGCAGGCCGTGGGTTCCAGGAGCAGCGCCTCTTCATCGGTGAAGGAGTCGGGAATGCGGTATGGCTGCGTTTTATGCATGATCATGTAGGGGGAGAAACCGCCGCCCATATCCCTGACGGGCATTTCCTTTTTACCCAGATTTTCGCAGAGCATGTAGCTCCCTTTTCTGCACTGCGGGCAGGGGGGATCAATCTCCATCTGGAAACATGAGGGCCAATCGATGCGCATGGTCACACGATCGCCTCTTTTCATATCTGAGATATTGTTTCCCGTTTCCATGACACGTCCCAGCAGTTCATGGCCAAGGAATTTTCTTTTAATTCCCGGCGTGGCTGCGGAAAAGGATTTCGTGTTCAGATCAAAAAACATGAAATGCATATCGGTGCCGCAGAGTCCGCAGCTCTCATTTTTAATTTTAAGCCAGTTGTCGCCGGGTATCTCCGGTTCCGGCACTTCGCCATATGTGGTCGGCGAAAAGGGTGATATGCCGGCATAGCGGCTGAACCGCGAAGCGATAAGATATGCCAGAACGCGGGGCACCGTTCCTTCAAAATAGAGTCCTTTCATCACACACCTCTTATATGGACTTCAGTGCGTCCGAGACGGACTGAAGTATTTCCGTGACGGTGGTATTGCCGATAAGCAGCCCGGGCCTGAAAACAATGGAACCGCGGGCCACATCGCCGGGGCAGACCAGGAGTCCCCTGTCCGCGGCGGCCCTGCAGAACGCCAGGGATTTCTCGGCCGTACCGAAATTCATGGAGAGGAGGAGCCCCCTTCCATCAAGGGACTTTATCTTGTCAGGAAATGAATTTTTCAGGGATTCAAGGCCGCCCCTGAGTATCTTTCCATTCAAGGCGGCATTGTCCCAGGGCTTCAGACGATCATATTCGTCCAGCGCTTTCGAGGCGACGCGGCAGCCTATATCCGATCCTCCGAATGTGGAGAGGTGAATCATGGGATGGGCATTCATGAATTTATTCAAGCGCTGCGTGAATACCGTGGCCGCTATGGGAAAAACGCCGGCGCCCAGGGATTCACCGATGACCAGTACATCGGGTATGACGCCGCTTTCCTCAAAAGCAAATTTATTTCCCGTGCGTCCCATACCGCTCTGTGTTTCATCGAAGACCAGCAGGGCTCCCTTTTTTGTACACAGTCTCCGCAGGGCCTGAAGGTATTCCGTGCCGGCCTGCCGGCAGTTGTTCTCTGCCTGTACCGGCTCGATGAATACCGCCGCGGTTTTTCCCGTGATCATTTTCCGGGCCGCTTCAATGTTTCCGAAAGGCAGCTGACTGATGCCGGGAATGAGCGGGCCATAGAATTCCCTGTCCTTCCGGTCCGAAAGGCTCAGGGCGAAACCGGTCTGGCCGAACCAGGATCCGTCCATGGTGAGCAATTCCTTCCTGCCCGTGAATCCCCGGGCCAGCTTGCAGGCGAAATCAACGCTTTCGCCGCGGATAACACTAAACACGGTGCATTCCAGTTTTCCCGGTACGAATAGGTATATCTTTTCAGCCAGGGCGGCCTTTTCCTTCGATATCATGGGGAAATTTCCCTGGTCCGTATCGTGTATGGCTTTCCGCAGTTCATCGACGAGGGCCCCCGGCCGCCTTCCCAGGTTGTGGATGGAAAGGGATGATATGCAGTCGATATATCTTTTACCATTGAGGTCGTAGATGTAATCCCCTTCGCGGCGGTCTTCAACAATTGCATGTCCACGGCTTTCCAGTATCGCGCGCTGCGAGGAAGAAAAGTATGTTTCATATTTATTGAGAATCTGCTCTGTATCGTGGTTCTGGTTCATGACAGTCTCCTTTATTTCCTGTTAACACCGCTGAAAAAATCCTCCAGGGACCGTATCCAGTTGAATACCACGGTCTGGACTCTTTCATCGTTGAGAAGTTTGAGAACTCCCGGAATTCTTGCCGCCGGGAGGGCGATGGGCAGCAGGGTTTTCATCGATTCCACTGCTTTTCCGATGGCCCCGATTACCTCGTCCACGTCCTCATCGGCTGCGGCGATGGGGAGCATGAAGCGCATTACCTGCGGGGCATTGCCCGAGTACGCGGCAAAAACACCGTTCTTTGCCAGGGCATCGGACATCATGGGTCCCAGGAACTCGTGAATGTATTCGATCCCCACCATCATGCCGATGCCGCGTACTTCCCGGATGATTTTTGGATTCTCACGGTGAAGTTTTTCCAGTGCTTCTTTCAGTTTGATGCCGTTACGGCTTGCCCTTTCAAGGAGGTTGTTTTCAATGATATAATCAATCACTCTGAGTGAAATATAACAGCCCAGGTCGGAGCCTCCCGTATAAGTGGGGTGGAACCCGGGATTGTGGCAGACAAAGCCCGTTAGGAGGCCGTTGTCACGATACAGGACAGCCCCGTTGGGAAACATGCCCCCTCCGATAGATTTCGCCATGGCCAGTATATCGGGGACCACACCGGAATGTTCGCAGGCGAAGAATTTACCGGTCCTGCCGAAACCGGTCTGGACTTCATCGAAGATGAGGATGATATGATTTTCGTCGCAGAGACGGCGGAGGCCCCTGAGGTATTCATCATCGGCCACGAAAATACCCGCCTCACCCTGAACCGGTTCAACAATTATGGCTGCCGTGTCGCTGGTTATTGCGCCCTGTACCGCCTCCAGATCGTTGAAAGGGACAAAGGAAAACCGGGGCATGAGGGGCTCGAAATATTTTCGGTAATGTTCTTTGCCGTTGGCAGAAAGAGCGAAGCCTGTATGGCCGTGATAAGCCTTTACCGTTGAAATTATATGGGAGCGTCCCGTTGCGCCCCGGGCCAGTTTTATTGCGCAATCAATGGCATCACCGCCGCCTGACGCGAAAAGGACGTTGTTCAGGTCGCCGGGACCGAGGGCCGCGAGCCGCTCTGCCAGGGCCACCTTGTGAGTTGAGATAAGCGTTGATGTTCCCATGTCCAGGGTTTCCAGCGCCTCGTCCATGGCCCTGATTATGACCGGATTGCTTCTCCCTACATTGAAACATCCTGCCGATGTGAAGCAGTCTATCATGACTCTTCCGCTGACGGGATCAACGAAATGTACGGACCGTCGTTCCGTTTCAAGCACATCGAGATGTCCCGCCTTCAGATATTTGACCTGTCCGCTGTTAATATGCCGCGAAAAGGTCCGGACGATGTGGTTTTTTTCTCCCTGACTAATGGAACCGGTTTCTTTTTCCCTGATTATCATTATGCTCTCCCATTATGTAACTATGTTAAGGTTAACAAAGTTAACATTAAAGTGCAATTGTCAAGTGCTATTTGTTTTTTTTTACAATCCTGATTTGTTTTATTGAATAAAGAGAAGAAACGAAATACAATTAATTGGTCTTAAAACTAAAATTAAAATTACAGAGAATAAACCATTATGGAATCATTAAAAGAGCGTTGTTTTAAAATAAGGGATTATTTTTCTGAGGCAGCCCCTGATATGGCCTGGAAGCCCGATGAACGATTTCATGCCTGCCTCTTGACTTTCGACGGTACAAAGGGTGAAACAGTAAAAAAGGATCTGCTCGATAAGTATATTAATTGCTACGATTCATCCACGGTTAAAAAGGCTTCCAAACAGGAGATCAAACTGGTGAAATCTTTCGCGGGACTGGAAAAGGGACAACTCCTGTTTACCGCCGGTGAAGGGGAGGTTACTCTTTTCGGTGCGTGGTGGCCCTGGAGGGACAATAGTAAAATATCACTGCGTGTGGGTTTCTTCAGCATAGATAACAATGCTCACGATGAAGCGGATCTTTTTAATATAATCCTTGAAATATTCATGAAGGACCGGTGATTTCTGTTTTGCCGTTTACGGGCAGACTGATGAAAACTTGCTTGAAAATTTTATATCCTTATTGTTATATGCAATAATGAATCTACGCCTATTGCCATTTATATTTTGCATCCCTGCGCTTTTTATCATCGTACATATCGCCTCATTACCGGCAGCGGCGGACACAACCGGTGAAGGCACTCCCCTGGCAAAACACATTTCCCTCGCGGGCCCCTGGAAGATAATCACTGGCGATGACGATCGTTATACCGATCCAGGTTTAAACGTTGATTCCTGGGATGAAATTAATCTTCCGGGAAATCTAATCAGGTATTCTAAAAGTAAAGGCAAGGGTGTTGACGGGGTGCTGTGGATACGGAAAAGAATACACGTGGATAAAGAATTATCCGGCGAACCCATGGGGCTCAGTCTGGGTAGAATCGGGAATGCCGACGAAACATTTTTTAATGGGGAAAAGGTGGGAAGCACGGGATCTTTCCCGCCCCGGGAGCATTCCATGTGGAATTTTCCCCGGCATTACATGGTACCGGCGAAGCTCATAAAATATGGAGAAGAGAATGTCGTGGCCGTGCGAATATCTTACTATATCTTTGGAGAATTGCTGGGGAATCCGGAATTTCTTCCCTACGCGGAATGGAAGTTTGACGCTGATATGGCACATTTTCTCCGCATAACCATGAGTTTTTTTATCATCGCCATGGGCACAACACTCTTCATTATCTTCGCTATTTTCTATATCAGGCAGCCCGATGAAACAGTGTATTTTTACTACGCCCTTCAACTCGTGGTTGGTTTTTTCGTGGTCTTTGAGCTGTGCATCAACTGGAGGATATTTCCCACAACACTGCTGCGATTCAAGGTGCTTGCTCTTTCCTGGATAGCCCTCAATGTGGCGCATCCCATTTTTCTGCACCGGTTTTATGATTTAAAGCGCAAATGGACGGAACGGTTTCTCTGGACGTACCTGGCCTGTGCCGTATTCATTGCCGTTTTTCTGGTCCATAGATCCAATGCCGATTTCTATTTTTTACTCGTCACGTCGCTTACGATGAATATCGGCCTGTACAATATTTCATGTCATATTTCCGCACTGTACAAAAAGCGGCCCTATTCGGGGATGTTCAGTTTTTTCGGTATAGCCGTTATCCTGGGTGCTCTCCATGACGGCGTTGTGTATCTGGGCAAGGGTTTCAATGCCGATTTCCATATCGGAGGATATCATTTTAACGATATGTATTTTCCGTATTCGGCCATGGCGCTCTATACGGGGATCGCCCTGGTGCTGGTTTCGAGATCCATCGATATGACAAAAAGGATCGAGGAACTGAACGTGAACCTGGAAGCCAGTGTGGAGGAAAGGACCGGACAGCTCAAGGAAGCACTGAAAGAACTGGAGAGTAAAAACATGCAGCTTTCCGACATGGCGCTGCGAGACGGACTAACGGGCCTGTTTAACCACGCGGCCATCCATGACCGCCTTGCCGCTGTTATGAACGAATCACAGCGTATCGGGTTTCCCCTGTGCGTCGCCATGCTGGATCTGGACAATTTCAAGGGATTAAACGACCGGTATGGGCATCAGCTGGGAGATATGATTCTTGTGAAGGTGGCCCATATAATGAAGGGCGAGCTTCCGGGAGGAAACGGGCCGGGAGAAGAGGGACGGCTCGAAATGCAGGAAAGCGTCATCAGGGCCTATGATGTCGCAGGGCGTTACGGCGGTGATGAGTTTATTATGGGCCTGCCGTACTGTGATGAGGAAAAGGCCGTATCGATTGCCAACCGGCTCCGGATGTGTTTTGAAGAGATTCATTTTGATGATTTTCCCGGGGTGCAGGTGAGGGGCAGTTTCGGCATCGCCGTTCTGTATCCTGAAATGACGTGTCCCGATATCAAGGACCTGGTGGCCCTTGCCGATATTGCCCTCTATAAATCGAAGGCCGGCGGAAAGAACAGGATCAGTATTATACATTATTTCAGTGATAAGGGAACCTCTAAAAATTAAGTTTTTGATGTTCCCTTGTGGGCATAAACAGCGGAAAAATCAGGTTTTTTACCCCCACTAACTCCCCCTATCAGGGGGAGAATAAAAGAGGGGGTTGAAAAACCTGATTTTTAGAGGTGCCCATAAGCACACGACAGAGAGGGCCCTGGACACGGTTGTCCCGCAGAAAAGCGTGGGTGAAACAACGCGATGGCGATATATCCTTCAGGAGAGGCTTACGAAGGTTTGATCAGGGTGGTAATATCACTCATTATTTTCTCCACGACCTGTGAAGAATCACTTACGATGTATTGTGCGATATTGCTGTGATACAGTGAAATTATACCGTGAAGAAGACCCCAGACCTGCATGACCTTCATGCCCGTATTATCGCTGTTTGTATCGGGACCCTGCCGGGATGAAGTCACTTCTTCAATGGCCCTTCCCGCCATCTCCACTATTTTCATGGAATAATCCATTTCTACGGCAGCCAGCTTTTCCATGGGCGTACCCAGATAGTCGTTGTATTTGGGCGTTGAGCGCGTGAACATGATTTCATAATAATGACGTTCATCGAAACCGAAATTGAAATAGGCCATGGCCAGTTCCCTGCCGCGTTCCAGGGGATCGGTGTATGTTTCACAGATGGACTGGAAACGGGAATGGAGTTTCTCAAATCCCCTGATGACAATGGAAAGATAGATTTCATCCTTGTTGGAAAAATAGTTATATATATTGGTGGCGGACATGCCGCTTCGCGAGGCGATTTTTCTCATGGTGAGCATGTCGAAACCGTCGTGTATGAGAATATAAAGAGCATTGTCGAGGATCAGGTTTTTTATGACCTCTACTTCCTGTTCATTACGCGCCGGTTTTGTCATGGCAATATCCTGTAAATAAAATTCATCAGCGTCCTTAAAAAGCAGGAAACCGGTAAGAGTCAAAAGGCATGGCTGCGGACTGATTTGTCAAATAAATAACAGAATTTATTTCAAGGTGAGAACAAAAAGGGCTCCCTTCGCGGGAGCCCTTATATTTGTATCGCATCTATGAATTCTAGTATTCGTTCAATACGTTGTTGGCGATAACCATCCGCTGGATTTCCGAAGTTCCCTCGTAGATCTCCGTGATCCTGGCGTCGCGATAATATCGTTCGGCAGGATAGTCCTTGGTGTAGCCGTATCCGCCGAAGATCTGTATTGCCTTGTGGGTCACGCGGTGTGACGTTTCGGAAGCGTATAGTTTGGCCATGGCGCAGTACTTGGAGTAGGTCTGGCGCTTGCCTTCGCATATCTGCATGCAGTTGGCTGCCTGGTATACCAGCAGACGGGAGGCCTCGATCTCCGTGGCCATGTCGGCCAGCATCCACTGGATGGCCTGGAAGCTGGAGATGGACTTGCCGAACTGCTTTCTTTCCTTGGCGTAGGCAGCGGCGTCGTCCAGGGCGGCCTGGGCTATTCCCAGGGCCTGCGCCGCGATTCCCACACGGCCGCCGTCCAGGGTGTGCATGGCTATCTTGAAGCCGTCGCCCCTTTTTCCCAGCATGTTGCTCTCGGGAATCTCGCAGTTGTCAAAAACCAGTTCCGTCGTGGAGGAGGCGCAGATTCCCAGCTTGTCCTCGGTTTTTCCAACGCTGAATCCGGGAGTTCCTTTCTCGACGATGAAGAAGCTCAGGCCCTTGTGGCCGATTCCCTTATCGGTTACGGCCGTGACAACGGCCACATCGGCCACTCCGCCGTTAGTGATAAAGTTTTTTGTTCCGTTAAGGACCCATTTACCGTTTTTCAGTTCAGCTGTCGTCTTGGTTCCGGCGGCGTCGGAACCCGCTTCCGGTTCGGTAATACCGAAACAGCCGATCCACTCGCCTGTCGTGAGTTTCGATACATATTTCTGCTTGTGCTCCTCGGTGCCGAAATAATAGATGGGGGAGAGGCACAGGGAATTGTGGGCCGAAATGATGACGCCCGTGGATGCGCAGCCCCGTGAGAGTTCCTCCACGGCTATGGCATAGCAGAGATAATCCATGCCGGCACCGTTGTACTTGTCGGGATATACGACACCGAACATGCCCATTTCTTTCAATTTCTTCACATGCTCCCAGGGGAATTCATGAGTCTTGTCGTAATGCTCGGCTTTGGGTTTAAGCTCATTCTCGGCGAACTGGCGGCACATATCTTTAACCATTTGTTGTTCTTCTGTTAAATTAAAATTCATCTTTTTACCCCTTTTGTGTAAATATTATGTTTTTATAGGTGAATGAACGGTCAGTCCTGATTATTGATTTCAGGCATCGACTATACGTTTTCTTTATTAAACAGATTTTTTATGATTTTATATTTGTCAAGATAATAAATGGGGTTCTCCGACAATATTGGACGGCCCTTTGCAGGCACGGTATTTTTTCTTTTACTCAGCCTAATTTCGCTTGCTATAATGATCATTACGATTTCAAATCGTATACGTTATTTTCCTTTGAAAATGAACGATAAAGATTATGAGGTTAACGTCAACAATGAGAAAAGTCTTTGTTTTGCTCTTTATATTTTCAGCCATGTTTCTGCATTCCTGCATGCAGTGGAAGGTGAGCAATCTTAAATCGAAACAGTTTGCCTTTATAGAAAACGGCACGGCGGCCGGGAAAATCGCCGTCAATTTTGACGACTACGCCCTTAATGATTTTTCCTTCGGTGTGGGCGTATACAACGGCAAGGTAATCACGACGGATAATATCCTTAAGAGGGTGCAGATCATAGATCCCGATGGTGAGGTCGATCTTGTTATCGGCGACGCAAAAAACGTGGACACGTCCAAGGTGACGGCGGTTCCCTTTAGCTTCAGCGCCATCGGTTCTTTTACCATGGACCGCGACGGGAGAATTTATGTCCAGAACCGTCTCCCCGGGACTGGAGGAGTGCCCAGGACGGGGCAGAGCGAGGAGATGGATTTTTCTCCGTCATATATACTGGTCTTCGATAAGAAGGGGAAGCTGCAGTATACCCTGGGTCAGAGGGGAACCCCCGATCTTCCCTTTTATTATGTCGACAGCCTCTATGTCGATGAGCGGGAAAGGCTTTTTGTCATCTCCCGATCTTTCGATTCCTGGAGCGTATTCCGCTTTTCCGGGAAGAAGAGGGATTTTTTCATGAACCTGGAAACGATTAATTTCAGCGAGAAAGAAGGCGATGATGTGTTCGAAGGAAAGATAGAGAACGCCAAGGTGTATCAGAACGGCGAGACCATTCTCGTCAGTGTGGCTTATTATCATAATAAGCGGTTGAAATATCACAAGGTCTATGACTATTCCATAAAAAAAGCCAGTATCGGGAGGGAGATTATCAATATCCCCGATCCTAAAAATGTCCTGTTTAATATAGTGGATGACAAGCATCTCTATTTCTGGAATATTGAAGGTAACAATTACCGGTTCATGATCTGCAATATGGAAGGGCATATCGTCAATAATATCCAGCTTAATTTCAACGATATCACGTATCTTTACTCGAAAATAATAGGGGATGAGTCGGGCAGGATATATTCCTACCACCTTTCCAAGAAGGGAATAACGGTCCTGGAATGGAAGTAATGCGATGAAAGTCGTTACAGCCGAACAGATGCGTAAAATCGACAGGGATACCATTGAAGGATACGGTATCCCCGGCGAAGTGCTCATGGCCTGTGCCGGCAGGGCCGTGGCGGACGAAATTAACCGGGAATACGGCCATGTCCTCCGGGCCGCGGTGTGCGCCGGGGCAGGCAATAACGGCGGCGACGGATTCATCATCGCCTATCTTCTTCATAATAAAGGAACGGCGGTGACCGTCTATTTCGCCGGAAGCGTAAAAAAAATGTCCGAAACGGCCCGTATTTATTACAATCTCTGCGGCATGGCGGGTATTCCCGTGATCCCCGTCACTGACATGGTGGTGAAACAGGCTGACCTAGGCTCCTTTGATCTCATCGTCGATGCTCTTTTCGGAACGGGATTTGCCGGACCGGTAAAAGGCGCCGCAGCATCGCTTATCGAACTCATGAATGCCAGTGCAGCTCCCGTGCTTTCCGTCGATGTTCCCAGCGGCCTGCCCTCGGACGGCGAAGCGCCCGATGGCCCCGTGGTGCGTGCCAGTCTTACCGTGACCATCGGTCTTCCCAAGATATCCGTGGCGACCTGGCCGGGCCTGGAGTTTGCCGGAAAAGTGACGGTTGCCGATATCGGGTTTCCCACGGTGCTCACGGCAAGCGATGATATCACCGCGTCCCTGGTAGATGCAGAATATGCAAATGCGCGCCTGACCCCGCTGAAGCGAAACAGGGACATCAACAAGAGCAATAACGGACACCTGCTTCTCATCGGCGGCTTCGACGGTATGGAGGGGGCCATCATGATGACGGCCATGGCCGCCCTGGAAACAGGCGTGGGACTTATATCCCTCGTGACCACGCCGCGCGCCAGGGAGATAATCGCCGGGACCATCCCGGAGCTCATCACCGGCGCTGTGCCCGCGGCGGCGGGAAACGATGCCATGTCCGTAACGGGCGATCTCCGGGCCATGCTCTCGGCCCGGCGCTACGATGCCCTGGTAATAGGTCCCGGCATGGGGCGAAGCGATACTGCCCGGGACGTGTTCATCCAGGTCATGGAGAATGCCGCCGGGGCCGGCATAGGGCGTATCCTCATCGACGGCGACGGGCTCTTTCACTTTGCGGAATATATCCGGAACAAAGCCGTACCGGCGGGACTTCAGTGCATCATCACACCCCACTTCATGGAGGCGGCCCGCATTTTAAAGAGTGATGTGGAGAGCATCGCCGGAAATCGCTTCAGGGCCGCAGGGGATCTCCTGCGCGCCACGGGATGCGTGTCAGTACTGAAGGGGCCCCGTTCCATCATAAGCTACGACGGCGGCACGCTTATCAATACCACGGGAAACGCGTCCCTGGCCACGGCCGGGTCCGGTGATGTTCTTTCCGGTATTACAGGGGCGCTGATGCTCCGGGACATGGTTCTACATGATGCTGCGGCCCTGGGAGCCTGGATTCACGGCAGGGCAGGGGATATCCAGGGCGAATTGAGCGGGGGCGATATCATGAAGGCCACGGACCTGCTCCAGTTTATCCGGGAGGCCATGTATGCCCGGTGAAACAGTCATGTCAAATTTTGATTTTTGCCGATTTATGAATGATTGAAGTGTCACTCAATATTTTTTTCATTGCTTTTTAAATTCGGCTGTCTTAAGATGTTTCTCAGTCAAGTACATTAAATATATACAAATAAAGTGAAAATGTAATCAAATATCCTGAATACATTTTCCCCATCTCTTGGCTACCGTGTTAGTTCATTAAAATATGGAGGATACTGTATGCGTAAAATTTTGAAATTGTCTTTCGCTTTTTTACTGTGCCTGCTTTACACCGCCAGTGTTTTTGCTGCACAGCAGCTGCCTGCCGATGTTGTTGAAAAGAAAAAAGAGGGCTGGTACTTCACCGGTCTTCCCCTGGTAAATTATACCACCGATGACGGATTCGGCTTCGGGGCCAGGGTCTATTTCTATGATAACGGTCCCAAGGACGGTGAAAATTTTGCCAACGAGCCCTATTCCATCCAGCTCTACGGCCAGTTTTACATGACGCTCCTGGGATACCACTATCATGAAATAAACCTTGATTATTACAACATGTTCGGCACCAACCTGCGCCTCAAATCGGCTCTGGTCCTGGACATGAACAAGAACGCTAACTTCTATGGTGTGGGGGCCAAGACAACCAGTCAGGGCCTTACTGACAATTTGGGCAACTCTTACGATACGATGAAAGATTACGAGGATGCCTTTCTCAATGGAACACACTCCAAATATGATAAGTACCAGTACATAAAACCCAATTACTTCGCCGATGTATACGGCGATATTACCGATCAGTTTACCTGGGTGGCTGGATTCCGTATTGCCTACTGGGACCTTTCTTCGTGGGAGGGGAAAAAATACGATGGGGACGTACAGGATCCCACGCGCCTCGATGATGAAAATCCCTACGGAAAAGACGGCGCCCTCTACAATACCCTGCGCATGGGCATTGCCTGGAACACCCTGGACTACGAACCGGACCCCCGGGCCGGCTTCAACATAGATTACAGTCTCGAGACCAGTCAGAAATGGCTTGGCTCGGAAAGCTATTATTTCAGAAATACCATTGGTGCCCGGTATTATTTCACGCCGTGGAAACCGCTCACTTTTGCCGTCAGGCTGGGATATACTTCGTCACAGCTTGACATGCCCTTCTATGAAATGAACTACTTTGCTTTCCCCTATGCGCGGCAGCAGGGCCTGGGCGGCAACCGGACCCTCCGGGGCTTCCCGTCGAACCGCTTCGTTGCCAAGACCATGACCATGGGTAATCTCGAGGTGCGGTACAGCTTCGCGGAATGGACTCCCGGTTCCGAGCGCTTCGAGTTTAAAGTCGTGGCCTTTTACGATTCCGGTAACGCCTACGATGACCCGTTTCATCCCATATACAAGCCCCGCTTCGGTGATTATCAGCATTGCGGCGGCGGCGGTCTTGTCATCGCCTGGAACCAGGCGACACTGGTGCACTTTTATTTTGGCGCGAGCAAGGAAACCACGGCCATATCCGTGGACTTCATGCACGCCATTCAGTAATATCTGTGCGGGAATGGAAAACAGGGAGGCTGACGGAACAATCCGGCCAGCCTCCTTTTTTTGGATTACAACGGGGCTCTGACCCCGCTGGTACTGTCGGTACGAAGGGAGGACATGGCGAGGGAAAGGGAACGGTTGTTCCCGATTTTAAATACATATACATAAAATAAGTTGAATATGTAGTAATAATTTTTAATAATGGAAACATATATTTTTAGCCTTTCATTGTTGATATTTTTTGTAAAAAAGAGGTTGTTCCATGAATATGCGATTATCGCTTCCCCGGATTATTCTTTTTTCAGTACTTCTTTTTTCTACTGTTATTGGATTTGGATCATCGGTTATGGCTCAGACAACCGATCCGGCTAAAACACCCGTTGCCGCTGCCATAGAAACCGGGGATACGGTTGATGCGGCAGTGAATAATGAAGATAATCTGCTGAATGGTGCTGAATCAAATAATGATGAATCTGCCGTTGTGAAGGGAAACAGCCTTTTTACCACGGTGAAGCAGGGCGGCCCCCTCATGATATTGCTGGTACTCCTGGGAATCGGCTCACTCACCATTATCATCGAGCGTCTGATTTTTTTTACCAGAAACCGCGTGTGGAAATATGATCAGCTCGACAGCGTGCTGACAGAAGCCGCGAAGGACTCGAAAGCGCAATACCGCGAAGATATGGAGGACGACCTCAGGTCCTATTTCCAGATATATACGCATGGCGTTGAAAAGGGCCTGGCTCTTCTTTCAGGTATCGGGAACCTTGCTCCCATATTTGGCTTTCTCGGAACAGTAGTCGGCATGATCCAGGCTTTCGCCTCCATAGCAGCAGCTGCCACAGTCAACGCCAAGGTCGTTGCCGTGGGTATACAGGTCGCCCTGATCACCACGGCGGGAGGTCTCATCGTGGCGGCCCCGACCCTGGGTTTCTATTATCTGTTTATGCACATACTGCAGAACAGAACGGCCCGGGCCGAGGAAATCATCGGCGCAGAATGTGAAAAGCTGCCGCGCCTTTCCGACAGGATATGCCGGGACATATAGCATGAACGACAATGCCATAATTTACAAGATACTGAGAAGAAGGGAGGTCAGGAGGCCCCGGCCTGAAGAACGGAGCTTTGATTCCACCTCCATCGCCGATATGTCTTTTCTTCTTCTGATTTTTTTCATCGTCACCGGTTCATTTGTCATCAGGCAGGGCATATTCATGACGCTGCCCGCTAAAAACGCGGGGTCCGTGAAGATGGACGCGGCGAAGATAGTGGATGTAAGGCCCGAGAACAACGGGTTCCGGGTCGATGACGCTGTCCTGGACAGGAAAAACTTCAAGGCCTTGATCATGAAACACCGCCGTGCCTATCCCGACGGCGTCATGGTGGTACGCATGGGTGATTCTGTAAAATATCACCGACTCGTGGACACCCTGAGCGTGGCCAGGGAAACGGGACTGCAGCGTTTTTCACTGAAGGAAGATAAAGGGGGGAAATGACATGTCGGGCAGCTTTCTGAAAAAACTGAAATTTGTTTCTTTCGGATCGGCCATGGCCGATATGGCCATGCTTCTCCTGATTTTTTTTATGGCCACGACCACGACGGAGCCTCCCAAGGGTGTAGAGGTTGATCTTCCCGTGGGCAAGACCGCGGCTACCGAACAGGACTCGCTGTATGTGACCATATCCCGGTCGGGAGAATATTTCTTTGATGGAAAACGCGTGTCCCTGCAGCAGCTCGGCGATGCCCTGGCCAACCGGCAGGGAGAAAAGGACCGGGCCGTGGCTATCACCGCCGACCGTGATCTTGATTATACTATCGTTTCACCGATACTCGAGGTCCTGAAGGCCCAGGATTTTCTCAATATTGTATTCATGGCCCAGCCCCGGAAGGGGGAGAAATAACGTGATAAAGGTATTCAAAAGAGAAGACACGGCATTTATAGATTCCTTCATTCAATGGGAGCGGCGGCATCCCTATGCTTTCTCATTTTTGCTGTCGCTTGTTTTCGTTTCCTATGCGCTGTTCTACACACCGAGCCTTGATTTCAGGGACAATGACATGTCGCCCGTGGATACGCTGACCTTTGTCGATCTCGATACGGCCTATGCACCGGTACGGAAGGTGAGCCGGGAGATAACCACGGCGAACGATGCTACCACCGATGATACCAGCAATGTGGACCGGGCCGTCGGGGTTGCCGACGAGGAAACGGCCGTCGACATCGCCTTTTATCCCAGCATCGCCCCGCCGCGGCCCGTGGGAAGGCTGAAGGACTATTTTCCTTCCAGCGCCCGGGAACAGAATATCGAGGCTGTGGCCAATCTTCAGCTTCTTATTTCGACGGGAGGAAAAGTGATGAGCGTGAACATCATGGGGATAAAGCTCACCAAGGAGCTGCCACCGGAACAGTATGCCCGCATAGTGAAGGACTTTGCGGCGGCGGCGCGAAGGACCCTGGTGGGGCAGCAGTTCACTCCCGCGGTGTACCAGGGAAAGCAGATTCCCGTAAAGGCCGATTTTACCCTGAAATTCGTACTACGATAGGCAATGGATACCATGAATAAAATACTGATTATTACGGCGATGACAGGGGCCATGCTGCTGCCCGGGACCATGAGGGCGCAGGATGCGGGCGCCATTGTCCTGGAGGGAACAGTCTATAACAGCACGACCAGGCAGCCCGTTGATTTCGGCAGTGTCACTATCATCGAGGCCCGCGTTCGGGCCCGGACCGCGGGAAAAGGCATGTACCGCGCCGTGGTTCCCGCAGCGGGAACCTATACCGTCATTGTCACTTCCGACGGCCTGCAGAATCTGAAACTGACCATGAAGATCGACAGGAAAATGACCAGGGATTTCTGGCTGAAACCCGTGCGTGTTTCCGGCGGGACCCTCACGGTTTTCGGCGACCGGAACATCCAGAAGGTGTCACGCTATACCATGACGCGCGATGAGATAAAGGATGTCCCGGCCAGCTTCGGCGATTCAGTCACGGCACTCACGGCCCTTCCCGGCGTTATCAAGAGTTTCGGCGGCATATTCGGGCCCCTGGTGATCAGGGGAGCCAGTTCCCGTGCCAACCGTTACTATCTCGACGATATCCCCCTTTTCAGCCCCCAGCATTTCGGCGGAATTCATTCCGTCATAAACAGCAACCTCATCCGCGAGATAGACCTCTTTGCCTCGTCGTCACCGGCCCAGTACGGCAATGCCGACTCGGCGGTAATCCAGATCAACACCATCGATGCCGTGGAGGAATTCAGCGGCTACAGCGACATCGGTCTCATTTCAGCCAACGCCTTTTTCGCCGCGCCCTGGCATGAAAAGGGTATCGAAATTCCCGGTATGGAGATTGAAAAGCCGCAGGACGGCACGGGTAAGGGATATGCCATCGTGTCGGGAAGGGTCTCATATCTTTCCCTGTTCGTTCCTGCCGTATACTGGCTCATTACTGGCGAAAAGCTCGATTCGGTACCGGAATACTGGGATTACCAGGCCAAGTTCAAGTATTACCCGGCGGCAAACCATTCCGTGACCCTGCTTTATTTCGGCAGCAGGGACTATATCAAGTTTCTCCAGGACCATAAGCCGCCCGATACCATTGACCCGGCCCTGCAGAACCTGGAATTCGAAAGCGACACCATGTTCCATTCCCAGGGACTCTATTATACCTATGAGCCCTCGGGAAAATTCAGCAACCGAGCGCTTCTATTCGCCTCCCTGGCCAAGACGCATAACTACCTTAATGTTGAGGGTGCTGCCATCTGGCTCCAGGGGTATTATCTCGATTCCAAGCCCTACATTTTCGGATTTAAGGACAAGGTGCACCTGGAGTGGTGGAAGGACCACGCGGACCTGAGGATGGGTGTTGATGTACAGTATTACTATTTTGTCCAGGATGGGAAGGATTTTGAGATAAATGAATATACGCCGCCGGGACCGCCGGATTTTAATAACGATAATGAATTCAACCTGGTCGATTTAAGGAAGAAGGTCCATAATCTTTCCATAGGTTCATATATAGAAAACAAGTTAGTCCTGGGAGGTTTCACCCTTGTTCACGGCGTACGGAGCGACTATCTTCTCCGGTCCGATAAAGTTACTGTGGACGGACGGGGCATGCTGAGCTACGATTTTCCCACGGACACGACACTGTCCGTGGCAGGCGGCACCTATTCGGCCTTCCAGCAGATAAATCCCTATCTCTTTGACTCGGCCCCGACATACGCCAGTGAAAAGGGACGCCTGAAGCCGGAAAGGGCGGTGAATGCCTCGGGCGGCATCGAGCAGAAGATCGATCTTTTCACCGTGAAATTCGAGGGTTTTTATAACTATTATTATGACCGGGTATATCCCTTTCTCGGTGACGGCAATGTCATGTATGTGGATGGCAAGCTCAGGACCTACGGCGGCGAGGCCATGGTGCGCCTGGACCGCCGAGAAGGGAGCAGCGCCTTTTTCGGCTGGATCAATTACACCCTGACGCAGTCGAAAATTAAAACCGGTCTGCCGGTGACGAGTGATCCCATGGGCGATACATTCATCAGCTCCGACTGGGAACAGGAACATGCCGTGAAAGTCGTGGCTGGATATACACGAGGCAGACACACCTTCAGCGCCAAGTTTCAGCTCTATTCATCCTTTCCGTATACCGAAATTATTGGGGATGATGGGGATCCCGGAGGTGTCGGACGGTATGTGCCGATATACAGTACCGATATCAACGCGAAACACTATCCCCTGAGCCATCAGCTGGACCTTCGCTATACCTACCGCACCGATTACGAGTGGGGCCATGTGAGCTGGTATATCGAGATTATCAATGCCTATAATTTTGTACAGAAGGAGAATGTATGGCATTATGACGAGCCCTACAGCGAGGGCAGCAACCCGAATCTGCAGAAACCCAGCGGCGGGCTCTCGTTTATTCCGAATTTTGGAGTGGAAGTGAAATTTTGATTTTTTAACAAAAGAAGATAACGGTGAGCACGTAAAGCCCCCGGCGTACAAACAGAAAGCGGAGAATAAATGTAATTTCGCCGCCCCCTGAGGGGGCTGAGAATCTCAGGGGTATTTATAGGATTGACCATGAAATTTTAATGGAATATGCGGAATCTGAACCCCCTCCGGGGGTGGCGGGAATCGGTGAATAAATGGAAAAAGATGTTTTCGCCGGGGTCTTGCAGGGGGTGAGAATTCGGATTAAGTTGTGACAGTTCATTCGTTGTTTGCAGGGGAAAATGCATATGGAGGATATATGATGAAATATACGGAAATAAAACTGATGCTGACGGGTCTGGCCCTGTTCCTGGCGGTTCTCACGGGCTGCGTTACCCCCATGGGTATGACGGCCTCCACAACGCCCCTGCAGGGTAAAGAGATGGAGATGCTGGGAAAGGCCGAGGGCAGTGACACTGCCTGGTCTGTACTGGGCGTTTTTTCCGTGGGGCGAGTCGATATCGATAAGGCCATTGAACGGGCTGTCGCGCAAAAAGGCGGTCATGCTCTTATCAATGTGCGCTGGTATGAGACCACGTATTATTTCATCCTGTGCAGCGTAAATCAACTCACGGTTACCGGCGACGTGGTGAAGTTCGTCGAGCCGAAACCCGTCGGTAAAAAATGAGGAGACGCGCCATCATGGAAAATATAAAAATCAGCAGGATATTGCCGGCCCTGGTCCTGCTCCTGGTCATTACGGGCCTCCCGGGATGCATTCGTTTTTCCCGCATCCACTGCACGGGAATCGAGCCCTCGGTGCGTCCCCTGAAGGCGCAGTCCTACGAGGTTCTGGGTGAGACCGAATCCATGGTGAGTAATTATACCTTTCTCTGGGTCTGGACCGTGACACCGCGGCCCGACTACAACCGCGCCATGAATGAAATGATCAGTGAAAAGGGCGGCGATGACCTCATCGATATCCGCATGTGGCGTGAGAACCAATACTGGGTACTGGGGACCGTCACCATCTTTCATATAAAAGGCAAGGTCATCCGCTATATCGAATGATTATTCTCGTCGCTATAGGGAAAACCACTACTTATCTTTTAGGGATTCAACCACGGATATTCTCTCCATTGACCTATTGAAAAATTTCTTATAAATATGTACATACAATGTATATATACAAAAGCCCGTCGGGTCAGGGTAGGACATTGTTCAAAGAACCATGCATTTCGTACGGGATAGAGAATTACTTTGTGCGAGGAGAAGTATATGCGTGTTGAACAAATGGAATATGACAGCAAGCTCATAAGCGCCCGTGAGGCTGCTGCCCTGGTACAGCCCGGGGATAAAGTATTTTACGGCGAGTTCGTTCTTTTTCCCCAGGCCTGCGATGAGGCCCTGGCCGCCAGGGCAGGGGAACTCTCAGGTGTCGATGTACGGAGCGTCTGTTTCACCCAGGTGCCGAAGGTAGTGGAAGCCGATCCCGAGAGAAAACACTTTATCCTGAACGATTATCATTTCGGAACGGTTTCACGCCGGCTCCATGACGAAAATCTCTGCAATTATATTCCCACGGCCTATCACCAGGGGCCGCGCTTCATACGCAAGTATACGGACTTTGATGTGGTGTTTGTAACCACGGGCTCCATGGACCCGAGGGGATACTTCAATTACGGTCTGGCCAATTCCGTCACGGGCGCGGCCATCAGCAAGGCGAAAAAGGTCGTTGTAGAGATAAACGAGAATGTGCCGTATTGCCTGGGCGGCAACCAGGAGTCCATACACATATCCAGGGTCGACCATATCGTCGAGGGGAATAATCGTCCCCTGGTCCAGGTCCCTTCTCAGGAGCCGTCGGAGCTGAACGGCCATATAGCCGGGCATATCCTCGCCGAGATCCATGACGGTGCCACGCTGCAGCTCGGCATCGGCGGACTTCCGAACATGATCGGACAGCTCATTGCCGAAAGCGACCTGAAAGACATCGGCATCCACACCGAAATGCTCGTTGATTCCTGCGTGGATCTTTACAATGCCGGCAGGGTTACGGGCGCGAAAAAAATGATCGATAAGTACAAGATGACCTACACCTTTGCCATGGGTACCAACAAGCTCTATGAGTTTCTGAACCACAATCCCACGTGCGCCTCGTATCCCGTCAATTATGTGAATGATCCCCGGATCATTGCCCTGAACAACCGGGTCGTGGCAGTCAATAACGCCATCGAGGTTGACCTCTTCAGCCAGGTCTGTTCCGAGTCATCGGGGATACATCATAAATCGGGCACCGGCGGCCAGCTTGATTTCATATTCGGGGCTTTTCACTCAAAAGAAGGGAAGGGGATTATCAGCCTGAGTTCCACCTACAAGGATAAACAGGGAAACCTGCATTCACGCATAGTTCCCACGCTGCTGCCCGGTTCAATCGTGACCGTGCCCCGGACTATAGTCCAGTACATCTGCACGGAATACGGTATGGTGCAGCTAAAATCAAAAAGTACCTGGGAACGCGCTGAGCTCCTCATCAGTATAGCCCATCCCGATTTCAGGGACGAGCTTATCAAAAAGGCCGATGAGATGAAGATATGGGTGCGGAGCAATAAGATAGCGTGATGCAGATCCTTCAAAGGCAATGGATTCTCTGAAACCCTGTAATGGCAATACATGAATTGTCATTACAGGGAAAAGTTGATCAATCGGGCTGACTCTATGACCGCCTGGATTTGTAGAGTCAGAGTACACTTCGATCCACTGAAAATGGTTTCCTTTTTTCAACTTGTTAATCAGGGTCATCTTTCTTCCATTGACAGAAACATGATCTCAGCTACGTCCATGGCCGTCATGGTTTCAATATCCAGTTCGGCAATTCCGTCCGAAAGCATGGTCATGCAGAAGGGACAGGCTGTGGCGATCCGGGAGGCGCCGGTCTTCTGAGCCTCTCGGGTGCGGAACTGGTTGATCCTGGTTCCCAGGTGTTCCTCGATGAACATCCTGGCGCCTCCGGCCCCGCAGCAAAAACTTGTGTTCCTGCTGCGGTCCATTTCTATGAGCTGTATTCCGGGAATCGATTTAAGGATGTACCGCGGCTCGTCATAGAGTCCGTTGTATCTCCCGAGAAAACAGGAGTCATGGTAAACAACGGTTTCTGGCAGCGGTTTTTTCGGAGTTATGAGTCTATTTCTGATAAGGCCGGCGATAATCTCCGTATGGTGAAAGACCTGGTAATCGTACCCTGCCGTTTTTAATGAAGACGCATCCTGTATTTCCTTGAGCCTGCGATACTCTTTTTTAAGCATATTATAATCATGGGGGCAGGTGCAGATGATCTTCCTGACGTTGTATTTTCTAAAGGTCTCCATGTTTCTGGCAGCCAGCGCGTGAAAAAGGTATTCGTTTCCTCCTCTCATGGCTGCGTCTCCCGAGTCCGCCTCTTCCGGACCAAGGATGCCTATCCGGATTCCAGCCGCCTTCATGATCTTCAGGAAGGCCAAGGCGACTTTCTGGTTGCGCCTGTCATATGAAGCGGCGGAACCGACAAAATACAGGTAATCCACCTCTGGATTCTCAGACATAAGGGGGACTTCCAGGCCTCTTGCTGTTGCTCCGCGTATCCAGGCACCGCGTTCTGCAAAGGCAAAGCCATACGGATTGTAATTCGTCTCGAGGTTCTGGAAGGCGGTCTGGAGTTCCGTGGCCATGTCGCCCTCCATGAGCACCTTGTATCGCCTCATATCAATTATTTTCTGCACATGCTCCACGGCTACGGGACAGTTTTCCAGACATGCGCCGCAATTTGTGCAGGCCCAGAACTCATCGCCAGCGACTGCTCCGTCGAGTAGAACGGCGCCTCCTGCATCGATTTCGCTCGATCCGGCTTGAGGGAGGAGATTCGTTTCCATGTTTGCCTTAATGTCCTGGATAAGCTTTTTCGGAGACAGAGGCTTGCCGGTGAGATAGGCAGGACAGTTATCCTGGCACCTTCCGCACCGGGTGCAGGCGTCGCCATCCATGAGCTGTTTCCATGTGAAATTTTTCACATGGGACACACCGAATTCCTCGGCTTTTTCAAATTCCTCCGGATTTATCACATCCAGTGCGTATTTTTTTTCATGAGTTTCATTGTCCAGGTTCATGAAATAGATGTTCAATGTTGAGATAATGACATGACCCAGCTTTCCTGTTCCCAGCAATGCTATGAAGACGAAGGAGCCGGCCATGTGAATCCACCAGTTAGCATAATGAATAGCCGTCAGGGTGTTGATATCAAGCCCTGAAAAGATTTTACCGATCACATAACCGGCAGGTGACCAGACCTCGAAGTCTGGGAATTCGGTGATGGCGATGCGCAATCCTTCTGCTGTGAATCCGGTTATGATGACCGCCAGGAGAGAGAAAAGGGCAAAAGTGTCGGTCCCCCGGGTGTCAAGGCAGTCCGGTTTTACAATATACCGGCGGATTATTGCCGCTATAACGCCAGTAAGAAGTACCAGGCCCATGATATCCGCGAAGAATGACCACGAGAGATAGGGAAGCCCTTCAAGGAACCGGGTTCCGAAAATGGGCCAGGTTATATCCTCCTGAATGGTGAGAATAGCGGTAACAGCCACAAGACTGATGAATCCGAAAAAGATTAAGCCGTGTGTAAGGCCGTTGCTCTTCAGGTTTACGACCTTTTTCTGAAGCAGGACATATTTAATGACAGCCATGATCCGCCTCAACGGCCTGTCGGTCCTGAGGGCTTCTTTCCCTTTTTTCCAGAGTTGTATCCGTCTGTAGAGAGAGAAAGCCAGGAATGATAAAGAGGCCACAAGGAAGAGATAGATGACCGCGCGTTCATCTCCAATGTTAAAATAGAATTCACGCGTAGCCGCGGATAGTTCATTTCCGGTAAATGGTGTATAGTTCATATGACAATCCCCTGTTATTATAGTGATATGGAATAATAATTGCATATCCATTACGGGGTTGTCGTCCGGGTTATATAACCCGGACTAATTTTTTTCGGTTCGGTTTTTATGGAAACGTGCGCGGTATTCCCGGGGTGTCTCGCGAGTAATGCCTTTAAAGATTGAGTTGAAGGAAGATTTTGAATTGAACCCTGATTCCATGGCAATAGCAAGAATGTTTAAATGGTCTCTCTCAGGGTCGGCAAGTTTCATTTTTACCTCATTTACTCGATAGCCATTGATAAAGTTATAAAAACTCTGCTGCATGTGGATGTTGAGAATCATGGTGAGGTGGTGCGGCGTTATAGAAAGTCCCGCTGCCAGTTCTTTCAGAGTGATATCCTCCTGCAGGTAAGGTTTTTCTCTCTCCATGTAATCCATGAGACGTTGCGCATACTGCCGTTCCGTCTCTTCATGGAGACGGTGTTTCTCGTAGCGGGGCGCCCCCGGAAGATTATTCTCCCGTATGGTTTCTTTCATAATTTTTATACGGTTGAATATCTCGGGCTGCGTAATGGCCAGAAAGGCCACAGTGAAGAGCATTAAAAATCCTCCCAGAAGCGCAAAGATGTCCAGGGTTCTGAAAGCGTGTGATCCCCCGGCGCTCATGAGATAAGAGCTGTTAATGGCTATTTCAACGGGAATAATGACTGCCAGGGTTATCCGCAGCCAAGTCATCTGCAGACGGTCGATACGAGAGAAATACTCTTTCAGTTTCTTTACGTAGAGGTGAAGATGAAAACTGGCAAGGATGTAAAGCGTTGTTTCAAAGAGGATACCCCCGCCGTTTATAAGGTAATTGATTGTCACACCGGCAAGGGGAATGGCCGTTCCCGCGGACCTGGCCGGGATTGAGAAATAGAAATAAGAAAAAATATTCAATGCAAGCGCAATAGAAAGGGGGAGGAAATAGAGAAGAACGCCACGGGTGACCCTGGTAAGCCGAGATGTCATGAAAGCGGTATATAAATAGAAAGCCGGTCCGAATACATAGGCATAGGGAATGATGGCTAGCTGGTATTCAGCAAAGGGAGTATAGAAGCCCGAGGCTGCCAGGTGCTGCTCTGTCAGGTCTATAAAGTAGCAGAGCAGAATGAGGGATAGAAAACGATTGGCAATGCGGTTTTTTCTTTTTAAAAAAAGGGCGAAAAAGAGAAAGAGCGCCTGAAACGCCGACAACAGGCGTATAGTTGAAATAAAATCATTCATATTGAGTCCTTCCCGGGATTCACGGGAAGAATAAATGCATGGTATTTTTTGTCAATCATAGAATTGCATTGTAATCATGAGGGAGGAGCTGCATCAACAAGTATGATGATAGTATATGATATAATCAGGGTCGCTGTTGAATTATTCACAACCACCTTCTTCAGTACGGCTATGATGTGCTATTGACCTGGTTATTCCTGGGAATGCATCATCCCGTCCCAGATCTGCCTGATGGCGCGCCGCCACCGGTCCTGCTCCAGGGCCCTGCCGCGCCACTCTATTCCTTCCACGGCAGCGGCCTCCAGTTTCAGCCAGGCCCGGGTGTAATCGAAGCGCCGCCACAGGGTGCCGGCCTTGAATATGTATTCGCAGTTTTCCGACTCCAGGAGTTTCTCAAATCCGGCGTCATAATCAAAATCTTTCCAGTGGGCCCCGGCATAAAAAATAAACTCCGGGTCGCCCATGGCGATGAGGGCTGTGGAGCCCCTCTTGTAATCGAAGGTCTTCCATTCCTTGCCGGCATAATAGATGAAGCGCGGTATTTTCAGTGAGGCCAGGGCATGGAGCCCCTTTTCGTAATCGAAGGTGTGCCAGAAACGACCGGCCCGGTACAGGTATTCGGGATCATTTTCCGATATGTCGATGAGGCCCGCCAGTGCCGTTCCGGCGTCAAAGGTTTTCCAGTAAATACCGGCCTGGTACAGGAACTCGGTACTGCGAAGTTTTATGAGAGCCTGGAGTCCCGCAGTGTGGTCAAAACGTGCCCAGTCGCGGCCGGCAAGAAAGATATGCCGCGGGCTGGAGCAGGCCAGTAGCTGGATAGTTCCATTGCTGAAATTAAAATTATCTTCCGCAAGTCCCGCATTATAGATACGGTCCGGGTCTGCGGATAGAGGGGATCTTGCTGTATCCGGTTTTACCGCCAAATAGCTGCCTTCCATGTATGATATGAGATAAGCCCTCTTTTTTATTCTTTCTGATTTTCCGGCTAATACAGGGACCTGTCAAGGCAAAAACAGTATCCCGGAACCTGTACCGTGTTCCGCCTCTGCACTCATCCCAATCCGTTTATTCCGGTACATACTTTTTTTTATGTGTTTTTTGGTTGATTTTTTATTGATGGCTGTCAATAAATAATTCTTACACAAACAAAATCTACAACGGGGCCGGAACAATGAAAGAAAAATACATGGATTTGTCAAAAGAGGTCAATTTCAACAATATCTATAAAGCACGAAAAACGGTATACCGGAAGCTGAAAAAAACACACCTCATTCATTACGCGAGCCTGTCAGAGCTCATCGGCGGCGAAGTCTGTATCAAGCATGAAAACCATAATCCCACGGGCTCCTTCAAGATCAGGGGAACCGTCAACTTCATGTCCCATGCCACGGATGATATCAAGGAGAATGGCATAATAGTCGCCACCAGGGGAAATCACGGACTTGCCACGGCCTGGGCAGCCCGTGAGGAGGACATACTCTGTAACGTGGTGGTGCCCATGAACAACAATCCCGAGATCAATAACGCCATAACGGGCCTTGGTGCCCAGCTCATGTCCCACGGAAAGGATTTTTATGAGACCCAGCAGTACTGCGAGGACCTGTCATATCAGCTGGGATATTACTATATTGAACAGGGCAATGAACCGGAAATTCTCAACGGACTGGGTACCATGGGTCTGGAGATTTTCGAGGATTTTCCCGATGTGGATGTCATTATCATTCCCGTGGGCGGCGGAAGCGGCTGTGCCTCCCTCATACAGGTGGTGAAGGCCATCAATCCGAAAGTAAAGATAATCGGTGTCATCGCTGAAAAGGCGCCGGCGCTCATCGAATCCCTGCAAAAGGGCGAGCGGGTCATAGCCTCGAGCGCCGATACCTTTGCCGATGGCCTCGCGGCCCGTTCCATTTATGAAGTTGCGTATGAGATCATAAAGGGGGGAGGCATCGAGGTATGCACCGTATCCGAGGATGAAATCATAAGCGGTGTTAAAATGGCGCTGCTCCATACCCATAACCTGGCCGAGGGAGCCGGAGCTGCGGGTCTGGCCTGCGCGCTGAAAATGAAGAAGGAACTGGCTGGGAAAAAGACCGTTATCATAATGACGGGCGCCAACCTGGACAGGAAGCATCTGGAATGGGCGCTTAAGACCGAATAAAGGCCGAAGGAGAGATCATGCCCCTCCCGAGGCTATCCTTACGACCTTACCGAAGGGAGCGCTGAAGTCTTCTTTCCTTCCCGCCGATATCACCCACAGAGACGGTGAATATTTTTTCAGCCGGTCCAGGTCATAGATATAACCGTCGGTTATGACGATGAGCATTTCGCGGTGGTTCTTCATGTAGTCATTGAAGAGAGGGGAGAAAAAGGTTGTGCCGCTCGTGCCGCTCCTGATATGTTTCCAGTCACCCCTGCGGTAGATGCAGGGCTTAGTCCCCTGAGACGCCGTAATTCCCCTGTCCGATATTTCCGGAACGAAAAGATTTTCATCGATGCATACCAGGTGGATGATGTACTTGCCCATGAGTGTTTCTATGACGCCGAAGGCGGCTTCGATATCGGCGGGGTGCATGATCATGGAGGCCGATACATCAACGGCCACGGTAATGTGCTGGCGATTTTTGAAGATGCGGCCCGGCGCGTAGATGCCGTTGGCGTAAAACCTCCTGTTGAACCTGCCGTAGGTGTAGGTCCATTCGTCGGACTGTGAAGCGTAATCCACAATGCTCTTGATTTCATTTTTCCATGATGTAATATCCACGTCGCGCAGCTTTTCAATGTATCCCTTTATGTCCTGGAAGATGCGTTCTTCCCGACAGGCCAGGTCACGCTCGGCAAAGGCCATGATGCTCTGTCTTTTGGCGTCCAGGATATCCCTGAAGTCATGGTTCTGAAAGAGGTGGACGCCCGTGGAAAGGGCGCTGCCCTCGCTGTCGGTGAATTGTAATCCCCTGTCGTTTATGAAGACCGGGGAGGATACTGCCGCGTCCGGTGCCTTTTCAGCCGCCGCTGCGCCCTCTTCGCCGGAACGGGCCGCCGCGTCCGCTCCGTCCGGGGGCGGCGATGTGACGGAAAAATCGAAGTCTTTCAGCTCCGGTGCCGGACGGCCCTTAAGCCAGCGGTACACATCCTCCCATGCCGGATCCTTGATGCCCGTTTCGCCATGGAAGGCCTGAGGCACCACGGGAAGCCCCGGCGGGAGTACCAGTTCAGGCACGTCCCAGAGGTATTGACCCTTCCGCGAGAAAAAGAGATGGGAATTGTCTTCGCAGTAGGTGTTGATCACCATGTCCTGGGCCAGGTTCCGAAGCCGGGGATCTTCATCGGGGCCGCCGCGGTGATCATGGCTGAGAATGATGTGGAGCATTTCATGGACAAGGAGGCCCAGGAGTTCTTCCGTATCAATCCCTTCGATGAATTCGTTGTTGTACAGAAGAATGAGACGCGAGGCGTGAACCGTGAGAGCCAGGGTGGGAATTGACTGTTCTTCAGTCAGGTTTACGGATTGATAAAAATACGAGGTAAAACGGCTCCTCTCCCAGAGTAGTTTTAGAACCATGTCCCACTTTTTGTGCACTAAAAAGCCCCCTGAAAAAAATACTAATAATTCTTATTTATGGTTGACGGGAAAACGGTGGAAATCCTTATTGCATCGTGTTAATTCATATGATATTTTACAACAGTTTTTTAGCTTGGCAAGGGTGAAAGAACGTTTTTTCCCTGGGTATTTCCCGAAAACAGGTTCTTTTCCCGTTTCTGACAGTACTGGAAACAACAGTCTTTTTACATCAAAAGATGCAGGTTTCAGGGTTGCCGGAAAGATAATATTATTATAATTTGTAGCTGATGTGAAGATAATATTAAAAAATTGTTTACAGTTCAGTGACGAAGCTGTTAATTAGCAGTGATTTTAACTGAATTATGTATCAATTTTCCTGAAGATGCGATTATGCAATAAGCTAAAATCCTGGATGTTTTTACAAATCGTAACATTGATATGAAATTCAACTTCAATGAGCGGCAAGGGTTTTTTGAGTTTTTTATGCTCGTATAAAAAGAAACGAAAAAACAGTTACCGTTCTGAAAGAATTAAATTTAATTAACAGGATAAAATGTATGGATTTCGATTATTTTTTTCTGTTCTCTTCTTTTGTAGTATTATTCTGCTCTCTCGTATATCTGCTTGCCTACCGTGAACGAAGACCTTTGAAAAAAGAGCCTCTCAAAAAATATCCGGGCATGTCGATCGTTGTACCGGTCTGGAACGAGGAAAAAACCATAGCGCACACCCTTGATTCCATGATCACCATGAAGGAGCACTACAAGGGGAAACTGGAAATAATAGTGGTAGATGATTATTCCACTGATAAAAGTTTTGAGATAATGAGCGGATATGCAAAGAAGCACGATTTTATTCGATGCTTTTATAAGGATAAAAACAAGAGTCGCGGGAAGAGCGAGAGTCTTAATCAGGGTTTCGGTGTAGCCAGCCATGAGCTGGTAGGCTGTGTTGATGCCGATTCCTATCCTGATCCCGATTCTCTCAATTATATTGCCGAGGAATTTGCCGATCCGAAAGTAGGGGCTGTAACAACGAAACTCGTGGTTATGAAACCCAAACGTATCGTTGAGTGGTTCCAGCACATTGAATATATATACTCCAATTTTATCCTCATGGCCTTCGACGCCCTGGATTCCGTGTACATAACCCGGGGCCCCTTGAGTCTGTACCGTAAAGACGTAATGGAAGAAATTAACGGTTTCCTTCCCGCTCACCAGACTCCAACAGAGGACATGGAAATAACCTTTCGTATACGCAAGGCCGGCTATGAAATCCGCGGATCCAAAAAAGCGAAAGTATATACGTCTGTTATGCGGACATGGAAAGACCTTTTCTGGCAGAGGATGCGGTGGAACAGGGGAACGCTCATTAACTTCTGGATGCACAGGGACATGTTCTTCAATTCGCGTTTCGGCATGTTCAGCATGTTTGTTCTTCCCACGGCGTCGCTCATGATCGCCATGGTCGGCTTCATCATAATGTACATGGTCTATGTGACCGGCTCCTTCTTCTTCGAAAAGGCCGTGCAGATATACTGGATCGTCAGCACCGGGTATTATCCCGACATGTATCAGCTTGCCGATTATGTCAGGGGCGGCATGTATAACAATTCTTCCGGACATGTCGTGTTGTTTGTGGCAATCCTGGTCACCTTTGTCCTGGTTAACGGTTTCGGCTTTCGCGAAAGCAAAGAACGATTTTCCCTGCGATATATCTTTTTTCTTGCCCTGACACCCTTTGTCTATAACCCGATCATGATATTCTTCTGGGCGTCGGCCCTGGTGCTGCAGACTACGAAGAACGGAGTCAGGTGGCGATAATGGAAGCCCAGAGAAAAAATCTCATTTACAAGGCACTGGCCGTTACTTTTGCCATAATGTTTCTTTCACTTTTCTTTGCCGAGATTATCTATGAAAGAAAGGCCAATAAATTTGAAGAGGAGATGTCCTACCTGAGCAGCACGATAAAAGAAGGGCAGCTCATCCTTACTCTCCGTGATGTCATGAAAACTAAAATGTATCCCGTTGATGATGCCATAACCGACGACGGCCTGGCCGAGCGGGTGTATCAAACCGGGGTCCATATCGAACAGCTCTCGGCAGACGAGGACCGCGAGGCCCTTTTCAAAAAAGTGAGCAGAGAGTGGGTCTATATCAATATCGAACTCCTGGCAAAGCTCATCCAGTACAACCGCGTGGCGCATAAGAAAAAGGACTATATCCTCTACCTGTATCCGCCCGATTGCGGCGAGTGCATATCCTACAAGACTCTCTTTGGAAAACTGCACAAGGTATACGGCGAGGACGTATGGCTCTTCATCATCCCCGACAACAGCGAGAGCGGCGTGCTCAACACGCTGAAGCGGCATTATGGATTCAAAAAGCTTCCCGCCGTGGTGGTGAACGGGAGGGCCGTCAGGGGCGAAGAGGTCCTTCAGCGAATTGAAAAGCTTTTCCCCAGGATAAATCCGCCGAAAGAAAAGATGGAAAAGGAAAAAGCGAAGGATAAAAAGAAAAGCATTAAAAAGAACACGAAGCCTAAGAAGGGATAGCCGCGCCGAGCTTTTCCCTGAGTGACCTTCGCTCCTCACCGTTATTGATTGTTTTAAGCGCGTCGGGGATGTGCGTCAGCAGACCGCATTCCCTGATGAGCATAAAAAGAAAGGAAACCCGCATATCGGCCCTGGCGTTTCCGAGAAACCGCAGGAAATTCCCCAGCTCCCGGTGACCGTCGGGACCGGGTTTGCCCCGCCAGGCAACGCTTTTATCCCTGAAATACGATACCGCTCCTGAAAGGGCCCAGAGGACATCTTCCACGGGCATGTTTCCACCGGTCATTTTTTCCAGGGCGACCTCGTCCCCGGCAATCACTTCCCGAGTCGTTATGAGCCGGGGTGTCGATACCTGCATGATAAAATCGCTGCCGGCAATTGTTCCCGCGAGGGATATGATCATTTTTTCCAGGGAATTGCCCCCGTTATCCACGAGATAACGTGTCAGGGCCTCGCCGGTATCAAGGCCGTAGGAAAGAGTCAATGCCTGGGAGACCTGGTGCCAGCCCCGGGGATTGGGATTTATGTTTGCCTCGTCCCAGAGTCGGTCCGGGAAGAGGGATATATACTGCCGTATGGATTCGTGGATGCGGGAACGGGCGGCCCATTCCAGCCAGTCCGAAGCCGTGGGCCTGAGATGGAAGATGGCCAGCCTGCCGTCCAGGGCTGAATCGTCGAATTCAGTGACGGTAGTGTTATCTCCCTCACCCAGGTTGCCGGCCAGTATTATCGATGTTTTTTCGGGAAGCGGGTGCTCGCCGCAGGTTTTTTCCGTGATGATCTGGAAAAGCGTCTGGATCACCGTGGGGTGGGCGCGGTTCGCTTCGTCGAGAAACCAGACTATGCCGTCACGGCCAGATGGAACCGACTCGGGCGGTATGAACCGGGGACGGTAATATATCATCTGCTTCATGTCGTGGTCAGGAACGGGATAGCCGCCCAGGTCGATGTTTTCCTTGAAGGCCAGGCGCGTATCGATGAAATGGAAGTTCTTCCTGCGGGCGATTTCCTTCACGATGGCCGATTTGCCCACGCCGGGATGGCCCAGGATCTTCACGGCATAGTTAATGGAGTTGTCAGTGTCGAGATATCTCTCCAGGATATCCTCCAGTTCTCGTATGGTGACTTCCACGGGTTTCTTTTTCATATTGATTTTCTCATGTCCGGTGCTGAAGATATTTCATGACCAGTATACATATTATATAAAAAACAACAATGAAAAATTAATCGTGAGGCTGTCGTGAGCAGTAAATTTTTAAGCATTCATTCCGGGCCGCGTTGCAGTTATAGCGCTCCTTATAAAAAAGTGGATTAATAGCATTGACCTTTTTCATGATTAATGTATGATGGGACAAACGGAACAGCCTGTCTCTGCCAGCGGTACAGTATGGAACATGAAAAGAACGATAACCGGTTTCCCCGTGACACGCATATCAATTATTTCCACGTATTTTATGTGGAAGCCATCCTGCATGATTCGTCTTTTCCCCAGATCAGCAGGATAAAACCAATTTTTCAAAATATCACGAAAGATGAATTTATCGCCATGGTGACTAAGCTGATCGATGAAAACGATCATGAAACCTTCCAGCAGTTTCTTTATTTTCTACTCCTTTTCAGGGAAATGAAGCACCTGCAGGACTATATCAATTCCGATGAATTTGGACAAAATGGGCTGGAAAGGCTTGTCATCTTCGTCTATGGTTATTGCCTGCTGCACGGCCATTCCGTGGAACGCATAATCGATGAGATACTGGGTTTTCTGACCCAGGACCGGCTGCTTGAGCTTGTCCTGAACTCAGCGCATATCTCCAGGGACAAGATGCTGCTTTTCTTTATCCTCACCAGGTTCGATATCGATATGCTGAACCGGTATTTCGCCCGGGTCCGCAATGTGCCGGAATTCATACAGTATTTTCTCAGGCTGCCCGAGGAGGTTCTTCGCTCCATTATTTCGCGCAATTACCACCTGTTCCAGTATATTATGCTCATGATTGCCGAAACTGCATCGGAAGAGTATTCAACTGAAGAATTTTACAGGAAATACAGCGAGGACATCAATCAGTTCAGCAGGCTCAATGACCTGGTGCGCACCTACCGGGAAAAAATAAATCATGAAGATGACAGGGAAAAGCCCTTTCAACAGCGCGACATGACCCGCATATCCTTCCTGGTTAACATGGTGCGCGATCTGCCGGACCCTGAAAAAGCCATTGAATATTTTTACGGAGAAGGAATATTCATCGATGAAACTGAAAAGACCATGGTCCATGCCATAGTGACCAGCCCGCTTTTAAAGAACACCTTCGTGAACTATGACCGCCTCTTCGATATTACGTGAAACGGGCGGGTCATGACGAGGGGAAGGCTGAAATTCAGGAAAAACCCGGAGTATGGGATGAAGAAAATGAAAGTTGCAATTATCCTGACCTTGATCATCATATCGGCCGCTGTGCTGTTCCTGTACCATTATTTTCATGCGGCTGCTGATATAGTTTTTATAAACGGTTTCGTGTACACGGTGAATGAAAATCGCAGCATCGCCGAGGCCGTTGTGGTGCGTAAGAATAAAATCATTTTTGTAGGCAGCAGTGAAAACGCCCGTCCTTTTATAACCGAAAAATCCATCGTCATTGACCTGCAGGGCAGGATGCTTTTGCCCGGTTTTCATGATTCGCACGCCCACGTGCTGGAAGGGGGCGTGTCCCTGAATATGTGTAATCTCTCGGCCATGAAGACTCCACGGGAGTATGTGGCGGCCCTTAAGGACTATGGAGAAAAGAATCCGTCGAAGGAGTGGGTCACGGGATTCGGCTGGTCCCTGGAGGCATTCCCCGGGGGGAATCCTCATAAAATTCTTCTCGATGATATTCTGCCCGACCGGCCCGCTGCGGTCATGTGCGGAGATGGTCATTCCATATGGGTGAACAGCGCCGCCCTGCGCGAGGCAGGAGTTACGGCGAAAACACCCGATCCCGCCGGCGGCCGCATCGAGAGGGATACGGCAGGGGAACCCACGGGAACCCTGCGCGAGGGTGCCATGGAACTGGTGAGGAAGAAGGCCTTTGAGCCGTCTATTTTCGAGGCCTTCGAGGGGCTTGAGAAGGGCATCGCCCTCCTGAACAGCTATGGCATAACATCATTCATAGAGGCGCGGGCCATTACAGCCGATTCCTATGACCTGCTGTATCGGCTGGTCCATGCCACGGGAAACCTGCGGGCCCGGGTAACCCTGTCGCTTTATCTCGATCCCCGCAGGGATGACGCCCAGATCGGAGAACTCATCGGCAAATATGACGATGACAGGGAAAGCCTCCTCAAGGCAGACCAGGTGAAAATATTTCTCGACGGTGTCACCGAATCAAAAACGGCCTGGCTGTCCGACAGCTATACGGGCGAGCCGGAGAATTTCGGCATTCCCATTTTTGATATGGACAGGCTGAAGAAATACGCGGTGCGGCTTGAGAAGGCCGGTTTTCAGCTGCACATGCATGCCATAGGGGACCGGGCCGTCCATGAAGGGCTTGATCTCGTGGAGTATATTCACCGAGCCGGCGGAAACAGGGAAGGGCGCCATCACCTGGTTCATCTGTATCTTGTGGGGAAGGATGACCGGTCGCGTTTCAAACGCCTCCATGTGACAGGCAATATCCAGGCCCAGTGGGCCTGCCCTGCCGGGTTCAATGAGATAAACAGAAAGTATCTCGGCGGGGAGCGCTTCGCTGCACTCTTTCCCTTCAGGACTCTTCGCGATGAGGGGGCGCTGCTGGCAGGAGGGAGCGACTGGCCTGTGGATATAGTCAATCCGCTGGAAATCATGCAAACCGCAGTGACACGCCAGGTCCCTGGACAAGGGGGGAACAGCCCCATCCTGGGCGGTGGAGAAAGGCTTGACCTGGCAGATATGATCGAGGCATATACCATAAACGGGGCCTGGCTGCAGCGTCGTGAAGGCCTGACGGGTTCCATTGAGACGGGAAAACTGGCGGACCTTATCGTCATCGATAAAAATTTATTCAACGTAAAACCCCATGAACTTGCATCGGCAAAGATTCTGCTCACGCTCCTGGGAGGGGAGCCGGTGTATGCTGACTCCTGGGCCCATGGATTTTTCAGGATGGACAGGTAGACGGAGAATTATGCATTAAAGGCTTATAAACCATGAAACAATTCAGTACGGTTTCACGGTATAAAAATAATTAAAAGAAGAGTTGGAGGTCTTAATGAAAAAAACACTTTTGTTTCTTGGCGTATTGCTGGCGGTTCTCACGGCCTGCGGTCCTACGGGCAAATATGCCGATGTGAAGTCGGCCATGGATAAGATGTACGCCGCCAATGAAAAATACATCATCGGACTTGAGAAAGCGACGAGCGCCCGGGATTGCGCCAATGTCATAAATGATTTTACCAATGACGTGGTAGTCATTATTCCTGAAATTAAAGAGCTGGAAAAGAAATATTCGGAACTCGATATGAAGAACAATGCCTATCCTCCTGAACTGGCCGACTACGAGAAGAAGTTTGACGGGCAGTCGGAAAGAATGCAGAAAGTGGCAATGTCCCTGGCCAAGTACATGATGGATAAGGACGTCATGGCGGCCCTGCAGAACATGGCCAGGTCTTTGGAAGGCAAGTAAAATGAAACATATTGAACGGGGCATGCTTCGGCCGGCCCCGTTCAATAAAACGGTCCTCTCGTGATTCCGATGCGCCGGATATTCAGCGGCAATTTCCCTGTAACGAAAGCATTACCCTCCCCGGAAGTATGGTGGAATTCCCCACAAAAAAGATGAAACACAACGCGGGAATTACTTCTTTTTCTATTGCAATATTTTCTTTTCCGGTTTATTATTAATACAATGATTTAACATGTATTCATACCAGTGTTATCCGCGCCAGGCCGTTCCGGTATTTTCGGAGCCAGTCTGGCGCGGATATTTTCCCCGGTATGAAATTTTTTCTTGTCTTAAATAACAGCGTTATATTAAATGTAACAAAACAGAGTACGTATACAGACAGACCGGTCTGTCGGCATTGTTCGGGAAAGGTGATCATCGGGTTCTGCGTCATAAAAGATCATAATTCGCATACTATGCCGCATGCGGTGTCCGTCCATATTTTTTGTGTGAGGAGTGATTATGATTCTATTTAACCCAAACAAACACGACCGTAAATACGCCGATGAAAAATCGCGGCAGATCATGCAGAAGACCATCGAGTTCTTCGAGAAGAAGGGCCTGAAAAAAATTAAGTCAGACTGGCATGAAAAGGCATGGAACTACGACTTCGTGGAGTTTCTGAAGGAAAACCAGGTTTTTGCCACGCTCATGACCCCCGCCGGTTACGGCGCCGCAGATTCGCGGTGGGATACTTACCGGAACAGCGCCTTCTCCGAGATTACGGGCTTTTACGGCATCACCTACTGGTACACCTGGCAGGTGTCCATGCTGGGCCTGGGCCCCATCTGGCTGGGGACAAACGAAGAGGTCAAACACCGGACGGCCAGGCTGCTGCAGGAAGGGGGCGTATTCGCCTTCGGTCTTTCCGAGAAGGAGCATGGCGCCGACATCTACTCCAGCGACATGATGCTCTATCCCCAGGGCGACGGGACCTACAAGGCAAACGGGGACAAGTACTATATCGGTAACGGCAATGAGGCGGCCCTGGTATCCACCTTCGCCAAGATGGCCGACACCAATGACTATGTTTTTTTCGTCGTCGATTCCAAGCATCCCAATTATGAGTGCATCCGCAACGTGGTAAATGAGCAGAACTACGTGGCCGAGTACGCGGTACACGATTATCCCATCACCGCGGCTGATATTCTGGAGAAGGGACAGAAAGCCTGGGATGACATGCTCAATACCATCAATATCTGCAAGTTCAACCTGGGATGGGGTTCCATCGGCATATGCACGCACGCATTCTACGAAGCCATTGACCACGCGGCCAACCGGAATGTATACGGAAAGTTTGTTACGGACTTTCCCCACGTGAAACGGCTCTTTACCGACGCCTATCTGCGGCTCGTATCCATGAAGCTTTTCGCCGAGCGCTCAGTGGACTACATGCGGTCAGCCTCTGCCGAAGATCGGCGATATCTCCTTTACAATCCCATGGTGAAGATGAAGGTCACCCGCGAGGGAGAGGATGTCATCAACCTGCTCTGGGACGTTATCGCGGCCAAGGGCTTCGAGAACCAGCCCTTCTTCGAGATAGCGGCCCACGAGGTACGCATGCTTCCCAAGCTGGAAGGCACCGTTCACGTCAACATGGCTCTTATCGTTAAGTTCATGAAAAACTATTTCTTTAATCCCGGTGCCTACCCGGAAGTTCCCCGCAGGGACGATAACGGCGACGACGCCTTCCTGTTTCAGCAGGGTCCCACGAAGGGTCTGGGTAAAATCCAGTTCCACGATTACAACATTGCTTATAATTACTATGATCTGCCCAACATCAATATTTTCAAAGAGCAGATAAACCTGTTTAAGAAATTTCTCATGAAAGCCGGCCCCGACGAGAATCAGGGAAAGGATATCGATTATCTCCTCGCCCTGGGCGAGATACTCACCCTGGTGGCTTACGGCCAGCTCATACTGGAAGCGGCGAAACTGAAAATTTACGAGGTGGATGGTGTTCTCCTGAACCAGATCTTCGATTTCATGGTGCGTGATTTTTCGAAATACGCGCTGAACATCCATTCTAAACCCAGTAACAGTGACCTGCAGCGCGAACTGGCTCTCACCATTCTCAGGGCTCCGGCGGCCAACGAGGATGAGTTCCAGAAGATCTGGAAGGAGCAGGTGTATTCGCTGAAAGGCCAGTATAAAATGCGGGACCAGGAATTCTAGGCGATGCCGAACCTGTCGGGGCCGATGATGATAGTCGTCTTCCCGGGAAGGTGAAGGACCGGGCGTAACCGGTTTTCCTGATACTTCTGTATCGGGGGAAAAGAATGGTTCCGTCCGGTTTTTTCACGGCCGATTATCTTATATGACAATATGACTGAACAACAAAATCACTTACAGGGAGAAAATAACATGTCAAAAATATTGCTTAACCCGAAAAAATATGCGGACCGGAAATATCCTGATGAGCGGAGCCGGGATATCATGAAAAAGACCATTGACTGGTTTGAGAAAAAGGGCCTGGCCCGGATAAAAGAAGACTATCACAGCCGGACCTTCACCTCTGATTTTGCCGAGTTCGTGAAGGAGGAGCGGATCTTCGAGACCCTTTTTCTTCCCAAGGGCTACGGTGAGGACCCGAACCAGTATTACAGCACCTACCGGATGTTCGAGTTTTCCGAGATACTGGGCTTCTACAGCGCGGCCTACTGGTACATGTTCCATGTGTCCACCCTGGGACTGGACCCGGTTTTTCTCGGTGATAACGAGGAGGCCAAGCACAAGGCCGCGGCCAAACTGAAGGAAAATCCCCTCTGCGCCTTCGGACTCTCGGAGCGCGAGCACGGCGCCGACATCTACTCCAGCGAGATGAAGCTCTACCCGCAGAAGGACGGCACGTACCTGGCACGGGGAAGCAAGTACTATATCGGTAACGGCAACGAGGCCGGTATAGTAACGGTCTTCGGCAAGATCGCCGATACCGATGATTATGTATTCTTCGTGGTGGATTCCCATCATGAAAAATATGAGTGCATCCAGAACGTTATCGCCTGTGACCAGATGTATGTTTCAGAGTTCGCCCTGCACGATTATCCAATCACCGAAGCGGAGATTACCTCGCGCGGGCAGAAGGCCTGGGACGACATGCTGAACACCATCAATATCTGCAAGTTCAACATCGGTTCGGCATCCATCGGTCTGTGCGAGCACAGTTTCTACGAGTCTCTGAACCACGCGGCGCACCGGAATCTCTACGGAAAGTATGTCACGGACTTCCCCCATGTGAAAAAGCTCTTCTACGATTCATACCTGCGTACCCTGGCCATGAAGCTCTTCGGCCTGCGCGCCACGGATTACATGCGCGCCGCCAGTGAAACTGACAAGCGCTATCTCCTGTTCAACCCCATCATGAAAATGAAGGTGGCCATACAGGGCGAGATCGTCCACGAGAACCTCTGGGACATCATCGCGGCACGGGGATTTGAGAAGGATATCTTCTTCGAGAATTCCGTTATGCAGATAAAGGGGATGCCCAAGCTGGAGGGGACGCGCCACGTGAACATGGCCCTCATCGCCAAGCTTATTCCCAACTATTTCTTCAAGCCGGGACAGTTCCCCGAGGTGGAACGGATTATCGACGACCGCAACGACGACTTTCTTTTCAGCCAGGGCCCCACGAAGGGCTACGGCAAGATACAGTTCCACGATTTTAACATCGCCTTCAACAGCGTGGACCTGCCCAATGTGAAGGTCATGCTGGAACAGATAAACAAGTTCAAGGAGTTTCTCGTCGTGTCGGGAATGGGTCTCATGCAGCAGATGATGGACTTCGATTACCTGCTGGCCGTAGGAGAAATATTCACCCTCACGGCCTATGCCCAGCTTATCATCGAGAGCGCGAAGATCGAGGGTCTCGAAGACGAACTCCTCGACGGCATATTCGGCATCTTCGTTGATGATTTCTCGAAGTTTGCCCTGGCGCTCTACACAAAACCTTCAAGCACGGAAGCGCAGCAGCAGAAATGCCAGGAGATGATCAAGCGTCCCGTTGTGGACAGCGCGCAGTACGAAAAGCTTATCCAGGATCACATCTATTCACTCGTTGATGCCTATGTCATGAACAAATAGCGGAGATTGTCCCGGTGCGTCAGGGACTGGATCGCGAGGAGGGGGCAGCGCCGCCCCCTCCTCGACCTACCCGGCGGGCCTCAGGTGACGGCGTGGCTGTCAGCTTATGTGCCGCTGGGGCTTATCTATTGTATGTATTGATCCTATTCGGCTGATGAAATATTTTAAGCCTGAATATTCTGAACAACTGAATTGCAGAGATCAATGGTAATACTGCGGATATCACCAGACTGCAAAAAAAGGAACATGGACCGGCAGTATATCGGAACGAAAAACTATGCAAAGGGTTTATCGTTCAGTATAGAGAATGGCGGCCGTCCTAAATGTTGTTTTAAGACGGCTTTATTGTTTTCACGCTGACAGCTCAGTTTGTCGTGAAGGGCTTCAGCACGTAAGTGAGTGTGATGTAGATATAATGCCTGTGGCGCGTCAGCTCATAATCATTGTGGGGATCGAAGGTCGTTTCCCATAAATACTGGGGAGTCAGTGAGAGTTCCGGTAAAATTTTCACGCTGAATCCCGTGTAGAGGCGGTTGCAGTTGAAGCTGCCTACTTCAAAGAAGGGCTCTCCCTGCAGGTGTTTTGTGCCGACCATCATGTCTTTCGTGTCGCTGTCTTCGATAGCGCCGAAAAACCACTCGTTTGACAGGAGAAGGGAAACACGGTCCGTCACGGCATAGCTGAAGCCGATGAGCTCGCGCATCAGGGTGGAAAATCCCCAGCGCTGCTCGCTCGTGGTGAAGTATGCGTTTTTGGCGTAAAATTTATTGTGCAGCAGTATACGGTTGGTCAGGGTCAGGCTGCCGATTTTATAATCGACCTGGGGGATGACTTCGAAATTATGCGAATGCAGATCTTCCATCTTCGTTTCGGGTGATATGGAATGATTGGGAAACCCCATGAAATAATACCAGAGGCTGCATTTGAAGGTGAGCCTGTCATTTATTTTTTGATTGTACGTGGGGCCAGCGAAAATTTCGAATAAAAAGGTTTCACGGGGTTTTTTAAAATTATTCGATGCCCCAGCGACGCCCGGCGCATCATTGGAAAACTCGTAGCGGTGGCCCGGCATGATCACTATTGACCAGTTGGGATTGATGACCGTCACGAGATTGAGATAGGTCCAGGTCGCCCCGGAAATGGTGTTGGGTTCGCCGGCCAGGGATTTATTTGCCGAACCGGCAAGTATTGCCGCCGTAAGCATAGTTAGCACGGCGATAAAAAAAGGTCTTCTGAGCATGGTAGTCTCCTTATGTTGTTTCCGGTATGCGCGGAATAATTGAGCCGGATTATGCCGATACGTTTCTGAGAGGGCAGGTTCTGTATAGCATGATGCACGATTGCGCCAGTCATGAATTCAGGATATGTATCTCTCTGTCAATTGATTTTTACCATCCGTGCCATACGGTACGAAAAGCTCATCGAGGTTCATATCTATCCCCCGGTGGATGCCTATGTCATGATCAAAGAGCTATATATCCACTTCCCTGTAAAACAGGCGGGGTACCTCAAAGGGGTACCCCGCATACTACACTATAAGTTAGTTAAATTACAATTTAAAACATCTTCAGCACATAGGTGAGTGTGAGGAAGATGTAATGTCTGTGCCGTGTGAGCTCGTAATCGTTGTTGGGATTAAAAGTTGTTTCCCAAACGTACTGTGTTGCCAGCGATACCTGGGGTGTCAGTTTAAAAGTAAAACCGGTATAGAGCCTGTTCATATTGAAACCGCCTACTTCATAAAAGGGCTCGCCTTGCAAATGAGTGGGGCCGGCCATCATGTCTTTGGTATCGCCATCCTCAATAATGCCGAAGAACCACTCATTGGAAAGGGTAGCAGAAACCATGTCCGTTAGAGGAACAGTCACTCCTATCATTTCGCGGAGAGTGGTGGAGAATCCCCATCGCTGGTCACTGGTGGTGTAAAATGCGTTCTTGGCATAGAATTTATTGTGCAGGATGATCCTGTTGCTCAGGGTCAGACCGGCTATTTTGTAATCCACTATGGGAACAATTTCGAAATTGTGGGAATAACGATCCGATATTTGAGTTTCCGTAGCGTTATAATAATCGGGGAAACTCATGTAATAATACCAGAGTCCGCATTTAAGCGTCAGACTGTCATCTACTTTGTGGGTATAGACAGGACCCACGAAGAGTTCCAGGAGGAAAGTTTCCTTTGGGGGTGCGTTTACGACACCTGGGGTGTCCCTGTTGAATTCATAACGGTGTCCCGGCATGACAATAAAAGACCAGTTGGGGCTGAAAACGGTAACAAAATTAAAATAGGTCCAGGTTGCCGATGAAATCTCATTGGGTTCGCCGGCCATGACTTTTTCCGCTGAACCCACGAGAAGGGCTACGGCAAGAAAGGGTACGGCTGCGTAAAGAGCTAGTTTTCTGAGCATTTTTTTCTCCTTTTTATTTTGTGTATGTGATATAGTGTAGCGCTAAGTGCCATTAGGGCATGCTCTTTGGCAGTGCTCGATTCGCAAAGCCGATCATACCCGTAAATGTTACATTTTTTTTTACAGGTGGGGGAAAAAGTCAACCGGTTTTTTCATTTTCTGGTTCGGCTGGACGGTTATTTATAGGATAGGGAAAAATAAAAGAGGCCCCATTGGGGGCCTCTGAAATGGCAAAGCGAAATATAAGAATTTAAATAAAAATTTGTGCCTGTACGTTTACAACCATGCCATCGCTGTCCATGAGGGGATAGCCGAATTCAGCTTTGAGGTTGGCATTGTGTTTGTTGATGAAATAATTCAGGCCACCAAAGATGTAGGAGTTTTCTACATCAGCAGTGGTGTTAGTGTAGTAATATTTGACAACAGGCTGAAGGTTGAAATCCTGCAGGAAGTAACCTGCTTCAACAAAGAAAGATTTATCGATCGTTGAACCGAACTGGCTGTCATTAACCATGACAAAGCCGGCCTGGCATGTTGCGCCTTCGAGATCTACATATGCATCCACTGTCCATGCTACATAGGGATCTCCGCCTTCGGGAGCGTTCTGGAAATCGATACCGCCGCCGATGCTGGCGATTCTTTTTTTGCCAAGATAGTTGCCGCTGTAGAAGAAATCTGTTTCAGCGTCCAGGAAGTTGATCTGTAGACGGCCGATAATGCGGGGCCAGTCATTTTCGTTGGTATCATTGTTTTGTCCTGAAAAAAGACCAACATGATAGTCGATCATACCGTCGAGGAAGAGACCACGGGCTTCTACCCCGGTATCGCGCCATACGTTGCCGCCCAGGGGTACGGATTCAGTCGTATAGTTCACGCCAAGCAGAGAAACAGCCGATTGCCTATTGTGGTGCATGAAGGCCGGGAGAATCATACCGGCGGCTATTTTCAGTTCGTCCATGACTTTGTAGTCGATGAAGGCATCCTGAATAAAAACGTCTTTATTTGTGCTACCTGCAGTAGCATTTGTGTCAGCTCCTGTTTGAGCTGCATCCGTTTCAACAAAAAAAGTCACATCCTTGGCTACGGAACCTTTGAGAATGATGCGTGCTCTTTTTATTGAAGCATCTTTTGACCATGCATTACCGGCATTATCTTCTTTAAAAGCACCCAGAACCTGGAGCAGAAAATGGGGCTGGATCCACAGGTTTTCACCATAGGTGAGTTTGCCCACGGTGGGCTCTGCAGGTTTTGCTTCCTGCGCCAGGACCGGCAGGGACAGGGCCAGAACCATGGCGGTAACAGCGAGTAAAAATCTCTTCATTGTTATACCTCATTAATTTTTAAATATTTATTTATTTATTCAAATTAATATGGTTTCAAAAGATACCATATTAATTTTTTGAAACTTTAAATTTAGATATCGATATGGCAAGTCATTTTTTGTGTGCGATAATTAATTGAATTCGGGAACCAGCCTTTTTCCCTAAATCTCCTTGACCTCACGATACAACCCTGTTTAAGTTGTTACGTTTTCGGCATAATTCAGCAAGCAGCAGAGTTTAGGGATAGAAGCGCCCTGTTTTTCCTCTCCTTTTATCCTTTCCGCTCTTTCTGTTATACTATGAGGTGATAATGAATTTTAAAAAATTTCTCCCCAACGGCGTGGAAATAAAAGAGCACCAGCCGTCCCTGTCCGATGGGGTTTCCATAAAGATTTATGATTTCATCCCGGCGGACTGCGATGAAAAAAAACCGGTCATCGTTTTCATTCCGGGCTGGATATCGACGCTTCTGTCCTGGGACAAGGTGCTGCGTGCCCTGACCGCTCATGTCCGGGTCCTGTATATCGAGACCCGGGAGAAACCCTCATCGTACGTTTTCAACGTTTACAAAACCGATTTTTCCGTGGAGCGCCTGGCCCGGGATGTGGAAGAGTCCCTGGTGCAGGTATTGAAGGAAGGAACCCCTTTTGCGCTCATGGGCAGTTCCCTGGGCTCGACTCTCATACTTGATCTTCTTTCCTTCGCAGTCCGGAAACCCCTGTGCTCCTATCTCATCAGTCCCATGCCGTCATTCCGGTTTCCCCGTATTCTCAGCTTCTTTGTCATAGATCTGGCCCCGGCCTCGATCTATTTCGTGCTGAAACCTATCGTGAAGTGGTATCTCGGCAAGTGGCGGCTCGACCTGGAAAACGAGCGCGATCAGGCCGAGAAATATTTTCATTCCCTGGACACGGCAGACCCCCACAAACTGCGGATGAATGCCAAATGCCTCATGAAATATGAGGTCTGGAATAAACTTCCCGACATTGACACGCCCGTGGTCATCATCGGCGCCCGGTCAGATTCTCTCCACGAGGTTGATTCGGTCAGGTCCATTATGGACGGACTGAAGGATTCACAGTATATCGAGTGCGCCAGCAACGTGGAGACCCACAATGAGGTAGTGGCACAGCTCATTCTGGATCATATGGCAAAACTATAGAAAATGCAACCACGCCCCCGGCGCAGAAAAGTTATGTGTCGTACGGGATTTGCTCTCGCCGCCCCCTGAGGGGGCTGTTAAATATTTGGAATCAGTAAAAAATCCACAACCCCTTGCAGGGGCAGCGAAATTTGATTTATGGTAAAAGGGAGTTGATTCGCCGGGGTCTCTTACCCCGGTAATGGACTGTTACTTTGGGTTTTAATCGGCATATCACCATAAAAATGTCTTGCATATATGGCATGGTTTCTCAGAATATAAAGATGAACTATTAAATGCCCGTGCATGATATACATGAAACGCAGTCTTCCCATACATATAATTCTTTTCATAATACTTGTCCCTGTTTTCCTGACGGGAGGGTGCCGATACGGACAGGAAAAGCCCCGTGCCGCCCAGGGCGTCCTTGATCTCACTACATACGATATGGATACATACGGGCCGGTGCCTCTGAACGGCCAGTGGGAATTCTGGCTTAATCGGTTTATTCCACCCGGTGACCTGGAAGAGGGAAGGGCCGGTGAAGGGCATTTCGTCGGCGTGCCGGAGATCATCAACAAGCAGACCATCGAAGGCGTCAAAATCCCCGCTGACGGATACGGCACGTACCGGCTCACGGTGAAGCTGAAAAAGGAACAGGCCCCGGAAGGGAGGGACCTGGCCCTGAAACTGGGGAGCGTGAATACGGCCTTCCGCTTATACATCAACGGTGCAGAAGCTGCCCGGGGCGGAACGCCGGGGGTGAGCCGTGAAAGTACCATTCCGGCCTATGCTCCCCAGGTGGTTCACTTCAGGCCGGAGAGTGACACCGTCGCACTTGTTTTTCATGTGAGCAACTTCCATCACCGCAAGTGGGGACTCCTGAACACCCTGCACATGGGCATGGAATCCGATATCAGGGCACTGTATAATCGTCATGTCTATACGGACATGTTTCTTCTCGGCAGTATCCTCATCATGGGCCTCTACCATCTATTTCTTTTTTTTACCAGGAAGAAAGACCGGTCGACCCTCTGGTTCGCCCTGGTCTGTCTTGTCATATCACTGAGGACCATCACCACGGGGGAGAAACTTTTCATTCACCTGTTTCCCGGGGCATCCTTTGAAATGCTGGCGAAAGTGGAGTACATTTCCTTTTACCTGAGTCTTCCCCTGTTTGTCGTGTATATCCATACGCTGTACAGGGATTTTTCCCGAACTGTGGTGATACTGCTGGCATCGCTATCGTCGCTGTTTGTCCTTCTGACCTGCATCACCTCCCTGAGGTGGTATTCCTACAGCATAGACCCGTTCCAGGTGATGGTCATCGCGTCCATCCTGTATGCCATGTACATCCTTATCAGGGTGGTGAAGGCCCACAGGGAAGGGGCGGGGATATTTCTGGCCGGGCTTCTTTTCTTTTTCGGAACGGTCATCAACGATATGTTCCACGCGGCGCAGATTATCCACACGGCCTTTCTCACGCCCTACGGGCTTTTCATATTCATCTTTTCCCAGTCTTTCCTGCTCTCCCTTCGGTTTTCCCGCGCCTTTGTCGTTAATGAAAGGCTCACTGAAGAACTGAACATCCTGAACCGGGCCCTGGAGGCCAAGGTGAGCGAGCGGACGCGGGAGCTGGAGAAGCGGAACACGGAGCTTCACAACAGCGGCAGGAAGATAGCCGAGGCTCATGAAAAGCTTCAGGAGCTGGACCGGCTGAAAACGGATTTTTTCGCCAATATATCCCATGAGATCAGGACGCCGCTCACGCTCATTCTTTCACCCGTGGAATCGGTGCTGCAGAAGGACTACCGCGGTTCCGTGGACGACGAATTTTTCCGCACTATTGAAAGGAACGCCATACGCCTGCTCAGGCTCGTGAGCGATCTCCTGGATTTCTCCCGTCTTGACGCCGGGAAAATGAAGCTTTCCGCGAGAAAGGTGGATGTCGAACGGTTCCTGGATAATTTTTCCCTCATGGTTCGTTCCACCCTGGATTCACGAAATATAACCCTGAACAGGGAGACAAAACAGGGCGGTATCGAGCTGTACATGGACACGGAAAAGTTCGAGACCATCCTCATGAATCTTCTTTCCAACGCCGTGAAGTTCACGGGCCGCGACGGCACCATTTCCATCGGTGTCACGGCCGATGCGGCGATGGTGACCATCGTTTTTTCCGATACGGGAACGGGGATTCCCCGGGATCAGCTGCATCTTATATTCGACCGCTTCGCCCGTGCCGTGTCGGCCCAGGGCGAGGGTACGGGCATCGGGCTCGCCCTGGCCCGGGAGTTCGTGGAGCTCCACGGCGGCTCCATCTCCGTGGAAAGCAGGCATGTCTCGGAAAATCCCGGAAATCACGGTACGACCTTTACCATGGTTTTTCCCCGGGGGCGGGAGCACCTGGAGGGCAGGGACGACGTGGATTTTTCCGCAGGCCATGAAGATACTGTGCCGGCCGTACTGCAGGGCCGTGCGGACATGGGAATGCGGGAACTGCGTGAGTTCAGGATGGACGAAGAAAGCGGCAGGCAGAGCGGCGGCAGTGAATACTTTGAAGGCCGGGCGCGCGGTCCCGCTGACCACACGGTCCTGGTCGTCGATGACAATCCCGAAATGAGGGAATTCATCGCCTCTATCCTGGCGGGTCTTTACCATGTTGTTTTTGCCGCCGACGGCAGTGAGGCTCTGAAGGCCGCACGGGAAGAGAGGCCCGATATTATAGTATCCGATGTGATGATGCCCGAAATGGACGGTTTCGAGATGACCAGGAGGCTGAAGGCGGAAAAGGAATTGGCCCTGGTCCCCGTTATCCTTCTCACGGCAAAAACGGAAATAACCCATAAGATCGAGGGACTGGAATTCGGCGCCGACGATTACGTAACCAAGCCGTTCAATCCGCGGGAGCTCCTGGCGCGGATCAGGTCCCTTATCAAGCTCTACGACTACCAGAGAATAATCACCGAAAGGAACAGCCTCATCGAGGATGAACTGGAGACGGCCCGCCTTCTCCTGGACAGGATTCTGCCGGGATCGCTGCCGGAGCTCCCGGGATACGCCGTGCAGGTGACCTATCAGCCCATGGACAAGGTGGGAGGTGACCTTTATGATATTACCGCCGATGAAAAAAACCTGGGCGTATTCATTGCCGATGTTTCAGGCCACGGACTGCCCGGCGCCTTCCTCTCCACGGTGACCAAAATGTCACTGGAAAGCCTGGACAGCGGCCTGTCAATAACAGAGGTGCTGGCGAGGATAAACAGCGTCATATACCGGTCCACGGTACGCGGTAATTTTGTCACGGCCTTTTATTGCCGCCTGGATCGCGGGAGCAATATCCTCACCTACAGCAGCGCGGGGCATTTCCCCTGTCTTGTGTACCGCCATGAAAGTGATGAATTTTTCAATCTCTATACAAAGGGGGTCCCTCTGGGATGGTTCGCCTCGCCGCAGTACCGGGAAGCATCGCTGCAGCTTTGCCGCGGCGACCGCCTGGTACTCTATACCGACGGGATAATCGAATGCATGTCGCCGCAGAGGGAAATGTTCGGCATGGAGGGCCTCATGGACTTTCTCCGGACCCGTAACGGAATGGCCCCGGAAGAGATCTCGGAGAATATCATGGCGCACCTCAGGGAATACGGCGCCGCCGAAACCTTCGACGATGATATATGCCTGATTGTTTTTGACGTGCTTTAACGACTGAAATCCTGTTCAGGCCTGCATCTTCTCCATGAGTTCCTTCAGGGTGATGGTTATCTGGATGCCCGATGCCTGGTCCTTGAGCGTGCAGGTGTCGTTTTTCAGCTCATCTTCACCGATGATTATGCAGTAGTGAGCCCTGTCCCTCTCGGCCCTTTTAAACTGTCCCTTGAAAGTCTTGCCGTTGGGGTCGAGGTCGGCGGCAAGCCCCGCTTTCCGCAGTGATGAGGTAATCTCCAGGGCCCTGGCCAGGGTCTCGCCGCCCGTATGGATGACGAAGGCGTCGATGCCCCGGGGAAGAATTTCTTTTTCTTCGATAAGCAAAAACATGCGTTCTATACCAGCGGCAAAACCAACGGCCGGTGTGTGTTTTCCGTCAAAGTGCTCAACCAGTTGATCATAGCGCCCTCCCGCAGCAAAGGCGTTCTGGCCGCCGAGCCTGTCGGCGACAAACTCAAAGGTGGTCCGTATATAGTAATCGAGGCCGCGCACCAGGAAGGGGTCTTCCCTGAAGGCGATGTTGTTTGTAGTCAGGTATTTTTTCAGCTTCTCGTGGTGCTCGCGGCACTCATCATCGAGGTAATCCGTGATGAGGGGGGCGCCGCTGCGGATTTCACGGCACGATTCCACCTTGCAGTCCAGGAGGCGCAGGGTGTTTTTATTCAGGCGCTGCCGGCAGTCCTTGCAGAGCTGTTCCTCCCTGTCGTGGTAATAATCGCGGAGTTTCGCCAGGTATTCCTCGCGGCAGCGCGGGCAGCCGATGGAGTTGATGAGCAGTTCATAGTCTTCGATGCCGGTCATTTTCGTAACGCTGTCCATCATGGCTATGACTTCATAATCATAATAGGGATCTTCGCTGCCGAAAACCTCGGCGCCGAACTGGTTGAACTGGCGCAGGCGGCCGCGCTGGGGACGTTCGGCACGGAACATGGGCCCCATGTAGAAGAACTTGTTCAGGGAAAGCCGGTTGTATTCGCCGTTTTCCACGAAGGCTCGCACGACCGAGGCGGTTCCCTCGGGCCTCAGGGTGAGGCTGCGGCCGCCGCGGTCTTCAAAGGTGAACATCTCCTTGGAAACGATATCGGTCTCGTCGCCCAGTCCCCGGGCAAAAACCTCGGTGTATTCCATAATGGGAATGATGATTTCACGGAAATTGTGCAGGCGGAAGGCCTGGCGCGCCGCGTCTGTGATGTGGTTCCAGCGGTCTATCCTGTCGGGGAAAATATCCTCCACTCCCGGCGGTTTCTGAATCATGGCATGTTCTCCTTTGCGCAAATATCTTCGATTGAAGGAATTATCATTTAATGAGTAATTTTGTCAATGAAGTCATATATATTTTTTATAAATAATTTTTAACGCAATGCAGCCGCAGTCACAGACAGCTCATTGCTTCCCCCGGCGATGAAATTCAAATTAATTAAATACTTACATCCGCCACCCCCGGAGGGGGTTGACGAACTGTTATCGTTTTGATAATCTGGCCGTATAAACACTATTTTCTTTTCTGTCAATGATCTTAATGATGGATCAATTCCATCGCAATAAATTCATAAGTCCGATGCCCCCTCCGGGGGCGGCGGAGAACCATTTTTTAAAAGGTTGGATATATCCGCCGGGGGCAAGGGAACTATCTCAAGGGCCAATTCTTTTGCGGAAAATGGCATCGTCATCCACGTCTTTATCGAAAACAATGGTATACAGGCTGTTAGGACGGGCCATTTCAACTTCGCTGCCGTCGGCGTCGCGTATTGTCATGACCTGGAATGTATCATCCCTGATTACATCATGAATGGGGAAAATACCTTCAAGACGGTCGCCGCGGTAAAGGGGATTCGATGTTCGGACAAGGGCCTGTCGCTCGTCGTCGCCCGTTCCCTCCTTGTATCCCATGAACATGGCCTTTTTCACATAGGGCACGCCGTCAAAGGCCGTATTGCCGAATTCATTGAAGAGATTGTCGGTGTAGGGGCGATGGCTGATGAGATCCAGCTCGTCGAGCCAGAAGGGGAGGTGCTTTTTGAAATCCTCCGTGCCGGCAACATCCAGGGCATGACGGTATACACGCGTGGTGTTGGCGGCATGATACAGGGATTTCATCCTTCCTTCTATTTTGAAGGCATGGACGCCGGCATCGAGATAGTCCTCCAGGTGCTGTATGAGACACAGGTCCTTGGAAGAGAGAATCTCCGTGCCCGACGCATGTTCGATGATGTCGAGATAGTTGCCTGGCCGTTTCATTTCCATGAGCTTGTAGTCCCAGCGGCAGGGCTGGGCGCAGTCGCCCTGGTTGGCGTCACGTCCCGAGAGGTAGCGGCTGAGGAGACAGCGGCCGGAATAGGCGACGCACAGGGCGCCGTGGGCGAAAACCTCGATCTCCATGTCGGTTCCGGCGCTTATTTTCCGCACCTCGTCCAGGGTGGTTTCCCGTCCCAGGACCACGCGGCTGAAGCCCGCCTCGCGCCAGAAGCGCATGGACAGGTGATTCAGGGTGTTCATCTGTGTCGACAGGTGAAACTCCGCCGTGACTCCCGCTTTTTTCAGCAGCAGAAGCATGCCCGGGTCTGAAACCATGACGGCGTCAAAGGGATATTTTTTTATCCTTTCGATGTAGGCCCGGGCCGCGGGCAGATCGTCCTCATGGAGAAAGGCGTTCATGAGGAAAACGGTGCGTACGCCGTGCTCCCGGCAGAAATCTATACTTTCTTCGATGTCTCCGGGGCTGAAGTTGCCGGCCCGGACACGCAGGTTGAATTCATCGCCGCCGAAATAAACGGCATGGGCGCCATATTTCACGGCGAAGCGCAGTTTCTCACGGTTTCCCGCCGGTGCCAGTATTTCGGCGTTATTTTTATTCGCTGCTGTCATGGTTTTCCGCTGGGTTTCTGTACCGATTCTGTAGATTTAACCTATAGATAGGATACATTCCGAAAAATAGGGGCGTATGGCAAGGAAAAAATCGTATGGACTTAAATTCAGGCTGTGCATCTCTACGCTAAAACGATAAATTGCTTGCATGAATATTTCATTTGAATACTATACGACGATATTAAAAAAAAGGTGTCCCATGAACATAGCAGTGAAACAAGGGCGGAAAAAGATCGGTCTGATAAAACGCAAATATCTTTTCGATCCCGCCGTATTGAACGAAATTCGCCGCAAGGGTATCGGAAAACCGCTTCCTGAGGCTCTGGCTGTAATCACCGAAGAACTGGCCAGGGCCTATCCCGGGCACATCTGCACCAGGCAGAACTGGATATTCAACAATGCCGGCGGCGCCATGGGGCAGCTCAGCCTGCTGCACGGGTCCCTATCGGAGTACCTGATTTTTTTCGGCACCTGCATAGGCACCGAAGGGCACTCGGGACGCTACGCCTCGGACGTCTACGATTTCATGATCCAGGGCGAGATGCTCTGCGAATATGAGGGCTGCTTTGAATCGGAGGTCCATACCGTGCATACGCCGCCCGCGTACCTGGGATCAAAAGTAATAAAACATTACTGCATAAAAAAGGACGCCTGGATGCTGGAATACTGCCGGGGCAGCGTGCCGCGGATGTTTCCCTTCGGTACGGCCGACTCGCTTTTCTCGACACTGGATATCAGGACCGTAGCGCGTCTCATCCACCAGTATACTGTCCTTACCATACGCTCGCTTATACGCGGCAAGGACCTGGCCCTCCTCATGAGGATGATACTTTTCCTGGCTGTGATAGGCATCTGTTCCTGGCAGATCATCGCGTATTTTATGAGATAGGATTCTGAATATACACCCGTATGATATAAAATGCTTGAAAAATATCATCGGGTTATTATATATATGCCGTTTAAATATTTTGCATGACTAGTATTGAGGTTATATGAAAAAACTTTTATCAATCATTTGTCTTATGGTTTTTTCCGCCGCGGGCCTGGAAGCGGCGAACAACAAAATTGAAGGGAAAATCGCCGACGTGTCGGAAAAGCTCTCCCAGTCGTACCGGAAAAACCGGGTCATAAATTTCAAAAAAGCCATTGCCATCGCGGACTTTGAGAATATGAGTACCGCTGCAAAGGAAAACAGCCTGGGTGAGGCCATGGCCGAACTCTTCTCAGCGGAGTTTTCCCAGTCCACCCTGTTCCGTGTCGTTGAAAGAAAAAACCTGGGCAAAATTTTTCAGGAGCAGTCACTGCAGCTCTCGGGCGCCACGGACGGCGGCAAGGCTGCTGAAGCGGGCAAACTTCTCGACGCCCAGGCCCTGCTCTTCGGCAGTGTCAGTGAAGTAGGCGAGACCTTCACCATCACGGTAAAACTCACCGATGTGGAGACCGGTGAGATCCTGGCCGAAACCATTTCCGTGCCCAAAGAAGACCTCATCGAAACACGGGAATACCTCCTGGACATGGCCTATGTGCAGAAGATGGGTGTGGGCATCACGCTCAATGTCATGGGCCATACCATGTGCGGCAACCGGATTGCCGGCGTTCCTTTCGGCGGGGAGAAAAAAACCGGCATGACGCGGAATTTCGGTGTGGAGTTCCGTTACCGTTTCACGCGCAATTTCATGTTCGGTGCCGGGGCAAACTGGGCTTACGGCAATCTTAAGTATTTTAATTCAGTAACCAATATTGATCCTCCTGGAAATACCGGTCCATTCCGCATAGAGGGCCAGGGCATGTCCATTCCAATTAACTTTTACGCCGGAATCAATCCCTGGCGCAGGCTCAACCTTTTCGCTTATGCCGGGCCTGAGCTCTTCATTCTCAGCTTTTCGGGCTACTTTATCCCCAGCAACGGCAAGGGTTTTGGCATTAACGAGGTTGGCCCCCAGATACACGGTGAGACCCTGGGCATTAATGCCGGCGCGGGTGCCGAGTTTTTCATTACACCGCGACTGGCTATTTCGCTCAAGTTGGGATATACGTATGGAAAACTGGAGATCGATACAGCATCGGGAAATGGGCATCTTAATCTTCCCGATAAGACAGAGATTAATCTCAGCGGCTTTACGTATATGCCGGCGATTTCATTTTATTTCTAGTGTATGGAGTGAGTCAGTCGGTAAATTTTTACTGCCCTTGCAAAGGACACCGACTGACTTGTTTTCTTTGTCAAAACGGGCAAATCGCTAAACCGCCACGCCCGTATCGTGCTGCAGAAAATTGAAGGAAAGCAGGATTTTCCGTACCGCACCGAGTGCCGGTGATTCGGCCATGTCCATGATGCTCTTTCCCTGGATGTCGGTCTCGCGGATCATGTCGTCTTCAGGGACCCAGCCGATGAGCCTGATCCCTTCAGGGATCGACAGGCGGTCCGCCTCTTCCCTGCCGCGGATGCGGTTCAGCATGAGGCCCGCCTCATCGTAGGCGATGGCTGTATCGGAAACTTCTTTGATGGTCTTTATCACGGTGATTCCCTTCATGGATGCGTCGGAGACGAGGAGGAGGTGAGTGACGGATTCCATGACGCGGCGATTGACCTGCTCGATGCCGGCTTCGCCGTCGATGACCACATAATCGAAATTCATGGCGATGGTTTCAATAACATCCTTGAGGAAATCATTCACCTGGCAGTAGCAGCCCTCTTTCTCGGGCCGGCCGATGGCGAGAAAGGCCAGGTTGTCCCTTTCCGTAAGGGCCTCGAATATTTCATAGTCAAGCTGTTTCAGGAGCTCTTTTTTGTCGCCGCCCTGGCCATTTTCCACCCTGCTGATGAGATCGTTGCGGATATCGTCCACGGTCCTTGCGGGGGTGAAGCCCAGTGCCGTGGCAAGGCCGACAGCCGGGTCAGCGTCGATGGCCAGCACCTTCCGGTTCCGGTCTTCAGCCAGGATGCGGATGATGGAGGCGCTGATTGATGTTTTGCCCACGCCGCCTTTGCCGCATACGGCCATTATCATGGTTTTGCCTTTCCCTGTTTTTTCCATGGTCATACCTTTTTCATCATGGAATCACGCATGTGGCGCAGGTCCGCCACCTCGCTGCAGACATCGGTAAAATCGCAGCTGTCGCAGTCGAAGGACAGCTCCTGCATCATCTTGTTCATGGCGCCGATTATTCTGCTTGCCTCTTCATTGACGGACCACATCTCGAAGACGTCATCACGGCTTGAGGTGATGAATATCACTTCCACCGCTTCGATATATTCAAAGGCATAGAGCTGTTTCATGAGGGCGCTTCCCAGCACGGTGAAGGAAAATCCCTTGTCCAGCGCCTCATTGCTTATGCGGCTCCACTCGCGCTTGTACTGCGATGCCGCACGGAGCATATATCCCTTCAGGTTCAGGTCGTAGCGCAGGCTTTCCATCTCGCGGTAGCGCTCATAGCTGTTATCCTCGTTGAAATCACGGCCTGAAACAAGGACTATTTTTCCGAAGGGCAGGCTTTTACCCTGGCATTTTTTCAGTTCCGGTCCCACTACAGTTATCCGACCGTTGCGTACTTTGTCAGGATTGTCGATCCAGAGGAAGAATGATGTCGACGTGTCACGGGGGTTCCCAAGTTCAACGGCCATGTCCGGAGCAAGCACAATGTTTCTGTTATTGCCTTCGGGCCAAGTCAAATCCTGATTAAAAGAAAGCTCCGATACTGAGCCGCTTTGCTTCTTCCTTTCTATAAATGACCTTATTTTATCTATATGCTTGCTGAAACAGTCCATGTCATGATAGAGAAGCATATCTGTTATTTTGTAAAGCATATAATGCATCGTCTGCATAAATTTATTGCTCCATGAGCAGAGAAGTTATACGAAACCATTTTTAGTGTACGGTGAGATTGTCGATATTTCCCCTATGAATAAACTCTACTATTGCGGCACTATGTTTTGACTCTGTTTTAACTATACAGAATCAATACAATTGACTCATTTATTTCATGGCATGACGCTTTTCTTCCATAGCCGCGGCGCCGGCTTTCTTGCGTGCCCTATCCCTGGCCAGGATGGCGGCGCCCACGGCTCCCATGATCTGCGGGTCGTGATTCAGGGGTGCAATGTCAACGCGCAGCAGTTCCTCCAGTGATTTCAGCAGTCCCCGGTTTTTTGCACATCCTCCGGTCACTGTCAGTTTGGGTCGCAGGCCGACCCTCTTTAAAAGGGTGAAACATCGTTTGGCAACGGCTGCCTGGATACCCGCGCATATATTTTCGGGAGGATTTTTTTTTGCCAAAAGGCTTATTACCTCCGTTTCCGCAAAAACACTGCATTGTGCCGTCACCGGAATTATCTTTTTTGCCGTCAGGGACAGGGAAGAAAATTCCGGGAGATCCATGCGGAATATTCTGCTCATGGCCTCATAGAAGCGTCCCGTGCCCGCGGCGCACTTGTCATTCATGACAAATTCAAGGACCGACCCGTCATCGGCTACGGCGATACCCTTCATGTCCTGGCCGCCGATATCAACGATGGTCTTGATGGAGGGATCGGAAAAGAAGGCTCCCCTGGCGTGACAGGTAATCTCCGAAATGTTTTCATCGGCGAAGGGGACTTCATTCCTGCCGTAACCGGTACCGATGAGGTAGACCAGGTCGCGTATGTCTTTCACATCCGTGAGGCCCTCCAGAGCCGCGTTCAGGGCGTTGCGTGCCGTTATTTCCGGGTCCACTTCGCTGGGAACTATGGAACTGGACACTATTCCCGTATCATCCATGATCACGGCCTTTCCCGTGGTGGAGCCCACATCGCAGCCGCCGTAGTAATATTTTTCCATTACCGTCTCCTTCAGTTTATAATTGTGCAGCAAGCTCTCCGGTTTTTTCGAGCCGTCCCGTCTTCATAACATTTTCCATAAAATGGTCGATCTGGCGGATGATGCCTTCGTGGGAACAGATGCGGGGATCGGAAAGATCGTATTCGATAATGAGGAGCGGTACTCCTTTTTCCCTGCATGCCTCACGCAGCATCTGGTTCAGGGCCATGGTATTCTTGCATCCGATATGTCCCGCCACCCAGACCATGTCGAGGTTGAAGCGGTGATATATCCTGAATATATCATCGATATAATTAACGGCAGGCCCCCTGGTATGACGCGCCATGGGCCCCTGCATGACGATTTTGCCCAGGTCGCGTAAAATCGTGTCCTGGGAAGTTGTGTCTATGAGAGGCTGAGAATTGTAGCTCATGCTGTCGATGATCAGGGCCACGCCGTATTCCTCTTCGGCCCAGCGGAACAGGTCGGCGAAATGCAGGATCGGCGGGTTCCATAAAACGGCGCGGAATCGTTCCTCCCGCACCGCCGGAACGCCCCGGGAAAGGTTGTGACCGGCCATTTCGATGAGCCGCTCAAAGTGGCGGGTAGCGATTGGGTTGCCCGGGTCAATGTTGAACGCCCAGAGGTGACTCAGGTACACCGGTTCTGCGGCAAGCGGTGCCGGGCGGGCGCTGATCATGTCCCAGAGCTCAATCTCCGCTTCGGCCATGCGGTTCCGCTCATCGCATATATCACGGAGGCGGTCCCAGTCCATGCGCCCCGGGGTGTTTTCTTCCAGCCAGGAGATCATCCTTTTCAGCTCCCCGGCGAAGTATTCGGCGGCCCGCTCATCGTAGAAATTGAACGGGATGTCGAGCCTGAAGATGGTAGCGTTATTATATCGTCGTGTGATTTCATACCCCGTCATATTCCCGTCACAGGGAAGGTTCGAGCTGACTATTATGGATGCGGGAGGCATCTCGCCGCTGAGCACGATGCCCAGTGTCATTTTCACATGGCTGCATATATCGGGGGGGATGCCCTCGTTTTCACAGCGGTCGATATAGCGCTCCGCTGCGTGGGTATCGATAATAGGCAAAAGAATCGAAAGGATTTCCGCCGGCCATACGGAAAGCCCCATGGCATGGGATATTTCCGGGGGCACCATTTCCTGGTGCATTATACAATTGCTTTTTCCGCTCAATGTATGGTAAAGAAGCGATGCCATTCTGCTTACGATAAAGGAAATGACCAGCTCATTTGCCTCGCGATACAGGCCCGTCCTGCCGTGGGCCAGTCTTCCCATGAGGAAAGGCGCCCGCAGGAGAGTCAGTATCCATGGATACCGCCTGATATTACGCAACAGGCCCAGGGGGCCGAGCCTGAGAGCGAGACGAGCGAAGCTGGATAAAATGAGCACAATATGTCCGGCATGTGTGAGATAATCGCTCACGGAAGGCCTGTTCTTGTTCATATTTTTTCACCCCGGTTAAAATTTCATTTTCCCATGCTTTCAATAAAGGCCTGCACGCGGGTGCGAAGCTGTCCCTCGGCACCGGGACGATATTCCCGGTCCAGGCGCAGTACGGGAATTCCCGTGGAACGGAGCTCCGAGGTAAGCGTGCTTCCTTCGACACCCCAGGTGTCGCAGAACTTGATCGTCTGAATGATCACGCCGTCAGCCCCGTACTCCAGCACATTGCTGCGGATCGCCGAGGCACGCTCATCGAATTCTTCCATCATCCGCGGGCAGAGAATTTTGTCGAGCGTATGTTCCGCGATGTCCCTCAGGGGATCACCGTTCTCCGGAACGGGATCCAGACCGGGAAGGGACCCTGTGCAGAACCGGTCAGCAACGACGAGACCGCCCGTGGATTCGATGATATCGATAAAAGAAGAATCATCGAGCTCGCCGCCTGCGACCATGATTCGTGCCCGGTAATGGCCGATTCCGTTCCGATCGATCGCTATCCGGTGAAAATCCTCCAGCAGGGGTACAAGGAGGTCAACGGGAGCGACCTGCGAGGCTGTCATGATCCGATGGAACTCGCCGCCGGTGATGAGGGGAGGGGTCTGTTTTCTCAGGTCTCCGATTTTACTGATGAGACGGGAAATCGTGTTGCGGTTCCCGATGGCCGCTGCGAGATTTTCCCGGGAAAGATCGACGGCGAAATGTTCTGAAAGTTTATTCGCAAGGAGGGTCAGTTCATCGGTGAACCAGTCAAGGGCCGCTTCGCCGCGCCGGTGAGGCACATCCAGTGTATGGATAAAGGCCGGTTTCCGCAGGTGCTCAATGTTATCCATAAGCCGCCGCATGTGATCGCAATTGGCGGTGAAAACAATACCGCCCAGGTAGTCATAGCCGCCGCCCAGGGCGTATTCCAGGAGGCTCTTGGTATAGGAGCAGATAACGTTGGAAAGATACGTGTCGGCCAGTTCGGTCCCCGCAAGTCCGGGAGCCCTCAGGCGTACCGGGAAAAGCTTCCCCGCGGAAAGGAGTGTGTCAGGGACGTAACTGCAGGTGTAGCCCACGGGGACGCGTTTTTCATCCATGGCCTGCTCAACAAGGCGGTTCAATGGTTCATTCAGGAGCTCGTCAAACAGAGAAATATGCGTAGATTGTTTCATGAAGTCACTCCTCGGGTAATTGTATCATTCAGCAGGAAACCTTTTTCTTCACTGAATTACGCATTGAACGCAAACCTTCTACTTCCGCGCAGACGTCAGTATAGTCGCATGTCCCGCAATCGAAGGAAAGCTCATGGGCCATCTTATTCATTGCTCCTATGAGGCGCATTGCTCTTTCGCCCATGTTCCGGAGTGAGCGTACATTCTCCGGTGATGAGGTTACGAAGAGTATCTCCACGGCCGAGACATAGTCCAGCCGGCGGTACCGCTCCATGAGGATCGAAGCGAGTACCTCGAGAGAAAACCCGTCTTCCATGGCCTGCCTGCTTATCCGGCTCCATTCACGCATGTGCTGGGATACGGCACGAAGCATGTAGCCTCTGAGGTTGAGATCATACCGTATCAGTTCAATTTCGCGGTATCGCTCATAGCAGTTGTCTTCGGTGAAACCTGTAACGGCAAGTATGACCGTCTTGCCCAGGGGCAGCCGGTTGGAAGAATACGACGATATTTCCGGACCGATGCAGGTAAACATGCCGTCGCGAACCAGATCCCCGTTGTCAGTCCAGACCAGGAATGATGCCGATTCATCGCGGGGATTGCCCAGCTCTACGGCGGTATCGTTCTGCAATACTATATTGCCCCGTTCGCCTGCGGGCCAGGTAACATGGGCGGCAGCGCCTTCAGTGAAGTCCGTGGACGATGCCTTCATGTCTTCTATCCATGACCTGAGATCCGTGATGATATCTTCAAAAAGTTTCACAGAGCCTCGTTATGCAGGGACTTCTTCTTTCCGGGATGCAGCAGTTGTTTCCCCGCCAGTCAGGGAATCCATTGCCATGAGAGCGGCACCAATGGCGCCGTTTATCTGGGGATTTTTGACCCTGATGAGATTCACGCCCATGGCGTTCTTCAAAGACTCGAACATCCCCGTGTTTCTGGCCACACCCCCGGTCATGACAACGTCCCCTCCCACGGCTATGCTTTTCGCCAGGGCTGCGGCCCTGTTTGCCACGGCATTATGGAGGGCATGGATGATATCGGGGATTTCCGCGCCATCATTGACCAGGGAGATGATCTCGGTTTCGGCGAAGACAACGCATTGATTCGAGAGGGTGATCCGTTTTGTCGATTTCGATGATATGTCACCCAGATCATCAAGCCTGATCTCGAGGGCTTCCGCTATAATCTCCAGGAATCGTCCTGTTCCCGATGCGCATTTGTCGTTATAAATAAAGCGGGTCACGGCGCCCGATTCATCGACACTGATGGCTTTTGCGTCCTGTCCGCCGATATCAATGACCGTTCTGACCGTCGGTGCCTGCCACACGGCGCCCCTGGCATGGCAGGTGATTTCCGATTCTATGCTGTTGACGAAGGAAACATGCTTCCTGCCGTACCCGGTGCCGACACAGTATGCCAGGTCCTTCATGGTAAGCGCCGCCGTTTTAATGGCCATGTCCATGACTTCCCGGGCCGATTCCTCCGGCGATCGCTTTGCCAGGGAAACTGCCGATGCCATTATCTCATTGTTCTGCATGATGACTGCTTTCGCGGTCAGTGAGCCCACATCACATCCTGCTGTAATCATGCGTTTCCTCCTTTTGACTTGTCCTGTGCGTAGAGTGCCGCACCGATGGCGCCGGCGAGCTGCGGGTCTGATTTGGTGACGCGCTTGATGCGCAATCCCAGCAATTTTTCAAGGGCTGATACCACGCCGGAATTTTTGGCAACGCCGCCGGTCATGACAACATCCCGTTCAAAGCCGATATTGTTCACGATGATTGACATCCGGGCAGCCATGGCGCTGTTAATGCCCGCTGCTATATCTGCCACGGGAACCCCGTTGTTCAGATGCTGGATTACATCGGCCTGGGCCCATACCGTGCAGGCCGATGCCAGGTTGATGGGGCTTTTTGATGTTGATGACATCTGTCCGAGATCGGAAAGCTCCACGTGGAGAACCCGCGCCATGACCTCGAGAAAACGTCCGGTACCCGACGCGCACTTGTCATTAGCGGTGAACTTCACCATGTTGCCTTTCTCGTCGAGTCGCATCGCCTTGCAGTCCTGCCCGCCGATATCGATGACGGTTCGTGCCGATGGGATCAGCCACTGGGCGCCCCTGCCGTGACAGGCGATCTCCGTAAGGGCCTCGTTTACAAAAGAAATTCTATCGCGGCCGTATCCCGTACCAACGCAATACGAAATATCCTCCATTGTGAGTCCTGCCCTGGAAACGGCCTGCCGCATGACCTCATCAGCCGAATCACCAGGCTTGGCCTTTGACTTTATTATCATCGATTCGATTATTTTTCCATCCTTCATAATCACTGCTTTTGATGTGAGGGAACCTACGTCGCATCCGGCTACTATCATGGCATTAACCTCCTTACGCGGAAAAATTCTTCTAGGCGGTCCTGTGACGCCTCCCATGATTCAACCCGGTCATCAAAGGCATCGCCATACATGATGAAGGTGGGAATACCGGCCTTTTCAGTATCCCGCGCCAGGAGTTTCACCATACCCCAGGTGTTCCGGCAGCCCGGTGTTCCATTGTATATGATGCAGTCGGCATTGTACATTTTAGCCAGTGACAGGGTGTCCTGGAGCCACATGTCCGGCGCGTCATAGGGCCCGCGGATCGATTTTATCATGGGCATGCGTGCGTTGTGGCCGGCCATGGTCCTGATCATGGAATCCAGGTCCGTGTCGTCGAACGAGTAAGACGCTGCTTCGGTATGATATTCCTTTACATGGGGAGCCGTATCGGCCCAGGATCGGCTGAGAATGTTTCCCTGGTAGCAGATACCGTTCCTGTCGAGGAAATCCCAGAGCTTGAGACTGTTGGTATAGTGATCAATATAACAGAAGAAAGTACGCAGTTTTTCCACGCCGCCGGAGAGACCGGAAAGGCCGTTATCGGCATTGTCGGTCCCGATCCTGCGCATTGACTCCAGCACTGCCGTGCATTCCTTCATGCCGGAGAAGAGGAAGCGCGATGCATAGACCATGAGATTGTACGCGACGGGAAGGGGATTGGGAACAATCCGCGCCAGGTCTTCCAGTTCTGCGACGATTTCCTCCTGCTTCGCGACTTCGTCAAGGACGATACGGAGGCGGTCCTGATCGAGTTTCCTGCCCGTTTGTTTTTCCAGAAAACTGATGAGGGCCCTGAAATCGGAATCCTGAAATTCATCAGTTCGGGGGTCCACCAGGACCGGCGGTATGTCCAGTGAGAAGAACGGCTTGTTGAGGTACGCAGCCGCAAAGGCGAAAGCGTTGGCGTTGGTGTCGCATACGCCTGGGGTATTGGTCAGTATCATGTCGATGTCGGCACCCAGACCGGCAAGAAAAGCGCCGAGGGTTCCCCGCTGGGACGAGCATGAGGTTTCAGTATATCCCGCTTCATTGCAGTAATCGAGAAATTCAGCTGTTCCCCGCTTGTACGCGAAGGTCTGGGCTACGGAGATTACCTCAAGGCAAATGGGGAAAACGTCCATGGCATAGAGGATGGCGGGAGAGAAACAAAATGTCGTGACGGCATTATGAAAACCCCTCTCCCGCGCCGTTATATAATTCTCGAAATACTTCGCTATACATTCAATGAAAAGCCTGCCCGGTTCTCCCAGTTTCAGCAGCGCGTCAACGGTATTGTTGAAATAGGGGATATAGGGCAGCATGCTGCGATATTCCTTTTCCGATCCATTTTTTAATTTTGACGCGGCAACAAAAGTGCTCCAGAGCATTGTATCAAACTTGTACTCTTTTAATTCAGGTCTCATGCCGTTTGCCTCCTCTGTCCGATTCTTTCCAAAAACGCGTCGACCCGCATTTTCAATCGGCCCGTTTCAACCAGTGGGCCGTATTCGCGCTCGATCTTCAGACATGGGATACCGGCTCTCTCAAGATCGCGTTCGAAAAGACCGTTCTCAGAACCGTGGAGGTCGCAGAAGCGGATATTCTGTAAGATTACCCCGTCGACTTTTGCCTTGTCGGCCTTGTCCATGAGCATTTTCAGACGGCCTGCATACTCGCCGTACATGCGGGGGCATTCATTCTTTGCCAGGTATCGCCTTGCCAGGGATTCTATGGGCTCTCCATCTTCATCGACGCGGTCCACGTGAAAGCGAGATCCAAAACAGAGGTTATCTCCTACAACGATGGCCCTGTTTCCCTCAATGAGTTTCACAAGGTTTACGTCATCACTGGCGCTTCCCACGAGCATGAGCCTGGTCATTCCGCTTATCCTCGTACCGCTTTTTTTAATGCCGTTGAGAAGTTTCTCCAGCAGTTCCACATAGGGGGCGCGGGGCATTGTGGTTCCGGCGAGTATCACCGCCATGGCCTCGGTGCCTGTAATGGCCGGGGCGTCGGTTATCCGGAGCCTGTCGAACTCTTCCAGGAGATCCCGGCTTTTATTGAAGAGGCGTATGGACTCCCTGATTTTTTCCTCTGTTATTGTTGTGCCGAAATGTTCTTCAATCGCCGATTTAAGTCTCAGTATTTCATCGATGAACCATTTTACGCTGTAATCGGTATATTTGTGGGGCACACCGAAGTGAAAGAAAAACTTCGGCATGATACCTGCAATATCCTCACCGGCCTTGCGCCAGCACTCGTCGAGACGCCTCATGGAATCGCATCCCGGGGTGATTATGGCGCCGTCGAGGAAATCAAACTTACCTTCTCCTGCCAGCTGAAGCATCGCCTTGGGCAGGCTGCATATAAAGGGCCCGAAATACGTATCTCCAATGGTGGCCTCGGTCGCGCCGAATCCCCGTATCCGGTACGGCAGAATCCCGGCCGCGGAAAAAAGCTCGTCGGGAACATATGAGCAGGTATAACCCACGATCTTATTGCCGGCTCCTTTCCACTCCCGGACATAGCTGTTGTTCAGGGTGAGCGCCGCTTCCATGAATGCCTTGTTCATGCCGTAACCTCCTTTCGGTTGAAGACGTTCCTGAGTTTTTCGCAGGCTTCCTGCATCTCTTCGGACATCCCGCCATGGGGCGCGATAAGTTCTGCGATGCCGCTGATAATCGGCGGCATTATCTCCGGCGCTATGGGTTTCATGGACTGGACCAGGTCATCGGAAAACCACCGTGCCGTATCAGCCACTGCCGTCTCATCCAGGGCGCTGAAGAACTGCGACAGGAAGTTTTTAATCGTTCCCGGCGAGAGCTGCCGAACCTGGTTGAAGAGGCGGCATATGTCGCTCAGCGTGGACGCCATCTCCTGGGCATCGAGCTCTCCCATACCCAGGGCGAATTCCCTGGCAATGTCCTCATCGGTGAAAACCCTTTCGAAGATATCGGCTTTCAGGCTCCAGGCCCGAACCCGGGATACCAGGGATCTGAAATGACCCTGGAAAAAATCCGCGGCTATCGCGGGATTTTCTCCGAGAATCCCTGCGGCGGAAATTTTTGCCAGGTCGCCAATATCGCGCAGCATTCCCCGCGCCTTGAGAAAGAGAAGGACATCAACGGAACCCAGAGTGGCGTTGCCAAGCTGAGACACTGCCGAGGAAAAGGCATGGTTGCCCCTGTCGCCTATAAGCGAGCTGCCGGTATGGATTTTTCTTATGATTTCACACAGTTCGTTTATCAGCGTGCCTATGCTTTTACCGTCAATTTCACGCAGCAGGGAAAGGACCACATCGGTCAGGAGATCCGGAGCCAGCCTGTTGATGGGCTCCGTTGTTTTTACCGCGGACCGAATCGCGATATTTACCAGGGAGGGAAGGAGCGACAAAAGGCATACCATTTTTGCGGGATATTCCCACATCTCTTCATTGATCATTCCCGCCAGGGCAGTGACGCCGTCGGCTGAACCATCCACTGCTTCCTTTATCTCGCCGAAATCTATCCCGGCAATGAGGGATCTGACCTTCGGCCTGAGCGCTTCGACTAAAAACTCAGGCTCGTTCCGGTGCTGGTTGGCGCTTTTTATCACGTTGGTGATGATTTCACCGATTCCCCCCGTATCGGCATGTTCAATAACCGATTTAAGAAAGCGGCGATGTTCCTCCACGGGCATTTCTGCAAGACCGCGGGTAAAGGCGTTCAGGCCGGCGATAACGGCATTGATTATTTCCGGTATCTGTGTCGAAGCCTGCCGTATGAATTCCGGCTCTCCGCAGGTTTCGATAACCGGGCTCCCCGCCGATTCACTCCGGGGTGCGAATCCCTTTGCCAGGATTCTGCCCATGGTGCCGGCGAGTTTTCTCTTAATCCTGCTTTGTCCGGCCCAGACAATAAGAATTTCGGGAAGAGCCGTGTGTATGACTTCACGGAATTCTTCGGTTTTTGTGAATGACGTGATAAAGCTGCCGAGAAATGTCCTGTTTCCATCATACCCGGCAGAGGAATTTTTTATAAAACCTGTATTCTTACTGTTCATCTGGCATCCTCCTCAATGATGTGCCGGGCCGCCATCTGGGGAAAAAGGCCCGGCATGGAACGGATACATCAATTCTTGAGTGCATAGGCGGGTTTTTTAACCCGGGAAGATCCTTTGTTTTCTGAAATCAGGTGTTTCGCCAGGCGTTTTCCCAGGCATACCAGTGTCAGTACCGGCGGCAGTCCGAAAGGTTCCGGGATCACGGAGCAGTCGCATACATACAGGTTGTCGTATCCTTTCAGCTTGAGATCGGCATCGAGCATATGCCCAACACGGACGGTGCCTCCGGGATGTGCCGCCAGCTTCCACGTCTTGTAAATTCCCCTGGCGCCGGCATTGAGAAGGATGTTCTTCGCCATATCGTATCCCTTGCGAAGTTTTTCCCTGTCGGCAGGGGTGAGTCTTTTTCGCACACCGCCATGGTCCGTGAGGTTTCCCGACAGATCGTCCCTGATTTTAATCATAATGCGGAGAGTTTTCCTCGTTTCAAAGAGTCTCCAGAAACGGAAGGCTGAAACGGTGAATACCTGGTCCAGCATGAAAGGCTCGGCCATGTCGGTCATGACGATCCCTTCGTCGCGCATAACGCAGCCGGCCGTCATGGGTATTTCATCCTTTCGTTTCCTGACATCCCCGACCTTTCCGCATACGGTGATGAGCGGGTCAAAAAAATAATTGTAACCGACTCCCTTTATGCCTGACTTCCGGAGCACTACCGGTGTGCCGATACCGCCCGCGGCCACGATTATTGTTTTCGCCGTTACCCGCATGTTGCGTCCCTGGTATTTCATTTCAACGCCCGTGGCCTTCGTGCCGTCGAAAATGACTTTTCCGACCTGCGCCCTGTTCAGCAGCACGGCGCCTTTTTTAATAGCCGCATCAACGTCCATTTTTGCGCTCCATTTCACGTTGTTCCTGTCGCCGTAGTAGCCGAATTGGTAACCGGGGCGCCAGCGGTCCTGGTACATGAACTTATCGAGTTGTTTCCAGTCATATCCGAGCGAGCGGGCGCTTTCCATAATCCGCCTGGCCATGGGGGTTACCATGGCGTCCTTGAGCGGGCCGATGGGCAGTTCCTTTCGGGCCTCCTTTTCCTCTGCAGTGATATCGATGCCGTATTTTTTAAAAGCTTCATGTATGACCGGGAACGCAGTCCCGTAATAAAACACGGAACTTCCGCCCGTGGTGAGGCCGCGCACCATGCCGAGAAGATCCGGGGTGAAAAGCATGCTTTTAAAGGGGAGGAATATGTGAAGCAGTGACCAGAGGAAAGTTCCGTGAATCCTGTTCCCGCCGCTGCCCTCGAGTATCAGCACTTTTTTCCCTTTACCGGCCAGCTCACTGGCGACACGGGCTCCACCGCTTCCCGATCCCACCACGATTACGTCTACATTTTGCAGTTGTAAATCTTTCATGGATTGCCTCCGTTTGTTTATAAGGTGTTATGTTCACGGGGATACGTCATTTGACGGCTTTTGGAAGTTTCCTCGTGATTATATGTTGGTATGATGCCGTATGAAATTTCCCTCCACGCAGGGATGGTATATGGGTATATACCGGGAAAAGAATCGATACGTTTATTAAAATGAAAGGTGCATGAAGTTCTGATGATATATTATACGGTATTGAAAAAAAGTCGTCCGGACGGATAATACAGGAAGAAAAAATTTTTCCAGAATTATAAATCTGGAATATATACTCTTATTCTATTTACTTTTAGTCCTTCTGTACCGCGCCGGTGACATGCCGATGAATTTTGTGAAGGCTTCGTAAAAGGCGGATTTGCTGTTAAATCCTACGGAATAGCAGATTGAGGTGATGGACCGCTCGGATTGGGTCTGCATGAGATTAACCGCCTCGTCAATACGGTACCGATTGATGTAGTAATTGAAGTTTATATCGAGATATTTGTTAAGGAATTCCGAAAGCTGGTGGGGGGTGAGGGACAGCAGATCGGCGAGCCTTTTCAGGCTCAGGTCTTCATCGCAGTAAATCTTGTCCACTTCCATGAGGTCCTTGAGGCGGCTTTTCAGCACGTCAACGTCCAGGCCTTTTATGAGTGAGCGCTCATATGCATTTTTTCTGACTTCACTGGTGAAGATACTGATCAATTCCGGGTTGAGGTAACCGACGAGAAATATATACAGAAACGGCAGGATCATGAGAGTCATGACCAGGCGGCCAAGTGTAACATTGCCGGCCACAATGGCATAAAATAGCATAATGCCGATCATGAGTACCATGACTACATAAAAAAGGGCAATCCGGTTTACCCTGTTGTTGTTTTTCCTCCGGATCAAAAATATGAAATCTTCTTTAAAAAGGATATAAACGTCATAAGAAATAAAAATTGTTGCTCCCGATAATACATAGAAGATATTATATCTTGTGATTATTCCGCTGATATATAAAAGACTCGTGTTTTCACTTGTTGCCGAAAGGTACATGATGAAATCAACACCGATAGAAATTAATGCAGGGATGAAATGGATGGCGTGCCAGGGGCGAATCCTGAAATCATGGTAAAAAAGTTTTTTATAGAAGAAGAATATCGAAGGCCCTAACAGGAAAATTACCACCTGGCCCGGCCATCGCGAAAGATCAAGATTCGGCGAGCCATATACACCGAAATAGTATTGCTGGAACCCCGTATATGAAATGCAGGAAAAAAATATTCCGAGCCAGAGGTGTTTGCTGTCGCGGAGTACCTGGGCGAACTGAACAAGGGCCATGGTCAGGGCCAGGCTTCCGCCGAAAAAAAGCAGATGATTTATTATGCAGTCCAGCATCGGGCAATCCTCCCGGGCCTGATTGAGCAAACCAGGGAATTATCATGTTTGACAATCATTGATTTGCAGAGATGTATCAGAATTTCTCAACTCGATAAAGGAACGTTTAAAAAATTTTATAATCAGGTAAATTAATTGACTATGAGATGATTGCAGAGATAATCATGTCTGTCAACAAATTATCGGGAAAAGAGTCCGTAGCGTGAGAGGCTTCGATGAAAAGGGGGCAGAGACTTCGGAGGCATATCGGGGGTCAGAGCCGTGAATTCGTTGACAGGGAAAACGGGAGGAACAGGCATGCAGCAGAATATTGAAGTTTATGCCGGGGTAAAGGCCCTGGAAATCATACACGATGAAGGTCTGAGACCGGAACGGGTGAAAATCATGGCCGGAGCCGCAGGCGGACCCAAATGGCTTGTTCTGGGATCACTGGATCGCGTCATCTTCGGATCATTTTTTGCCGGGAGGACGGCGCCCCTTTTCCTGCTGGGTTCATCGATAGGGGCATGGCGCTTTGCGGCCCTGGCCCGGACCGACGGTATGATGGCCCTGGATCTTCTCGAGGAGGCGTATCTCCGACAGAGTTATGGTCCCCGTCCTTCACCGGGAGAGGTGACTGCCGAGGGTTGGCGGGTGCTGGACCGGTACCTGGGGGGCAGGGCTGCGGCGGAAATACTGAATCATTCCTTTTTGCGGCTCAATATCATGGCGGACCGTTCACGGCTGCTCACCTCGAGTGACAGCAAGGTGCTGCTTTTACCTGCCCTGGGTCTCGCGGCCCTGTGCAATGCCGCGGGTCGCAGCAGCATGGGATATTTTTTCGAGCGGACCCTGTTTTTCGATTCTCGCGACATGCCGCCCTTCATAGACATGCACGGTTTCACCCTGCACCGCATCCCTCTTACCGGTGAAAACCTCCGTGATGCCGTTATGGCTTCAGGGTCCATTCCCCTGGCTATGTCAGGAGTGAGTGATATTGCCGGGGCGCCCGAGGGAATATATCGTGACGGCGGTATGCTTGATTACCATCTGGACATATCCTACGGCATTGCCGAATCTCTTGTGTTATACCCTCATTTTCATCATCGCATCGTTCCGGGATGGTTTGACAAGACGCTTCCCTGGCGGAGGGCGTCGGAGGCGAACATGGCCAATGTGGTTATGGTCTGTCCCTCCAGGGAATTTATTGCGAGTCTGCCCTACGGGAAAATCCCCGACAGAAAGGACTTTAAACTCTTCAGGGGCAGGGACGGGGAACGGGTCCGGTACTGGGAAAAAGTCGTGGAGATGGGTCGCATCCTGGGAGAGGAGTTCATGGAAATCGCGGAATCGGGAAAAATTAAGGAGAGGGTCAGAGCCCTGAAGTGACGGGAGCGGCTCCACACCTGCACTTATTTACCGTTATTTTTTTCCCGGCGATAGTCGCATCACACCTGTAATTGTACTTGACCATATAAACGGTACGGGGAAGGCTGTATGGAATATGATGACGACTATGACCAGAATATTCCGGATTCTATACCGTTTCCCGGTGCATCTTTCGTACAACGAACGATATGAATACGTGGTGTACAATTACATTTACACCTTTTCCCTCACCGGGCACATCCTGTTTATTCCCCTTTTTATCCATGCTGGAAACGACCTGGTAATTTTTAACAATCTTCTATGTGTCGGGCTGGATGCCCTCTGTTTCTGGCTCAATACACATTCCCGCATGCGGGCAAGCTTCCTGCTCTGGATGCTGGAAATTTCCTACCATGCTACGGTCAGTTCCATCGCCCTGGGCTGGGACCAGGGTTATTATTTTTATCATATCGCGCTTGCCGGAATCATTTTTCTCATGAGGCAGCATGTAGCGGTAAAAATTGCCATAAGCCTTTCGCTCTTTTCCATTGTCGGTGTGTTGTTCGAGTACTCGCGAATGTATCCTCCCGTGACCGTGACGGATGTCCTTTATAACAAACTGCTTTTCTATTTTAACACCCTTGCTTCTTTTTCCGGCCTGGGTTTTATCGGGTATTCCCATCACCGGGTAACGGAATCGCAGCAGCATAAACTGCTGCACCAGGCAACGCATGATATGCTCACGGGCATTCATAACCGCCAGGCGCTGATGGAAAGGCTCTCCGCTGAATTCAACCGGTCCCGGCGTACAGGAAGTCCCTTCAGTTTAATCATGTCCGACCTGGATTTATTTAAGAAAATCAATGATACCTGGGGACACCAGTTCGGAGATGCCATACTCGTTCACGCCGCCCGGATACTGAAGGACAGCCTGAGGCCTTATGATTTTATAGCCCGCTATGGTGGAGAGGAGTTCGTGATCATTCTTCCGGGCTGCACGCTTGCCCAGGCAGGGGACCTTGCCGAGCGTCTCCGTCGGGGAATCGAAGACGCCATGGTTGAACATGACGGTGTTGAGATTCATCTTACCATGAGCTTCGGTCTGGCGAGTATTCTGGCCGAGAATCCATGTTCAATCGAGGAAGCCCTTCATATGGTCGATCGCGCTCTTTACCGGGCCAAGGATAACGGAAGAAACCGTGTAGAATACGTCTGAGGATGAGGCAAAAATATAATATGGTATTATTTAAGTTTTACTCTCACCTCAACCAAGTGTTCTTTGTGGTCGTCTACTAGAGGTATTGCCGAACCCTTCCGTGACTTCCCATCCATGGTTAAACCTGTTTCGCTGCCATCCTCACTTGTCTTGATTATGGTAATATGATAAACCGTTTCCCGGTATCTGTAGTGTACCTTGATGTTATTCCAATCGGAGTGCAGGCAGGGTTCTATATGCAGAGTCTCTTTGTCAAGACGAAGGCCAAGGAGTGACTCAATAATAAGACGGTACATCCATCCGGCTGATCCAGTGTACCAGGTCCAGCCGCCGCGACCTGTATGCGGGGCCTGGCCGTATACATCGGCTGCCATTACATAAGGTTCAACCCTGTAGGTGGCGATGTCGTTGAAGGTGCTGCCATGGTTAACCGGGTTTATCATGCCCATGAGCTCCCATGCTTTTTCACATTCACCTGATGCCGCGAAAGCCATTGCGGCCCAGATCGCTGCATGTGTGTACTGGCCGCCATTTTCTCTTACGCCTGGAACGTATCCCTTGATGTACCCGGGGTTTAAATCCGATTTGTCGAATGGCGGATCAAGAAGTTGCACGAGCGAGCTGCCGCGGCGGACCAGTCGCTGGTCAAGTGATTTCATCGCCATGTGCGAGCGGCCAGGATCCCCTGCACCTGATAAAACCGACCAGCTTTGCGCGATGGAATCGATCTTGCATTCGGCGTTTTTTGCCGATCCGAGGGGAGTGCCGTCATCGAAATAGGCCCGGCGGTACCACTCTCCGTCCCATCCATTAGCTTCAATATTCTCACGCAGTTTTTCAGCTTCCGTCTGACAATGCTCGGCAAAAGGACGGTCATCGTGAATCTCTGCAATCTTCGAAAACTGCATGAGCGCATTATAAAAGAAAAATGCGAGCCAAACACTCTCACCTTTTCCGTGTTTGCCGATAAATTCCATGCCGTCGTTCCAGTCTCCTGACCCGATGAGCGGCAGGCCGTGCACGCCGTAGCGCTGTGCCCTCTTGAGGGCCCGTATGCAGTGATCATACAGTGTAGCAGTTTCATCCGAACGTATCGGAAGGTCGTAATATGAGTCTTCGTCTTCGCTTACCGGACGGCCTTTAATGAATGGGACATGTTCATCCAGTACGCCTGTGTCTCCGGTACAGAGGATATATCGTGCGGCGGCCAGAGGAAGCCAGAGGAAATCGTCTGAGCAGTGTGTGCGCACACCCCGGTCAAGCGGAGGATGCCACCAGTGCTGAACATCTCCCTCTTCAAATTGATGTGCGGCACAGAGCAGCAGGTGTTCGCGAAGGAGACCCGGCTCGGTATGTATGAGGGCCATGGCGTCCTGGAGCTGATCACGGAAACCGTAGGCGCCACCTGATTGGTAATATCCGCTTCGTGCCCACATGCGGCATGCAAGAACCTGGTATATAAGCCAGCCGTTAGCCATTACATTCAATGATTGATCGGGAGTCTCAACCTGTACCGCACCCAGGGTGTGTTTCCAATAGTCCCATACCGCCTCGAGGGCGCCGCGTGCTGCGGAGGCACCACGGAATCGCCGTACCAGTGAATTAGCATCATTGGAGTCCTTGCCTGACCCGAGTCTGAAGATTATTTCGCGTTCCTCTCCTCCTTCCAGCTCGAAGGAGACCCGGATGGCTGCGCAGGGATCAAGGGCTGCACCGGTTCGGTTGGAAAGTTTAATTTTCGTCATTGCTGCCGGTTCGATGAGTGTTCCGTTGCGGCCAATGAATTCAGTCCGGTCGCAGGTTACAGTGCGGATATCATTATCCACATCGAAGAATGCTGTCCGGCCTTCGAACTCCTTGTTGAATTGATTATGTGCATAAACAGCACCGGTCAGGGGGTCCTGCCGGGTTACTACATGCATCGAGGATTTGCAGCGCAGGTCGCCCAGTACCCATTCAGTGTATCCGGTTAGAGAGAGGCGGCGCGGACGTTTGGAAAGATTTTTTATTTTCACCGCGGTAAATTTGATGCTGGCATCAAGTGCAACATATATCCATACCTCGGTGCTGATGCCGCGTTCGGTGTGTTCGAATACGCTGTAGCCGAATCCGTGCCGGGTAACATACGGGGATGATCCTCGCTTCGGAAGCGGCATGGGTGACCAAAAATGACCGCGCTCTTCATCGCGCAGGTAGAAAGCCTCACCCCCTGTGTCGCACACAGGATCGTTGTTCCATGGGGTGAGGCGAAACTCATGGGCGTTTTCAGCCCAGGTATAGCCCATGCCGCTTTCTGATATTACGGTTCCGAAGTTTTTATTCGCCAGTATATTCACCCATGGCGCGGGAGTGTTAAGTCCCTTTCCGGTCGTGGTGATATATTCACGACCATCCGACGTGAATCCCCCGTATCCATTAAAGTTGACAAGGTCGGTTCGTGGCTCTATGGCTACTGTCGGCGTTTCAACGCGGATAGTTCTTGCAGGCACGAGTTGCGGGGCAGGCATTCGCGCCACGCTTTTTCTGGTGATCTGTTCTGCAAGCAGACCCAGCCTGTCGGTGATGATGGCGCGGGCAACGGTTTGCATTAAAACCTGATCCTCGCCTGAGATCTGGTCGGTGTTTCTCACAAATATTCCGCCGGACCTGTCGGTTGGATTGCTTTCAATTCCTGCCGCGATCAGACCGAGTATTTGTTCATGAAGAATCTGCCGGTAACCGGCATGGTCGTCATTCCATATGACGAGGTCTACGGCAAGTCCTTTCAGACGCCAGTATGCGTGAGCCCCGACGAGCTGACGGACCAGATCAATATTAAGCGCGTTTTCGATCTGAAGAAGTACGATCGGCAGGTCACCGGAAATGGAGTAACCCCAGAGACCTGACTGACCGCGAAGGTTGCTCTCAATGATGTTTCGATCTGCGCGAAGGTAAGAATGTGCATGGATAACAAAACCCGCAAGGTGTCCGTATAATTGCGCTTCCGATTCGGTGATATTAAGCTGCCGCAGTACCACCTGGCTGTGTGTCCATGCAAGATCAAATACACGGTCAGAAAGACTCCGGTCACGGTATTTTTCTGCCAGGCGCAGGGCTTCTTCGCGTGTTTCTCCTATTCCGGAAACCATGTCAATAACAGCTGATTCCTCCGGATCAAGAGTAATTACATATCTGATCGCTGTAATCGGGTCAAGTACAGAACCTTCATTTTCTTTAAGAGGATCGGGATCGAGGATTGCCTGGGGGTTGACGAGGGAATTGCCTCGTCCGATAAACTGCATCCGGTCTGTTTCATGTGAGACTCCGATCATATTGCCTTCCTGCAAGGTCATTACATGAAACATCCATGGCGTTTTTTCATCTATGGAGCGCGGGCGGCGGTTGCTGAGAATAACATGCTGTGAGGAAACGATTTCGGTCTGCACAAAAAGATTACTGAAGGCGGGATGCAGCGCATCGGCATAAAAAGGAGCAAGTACAGTTTCTGCGTAACTTGTTATTTCCATCGTCCTGGTTTTCTTTGAAAAGTTAGTCAGGCGGATCCTGCGAAGTTCGATATCATCTTCGGGCGATACGACTATCGAGGTGTGCGTATCAATATCAAAATCACGGCGTCTGAATTCGGCGCGGCCTTCTGAAAAAATTACCTCATAGGTTTTTGGCGCTTTGAGTGTCGGCTGATATGCGGTAGACCAGTATTCAAGGCTTTCCATGTCGCGGATATAGCAGAATGCTCCATGGTTGTCGCAGGTAGTGTCTTCGCGCCAGCGGGTAACCGCGATGTTCTTCCACCGGCTGTAACCGCCACCTGCGCTTGTAACCATTACGTGGTAGCTGCCGTTCGACAGAAGCTGTACTTCCGGTGCCATGCTGTCAGGGCTTGAGAAGATGCGCATTGGTATATCCGGCGGTGCGGTGCCGGTTTGAGTTTCAGACGCCCCGGCCGCATTTAAATATAGTGATGTGGCGTCAGGTATCTTCTCCTGAAGCAGAAGCATGGCCGCCTTGCAAAGCGTATTTGATGCAAATCGTTTCTGCATCGGGCGGTTAAGGAGCAGATAGGAAATGGAGAGCAAACTCATGCCGGAATGGTGAGACATGTAAGATTTCACGACGGCGTTTTGCTGTCCAAGAGGGAGTCGTGAAGGGGTATAGTCAATAGCCTCATAGAGGCCGTATCTTCCCTCGAATTTCAGGGCAGAGAGCTGCTCCAGGTTTTTAACCGCCTCTTCCGGGGCAACCATGAGGGCAAGCATCGAGGCATAAGGCGCAATTACTAGGTCATCGGCGAGCCCGCGTTTGAGTCCAAGTCCCGGCACGCCGAACGCGCGGTATTGATAGTCGAGTCGGATTCCCATTGCGTTATAGCCTGATTCAGAAATGCCCCAGGGGACATTACGCAGCTTCCCATATTCGATCTGGCGTTTAATAACAGCTTTATACGTTTGATCCAGCAGGGTATTTTCATATGTCGGCATTACGAGGAGCGGCATCAGGTACTCGAACATCGATCCGCTCCATGAAAGCAGAACCGGTTCGCTTCCGTCGGAAGTGAGCAGGCGTCCAAGTGCGAACCAGTTTTCCTGGGGCAGCTGTCTCTGGGCAATTGCGATAAAACTGCACAGGCGTGCTTCAGAAGCAAGAAGATCGTAATAGCCTGAGTCAGCGCGATGCTGGTCAACGTTATAACCGATAGTCAGAAGATGCTGTTTTTTATCATAAAGAAAGTCATACTCCATGTGAGCGAAGAGTTCAGCCTGATCTGCAAGGCGTTCGATGTCGGCAATTCTAAGCGTGGCGCGGCTGATTGACTGAAGAATGAGCCTGCGAAGTTCATTGGATGCACTGAACTCTTCAGGTGCGGCATCTTCGTTTAAGGGGCATGGAATTGACGGTAAAATATCGATATCCATTTGCGCAAGTTCACGCAATGTCGGAATCCTGTCTATTTTCTGATGTACTGGCAAATTATCTTCGGCAGGGCTGAGTGATGTCCACGGGGCAAGATAGATTAAATCTTCGAGGGCTGCCCGGCATTGTCCGACCAAATCTCGTGCCCACCAGAGCGATTCACTTCCCGATTGAGTATCCGGATCGGACACGGTTTTTTCCGCGTATTCTACCAGACGTTCGAGACATTGCCGGGCGGAGGTGAGAGTAGCAGGGCTTGAATTTATTGCGGATTCGATTTCCATCCTGAACTGATCGACAGGTGGCGGAATAACGGTTCCGGCAGCATCCATGTAAATTCTTAATGTATCGGCAATTCCGAAAAATAACCCGGGATTGAGTATGTAATGATCAGGAAGCTCGGTAAGGCCCGGTTTGAGTACCAGGAGATGCCCCGCAAGGTTTCCGCTGTCAACTGTAGAGATATACAGGGGCGGCAGGGGGGCCAGGGACAGTGTATCGTACCAGTTGTAGAAGTGACCGCGGTGCCGTTCGAGTTTTTTCATGGCGTCAAGCGTATTGCCGGAGCGTTCGATTAACTTTGCTGCCGGGATGTAGCCGAAGTCATACGCGGTCAGATTCGCGAGGAGAGAAAGCCCGATGTTGGTTGGAGAAGTCCTGTGGGCAATCATCCCTGACGGGGCTTCCTGAAAATTATCAGGAGGGAGCCAGTTGTCTTCAGGGCCTGTGAAATTTTCGAAGTAGGCCCAGGTTTTTCGGGCAAGCTTGCGTAAAAATAAATTATGTTCATCCGATAGGTGTGCTTCACGGCGGGATATCGGCCTGCTGATCCAGGAGGCGATTGCCGGAGAGGCGGCCCAGAGAATCAATATCGGTAACGCAGCCGGAAGCGCTGAAGAATTTGACTTCGCCAGATAAATCATGGTTGATAATGCTGTAACCGGTGCTATAAACATTTCGAGGTACGAATCCATGAGACTGGTGCTGCTTCCGATACCGCCCGAAGGATTCCATTCGAGAAGCCGCCGGTGTGAGACGAGCATCCGCCATCCAGTGCGCAAAATCGCGTTTGTGCTGTAATATGCTTCATAGGGAAGACACGCGATGGTAAAGAAACCCTGCGCAAAACTCATGCCTGCGGATCGCAAAGTGGAGACAATATGCTGGCTTAAAAGCATATCCGCCGGCTTTCTGAATAGACTGAGTATTGTGCTGAACAGAGAGGGAATCAGAATCATGGTTGCCGCTGCAAGCGTCCAGAACCAGGCCGGAGATTGCAGGGTCCAGCCAAGCAAAATAAAAAACGTAAGCGCCACAGGTGTTAAACTGCGGCGCAGGTTGTCGAAAATTTTCCATCGGGAGAGGAGAGAAACCGGATTGCGGCGCAGGCGGCCTTTCGGCCCCGGAACAAAGGGGAGAATCCACGATATGATCTGCCAATCCCCGCGTATCCATCGTCGCCGTCTGACAACATCATCGTGATAATTTGACGGATATTCGTCGTAGAGCTGTACGTCACTCAATAAACCTGCACGCGCGTAACAGCCTTCGAGCAGATCGTGGCTGAGGATAAGGTTCTCAGGTAAACGATCCTTGAGCGCCTGTTCAAAAGAATCAACCTCATAGATGCCCTTGCCGATGAAAGAGCCTTCATGAAACAGGTCCTGATAAACATCGGATACAACACGGGTATATGGGTCAATTCCCGATTCACTCCCGTTCAGCCGCGCATAACGCGAACGGTTCACAGCAGGCAGGATAACGGCAACGCGCGGCTGTATAATTCCATATCCCTCGACAATATATTTCTTTCTATCATCATAGCGAGCCCTGTTGAGAGGATGGGCCATTGCGCCCACGAACTGGCGCGCCGAATCACGGGGGAGCTGCGTATCCGTGTCAAGGGTAATTACATATTTTATGGTCGACAAAACCTCTATTTTTCCTACAATGAGTGAGAAGCGGCCCTCGGGCCCGCCGCGCAAAAGTGAATTAAGATCTGCAAGCTTTCCACGTTTTCGTTCGTATCCCATCCACAACCGTTCTTTGCTGTTCCAGAGGCGAGGACGATGAAAGAGGAAGAATGAATCTCCTGTTGATCCGTGATACTTTTTATTCAGGTACTCTATTTTTTCACGGGCCAGCCCTGTCAGTAATTCATCCTCAGGCAATGTCTCTCTATCTGCATCTTTCAAGTCGGTAAGCAGACCGAAATATAAATTTTCATCACTATTCGCAAGGAAGCGAACTTCGAGAGCTTCGACAAGATCAGCTATGTTCCCAGGGCTTGTGATCATAGTAGGCACAACAACGAGAGTGCGCAAACCAGGCGGGATCCCTTCGGAGAAATCCATCCGGGGAAGCAGATCAGGGGTGACCAGAAGAGTGGCCAGCCAGTTTGTCAGGGCTGCAGCGGGATGAACTGCGCAAAGGGCGGTGAGAATCGTGAACGATATCAGCATCCATCCATTCATCCCGCCGGTATGGGCCTTGGCAAACAGCCCGATAGTAAACATTGCCGTAAGTGCCATGATCGTGCCGAGAAAAATAAGCAAAGGGAACCGGGCACCTGATTTTTTTACTGTTGATCCAGGTGACAAGCGAATCTTTGCTTTGCGTTCGAGCCTTGACAATCCTTTTCCAATAAGGTAAAATCCCACATGGGCTGTCCTGTCAGCTATTCCATTATTATCAGCACCTTCACGGGCAAGCTGTATGGCCTCTCGTGCCACCTCATTTTCGGTTATATCTAAACGGCTGTTCTTTGCCACTTTTTCAATCACATGGCGATATCGATCGCGTGTTTTAAAATCCATCTCGCTGTAGAATCCACCGGGATCTTCGCGCAGCGTATGATCGACTATACTCATGGATTCGACAAATTCATGCCAGTCCATGGCGCTCAGGAAACGGAGACTTCCGATACTGTTGCTGATCGAGACCTGGTCTGCTGCCTGCTGTTGAATTTCAGAATGTACCAGCTGCTTGATTGTCAGGCCTGTTTCTGAAAGCTGCTGTTCTATCCAGGTCAGAGGCAGTGCAAGGGCTGAACTCTGCCCCTGAAGGCGGCGCGACAGTTCAGCGACAAACGCGCTTGTCAAATGCGGATTTGAGTGCGCCATCTCGGCGACAGTCAGGATCAGGCTTTTGGCATCTTTTTCGATAATTTCCAGCATCCTGTCTGCCCAGTATCCGGCAAGGTCCTGCTCGGTCATGTTCGCGGCTATGGATGCCGCAACCCGCCGGAGATTTTCGATCAAGGTGAGACGCAGCATAATCGGAATCGCCCAGAGTTCTCCTAATTTCAGGGCGGATATGCTTTGATAAGATGCGATGAATCTCGTGAGGTTATGTGGGTCTACCCGGCCATCGCCATGGGATATCAACTCCATGGCGATGTCATATACTCGCGGGAGGCCCGCGGATTGACCATTCTGAAGGCGGGGCAATTCACGGCTGTAACCTTTTGGGAGATGTTTCCTGCCTGTCTGAATCTGCTCTTCAATAAGATAGAAGTTATCAAGCAGCCATTCACCGGCTGGTGTAATTCGGCGGTTTTCCCTCACTGCATCACTGAGCAGGGTTTGAACCTCAAGCAGGATGGATTCATTTTCGGTCAGGCGCGACAGAAGATCCTGGTTTCTGGCGGTTCCGGGGCGGAGTATATGTATGCCTGCAATGATTTTTCCGTGCTTATCCATCTGTTCAGCACTGAACAGGGCTGAACGCAGAGGGGGAGGCCCTCCGGAATATTTTTGAGAAAATTCTTCATTGCGGAAAAGAGTTTTTATGCGATTTGCCAGGTTGCGGTTTTTGCGGCTGTTCATCTTTATCCCCAGGTAATACTTCTTACATGATTCATGTTCAAACCGCATCTAAGACCGGGCGGTATAAATAGTGTTCTCTCTTGAGTCAACATAGGTATCACAAAAAAAAAAGAGCCAACTATGTTGACCCAGTACGCGGCCGGAGTTTAAATGGTATTAAGTTTTCCTTAGATTGGCGGCCTTACTTTTTTTTTGGATTAATTGCATTAGACTTCTTGGCATCAATTTGCGCCTGGGCTTTCTGGGCTGTTTTGACTTTTTCGCTGTCTTTTTGCTTTTTATTTTTACCTATTGATTTTGGACTTTTATCTCCCATGATATCTCCTTTCATGTTTTTTATTATGCTCAGAGTAGATTTCTCTTTAATAATTTTAAATCTGAGTATTAACTTCATAGTGCTATATTATACCGCAAAAGTAAAGGGAAATAACCAATTTTTCCGGAGTTTTTGAATATAATTCAGAATGCTGTATTATGGTGGTCCGGGTTGATATTTTTTAAGCGGATTCAGATTATATTTTACGGAGCCGACAGGAAACGTGTGATTTCCGTTGATATCCGTTCCGCCTCTTCCCAGGGAGCCATATGGGCCGCGCGGTCGATCACCAGGTATTGTGACTGGGGAATGAGTTTGTGATAGCGCTCACCCATTTCAGGCACCACGACGCGGTCGTATTTCGCAGAGATGATAAGGGTGGGCATGGTTATCGCCGCCGTTCGCTTATCAAGGAAATCATGGAACAGTCCTTCTTTGGTGACACGCACCATGGCCTTCCTGTCTCTTTTTCCCGACAGGTTGGTCATCTTTATATCCTCGACGAATTCTTCGGGCATGGGATTTTCCCTGTAGAACATGAGTCCCGGCACGAACCAGCGGAGCATTGTTTCGTTGAGCATGCTGCCTGCGGGACTTTCAATATGCAGAAATCTTCCCGTGCGAATATACCAGGGCAGCCTCTTCGGTGTTTCCTTCATGCCGGCGGCGCAGATGAGTACCAGTCCCCTGACGCGTTCCGGTGCCAGTATGGCAACCTTGGCGGCAATCTCGCCGCCCATGCTGTGGCCCGCCACGCAGGCGGTTTTTATTGATAGAGCGTCCATCATGGCCAGTATTCTTTTTGCCTGGGCCTCGGTGCCGTAGCTTATGTTGTTATCCAGGGGCTTATCCGAGAGGCCGTGGCCCAGGAGGTCCGGCGCGTAAATGTGATAGCGGCTTTTCAGATGGGGAATCATTTTTTTCCAGTAGGCGCCCCAGCAGAGCCAGCCGTGAATGAGGATCAGGGGTTCACCCTGGCCAGCCTCGAGGTAATGGATGGTCTGTGAATCGATTTCAATGAAATGTGATTCAGCTATACCTGTCTTCCGTACTTCCTTTTTTATATCTTCTTTGCTGTAGTGTGTGGAAGCGCATCCCGTCACCATGAGGGTGATAAGTGCCGTGATCAGCTTTCTGTTTATTGTCATATTGATATCCCCTTGTTTAAAGCTGATGGAATAATAATACCGTCCGGTCGGTTGTCAAATGGAAAAATTAAAAACTGTTGAACGATGTTCATGGAGATGAATAGGGGATATTGGCCCGCAGTAAACGGTTTCAGACCATTCACTGCGGGACTGGATTTATTTGCGAACCTATCCGAATATCCTCCTCAGCCATTTCACCGGCACCCGGTAGGGAGGATACCGGAAGAGCAGGTCAAGGCTCAATCTTCTTTTATAGACGCCTTTCAGGTGAGAGAAGGAATCGAATCCCCAGATGCCGTGATAGGCGCCCATGCCGCTGCCGCCCACGCCGCCGAAGGGCAGGTTATAATTACCTATGTGGAGCATCACGTCATTGATGGATACGCCCCCCGAGGATACGGACTCCAGGATTCTTTTTTCCGTGCTCCGGCTTTTGGTAAAAAGATACAGGCCCAGGGGTTTCGGCATTGCATTTACCAGGGAAACGGCCTCTTCGATGTTTTTAAATTCCAGTACGGGAAGAAGCGGCCCGAATATCTCCTCCTGCATGACCGGGTCCCTGAGCGTGACAGAATCGAGGATCGTAGGGGCTATGTACAGGTTCCCTTCATTGGTTTTCCCTCCTGTCACGGTGCGGCCCGATTTCATAAGGTGATAAAGCCTCAGAAAGTGGCTTCGGTTGATGATCCTTCCGTAGTCGGGGCTCTTCTCCGGTTTGTCACCGTAATGATCATGGAGTACTTTTTTCAGGTTTTCCAGGAGGCGTGCCTTCACGTCGCTGTGGACCAGCAGGTAGTCCGGTGCCAGGCATGTCTGCCCGGCGTTGAAGAATTTACCCCAGGCAATTTTGCGTGCGGCGTCGTCAAGATCAGCGTCCCTGTCCACGATAACGGGACTTTTTCCGCCCAGTTCCAGGGTTACGGGTGTGAGATGCCGCGCCGCCGCTTCCATGACCTTTTTCCCCACGGCGGTACCGCCCGTAAAGAAGATGTAATCGAAGTGCTGATCCATGAGAAACTCTCCTGCCTCATGACCGCCCTCAACCACGGCAATGTATTCCTTGTCAAAGGTGTCCCTGATGAGATCGGCCATGACCCGCGCCGTGGCCGGTGCCTGGTTCGAGGGTTTGACAATGGCCGTGTTTCCCGCGGCAATGGCGGGAATGAGGGGCGCCATGGCCAGCTGGAAGGGGTAGTTCCAGGGAGCGATGATGAGGGTCACCCCGTGGGGTTCGGGTATGATACGGCTCGATGCGGGCTGCAGCACCCAGGGAGTCCCGGCCCGCCGGGACCTGGCCCATGTGCGGGTCTTTCTGATCGCCAGATCCAGCTCCGCGTAGATAAAGGCCATTTCGCTGATGTATGCCTCGAAGGCCGGTTTATGCAGGTCTTTATGCAGTGCCTCCAGGATATCATCGTTGCGGTTCCTTATGGCCCGGCGCAGTTTTTTGAGCTGGTCTATCCTGAAACTGATTTTTGTTGTGGCCCCTGATTCGAAGTAGAGTTTCTGGTCCTGGATGAGTTTCCGGATTTTAAACATTTCTATGTCTTTTATTGTATGTTCAGTGTTTGTATTGTGCTTTGCTAACATGTCAGATATCCTCCATTTTTAAAATATAGTAAAAAACTAAAATACTCGATATTTTCTTCAGTCAATATGCAACATTTTATGTCCTTCCTGATGTGCATTGTTTTAACTGACTGATTATATCGGTACAGTCCCATGGGGAATTGTTACACTGATCACCGGTATGCATTAAATTTCCGGGTATAAGAGGTAAAGCGATGATATCGATTCCGGTTTTATCTGGATTCTGATTACTGCAATCAGGATTCACAAAGGAAGTTCAATGATAAACGTCGTTCCCTTTCCCGGTTCTGAAAGGGCCCGCAGTGTTCCGCCGTGTTTTTCCGTGATGATGAAATAGGAAACGGAAAGGCCGAGACCCGTGCCAAGCCCGACACTCTTTGTCGAAAAGAAGGGATCAAAGATGTGTTGAACCGTTTCACTCTCCATGCCGGGGCCGTTATCAGTGATGCTTATCCGGATGCATGAATGCAGTGCAGCGGTTTTGATGTGGATCGACGGGTGTAATCCTTCATCGTTGGCTGCGGTGAAAGACTGCGCCGCGTTTTTAACGATATTCAGAAAGACCTGTTCGATCTCGGTTTTCACGCAGGGATAGGGAGCCATATCGTTGTCGTATTCCCGCTGAATGTTTATTTTTTTGAAGTCATATTTTATCCTGAAGTTATAATCGCTGGCAAGAAATTCAATGGCGTTATCCATGAGGCTGTTGATGTTTTCCGCATTTTTTTTCACTTCGCTTTTCCTGGTGAACTGCAGCATGCTGATGATGATATCGCTGGCCCGTTCTCCCGCTTCATGGATGCCCTGAAGGTATCTGTCTATTTTCCTTTTTCCGAAATATACGTGAATGGCTTCCATGCTGGTGTCGCATTCAAGGGCGGTTCTCCTGTTCGTTTCATTCCCGGGATCAAGGCGGTTCACCATGTTCTGCAGTCCCTGGAGAATTATGCCCAGGGGATTGTTCAGCTCGTGGGCCATACCGGCGGCCAGGTTGCCTACCGTGGCCATTTTTTCATTCTGAACCATGAGTTCCTGCATCCGCTTGTTTTCTGTAATGTCAACGACGGCACTCAGGTCTGCCGGTCGTCCCGTATAATTAATGGACCGGGAATACACGGCTATCCATTTTGTCCGTCCTGAACGGGATATGAGCCGCCATTCATCACTGGCAGCCGGTGCATTTACACTGGTCTGGGTCCTCCGGGAATGATCAATAACCTTTTGCACGTCATCGGGATGTACTGACTTCAGGTAATCCTGTGCCTTCCAGGCCAGCATTTCTTCAATAGAATATTCATTTATTTCGGCTATGGCGCGGTTGACGTATTTTATCATTTCGTCCTGGATGATGATGATGCCCAGCATGGTCTGTTCCGCGATGAGCCTGAACTTTTCCTCGCTTTCCCGCAGGGCGCCGGTGTGGGCCGTTACCTGTTTCCGGAGTGTCCAGGACCACAGGTAACCCATGAACGCCACGATTACCAGCGGGATAAGAACCCAGAAGATATATTTCATGTATTGGCGCAGGGGCCTTTCCTCGTAGATGCCAAACCACTTTTCATAGATGCGGTCATACTCTCCTGTGGTCTTCAGTATGCTCAGGCCTTCGTTTATCTGCGCCAGGAGATCTCTACGCCCCTCGTGGACGGCGATGCAGTAACTCCGCTGCAGAAGGGGCGGACCAACGGCGTGAATATTTTTCAGGCTGAGGTTCGTGATGAGACGCATACCCTGAAGCCGGGAAACAATGGCGCAGTCACCCTTTCCGCGGGACAGGCTCTGCAGGGTGTTTGCCCAGTCCCTTTCGAGGATGATCCGCTCTGTAATATTTTGTTCTGTGAGGAAATCATGCCCCAGGTCATCCTTCTGCACGATAATTGTTTTTCCCTTCAGGTCGTCGATGGAATGGATGTCGGGGGAATCATCCCGAACGAAAATGCTGTAGGAAACAACGAGGTGAGGAACACTGAAATCAACGAGGCGGTCTCTTTCAGCGGTTTTATACATGCCCATGAGGGCGTCAATTTTCCCCTCTTCCAATTCCCGCCTCACATCGTCCCATGGGCCGAGGCTTATGCTTATGTCGAGATTCATGACGCGGGCCACGGCCGTCATTATGTCCATGTTATACCCGTCGGGAATGCCAAGCTCATCGATAAATTCGAAGGGAGGATAGTTCCGATCCCCCCGTATTCTCAGCGTATGTCTGTCCGCGGCGGCATAAACGCCGCTGTTTGAAATAAGAATGAATGCTGTTACGAGAAGGTATGCGATAAAAAATAATGGATGTCTATGCCCGGTCTTATTCATCAGGATTCCATGGGAGAGAGGATGGTCCAGGGAATATTGCGTAGACATCAGCTATGCATTCTCCATGCGAGAGGAATTTTTACCGTAAAGGTCACACCTTTTCCCGGTTCCGATTCGACGGATATTTCGCCTCCATGGTTATTGGTTATGATGAAATATGACACGGACAGCCCCAGTCCTGTTCCGGTCCCCACGCTTTTTGTGGTATAGAAGGGCTCGAATATATGCTTGATAGTCTCTTCTCCGATACCGGGACCGTTGTCGTAAACCTGCAGCAGGGCATACTCGCCGTCCTGTGCCGTGGTTATGTGAATCTCAGGGACATAGTCCGGGTCCTGAATCTCGTTCATGGCCTGGGCCGCGTTTTTCAGCAGGTTCAGCAGTACCTGTTCGATTTCCGTCTCGATGCAGCGGATGGCCGGGATGGCCGGCCCGAAATTTTTAATTACCGATATTTTCTTAAAATCATAGCTTTTTTTCAGGTCATAGTCCTGGGCCGCGATTTCCAGGGTCTGTTCGATGAGCGTATTCAGGTCCACGGATTTCATTTCCGAACCGCTTTTTCTGCTGAACTGCAGCATGCTGGCCACAATTTTTGCCGCCCTGTTTGCCGCCTCGCGTATGCCGTCGAGGTACGACAGGATATTCTGTTTTTCCAGGTAGCCGTGTATCTGCGCGATGGCGGTGCCGCATTCGCGGGCAATGGAATCGTTTTTTACAGTATTGGGATTCACGCGCCGCAGGGTGTTCTGGATTCCCTGGAGGATTATGCCCAGAGGATTGTTGATTTCATGGGCCATGCCCGCGGCAAGGCTGCCAACGGTCATCATTTTTTCCGACTGTATCATCATTTCCTGGGTGATTTTTTTCTCTGTCAGGTCGTCCATGACGGTAAAGGATACATCACCGATGGGAACCATGCGGAACTCAATGTTGCGCATGCTGCCGTCTTTGCAGGTGACGATCCATTCCTGCGGTGATATGGGCCGGTTTTCCCGAAGGGCCTCCTGCGTGACAATATCCCACATGGATTTGACCTTTTCACGGTAAACGGGATCAGGGTAGGCTTTTTCCCACCACTGGTCGAGGTGCGGCAGATCATTATGGGTGTAGCCGAAAACATCCCTGAAGGCCCGGTTCAGGTAGGTGATTGTACCGTCTTTCTCCGACATAGCTATAGGGTAGGGTGAGAGATCTATCATCGTCCTGAAGCGGTCCTCGCTTTCCAGGAGATCGCGGAAGAAAATGAGACTCGAGAGGGCGTCGGACATTTTACGGCCCGTTTCTTTCAGCAGGTTTATTTCGCTGTCAGTCCATGACCTGGCATGAGAGCATTGATGCAGCCCGAAGAGCCAGGGTTTACCCAGGCGGGGATATATGGGCATTACCAGGAGGGACTTGATGCTGTAATCACCGGTGATTTCCGACAAGGTTTTACCCTCCAGTTCCACGATCGCCGTGGGTGTGCCTTTTGCCAGTATGGATTTAATGGCAGTACGCATCGGATTAATCATGGGTGTTTCGGTTTTCAAATGCGCATCCATATTATACGCGGGCCCGGATACGACCATGGGAAGACTCCACGTCTCGGCGTCAGGGTCGGCGGGATAGAAGAACCAGGCCCGGTCACACTGGTATATCTCAAGCAGAATGGTGAGGACATTTTTCATCATCCTGTCCAGGTCCAGGGTGCCGCGGATCGTGCGGTCGATTTTTTCCAGTATTTCCAGGGAGCGCAGCCGTTCAATATTTTCTTTCTCGGCCTTCTTCCTTTCCGTGATGTCGATCACGGTGGTCAGCAATGCCGATTGTCCGCCTATGGCAACGGGACTTGACGATGTTTCCACCCATTTATTCTTCCCCGACTTTGTTATTATGCGCCACTGGTAATTACCCGTGTAAGGAGTAATACCTTTTTCTTTTTTTCTCGTGATTTCCAGTATGCGGGTACGATCTTCGGGATGAATGGTTTCGGCATATTTCTCCGGCGTCCAGTGCAGCATTTCTTCAACGCTGTATTCATTGATATTGCTTACGGCCTGGTTGACGAATATAAACCGGCGGTCCTGCACCATGACGACTCCCATGAGGGACTGTTCCACGATAGTGCGGAACTTTTCCTCGCTCTCCAGGAGACTGGTTTCCATCTTTTTCAGGTTGGAAATATCCACGGCGATGACGATAAATTCCTGTTCTCCCTCCGTCGGGTTCAGGGCGCGTCCGCTCAGGAGGACGTCGATGAGTGTGCCGTCTTTTTTCCGGTAGCGTGTTTCCACCTCCATGGTACTGCCTGTTTCAAGGGCCCTGGCGGCGAAGGAGCCTAACTGATCATACTCATCCTCACTTTCAAAGAAGACCCGGGCATCCCTGCCGACGATCTCGTCGGGAGAATAGCCCAGCAAAGTGAAAAAATAGTCGCTGGCCCACTGGATTGTCCTGTTTTTGACGGCAATAATGCCCACGGGTGCCGCCATGAAAATATTGCGCAGCTTTGCCTCGCTCTCCTCGAGGTGCCGGTACGCCATGATCAGCTCCTCGTTGGTCGCCTCGAATTCCTCGTTGGAGGCTTCCAGTTCCTCCATAGTGGCCTGGAGCTCTTCATTGGTTGCTTCCAGTTCTTCGTTTGTTGCGGCAAGTTCCGTGTTCCTGTGGCGGATATGCTCCTCGGTGATCTCGCGGTTGAAAATCTCCTCTTCTGCTTTCCGGAGCGCTTTCTGGTTGATGGAGAACACTTTGTAGGCTATAAAGGTAACAAAGATCATTCCCACGGTGTTATCAAGAAGGTAATCGATTTTCGCTATTTTCGGCAAGGCAAACCGGTTGTGAAAGAGACCTGTAAAAATAAATAATACCGCGATATTTGAAAGACCGTACAGGAGGATGATACGTTTTCTCTTGAGAACGAGCAGTGAAGTCATTGCCAGTAGACCGTAAATGAAGACAATAGTATCGAACTGGCTGAGGTAGTGGGATTGGTCGACAGACATGACGATCCATACGGTTGCCATGGACATTATAATGATGCCGTGAGCTGCGATACGGTAATAACCTCTTGATAATAGTATCAATGCAACAATGTAAAAGATAAGAACACCGGTCTCGGGTATCAGTATGGCTGGAATAAAAATTTCCTGTATCAATAGTGTATAGAGTATGGTGAGGCTGAATAAGAGGATTATGGTTATATTGAGGGAAAGAAGCGTTTTTGCCTTCTGGTAGAGGAGGTGATCTTTTTTATTATAAGCATCCAATATTCTTGAGAAAATGTCATTCATCAACAAGCTCCGAAACAAATAAAATGTGAGTTCATTGTAGGATATATTTGCGATTTAGGCAAGCGATTATTTGGCGCGATACCAGCGTGGCCCATGCAGCTTCCCGGGGACAAAGTACCGGAGTGATTCATTCATTGTCTTGATCAGAGTAACAATCAGAAAAAAATTAAAAATGTGAATTTGTGGAAAAATGCAAACAAATAAGTTGCATAAGGGTCAGAACAGTAGTATCGTAAGAATATGTTCCCGGGGTTCCCATACGGGAGGGAATGGTATTTATTAAAGAGCCTTCAAAATCTGTTACGTACGGAGGAATAACCATGAGAAAAGCATTGATTATTTTATTAGTGATTGCAGCAGGAGGTGTATTGCTGATGGGACCCATATCCCACAAGGCGGAAGGGGCCGATAAAAAAGGCACTGTGCAGACAATCTGCCCGGTAATGAAAGGTCCCATTGATAAAACCGTATATGTGGATTACAAGGGCAATCGTGTGTACTTCTGCTGCAAGGATTGTATGCAAAATTTTAATAAGGACCCTGAAAAGTATATGAAGGAACTCAGGAAAGACGGCGTAATTCCTGAAAAGGTCCCTGAGGATCATTCGAAACACAAGCACGGCAAATAGAATGATATCTTGATGACAAAATTCTCTGTCATGGAGAAAAACCGCAGACCCGGAGGACGGAGTTAAATTTGGGAAAATATTCATCATGAAAAAATTACTGCTTCCCCTGATATTGATATGGCTTCCACTTTATGGAGAATCATTCACTATAAATGATTTGCAGAAGATAGTGCTTGATGGTAATCCGCGCATAAAGGCCATGGAAGGGGAAGTTCTCATGATGAAGGCTCGGGTGTCGCAGAGTGATGCCCTGGAAGACCCGAAACTAAAACTGGGACTTAACAATCTTCCCCTTGGATCATTTTCCCTCTCAAAAGAAGGCATGACTTCTAAAGAAATAGGTCTCTCCCAGATGATTCCTCTCGGCAAACTCTCCTATCGCAGGAAAATAGCCGTCCTCGAATATGACAAAGCCCTGGCAATACTCAAAGCTGAAAGGGTTGAAACTCTTCATATGGTGAGAATGTATTATTATGAACTGATGTATACCGCTTCTTCCATCGGTATTCTTGAGGATATTAAAAAACAGATCAGGCTTGTAATAGACAGCGAGGTCGCGGCGACAAAATCGGGAACGGGAAATATCGCGAATGTCATCAAGGCTAATGTTGAATATAGCCTGATAGACGGGGAAATCATTACGCTGGTACAAAAGCAGAAGGAAATGGAACAGAACCTGTATTATCTTGCCGGAAGAGCGGTGGAAATTCCCGCCACGGAACTGCCGGTGAAGGATTTCAGCTCTATCGCCATGGAAACCGTGCGCAGTGAAATACTCGTATTAAATCCGCAGCTGAAGCTGCTCTCCCTGAATGTGGAAATCAGCGGCAACGAAATATCGCTGAAAAAATCCGAGTACGTGCCTGACATGGATGTCGGCGTCTCCTATATGCAGCGGCAGGACAATGGCGCTGAGAAGAGGGATGACATGGTTTCGGCAATGGTTTCTTTTTCCATTCCCGCATGGTTCTGGAAAAAGAATATCCCCATGATTGATGAGATGAAGAAAAAAAATGAATCGGCGAAAAATCTGCGGGAGGATTTTCTCAATAAGCTGTATGCCCGGGCTGAAACACTGGCAAGCCAGATGACACGATGGAGAGAGCTGTATTTTCTTTATCATGACAGGCTCATCCCCCAGACGGAACTTGCGCTGGAAACCACCATGGCGCGCTACAGGACAAGTTCCGTCGAGTTCATGCCTGTCGTGGATACCGTCCGCATGCTCCTGCGGTACCGGAAAGAACAGTTTATGGCTGTGAAGGAATATTACACGGCATATTCGGAAATGAATGCTCTGATGGGGGTGGAGGTACTACCGTGAAGCGTCGATTGAAAATATCCATAGTAGCGGCGATGGTGATCATTACGGGGGGATATGTTATTGTATCCTATACGCCCCTGGGGCATAAATCACACCAGGCGGAACATAAACAGCTCTATACCTGCCCCATGCATCCTCAGATTGTTCAGGACAAACCCGGCGACTGCCCCATCTGCGGCATGAAGCTTGTACCCATTGCACCGGAACCGAAACAGAAAAAGACCATGTATCGGTCGAGTATGAATCCCGGCGAGATCAGCGATCATCCCGGCAAGGATTCCATGGGGATGGATATGATCCCCTTTGAACCCGGGAGTGCCGATGATATCAAGACGCCCGCAGGGCTGGCACCGGTGACCGTAACCAGTGATAAGAGGAAAATAATCGGACTGTCCTTTGAAAGGGTGGGATTCAGAAATATCCGGAAGGAGATACGCACATCGGTAAAAATTGTACCCGACGAAACCAGGCAGTACAGGGTAATGACCAAGATGAACGGGTGGGTGGAGAAGCTCTTTGTGAACCAGACCGGACAGTTTGTCAGAAGAGGGAGCCCCCTTCTGTCCGTATACAGCCCGGAACTCCTTTCGGCGCAGCAGGAATATCTTTCCGCGATCAAGGCCGTTCGGAAGTTTTCCGAGGATGACAATTCCGATATGGCGCGCAGCATGAGGGAAATTAAATCGGCGGTGCGAGAACGGCTCCGGCTTTTGGATATATCGGAGGCGCAAATCAATCAGATTAAAGTATCGGGGAAGATCGATCGCGTGGTGATCCTGTATGCCCCCGCGTCGGGATATGTAACGGAGAAAATGGTTCTCGAGGGTCAGAAAATCATGATGAACGACCCGCTCATGTCTATTGTCGATCTTTCGCGTGTGTGGGGTGAGCTGGATATTCATGAATCGGATCTTCCCTTTGTCAAAATCGGTATGCCCGTCGTTGTGACGCTTTCCTACTGGCAGGGAAAGTCTTTTAAAGGAAGAATCAGTTTTCTGAATCCCTTCCTGGACGACGAGACCCGCGTTCTCAAAGCCAGGGTGGAGATACCCAACGGTGGACTGATTCTCAAGCCGAATATGTATGGTGATGCCGTACTGTCATTTACCATGGGTAAAAAGCTGGCCGTTCCGGACCAGGCGGTCATGAAGACGGGATTGTTCAATTATATCTTCATCGAGGGCAAGGGTGATCTTATCGTTCCCTATGAAATTAAAACCGGCATTCATTCCGCCGACGGGTATTACGAGGTGATTTCCGGTGTAAAGGAAGGCGAGAGGGTGGTCACATCGGCCAACTTCCTCATTGACTCGGAATCTTCCCTGAAGGCCGCTTTCAGATCAGTCAGCGGCGGGGAAGGGTCGGGTGTGAAATCCGATAAGGCCATGGATGGAAAACGTCCGGAAGGCGGGCACCAGCACCAGGAATGAACCGATGATCAAAAAAATCATTTCATTTTCCGCGCATAATAAGATGCTGGTGATTCTGCTCATATCAGCGGCATTCGCCTATGCAGTGTATGCCATGAATAATATTCCCCTGGACGCGATCCCGGACCTCTCAGACACGCAGGTGATCGTGTATACGAAATGGGACCGGAGTCCCGACATCCTGGAAGACCAGGTCACCTACCCGATAATAACAGCTCTTCTCGGAGCACCGCGCGTAAAGGCTATTCGCGGCTACAGCGATTTCGGTTTTTCCTATGTGTACGTTATTTTTCAGGACGGAACCGACATATACTGGGCGCGCAGCCGGGTGCTGGAATACCTCTCGAAAATTCAGGGGAGCCTGCCTCCGGGAGCCAAGATGGAAATGGGTCCCGACGCAACGGGCGTTGGATGGGTTTTCCAGTATGCGCTCGTTGACAAATCGGGCACCCATGACCTGGCAAGCCTCAGGTCCTTTCAGGACTGGACACTGAAATATGAACTGCAGAGCATACCCGGTGTGGCCGAAGTGGCAAGTATCGGCGGCTTTGAAAAACAATACCAGGTTATTGTCAATCCGGACCTTCTTCATGCGTACAATTTGTCGCTGGTGAATATAATTGACGCGATCAAGAAAAATAATAATGAAGCCGGCGGACGCCTTATTGAATGGTCCGGAAAAGAGTTCATGGTGCGGGCCAAGGGATACGTAAAGAGCACCGACGACCTTAAAAAAATACCTCTCAAGGAAAGCGGCGGAACCCCTGTCATGCTGGAAAACGTGGCGACGATTACCCTGGGCCCCCAGATCCGCCGCGGGCTTGCGGAACTTGACGGGCTTGGCGATGTCACGGGCGGCATTGTTATAATACGCCACGGAGAGAACGCGCTGAGGGTCATCGAGCGGATAAAATTAAGAATTGAGGATTTGAAACCGACTCTTCCATCGGGCGTTGAAATTAAAACGGTTTATGACCGGTCCGATCTGATACGCAAATCCATTGACAATCTGAAAGACGAGCTGATAGTAGAAATGGTGATCGTGAGTCTCGTCATTCTTCTCTTCCTCTGGCATTTCCCCTCGGCAATGGTGCCTATTATCACCATTCCCATATCAGTGGTGCTGGCTTTTATTCCGATGTATTTTTTCGGTATTTCCTCCAATATTATGAGTCTCGCGGGAATCGCCATTTCAATCGGGGTGCTCGTTGATGGGGCTATCGTTGAAGTGGAAAACGCCTATAAAAAAATTGAACTGTGGATTGCCGGGGGCCGGAAAGGAGATTTTCATCAGGTCAGGCTTGAAGCGCTCATGGAAGTGGGGCCGTCGGTATTTTTCTCCCTGCTGGTGATCGCCGTGGCGTTTCTTCCCGTATTCACCCTGGTGGACCAGGAAGGCCGTCTCTTTTCGCCTCTGGCCTGGACAAAGACGCTGACTATCGGCATTGCCGCGCTGCTTGCCGTCACGCTCGACCCGGCCGTGCGCATGCTTTTTACGAGGCTCGAACCGTTCCATCTGAAACCCCCGTGGCTCTCGCGGACCCTGACAAACCTTTTTGTCGGAAAGTATTATCCCGAGGAAAAACATCCCATAAGCAGTGTCCTGTTCAGGCTTTACGAAGGGCCGTGCAGGTGGGTTCTGGAACACCCGAAGCGGGTGATAGCGGCCGCTATGCTCCTGGTTATTACATCAATTCCCGTGTACTGCCGGCTCGGTTCGGAGTTTATGCCTCCCCTCAACGAGGGGACCATACTGTATATGCCCACGACGCTGCCGGGTATTTCCGTGACAGAGGCACGGAACCTGCTGCTTATGCAGGATAAAATTTTAAAATCCTTCCCCGAGGTGCATACGGTTTTCGGCAAGGCGGGACGGGCCGACACCTCTACGGATCCAGCGCCCTTTTCCATGATGGAAACCACCATTCATCTGCGTCCCCAGGACGAATGGCGCGATAAAAAGCGCTGGTATTCTTCCTGGGCGCCGGCGCCGCTTAAATGGCTGCTGCGCCGGATCTGGCCCGATAAAATAAGCTATGACGAGCTTATCGCTTTAATGGATGAGAAAATGCAGATTCCCGGGAACAGCAATGCGTGGACAATGCCGATTAAAGGGCGTATTGACATGCTGACCACCGGTGTAAGGACACCGGTGGGCATCAAGATATTCGGTTCGGACCTCAACGAGATACAGCGGGTTGGCGGCGAAATCGAGACCGTGCTTAAGAATGTCAAGGGTACACGAAGCGTTTTTGCCGAGCGGGTGGGGGGCGGATTTTACGTTGATCTCACTCCGAAAAGAGAGGCGCTTGCGCGTTACGGTCTGAATATAGACGACTTTCAGGAGGTCGTCATGAGCGCCATAGGCGGCGATACTGTATCCATGACAATAGAAGGGAGAGAGAGATATTCGATCAACGTCCGGTATCCGCGATCAATGCGTACCCAGGTGGATGATCTGGAACGTGTATTTATCACCACCATGAAGGGCGTACAGGTGCCGATGAAAGAAGTGGCCGATATCAAGTTGACCTACGGACCGGCAATGATACGTGATGAAAACGGGAGGCTGGCCGGATACGTCTATGTCGATATCGCCGATCGTGATGTGGGATCATACGTAAAGGAAGCGAAGGAAATTGTGCATAAGAATATCAAGATGCCCGCCGGATACTCCCTCACCTGGAGCGGACAGTATGAGAACATGCAGCGGGTTACCGAACGCTTAAAAATTGTTCTGCCCATCACTGTCATGCTGATATTCGTGCTTTTATATATGAATACGAAATCGGCTTTCAAGGCGTCGGTGGTAATGCTTGCCGTGCCGTTTTCAGCCGTAGGCGCGATATGGCTCATGTACGCGCTGGGGTATCATACCTCCATCGCGGTATGGGTGGGTTTGATCGCTCTCATGGGGCTCGATGCCGAGACCGGCGTATTCATGCTGTTGTTCCTGGACCTCTCCTATGAGGATGCGAAAAAAAATGGCAGGCTGAATAATCTTCATGAACTAAAAGAGGCCGTTATTCACGGCGCGGTCAAACGGATTCGTCCGAAAATGATGACGGTAATGACCGCGATGATGGGCCTTATGCCCATAATGTGGTCCATGGGTACGGGAGCGGACGTGATGAAGCGCATCGCCGCGCCCATGGTGGGCGGATTGTCCACTTCATTCATCATGGAACTTCTTGTGTATCCCGCCATATACCTGCTGTGGAAAAAACGTGAACTGGAGTGAAACCGGCTTTTCCGGTGTGTTGACCGGAAAAGCAAAATATCATTCCCAGTATTTATTCTCCCGGGCAGGATACGTTTCTGAATAGCGTTCAACACGTTCCAGCATCCGCAGGTAGGCCTCGGCTGAATTGAATAAGGGCTGCATCAATACAGATTCAGGATCAAGCTGCATTTTTCTGATCATGTCCGGCATGAGGCCGTAGTGGGCCATGCCCCGGTCACCGTTGATGTCAAAGACGCGGTTGCCCGTTACCTGTTTTTCAAAAGATATCTCCGTGCCCGGTGAATATACACCCGGGAAAAGAGGACCGAAACCGTAGTCTATGTCTTCCTGGAATTGCGGGAAGGTATCGAAGTTGGGCAGGGGACAGGCGCCGTTAACGTCCGTGGCATAGGGAACACCCCATACCAGGTCGTCCAGGGATTCGTCATTCCTGTCATACCATGAGGCATGGACTTCGTACTGACCGTATTTTTCATACCGCTCGTTTTCTATTCTGCCGCCGCCGTCAATCATAATCTTCAGGTAATCGGCAACGCATTTCTGGTGTCCTTCAAGAGTCTCCCAGAGCATGGGGGCCACGATGCCGCCCATCTGCAGTATTTTAATCATGCGGGGGATATCAAGCTGTTCCCAGGCCTTCTGTCCTTCCTTGAGATCGATAATGCGGGTATGTGAGGCTATGACTCCGGGATATTTCGCCTCCCAGAGGATTTCCATGGCCCGGTCAAGCGTGTGGTCGCCCATATGGTCTATCTCTATAATCATTCTTCTGCTGATCAACTGCTCCATGAGCCATTCGCCCAGGCCGCTCATGCCCAGGGTGTTGCAGTGGCCCTGGCCATCAGACGTTATGGGCACAAAGGGCAGGAAGGGGAACAGGGCCTGCATCTCATCGGGGTTCTCCACGGCAATGCCGTCTTCCCGGTACTGTACGCGGGGATTGGAAGCGGCCTCCACGTCGAAGAAGGACCCGCGTTCCATCATGTTGACCAGGTTGAAGATCGGTGTCTGATAGAGCTGCGCTCCGCCGAAACCGTTGTTGAAGGCATGGATGGGGAACACGCTGCGTACGCCCCGTTCATAAAAATAATCAAGCTGTTCCTCTATGTTGCGGAGCTCGTCGTCGAGTTCATCCCGTGATATTTTGCCGCTCTCATAACGGCCGAAATAATCAATCCCGGCCCCGAAAACCGTGTCGAACTCCAGGGACAAAAAGACTGCCATCTTCCCCTGCCCGATAACGCGGCGGGCCTCCCGTGACGATGTAACGATGCGGAACCAGCCCTGTCCGGGGCCCCCGCATTGGGCATCGATGTAGTCCTGCATATCGTATATATTGTTCAGCTGCAGCTCGGCTATTTCCATGTCATCGCAGGTGACGCCGATTTTTTCACTGGGAATCAGTTTCTTGATATTACACAGGATTTCGTTGCTCACCATCTGTTGTACCAGGACCCTCTGACCGGCCAGCCAGGATCGTTCGAGCCAGCGGTAATAGGCCTGCTGATGCGTGCTGGTATACGTCGTGGGCCAGAAATCAAAATCGGGCCAGCCCGACGTTTCGTGCGACGTATGACCGTCCACGGCCATGCCGAAGAGATCGGTAACGCCGTCGATGCCGTGCAGGGACGAACAGTCCTTCAGGGCTTCGGTGATTCCCAGGGGATTGAATGTCTCGCCCACGAAGGTAGTCTGGCCTGAGCCCAGGAAGTGGTTCAGGTGGGCATGAGTATCGGCGTAGCCCGTAACAGGTTCCCTGTCAGTATAGTCCTCACCGGGGGTTCCGGGATTGGGCCGCGAAAGGGCCTGTTTCTCGTCGACATTCAGATTGACATTCAGGTCGGCTTCGGGGAAACTCCTGCAGCCTTCGGTTTCGGTAAAGGCGATGAGACTCCGATCCGATGTTTCATTTGCCAGGGTCAGAGCCCCTTTTTCGTTCATTTCAAGAATAAGACCGGCCTGCCTGGAACGCAGAACAAAGCCTTCCATGGAGTTTTCCCATTTCAGTTCCCAGATGGCACCGGTGTTCAGCCTGTCTGTTCTTACGGGCCGGTAGCCCGTGATGGTTTTTGTTACGGCGAGATAACGTCCACGGCTGTCATGGAAGATATACTGTCCCAGGGCTGACGGTTTCATGAAAAAGGGCTCTCCGTTGTCCCCGGCCCTGTAGTACATATCGTGCCCCTCCAGGGATTCGCCGGTTCGGGTGAATTCCATGGAATAGCAGCCGTTGGCAAACTGATACGGGTTGTTCTCATCGATAGTAGCGGGCGATATATTATTGATTTCATCAGTTGCCGGTGGATTCAGGCCTTCGAAACAGCCCGTCACACATAGGATTGCCAGAAGTATGGCCATGATCAAGCTGCGGGGATTGGAATAGTTTTTCATATTTCCTCCAGGTGGACGATGACTGACATGTCACTCATCGTCCACCTGGACGGTTTTTTTGTCAAGTTAAAAAACAGTGATAATTTTCATGATCAGAATTCGCCCCCGGAACTGATAAAGGGGGGCGCTGATATCGGTGTGCCCGTCAGCTCTCCAGCAGAGCCGCGAGATCGAGGAGGCTCTGTGACAGGGGCCGCTGTTTCGAGAGTGCCTCGGTCAGGGTTATGGATGAATAAACGCTGTCACAGTAGGTCATCATGACGCCGCTCTCACCCTTTTCCAGGGCCAGTACGGCATTGCGGCCCATCTTGCTCGCCAGTACGCGGTCGAATACCGAGGGATTTCCCCCGCGCTGCATGTGTCCCAGTACGGATACGCGTATATCATATCCCACTTTCTCCGTAAGCTTCGCGGCGAAATCCGCGGCCGATCCGGCGCCTTCAGAAACGATGATGATGCTGTTTGTTTTCTTTTCCTTGAAGCGGCGCTTGAGCCTCCGTGCAATATCATCAAGGTTGTAAGGTACCTCGGGTATGAGGGCCGCCTCGGCGCCTGTTGCCACGGCTGAAGCCAGGGCCAGGTAGCCGCAGTTTCTTCCCATCACCTCGATGATGAACATGCGGTCATGGCTCGAGGCCGTGTCCCTGATCATATCAACGGCGTTGACTATGACGTTGAGGGCAGAGTCGACGCCCATGGACATGTCCGTCCCGTAAAGGTCGTTGTCTATTGATGCGGGAATGCCCACGACAGGAACACCGATGTCATGGAGCTTCAGCGCTCCCGTGAGAGAGCCGTTTCCGCCGATGACAACGATGCCGTCGATGCCCAGGTCAATGAGGTTTTCATGGCCGCGCTTCAGTCCTTCATCGGTTTTGAATTCCAGGCAGCGCGCCGATTGAAGAAAGGTGCCGGCCCGGCCGATTATGCCGGAAACGTCCTGGGATGTGAGGCTGCGGTAATCATTGTCCAGGAGGCCCTGGTAGCCTTTTTTAAAGCCGTAAACCTCAATACCACGTGACAGGGCGGTGCGGACAATGGAACGCACGCAGGCATTCATGCCGCTGCAGTCGCCTCCCGAGGTAAGTACTCCGATGCGTTTCATGCGGTTGGAAGCACCATCATTTTTTGAAAAGTATTCTTTGTTTTCTGGTGAGTCTTTTGAAGTCGTCATTTTAATACCCGGTTTAAAAATATTTCAGGAAGGGATTATACATGGATTTCCGGGCAATTTCGTCAAATAAAATTTATTTCAGCACTACGGCGACAGCATTATTTCCGGAAAATTTACGGAATTTTAACATGATGAGGCGGAAATCATCGGTGTTTCCCGAGGGTTTCATGCATGCAGTAGGATAGTTCCTCGGCCGTGTAGGGCTTTCGGATAAATCCCGCGGCGCCCTGCTCAAGCCCGGCCGCTACCCGGGGGTCGTCGGAGTAACCCGAACTGAGCAATACCACAACGGATTCGTTTAATTCCTTCAGTTTTCCCAGGACCTCGAGCCCCGACATGTAGGGCATGGATATATCCAGGAGTACGGCGTTGATACTTTTCCATTTTTCCCGATACATTGCAATGCCGCTCATACCGTCGCGTGCGGTAATGACTTCATAACCGCACGATGTGAGGGAGTCTTCGGCAACATCGCGAACGAACTCTTCGTCGTCGATGACCAGAATGGTGCCGTGGCCGCTGATGAGATCTTTGGGGGCTTCCATTCTTTCGCGGCATATCGTTGTATCACTCAGTTCCGGCAGGAAAATGGTGAAAGTTGACCCCGCATTTTTGGCGGACTTGACCGTTATGAATCCGCCAAGGCGACTGACAAAGCCGTAGGCTATGGAAAGCCCAAGGCCCGTCCCTCCTTCATTTTTTTTCATGGTGTAAAAGGGTTCGAATATATGTTCCTGTGTTTCCCTGTCCATGCCGATTCCCGTATCGTTGAATTCTATGGCGACGAAGACTCCTCCATGACGTTTCTCATGGGACGGTGGCCATTCTTCTTCAGGTATTTCTGCCGATGAAACGGTGACGGTGAGATCGCCCCCCTCGGCATCGCCGGGATTCCTCATAACCGTCATTGAATGGGAGGCGTTGACGCAGAAGTTCAGGAAAATCTGTTCGATGAGAATAGAATCAGCCATGACTATCATGGGTTTTTCGCCGTATTGTGCATTGACCGTAACACTTTTAGGAAAGCTGTTCATGCAGATATTGATTACATGACTGAGCGATTCGTTTATATCGACGGGTTCGGGAGTGATGTCCTGCTTTCGCGACAGAAGAAGAAGCTGGCGTATCATCTCCGACGCCCGGCGGGACGACTCCAGGGCTGTCCGGATATAGTTGTCTGACTTATCACGCCGGTTTATGGTTTCCTTTTTCAGCAGATTATCCAGGAGACTCAGGCTTCCCATGATACCGCTCAATATATTGTTGAAATCATGAGCAAGACCGCTGGTGAGCGTTCCAATGGCCTCCATCTTCTGGGCGTGGATAAGCTGCGTCTGCATTTTTTCCTTTTCCTCATGGGCCCGTTTTCTTTCCGTGATATCATTGCCCACGCAGAGTATCTCCTGAAAATTTCCCTGTGAGTCCATTATGGGCCTGTTGGCCCAGGCTATCCAGACCCGTTTTCCGTCGCGTGTCATGTTCTCGTTTTCATTGGATTGGTATTTATCGGGATCTTTCAGGATATTTTCCATCATGAGCTTCAGGTCTGCGCCTGCCGTATCGGTCTCGGGGACGATGGTTCCCACGATGTTGCGGCGCATGATCTCATCACTGCGAAATCCGAAAAAGCTTTCGGCGAATTCATTCCAGAACGTGACCTCGCCTCTCATATTTATCCGGATGATGATACTGTTGGCGCTCTGAACCAGGTCGCGGTATTTCTTTTCGCTGACGCGGAGTTCTTCCTCTACGGCCCCGCGCTCCCTGATTTCATTATGCGCCTGGTCCAGGGCCTTTCGGAACTGGATGATCAGAAAACGCACCAGGAGCGTGATTCCCGTGATAACGGAAATGGTGACGGTTATGCGGTTCATAAAGACCGTTTTACCTGAGCGTAATTGTTCAATTATATGCAGGTGGTGGGCTACTCCAAGGCCAAGATATGAGGCCAGGGAGAAAAACAGGGCCCAGTACATGTCCCGGATTCCCCTGAGCATGGCCACGAGGATTATTGCGGTAACGTACAGGAGCATGGCCGGCGCATCGATGCCGCCGATGTAATTGCCGTACACAGCGGAAGAGAAAAGAAGGGCCGGCGGGATAAGACTTGCCAGGCGCCAGTATCCATGCCGGGCAAGAAGCCATCCTGTTATAAAAAGAGGGTTCATGGAAAAGAGGATAATCACCGTATCGGCTGGGATAATGCGGAAAATCCATCCCACCATGGAAATGATTGAAAAAGAAGCGCTCACCAGGGTAAGAACAATGAGCACAGTTTTTGTCATGAATTCCATGAGCGCCGTATCGGGATTGCCCGAAGTAGGTGCGGTTATTTTTTCCATGAAATCTGAAATAGTATTTTTTAGTGACATAAGGACTTCCGTGTTTCAGTCATTGCATGTTTCTTCGTTTGATATCCGTCCATGCCGTTTCCCCGATCAATGTCCATGCGATTGATGCTGATAGCGGGATATTTCCGGAAAATATTTATAGGCGTCATCGCAATAGTGTAAATGAAATCCGGGAAATATCAAGAAATATTTACCGGTATCATTTTTATCAATCCGTTTCATATTGTGAAATGATATTGACAATAGAAAGCCGTTGTTTTATAATAACCGCGTTTAACAAGTTGTATATGTCCTATGTGTGCCGACATGAACCAGAAAAGAATAATTTCGCGGCTGAGCTCAGATATCGAGAAGATCTGTGATGATATCAGGATGCTGACGGAACACCTTCTCGATGCCTATGAGCGGTGCGACGATATCCTTGACCCGCAGGAACGGGAAGAGACGAGAAAAATACTCAATCATATGCGTGAGGACTTCGAAGGCTATTTCAAACTCTATATTGACAGAAGAAAGGATGTCCGCGTCGAGTCCCTTTTTCATGATATGCTCACCTATTTCGGCCTGGAACATTACGAAAAAAAACAGTAACCCGCTCTTTGGCTGAAAAGGCTATTCAAACCGGACGAACCATCTCTTACCCCGATTCAGGAATCTATGGAAATACAAAAAGGGATGCCTTTATGCGGCACCCCTGTATATTCGCCTGTCTGAAATCCCCGATACGCCAAACCGCCGCTTATTAAACCAGTTTGTTCTCCACGACGATTTCCACGGTTCCTTGCTGACGATCTATTTTTTTCACCAGGAGGGATATCCTGTTGTCGCCGTTCAGGGCTCCCCAGTAGTTGTTCAGGTTTTCCCCGATGCTGTCAAATATGGGTACAATGAGCGGCTCTCCCTGAAATGAGGGGAGGGGATTGCCGTCGCCGGAATAGGTCGTGATCATGTGGCCGAAACCCGCCAGGGGCGCTGCGTAGCAGAAGAACTGACGCAGGGGACATTTTTCGTTGTTGCCGATTGTCTTGTTGATGGCCAGCCGGTACACATATTTTTTATCGTCGAGATCGGTAATGCCGGAAATTCTGGGTGTAAAGTTGGGGCCGTCAGGCTCGAAATCACGTGTATGCAGGGCATCTTCGAAGGAGCCGCCCTTTTTGATCGATTCATGGATTGTATCGGTCTGGTCGCCATTGGTTACGATGTGGGCATTGCCGATATGCTTCAGGGGATAGTAGATTATAAGTGAGGGGTCCTCCACCTTTGATTCGTCGAAGGCCTTGGTCTTGAGAAAATTGTTGTCTTCTTTCAGGAAAATCCTGTTGCGGCTGTTGGCGCTTCTGCCCATGATCCAGTAAATCTGGTAGATGCTCTTTTCGTCGGGGGAAGTGCCGATGACAATGCCCCTTCCGGGATAGGGATTGGTGCTGAGGCCGGAAAAATTGGTTTTAGCCGTTTCGTTAATCTGCATGGATATTTCCTCTCGCTCATGGTTTATCGCCCCGGCAGGGGCGTTCGTGTCAGTTGAATGCGCCTGCCTCAAGGGCAGGTTTTTAAGGGGAATTTTCTATTTTGTGTCTTTCGTGGCAAGTTTATTTTTAAATTCTTCCAGGTCTTTTTCTTCCTTTTCCCGGGCCAGTTTCCACAACCGGAAAAAGTGCTCCCATTCCTTTTCATCGATGAGTTTCCAGGTTTTTGGTCCCCGCTCCTTTTCCACTGCTTCCTTTTTCAGGTTTGTTATGCCGAACCTGAGGGAAAACAGTATCCACACAAAAAGAAAAGAAAGAACCAGGGATAGAATATAGATATTGCGGATCAGGGCCCCTTCGGGAGCGCCGAAATCCACCCTGAGGCCTATTTTTAGCAGGCCGTAGAGGAGGGCAAAAACAGCGAAGATCACCATGGCCGACAGGGATACATTCATTTTCCATGTCCGGTCGCGGAGAATCTGCAGAAGGCCCAGTTCAAGATGATGTTCCTGAACACTCTCCATGTCAAATTCAAGCGCCATCCGGGAGTAGCCGGCCCCGAGTACCGGTTTTTCCACCGTATCCACGCGAATGCTTTTAAAGGTATAGACCCATTTTTTCATCGGCTGTAAGACTCCCTTTTTCTTTAGTTCAGTCCTATAAATCAAATTCGCGCGTGAAAGTAAAGCTGAATTTCGGTGTCAGGACGTTGTTTCCCGTAACGTATTCCACGGGTGAGTAGCCGGCGCTGTTGCCGACCCAGAGGGAAAAGGTGTGCCGGTATCCGGCGTATTTCACCCCGGCATTGTAGTTCATGTACTTGAAGGCGAAGCCGAAGATATTCATGGTCACCTCACCGCAGAGGGCAACGTGATCGAAGATGTAATAACCGGCCTGGAAACCGGCGCCGAAGGTGAAGTCGTAGCTGCTGTTGATGCCGAAAAAATTGGTGTTATAGGCGAAGGTGGGGACCAGGCCCAGGGTCAGCTTATTGCTGAAAAAATGTTTTTCCATGACCGCCTGGGTGAAAAAGGAGGGGCGGTCCTTCATGGGGAGCGTGGTCTGCGAATCGATGTTCGCTTTGTCGGCATAGGAAAGTGACAGGGAATTGTTGATGCCGTTGGTGTCCTTGAATCCCCCGCCCAGGACCACTGAAAGGGAGAAGATGTCACCCGCACTGAAGTCATTGAGGATATTATATTTGCCGCTCAGAACAATATCCTTGTTTTTGAAGGAGTAGCCCAAAAGCACGTCCAGGGGATCGATGATACCGTAGGACAGTGACAGGTTTATGTTGGTGGTGTGCCGGTTGACGTCAAAGTAGCGGTGCCCCACGTCGAGAATAAAGACCTTTGAACCATTGGTCTGGGAAGTGGGAAGATTGAAGATATAGGGAACGGTGCCGCCGGCAGAAACCGGTCCTGAAATTACCGGAAGAATCATGAGCGAAAGGGCGACAAGTCTTGCTTTCATGGATGTACCTCGTCCCTAGAAGTCTGTCCTGCGGTGGCAGTTGAAGCACGACGGCGTGCTGCTGAACATGTTTTTTACGTGATGTATATGGGGCTCCGACAGAACGGCCTCCTTGCGCGCCGCGTCGGTAATCTCTTCGGGACGCAGAGGTTTCAGGTCATGGCACTGCCCGCACACGGCTTTCACGTTATGCACGCCCTGGAGTTTTTCGCCGTGACAGTGTTTGCATTCATCACCGAAGGAGTGTTCTTCCGCGGGCCTGAAAAAGGAACAGGCGCCGGCAAGCAGTGCTATCATGGCAAGGATTGATATTGATATTTTATGTGCCATATTCGTATTTTTTTATGCGATATATTTTTTAATCATTCTCATGACATGGTGCGCAAAAAGTATTATCAACTTGTCCGCTATTACCGTGACATACGCTGCCGTTGCAGTATGTTTCTCGATTGCTCGATGCGTTGTAGTGGTGCCAATAGCCTTCCTTCTTGTTTCTGTGTCCCGGTGGTGGTATGGGATTGTGGCAGCTTGTACATGAGTTGCAAGGCCCTATAGTACCCTGGAGTAAAAGTCCATGACAACTGGCGTTTTTACAGGTGGCATACCAGAGGGCATCGGTGTTCCTGTCATCAGTGAATCCGCTGCCATTATCTACATCGATGTGGTGATACTTCCCGGCCACAATGCGAATATGGGTATTTGAAAAGATATCCCAGATATTAACGTGACACATGTAGCATGAAGGTGATCCCGTGTTTCCTCCCATCAGGTTGGCGCCGTGGCACTGTGCTTCATCGCAGGCACCATGTGGAAAGCGGTAGGAGGCTCCATGGTATATGGAACTGCATATGGGTTTTGAGGAATGGAGTGAATTCCACGGGCTGCCATTTATATTCTCATACATAAGGTTGCATCCAGGGAGGGTTAAGGATAAGATGAGAATATAAATGCTGTTCAATGTTTTCATTGGTATTCTCTTCTGTAAAGTCTATAGTATTGCCGGGACAATGTCAATCTGTTTTATGGGCGCCACAAAAAATTAAATTTTCTATTGAACCATCCTTCTATTTCACCATACTGTAAATACCAAAATAGCCTATAATCGCCACCAGCAGCAGGGGCGCTATATATTTAATCGAAAGGGCCCATATTCTTTCCAGGAGCACATTGTTGGTGTCGGGATCGAGTTCATGCATGGTATTGTTCAGACCGTATTTCCATCCCAGGCATATGGCGATTAAAAGCCCTCCAATGGGAAGCATGTAAATGGTCGTCACTTTATCCATAAAATCGAAATAGGTATTGCCCAGGAAGATTTTAACATCTTTCATGGCGCCGAAGGAAAGCGCGGCGGGGATTCCCAGGAGGAGAATGGCCGCTCCGGTAGAGAGCGCCGCCTTTCGGCGGCTCCAGCCCCATTCATCCGTGGCATAGGACACAACCACCTGTACCAGGGATATGGATGAAGTGAGGGCTGCGATAAACAGGAGCATGAAAAAGAGCGTTGAGAAAACGGAACCATAGGGCATTTTGGAAAATACCACGGGAAGCACGTTGAACGTGAGCCCGGGGCCCTTTTCAGGAGTCATGCCCACGGCGAAGAGCGCGGGGAAAATGGCCAGTCCCACAAGAAAGGCGGCGAGCGTGTCGAGGAAAACTATCTGCAGGGCTGAAGAAAGTATCTTTTCCTTGCGCGACAGGTAGCTTCCATAGGTGATCATGGCTCCCATGCCCAGGCTCAGGCTGAAAAAACACTGGCCCAGAGCTTCAATTATGACCTTGGTGGTGATTTTCGAGAAATCGGGCATGAGGTAGAAGGAGAGACCTTTAGCTGCGCCGGGAAGCGTGACGGACCGGGCGATAAGAATTAATATGATGATAAAGAGTATGGGCATGAGTATCGTGGTCCATTTTTCAATACCGTTTGATATCCCCCGGTATACAATGAAGACCGTGGCCGAGATGAAAAGGGAATGATATGCGAGCATCTGAAGAGGGTCCTGTATGAACGCGGAGAAAATATCTTCGGACATGCGGGTGCTCGATATTGATGATATGGTGCCCGAAAGGCTTTTTATCATATATCCCATGGTCCAGCCGCCCACGACGCTGTAATAGGTCATGATGAGAAAGCCGGTCATGACTCCCATGTAGCCCACAATGACCCATCTTCCTCCTCCGATGGTCCTGAAGGCGCCGACGGGATTTTTTTCCGTGTGCCTGCCGATGACGATCTCGGCGATCATGATGGGTAGCCCCAGTATCAGAATGCAGAGAAGGTATATCAATACAAAGGCCGCTCCCCCGTTTTCACCGGCGAGATAGGGGAATTTCCAGATGTTGCCCAGACCGACAGCCGAACCGGCGGCGGCAAGTATAAATCCCAATCGTGATCCCCAGTGTTCACGCGTATTCTGGTTTTCCATAACAGTTGACCCCGTATTTTATTTAATCTGCATGCGATGATTCAGGATTATCATCCCATAAATAATTTTTCATTTCGAAACAGATTCTGTAAAAACGAGACGGGAAGTCAAGGAATTATTGAACTGAAGGGAAAGTGCAAAAATCCATAAGCCTCTATGGATATTTATTTCAGGATACACCGATGGTGATAGTGATTACTGCCGGAATGCAGGATCAGTGCGAAATGCCGCTCAGCAATACTTTGTCAAAAGCCGGTCCAGCTGATTGGCGAACATCCTGATATCTTTCTGGCTCAATCGGTCGGGGCCGCCCGTTTCTATTCCGGCACTGCGGAGATCATTCAGCAGATCACGCGTGGCAAGGCGTTGCTTGATATTTTCCTTTGTGTACAGTTCGCCCCGTGTAGATATTATAAAAGCTCCTTTATCTATAGCGCGGTCTGCCAGGGGAATATCTTCACTGATGACAATATCACCGTCTTCCGCCAGTTCAACTATCCTGTCGTCGGCAATATCAGGTCCGGCCTCGACGAGTATCATTGAGATGTAATCCGAAACAGGCAGCCGGACATTCTGATTGGCGATGAAAACAATAGGTATCCTGACCCGCTCCGAGGCCCGGATCAATATATCCTTTATGGCTGAGGGGCAGGCATCGGCATCAACAAGAATTTTCATATATACTTCCCTGAGAAAAAAATAGAACTGCTTTTAATCACTGTAATGTCCGCGGACATGGTCCCGCACTGTTTTTCTTGCCAGTTTGTCGGCGTCGCGGTTATAGTTTTCTGATTCGGTTTTACGCTGATGCGCTTTTACTTTTTTAAAAACGGGATGTAATGAGTCAATGTAACTAAAGAGCAGTTTTACCAGGTCCTCGTTTCTTATGTCACTGTTTTTTTTTGTCATAAAATCAGCGGCAATGAGCTTTTTCCTGCGGTCTATCAGCGATACGGCATATTGACTGTCGGAATGTATTATAATGGAACAGCGTGTCATGTCCTGCATCGTGATATACTCGAGCGCCCTGATGATGGCCAGCAGTTCCATCCGGTTATGCGTTGTTTCTGTTTCTTTACCCGTTAAAATAATTTTTTGTCCCTCAATTAGTAATATCGCGGCCCAGCCGCCCGTTTTATGCGAAGGATCGCAGCTGCCATCGGTGTAAATATTAATTTCAGTCTGTAATGTGCTCATCGGGCATCGGACTGATTTTCCGGCTGCGGGTCCGCCAGGCCGCTTTTCAGCTCACCGAGCATTGCCATGTAGGTGCCCTTATTGCCGTATATGTTCTCATACTCGGCGATGAGCTTCCGGGCCTGTTCCGGCCTGTCGGAGTAGACTGAACAGAGTATGGCCCTGCACAGGGCGATCTCGCCGTGCATGAATTGTTTGTTTTGTGTTTTATATACCGAAAGATACAGGGACATCGCCTGGGGATAGTCCAGCCGTGTAAAGAAGATTTCGGCGCGGTAAAAGTCAATGAGGTAGCGGACATGCCTCTGGAGACCTTTCTGTGCGGCAATTAATTCAAAGCTTCTCAATGATTCGTCGAGGCGGGCATTCCTGAACAGGTCTATGGCTTCCTTTAAGGCCTCACTCTGTTCACGGTTTCTTGCTTCAGCCTCCTCGTCCTTTTCCCCGCGTACCGCGCTGATAATGGTCCTGGGGTAGTAGTGATAGGTATCCTGCGCCAGCTTGCTGTAGAGCCGGTAAGCCAGGTTATTACGGCTGAAGTCTTTGGCGAGTTTGTACCGGGTGCAGCGGTATACGAGGGGACCGGCGATTTTAAAACTCGCGTCACCCTGTTCCGGCCTGAGTTCAACCAGGGATTTATCTCCCAGGAAGAGAATATCCCCCTCGTTGATAAAATCACCGTTTTTTACGGTTGTGCTTTTTCCGTCCTTCCGCAATTCAACACCGCCCAGCAGAAAAGAAACTCTATACGTCTCTGCCTTTATTTCTCCCGACAGAACCGGGGTCAGGGGCATGATAGTGATGCAGGTGACGGCAGCCATAATCAGGCGGATATGCTTGAAAGTCATGGTTTATTCTCCATAAATAATAAAGGGTGCCCAGTAATAGGGATCATCGTATTCAGCGCGTATGACCGCCCGGGCCTTCTGCAGGGCTTCATGGGCCCCCATATGTTTTTTTAAGATATTCCGGTAAAACTCTTCCATGAGTATAAAGGTCGCCTCGTCATCAACGGGCCATAGGCTTGCCATGACGGACCGGGAACCCGCTATAAGAAAGGCCTGGGGAAGTCCGATCATGCCTTCACCATGGACAATGTTTCCCATGGAGGTCTCGCAGGCGCTCATAACCACAAGGTCGCATTGAAGGTCCAGGGATTTTATCTCTCCCAGCCTCAGGTATCCGTCTCTTTTCAGATCTCCATGCCGTTTCCTGTATGAACCATATGCGTCTTCCCGGTATAATTTCGCCATGGGAGGGAGCGTGAGAACAATGGCATTCATGGAAGGATTGCCGTCAACAAAGAGTCCATGGGCCGCGAAGTGGATAATGCCGTACTGCGAAAGCATGCGGGAATCGTTCATGCTGAAAATGATATCTTCATTGGCTGCGATTCCCGTAAGCGAATGGGGGCCGGTTGCCTGTTTTTCACCGTAGGCCAGCCCGATGATGGCCCGGACTTCCTGGTCTGTGCCGGGCAGGTTGTCATAAGCCGCATTAAAATCATTATCGTCCGGTTCCTCCCCGGGCTTATCCTTTAAGATGGCCGAAAGGACCGGCCTTCCCGCCGACCGTGATCTTCCCGATCGCGTTCCCGTCATATCGGCGTGGTCTTTATTGTAGACGGCATTGCCCATGGCAAGGAGCGGGTAGCGGGCCGTTTCCACTTTCCGGTTTCTCAGGTTCAGCCACACCATGGAGGAATGTACCAGGCGGTGGACATGGGTCGATGAAAAGAGCGTATCACCGTTCTTTCCCAGTATGCCCCAGGGAATATAGTAGAGAGGCCCGTCGGGGATTATGATGATATTCCGGGCGTTGCGGGTTTTCAGCAATACCGGTTCCAGAAGATCGGCGAAGAGTGTCTTTGCCAGGGATTGGCGCAGGTCAAGGGCTTCCTTCGGATTTATTTTACCTGAAAGAATTCCCGCTTTCCGGAGCGGACTGACCTGTCCGGAATCGTCGGGAGACAGTGCCCCGGGTGTCATCTCAGGCCGGCGCAGGTACACGGCCGTATTGTCAACCATGTATTTCCAGTCTTCCTTCTCCCGGTTCCAGAGGATTACGCCGCCCCGATCGTCGGTTATCCTTGTCAGACTGCTGCTTTCCAGGGGATGTTTCAGCAGGGCGTGGAGGTTTTCCGTATCGACGGTGATTTTTCGGTACGGAAAATCGTTTTTTCGTCCCAGTTTTACCATTTCCAGGCCGCCCTGTTTTGTAATAATGAAGGCCAGGCAGTTTTTATCGTCCAGGCTGTAACTGACCAGCACCTCATCGGGAGAAAGGGCGTCCTGCAGCTTTTCCACCGTGGGAGGTTCCGGTGAGCGCAGGGCCTCATAACGGGGATAGTCTTTTGTCAATTTCGTATCAAGGGTATCTTTTTTCGCCTCCAGCTCCCATATCCGCTTTACCAGGCTGTCGGCCTCATTTCTGTCATTTTTGGCGATGGCAACATTCCTGCGTGAATCAAGCATTTCGATTTCGTCAGCCAGTGAAAGCAAGGCACGCGCTCTGTCTCCGGGAACACCGCCACGTTCCAGGGCATCCCTGAGACTCATATCCTCCGCTATGGAGAGGCCCTTTTTCAGGGAATCTGCCATGAAGGCCTTATCGATACGCCCCCTGGCGAGTTCGATATCAATAAGACTGCTGAAGATGTATCCATACCGTGAGGCGAAATCCGATTTGCCCCTGCCGATTTCCAGCCGGGCCTTCAGGATTGAGGATACGGCTCTGCCGTAGGACTCCGAGGCGCGATCCATGTCGCCGAGCTTCCGGAAGAGATCTCCCCTGTGGGCAAGGACCTGTATGTATCCGTCGCGGTCGCCGCTTTTTTCCAGTGATTCAAGCGCCTTCCCGTAATACGCAAGGGCCTTGTCAGTATCATTGATTGACCGGTACGCGAGTCCCAGGTTGATCCAGGTGTAAGCGGTATGGGGATGGTGTTCTCCCATGACTTTCAGGTAGATGGCCAGGGCCTTTTCATAGTACTGTGCCGACCTGGCGCCGTCATGGAGGTAATAATATCCCAGTCCCAGGTTGTTGCAGGCAACGGCGAGGAAGGGATGTTCATCGCCCAGGGTCTTCCGGTAGATGGGGATTGCCTTCAGGTAGTATTCCACGGCCTTTTCATAGTCGCCCTTCGGTTCATGGGCGCCGCCCAGGTTGGTGTAGGTAGTGGCCACAAACTCATGGTCTTCTCCAAGGTTTTTCCGATAAATATCCAGGGCCTTCTGGTAGTATTCAATGGCCGTGTCGTACCGGCCCATGGACTTGTAGGCGCCACCGATATAGTTGCAGGCCGTTCCCACATAGGTGTGCTCCGGCCCGAGTTTTTGCGTATATATACGCATGGCCGAAAAGTGAAATTCCAGGGCGCGGTCGATATCGCCTTTGCTCCGGTATGCCTCGCCGATATTGACGTAGACCGTGCCGTTGTATTCATTGTCGGGTCCGTAATTTACGTTATAGATTTCCACGGCCCTGGTAAAAAGTATAATTGCCCGGTCGAAGCCGCCCGTGGCGAATTCGGCATATCCCAGCCTGTCGTACAATACGCCTGCAGTGGTGGAAGTCTCGCCGAAAATTTCTTTGCCCAGATCGAGCGCCCTGCTGAGAGGATTCAGCGCCGCTGCGAAATTCCGCGACGCAGCGGCTTCTTCATAGGCGCGGTACAGGCGTGAAAACTCAGGGTAAAGGGGATGTCGGGAATAGTCCTTTTCCCCGGCGCTTATCAGGCGCGGGCCTGAAAGGAAAATGGTGGAAAGGAATATCAGTATTGCGGCAATTTTATTTTTCATTGACAGTCACTTTGTTGAGCCAACTTTAGTTGCATGCATCAGGAGAGTCAAATTAAAAACCGGTTTTACCTTACCCTTATTTCCCGGCGGGAGTTCGTGAAAGTAAAAAATGTAAAATAGTATCGATGGGGATATGCTCCATAGTTGTTGACTTTTTATCTTCATGATGCAGTATTGAAAACACAAGTCAGACGGGAGAATGCCATGAAAAGAAAACAGACAGTTTTTACAATAATTATTTTTATCGCGCTCATGGGGATCTGCGGAAATGCCGGTGCCTTGTCGGACCGCGATGCTGTCAATACCGCTGTGTCGGCTGCGGAAACATGGCTTGAGCTGATTGATGAAGGGGAATACAGCGACAGTTACACCAGGGCCGGTGAGTTATTTAAAAACTACATGCCGGAAAAGGAATGGATCAGGAACGTGCATGCCGTGAGAAATCCCCTGGGAAAAATCATATCGCGGAGCACACTGTCCGTAGAACTTGCCCGGGGTCTGCCCGGAGCTCCCGATGGGAAATATGTCTTAATCCAGTTTCGTTCGTCCTTTGAAAAGAAAATGGAGGCCGTGGAAACCGTTACCATGGCCGAGGAAAAGGGACAGTGGCGGGCCGTGGGGTATTTTATTAATTGAATATATGCCGTGACGGGTTTGATATGCCGTGACGGGTTTGATATGTAGGAACAATTTTTATATATGTAGGGACGGGTTTGAAACCCGTCCCTACATATATAAAAATTGTTCCTACATATATGCATATTTTTAATGATCGCAGGTGTTGGGGCCCGTGACAAGTTTATTGTCGAGAAAAGCCTCGACGATTTTGTCCGGACTGTCCGCCGGTGCGCCCGTCACGACCCGGATGTTATTCTGTGTAAAGAGGTCTTGCGCTCTGCCGCCCATACCCCCGGCGATGATGCACGTGGCGCCCCTTTCGGCAAGCCAGCGGGGTAAAAGGCCCGGCTCATGGGGCGGGGGTGTTACGAAATCCCTTTTAAGAATGGATTTATTCTCTACATCAACATCGATGATGGCAAACTGCTCGCAGTGGCCGAAGTGCATGCACAGCGCGCCGTTTGCTACGGGAATTGCTATTCTCATGTCATTCTCCTTTTTTATATAGAAATATTTTTCATAATATTGTTCAGTATTTCGGTAAAGGCCTTTCCCGTAGTCTCGTCCGGATTGGCGAGAATTTCCGGTTTGCCCGCATCCCCGCCGTGAGCGATGGAAACGTCGATGGGGATTGCGCCCAGGAACGGCACATTCATTTCTTCCGACATATTTTTACCGCCGCCGCTTTTGAAAATATCCACGGTTTTTCCGCAGTGGGGACAGGTGAACCCGCTCATATTTTCAACCACGCCCAGGACCGGCATGTTGAGCTTGTGGCAGAAGGTAATGGATTTTTTTACATCTATAAGCGCCACGTCCTGGGGCGTGGTGACCACGACGGCTCCTGCGGCGTCTTCAATGAGCTGGCATACTGAAAGCGGTTCGTCACCTGTGCCGGGAGGCGAATCGATGATGAGATAATCAAGTTCTCCCCAGGCCACGTCCTTGAGAAATTGCTTGATGATGCCGTATTTCAGAGGTCCGCGCCAGACAACAGGGTCTTTTTCGTCATCGAGAAGAAAACCGACGGAGACCACCTTGAGATGGTCATTATACAGGGCCGGCAGCAGTTTCTCGTTTTCGTCGGCCGAGAGTTTGTTTTTTTCCAGTCCCAGAAGTTTGGGAACGCTGGGGCCGTGAATGTCCACATCCAGAAGACCGACGCGGAATTTTTTTTCCGCCAGGGATACGGCCAGGTTTACAGCAACGGTGCTTTTGCCTACGCCGCCCTTTCCGGAAAGGACCACTATCTTGTGTTTGATTTTTCCAAGATTATCTTTCAGGTCCTGTTCTTCCTTCTGTTTTGTGAGATCCGCTGCCGAATGAACGGGGATTGCTGTGCCTGTTTTATTGTTTTTAAAGGACATGATATATAACTCCCTGAATAAAATTTAGTTTTTCAATTTTCAGCTTACCTGATAATCACGCAATAAAAAAAATGTTAATCATACTTTTACCTCCCCGTGAGAAAAATACTTCCAGGTTAAATTATTAAAAATATCACCACGGAGACACGGAGAAGGCTGAGACTGCAATTTGAGTTAAGTATAATACAAAAATCTCCGTGAACTCCGTGTCTCCAGCGAACGGCAGTGAGCGAGTGGTGATAGTTGCCTTAAAAGAATTCACTTTTCCGCCACGGCAGGAGACGACAGTATTTTGTCCCACATCGTCCGTATGATCGCCGAGGTACTCCCCACGGAATATTCTATGATGCTCTGCGCATTAAGCATGGCCCTGGTGAAATCACGGTCATAGGGTACCCGGGCTATCACCTCTATTCCGTTTGTTCTGCAAAAATTTTCAATCTCGGCAACAACATCCGTATTGAGATCATATTTATTAATGCATACCATACCCGGTATTCTGAAGTGGCTGATGAGCTCCACAGTGCGGCGCATATCGTGATATCCCGATACGGTCGGTTCCGTGACGATGAGTACCTGGTCGGCTCCCGTAATTGATGCTATGACCGGGCACCCGATACCCGGGGAACCGTCGGTGATGATAATATTCAGTCCCTTTTCAATTGCCAGTTTTTTTGCTTCCTGTCTTACTTTTGTGACAAGTTTGCCTGAATTCTCCTCGGCGATGTTCATGGCGGCATGAACAAATGGGCCGTGCCGCGTGTCGGAAATAAACCATGTGCCGGCGATTTTATCCTTCATTTCTATGGCCCCGACGGGACAGAAGTGAGCGCACACATTACATCCTTCGCAGGTAAGCCTGTTGACGCCGTACACGCCATCAATGACTGTAATGGCGTCGAACCTGCACAGGCGCGCGCATTCCCCGCATGACGTGCATGCTGCGGGGTCGATCACGGCCATGCGGCCCCCTTCAAATTCCTCTTCGAACTGAACCCGGGGCTTCAGTATGAGATGCATGTCGGCGGCATCGACATCGCAGTCCGCCACGACCTTGTTTTCGGCCAGGGAGGCCAGGGACGCGGTAATGCTGGTTTTACCCGTGCCGCCTTTTCCGCTTATAACTACCAGTTCTTTCATGGTTTTCTCTCCGCAGTTGATTCCCTGAGGCAGAATTGCGATGAAATTTCTTCCAGGATGGGATCGAACTTCTCCGTGAAATATTCCGCCACCTCTCCCCGGGAATAGTACTCCGCTGCCTCGCGTGAATCGGGGAAGGAAGCGGCCACGTCAATATTCTCATCCCGGCAGTACCGCAGAACCCCGTCGTCGCCCGTATCACAGCGGTTTATGACGACACTGAAGGGTGTGCCGGTTTCCCTCGCCATGCCCACGGCCAGTTTCAGGTCGTTGAGGCCGAAGGGCGTCGGTTCCGTCACCAGAAGTATATGGTCCGTGCCGTTTATCGATTCGATTACCGGGCACGAAGTTCCGGGAGGCGCGTCAATGATGGCGCATGCGCCGCTGCCGATCTTTTCTTTCACCTGTTTTATGAGCGGCGGCGACATGGGCTCCCCGATGTTAAGCCTTCCGCCGATATAGCGGAGATGCGGGCCTGAGCTTTCTTCTATCGTGCCTATCTCTTTTTCAATTTCCGTGATAGCCCCTTCGGGGCATACCAGCATGCATCCCCCGCAGGAATGGCACATGTCGGGGAGAACCAGGGGCTTTCCCTTGATCATTACGATGGAGGAAAAGGCGCAGATTTCTTCGCATTTGCCGCATCCCGTGCATTTTTCCATGTTTACCGACGGTTTCAGCGAATGGGCCGCTATTGTGTTTTTTCCCGCTGTCTTCAAAAAGAGATCCACGTTGGGCTCTTCGACGTCACAATCCGCGATTGTGACGTCGATACCTTTTTTCGACATGTACAGGGCCAGGGAAACCGCAACTGTCGTTTTTCCCGTGCCTCCCTTTCCGCTCGCTATTGCTATCTTCATCTTTTACCCTTGTTTAAAAATCAAAAGCGCTTCCCACGGCAGCGGGCTTGAAGGCTTCCTTAAATCGGGCTGCGATTTTATTGGCCGGTGCATAACCCGTGCAGTGCGATGTGGCCACGACTTTAACCTTAAAATCCGTCAGGGCCTGTATCGCTTTTTCCACGTAATCGGCCGATGCCGTTTCCAGGTGTGTGCCGCCGATGACGGCATGGAATTCCTTGTGGCCGCTTTTACTGCTCAGGTCCTGCAGTATTTCCACCATGCCGGCATGGGCGCATCCCAGGAGCACCACGGGTCCCGAGTCTGTTTCCAGGAGCAGGGAAAGGTCGTCGTTGAAGGGATCGTCGACGACCTTGTCGTCTTCCTTCAGCTTCAGCCTAGTGTCCCAGGTTTTCCATCCCGCGGGCCTGGTTATTTCGGTAATTGCCGAAAGGCCCTTTTCTATTTCCATAAAACCCTTCGTGTCTTTGAACGAAGCGCCTTTGCTCTCATAGTCTTCTTTTGTCAGCGCAAAACCGATGGGTATTTCCAGCGCATTGCCCGGCAGCTCGACATAGGCTATTTTCTTTCTGAAGGCCTCAGGATGGGCATATACGGGAGTGGCCGTTCCTTTTGCCGCAAGCACATCGGCCAGCCCGCCCACATGGTCGAAGTGGCCGTGGCTGAGGATAATTCTGTCAATTGCTTTAATGTCCTTGCCCAGTATAGCCAGGTTTTTGATGACACCCAGACCCTGGCCTGTGTCAAAGAGTGTCCTTGTTTCGCCCTCGATGAGAAAACTGAGGCCATGCTCCCCGATCAATCCCCGGGGCATGGGAACGCCCACGGTGTTTTCGCATACTACTGTAACTTTCATACAATCTCCTTTAGTCCTGCAGGACTCATTATAATATTTGTCAGAGCCCCATAACCTTTTTGTGTAATTGCAAGCAGCTTATTTCTCTATATATTTTGCAAGGTTTTATCTGCTTTTTAAAAAATTTTGCCCGTACCGATGAACAGCTATTCTTTTTCCCGGGGAAGGGGAGAGTTAAATTTTCCATCACGGGATGCTCCCGGGCCGTTTCCATCACGCGGGCCCTTACCGAGGCCGCTTCCTCTTCTCCCTCCGCCGGGACTGTTGCAGCGGCCCTCCTGGTTCATTTCTCCAGTGTTTTTATTGCCACCGCACCGTCCGGTCCTTCTGCCTGTCCCGGGCCCTTTTCCGTCGGGTCCTTTTCCATCTCTTCCCGGCATATCCTTGCCTCCTTAAACGAAATGTTTGTTACCAGTGACCTTCCACGTTGGCATCCCCGGCCTCCTGGAGTTTGCCTGCTTTGAAATCCTCCAGCACCCGGCTCACGCTCCCCGATGCGCCGATCATTATTTTTACCGATGCCTGGTTCAGGACATTGAAGGCCTTGGGACCCACATTGCCCGTAATGAGCACTTCCGCGCCGGCATCGACGATGTTTTTCGCCGACTGGATGCCCGCTCCCTGGGGAGCGTTGAGGTTCTGCACGTTGTCGATATATGACGATTTACCCGAGGCCTCGTCATATATGATGAAGCCCTTTGCCCTGCCGAAGCGGGGATCCACGGTTGATTGCAGGTCCCTTCCTTCCGATGTAATGGCTATTTTCATTTATTTATCTCCTTTTTATATCGTTTTCATCATTGCTTCCATTATAGAAGGGACACTGTCCCAGGGCCCGACGGCGTCCTCTTCCCCGGCCCTGACAGCCCGGCATGGCGAAGCGCTCAACGACAAGGCTGTTCTCTGTATACGCTTTAATGACCTCGTCGACACAGCCGATCACTCCCGGGATGAGATTTATCCCGCCGGCCACTACAGTGTCGGCCGTGCATCGGCTTATGGCGCTGCATATTATCACCGATGCCTCTTCCTGTCTGAGTTTGCCAACGATGGAGAGCTCGGAGCATCCCGCCGTGTTTACGGAATAGCTGTTTACAATCTCCCCGTTGCGGACGCTGAAAATATGGAATTCTTTGGCCACGTCAAAGAGAGGGGAAATGCGGCCCGTGAAAACCGGTATGGCTATTTTTTCCGTATCCATACTATCTATATACGCACGATTTGTGCCGGAAATGAATTCGGTGGCGATATATTTTTTCCGTGGGGAAAATGTTGAGAAAAGGAGAAATATCATGCCATTTTGAGGGGTCAGAGCCCCTGTCATGCATAAACAGGGGGTCAGAGCCTCATTGATTGGTTGTACTATCCTGCAGGGGGCGGTGAAAGACGATTATTTGGAAAAAGAAATGTTCCTTTATCGGGGGCTGAAGGCCGGATATCTTGCAATATGCAATGTTTACCTGTTGTGATTAGTGCAAAACGCAATATTCTATTGTGTGATCTGATATTTTTTCATCTTACGCCAGAGGGTGGAGGCATCAATGCCCAGTTCCTCCGATGTTTTGGACCGATTCCAGCCGTTTTTTTCCAGAGATTTGATGATGTAGAGGCGTTCCACCTCGTCGAGAGTCATGGTTTCCGGCAGGGGAGTATCAGCACCGCGCAGAAAGCGGGGAAGATGGGCGGGCTGGATATAGGAGTCATTGCATAATACAAAGCTGTGTTCTATGATGTTCTCCAGCTCGCGGATATTTCCGGGAAAATCATATTCCATGAGGATATTCATGACGGCGTCCGAGGCCCCTTCGATTTTTTTTCCTTTAAGTGCGTTGAACTGCCGGATGAAGTGCTTCACCAGGAAGGGAATATCTTCCTTCCTCTTATGCAGCGGCGGAAGGTCTATGGTGATGACATTGAGACGGTAATAGAGATCGTCGCGGAAATTGCCCGCCTGGACCTCGCTGTACAGGTTTTTATTTGTGGCGGCGATTATCCGCACATCGGCCTTCACGGTTTTCGTATCACCCAGGGGCTCGTATTCATGGGACTGGAGAAAACGCAGAAGCTTTACCTGGAGAGCCCGGGAAATCTCGCCGATTTCGTCGAGGAAAAGGGTGCCTCCCTGGGCGGCGGCGATTTTACCGGGCCTGTCCTTCCGGGCGTCGGTGAAGGCCCCTGCTTTATAGCCGAAGAGTTCCGACTCAAGCAGGGTGTCGGGGAGGGCGGCGCAGTTGATGGTGATCATGGGTTTTTCTTTGCGCCTGCTCAGGTTGTGCACGGCCCTTGCCAGGAGTTCTTTGCCCGTGCCGCTGGGCCCTTCAATGAGCACCGAACTGTCGCTTTCGGCAATGTCAGGCAGGATATGAAATATTTCCCGCATGACCTTGTCCTTGCTGATGATGTCCTCAAAGGTAAAACGAGCCTCGATGGTTTTTCGCAGTTCCTCGATTTCGGTAATGTCGCGGAAGGTTTCCACGCCGCCCATGGTTTCGCCCTTTTCATCCTTCAACAGGGCCGTGCTGATGGACACCGGGACCCTGTCGCCCCGGGAATTGACGATGAAGAGAGTCCGGTTCACGATATTTCTTCCGGTTATCAGCGTTTCCTTCATCGCGCAGGAATGTTCACAGATGCTGGCATGAAAAATTTCATAGCAGAACTTCCCCAGGGCCTCTTCCTCGCGTATGCCCAGGATGGTCTCGGCGGCGCGGTTGATCGACGTTATTTTATAATCCAGGTCGATGGTGAACACGCCGTCGGCAATGCTGTCCAGGATGACATTCCTTTCTTTTGAAAAATCTTTATTCGTCATGGTATCGTACTATTCCTGTTTATACTTTGTACCGCGGTGTGTTCTGCTGTCAAGCATGTTGCCGGATGACTGGCGTTTCATGGGACATAATAAAGCATTCATATACTGTATGCCGCCGGTTTATCGCGAATAATTTTGTTGAATAACATAAGGGAACCTGTATAATACATTGTTTGGATGTTCTCTTGCGGGTACACAACAGTGGTGAAAATCAAGTTTTCCGCCGGAGTCAGAGCTTCATATAAAGGGATTTTCATGATAACTGTTGAAAGGGGGAGGATATTATGCCAGGCGAGCGGTTCATACACCGTATACTAAAAAGCAAGCCGACACTGGAAGGGGCCGGTGTGAGATTGAAACGAGCCTTCGGATTTTACGAGGTCACTCTTTTTGATCCTTTTCTGCTTCTCGATGATTTTCATTCCGACAATCCCGACGATTACCGGGCCGGGTTTCCCTGGCATCCGCACCGGGGAATCGAGACTGTTACGTATATGCTCCACGGGTCCATTGACCACAGGGACAGCCTGGGGAACAGCGGAACCATTCATGCCGGTGACGTGCAGTGGATGACGGCGGGCAGCGGGATAATCCATTCCGAGATGCCCGATGAAAGGAGCGGCATGCTGCGGGGGTTTCAGCTCTGGGTCAATCTCCCGGCATCGCACAAGATGATGACGCCGCGTTACAGGGATATTACGGGAGACTCCATTCCCCGTGTGACCATGGAAAACGGTGTCGATATCCGGGTCATATGCGGTACAGCTGAAAATGTGACAGGCCCGGCGCAGGATATCGTTGCCGGGCCGCGCTATCTCGATATAACCGTACCGCCCGGGAATATGTTCAGCCTCGCAACTGAGCCGGATCATACGGTGTTGGCCTATGTCGTCACTGGCGGCGGATATTTTGACAGGAAAAGGAATCCCTTTGTCCGGGAAGATCATGTTGTTGCCTTCGGCAGCGGCGGTCCTGTCGCTGTCACAACGACCAGTGAACCGGTGCGATTTCTTCTTATCTCCGGCAGGCCCCTGGGGGAACCTGTTGCCTGGCACGGTCCCATTGTCATGAATACGCGCGAGGAGCTTGAACGGGCCTTCGAAGAATATAACAACGGGACATTTATAAGGGAACCTCTAAAATAAAGTTTTGGAGAAGCCTTTAAAAAATATGCCGTGATGTTTTTTCTCTTGAACTGCGGGGTAAACCGGTATACAATCATTGCTTAACGTGAATCTTTTTCCGGAGGATGATGACCGCATCGTCTGCTCTACAGGGGTGTTTGCGGACAGTAACTATCGGAATATTTTTACCGACAGAAGGGGGCTCTATGGAATGGTTTAAAAATCTTAAAATCGGCGCCAAGCTGATTGTCATGCTTGTTTCGGTGAACGTCCTGGCTCTGGCCATTGTCATGACTTTCATGCTGGGAAAATTTTCCTCAGCCCAGGAGGAGATGGCGTACAAATACGCCAACGAAATGTCCATGAATCATGGAAATGGCATCAAGGCAGAACTGGAAGTGGCCATGGACGCGGCACGGATCATGGCCCAGTCTTTCGGGACTCTGCGGGCCAGAGGTATCGCCGACAGGAGAATGCTGGGAGCGATCCTGGAAGGTGTCCTAAAGGAGAATCCTCAATTCCTTGGAAGCTATACCTGCTGGGAGCCCAATGCCTTTGACGGTATGGATGCCGCCTATGTCAACACTACGGGCAGTGACAGGACTGGCCGGTTTATTCCCTACTATAACCGCGGTTCCGGGAAAATAATACTTGAGCCTCTCATGGATTATGAAAAAGCCGGTGCCGGTGATTATTACCTCATACCGAAGAACACAAAGAACGAGGCGATCATAGATCCCTATATATATCCCATAGCCGGTAAGGACACCTTGATCACCTCTCTTGTGGTACCCATAATGGTGAATGGCAGGTTTATGGGAATAGCCGGTATAGACGTGGCCCTCTCCGATATCCAGGACAAGATTAGTAAAATCAAACCTTTTGAAACGGGCGTTTCGGCCCTTTTCTCGAATAGCGGTATAGTGGCGGGTCACTTTGACCCGTCGCGCCTGGGAAAACAGATGCGGGAAACGGAAAGGGATATGTCGGGCGATTTTACCGACAAATTTGCCGATGCCGTTAAAAAAGGCGAGACCGAGCATTATACTGTTTACTCCGCCCAGATGAAAAGCGATGTGTATGTACTTGGCTCGCCGTTTTACATCGGGAAAAGCACCACGCCCTGGTCACTTGCTATAGGTATCCCCATGAACAAGGTTCTGGAAACGGTGAGCGCCATGAAGATATTTGCCATTCTTATCGTACTGGCTGCGTCCATTATATTAAGCGGTATAATCATCGTCATTGCCAGGAATATAGCGGCGCCGCTGGCCGTTTCGGTTGAACTGGCCGACGCCATAGCCGCCGGTGATCTCACGGTTCAGCCGCCGGAGATATATCTGAACCGCAAAGATGAAATCGGCAAGCTCACCGTGGCCTTTTCCAATATGGTGGGCCAATTGCGTAATGTGGTGGGAAGGATAGCCGTCAATGCCGATTCCCTGGCCCTGGCCTCTTTCGAAGTTAGCTCAACATCGCAGAATATGAGCTCCGCTTCGAATGAACAGGCCGCCAATGTTGAAGAGATAACCTCTTCGCTTGAGGAAATAGGAGCCGGGATCAACCAGAATACCCAGAACGCGAAGAACACCGATATTATTTCACGGAAGGCGGCGGAACAGGCCAGGGAGGGTGGTAAAGCCGTACTGGATACGGTCGAGGCCATGAAAAATATCAACGCGAAAATCACGCTCATCGAGGATATCGCTTACCAGACGAATCTTCTGGCGCTCAATGCCGCCATAGAAGCGGCCCGGGCCGGAGAACACGGCAAGGGTTTCGCTGTTGTCGCGAGCGAAGTACGCAAGCTGGCGGAAAAAAGCCAGGTGGCTTCCCAGGAGATCAGCCATCTTACATCAAGCAGTTTCGAAATTTCTGAAAGGGCAGGTCGGCTGCTGCAGGAAATAGTTCCTGCCATCGAGAACACGGCCCGCCTCATTCAGGAAATAACCTCTTCTTCTGAAGAGCAGGATAACGGCGTTTCCCAGATTAACAATGGTATGAATCAGCTCAATGAAATAACGCAGAGCAATGCCTCCACGTCGGAGGAGCTCTCATCAACCTCGGAGATGCTTAAAAACCAGGCAGAAGAGCTGAAGCAGGTCATAGCTTTTTTTAAACTGGGCGGTTCGGAAAAGGAAAAGTCCGGTGCCCTGGGAACCGGGGAAGTGAAGCTCATATCGTGATGCGGCGATCATAAAGTTTTTTTAAAATCAATGCGGGAAAATGCTAAGACCCCCGGCGAAAATATTAGTAAAATACCTGGATGGGTTTTCGCCGCCCCCGGAGGGGGCTCGGATATGCCATGGAAGACAGACCCCGGCGGAGATATCTATGGCATGTATGCACCGAAAGTCGCCACCCCTGTGAGGGGTTTAGGATTATTTGTATTTTTTTAATACCCCGGCCGGGAGACTCACAGGATTCCGAGCCCCTGAGGGGGCGGTGAAAACTAATATCGGTAATCATTTGATACTTACACCGGGGGCCTTCATATGCTTTGTGTGATACTATGACGTGGTGACATTAATTTAAAATGACAATTAATCACGATATATTTACAGCCCCTCGGTATCTGCGCAATCCCATGCTCCAGACCCTGCTCTCCAGCAGCGGTCTGCGCAGGCTGGGCAGAAATGAAATGCTGGACAACTCGCAGGAGGTGATCGTCGATGCCGGCGACGGCGTGAAACTTCAGGGATTCCATTCTTCCCACGGGAAGGAGCTGAAGGAAAAGGGACTGGTCATTATGCTTCACGGCTGGGAGGGGAGTGCCGACTCGGCCTATATCGTGAACACCGGTAAAAGGCTTTTTCGCAGCGGCTATGATATATTCCGGCTGAATCTCCGGGATCACGGTTCCAGTCACGGTCTGAACAGGGGACTTTTCCTGGGGACGCTCATTGATGAATCACTGCGGGCGGTCCGCCGGGCGGCGATGGATTTCGGCCGGGGTCCCGTGTTTCTCGTGGGATTTTCCATGGGAGGGAATTTCGCCCTCCGCATGGCGCGGCTCTGCGGCAAAAATCCCATCCAGGGCCTGAAGCGGGTGGTGTGCATCAATCCGCCCCTGGACCCTCTCGATGCCACGAGAAATATCGACGGGCGTCCCCTGATAAAAAAATATTTTCTGAAAAAATGGAAACGGTCCCTGGCCATAAACCAGGCGCTTTATCCTGAGCTGTACGATTTCGGCGATATCATGGCCATGGATACCTGCATGGAAATGACGGAACAGCTCATCCGCCGTTATACCGACTACGGCAATGCCGCGGATTACTTCGGCCGGTATACGCTGAAAGAGGGATATCTCGATGCCGCAGCCGTACCCCTGTCGGTCATCACCGCCGAGGACGATCCCATCATCAATGTGAATCATTTCCGCGAGGCGAAGCTGAATGACCGGGTAAGCCTTATCATTCATCCCAACGGCGGCCACTGCGGTTATATCAATGGTCTCCGCCTCAGTTCCTGGTACCAGGACTGGATGCTCCGCCTCTTCGGCAGCGAATTTAATTGAGGACTTTCCGCCGTTCCATCTCCATTTTACGCAGTTCCACGCGGCGAATCTTTCCGCTGATAGTCTTGGGAAGATCGGAAACAAATTCAATTTCACGGGGATACTTGTAAGGCGCCGTGACTTTCTTCACATGCTCCTGCAGTTCCTTGACCAGTGCCGGTCCCGCTTCATATCCCTTGTTCAGGACCACGAAGGCCTTGACGATCTGTCCCTTGAGCTCATCGGGAGCGCCGATAACGGCGTTTTCCAGGACTGCCGGGTGTTCCTGCAGGGCGCTTTCCACCTCGAAGGGGCCGATGCGGTAGCCGCTGGACTTAATGAGATCGTCGGAACGGCCCACGAACCAGAAATATCCGTCATCGTCTTTATACGCCTTGTCGCCGGTGAAATACCAGTCTCCGGAAAAAGATGCATTGTTCTCATCTTTCCAGTATCCCGAGAAAACCCCGGGAGGATTGACGGGCTTGACTTTCACGGCGATGTGTCCCTCTTCGTTTGCCGGCACGGCCTTGCCGTCATCGTCGAGTATAGCGATCTCGTGGCCCGGTGTGGGTTTCCCCATGCTTCCCTCGCGTATGGGAACGCAGGGATAATTGGAAATGAGGGGGATAGTCTCGGTCTGTCCGTAATAGTCGTAGATTGAGAGACCCGTTGCATCCTTCCAGGCCTTGATGACCTCGGGATTCAGTGGCTCCCCGGCCGACAGGGACTGGCGGAGCTCGCTCCAGTCATATTTCGAGAGATCGACCTGCCCTATAAGAAGCCGGTACACCGTGGGGGGCGCGCAGAATGCCGTTACACCATAGCGCTCGATCATGCCTGGCATGAACGAGGGATCGAACTTGGCCCCCATCTTCCACTGCATGACCGTGGCGCCCACGATCCACTGGCCGAAGAGCTTTCCATAGGCTGTCTTGGCCCATCCCGTGTCGGCGTGGACCCAGATAATATCCGTGGGCCGCAGTTCCTGAACGTATTTCGCCGTAACGACATGGGCAATGGCATAGGACTGGGTGTGGCGCACCATCTTGGGATTGCCCGTGGTGCCCGAGGTAAAATAGATGAGCATGGGATCATCGCTCCTGGTTTTACCGCCGAAATCTTCCGGATTGAACGTGCGGGGAGCATCACGCATGAGGTCTTCAAAGGAACTCCACCCGGCACAGGAGCCGCCCGTGATGATGCGGTGTTTGAGGCCGGGGATTTTTCCCTGCACGGCATCGACCTTTGACGCACCTTCGGCATCAGTAACGGCCATGACGGCCCCGGCGCTGTTTATGCGGTAATCGATGTCGTGTCCCGTCACCAGGTTGGGCGTGGGCATGGCGATGATCCCTGATTTGATCATGCCCAGCATGGCTATGTACCATTCCTCGGAGCGCGGCAGCATGAGAAAGACCCGGTCTCCCTTCACGAGGCCCATGTTTTTAAGGACATGGGCGAATTTATTCGCCAGGATGCCCAGTTCCCAGAATGAAAGCTTCGATGCCGTCATGCCGTCCTCGGAAACGGTCAGGAGGGCCGTGCGCGTCTTGTCGCCGGCCCACTTGTCAAAGTCGTCCTGAACGAAATTGTACGTTTCGGGAATGTCCCATTTGAAATGACGGAAGGTTTCATCATAGTCCGTCATGTTATACGTTCTTTGTATTTTTCCCATACCCTGTTTCCCCCGATTTTTTTTTCAGTCATGTAATAATCATTTCTATTTTTATTGTTTGTGTTCCTGGCCGAAGGCCAGGTCGTGAATTTCCAGGGGAGAAGTATCGCTGTTTCTCAGTGCCGCAGCTTTTCCCTCCTGAATGGGAAGTATCTTGTTGATGAAAAAACGGGCCGAATGGATTTTTCCCGAATAAAAGGCCGCTTCGGCGTTTTCGCTTATAAGGGCGCCCTGTTCCTCCGGTGTTCCGGTACCTTTAGCTGAGAACAGGGATTTCAGTTTTTTTTGCGCGATGGTTACCTGCCACAGGTGCATCCATCCCAGGATGGTGTCGCCCATGATATCGAGAAAGGGCACGGCATTGGTGAAGGCCTCGGGTATTTTGCCGATGCCTATCATGCTCTTGAAGTGATCTGCCGTCCCAAGGAGGGTATCCTTCGCTTTCCGCACCGCTTCAGCCAGGGAGACCAGTTCGCTGTCCTTCGATGCCTCGGTGATGGTTTCCTCAATGCGGCTGATGAGATAGGCGAAGGCCCGTCCCTTGTCCATGCTCATTTTCCGGTGCAGGAGATCGATGGCCTGGATGCCGTTGGTTCCCTCGTAGAGCGAGGTGATCTTGGTGTCGCGGGCGAACTGCTCCACGGGATAATCGCCGCAGTAGCCGTATCCGCCGAAGACCTGGATGGCCTCGGAGCATATCCGCCATGCCATGTCGCTGGAGTAGGCCTTGCATACCGGCGTGAGAAACTCCACCAGGACCCCGGCCGCTTTTTTCAGCGCCTCATCCTCCTCGGCGTTCCGCAGGTCTATGCACAGGGCCGTGTAATAGTTCAGGGCCCTGATCCCTTCTATATAGGATTTCATCCACAGGAGGCCCCGGCGGATATCGGGGTGGCCGATGATGGGCATGAGCTTCGTGCTCTGACCCTTCTGCCGTATGTCCGTGCCCTGGAGGCGTTCCCGGGCGTATTTCAGGGCGTGGAGATACGAGGTTGATGAGAGAGCCAGGGACTGGACCCCCACGTTGAGGCGCTCCTCGTTCATCATGTGGAACATGATCATGATGCCCTGGCCGGGATTTCCCAGCAGTTCGCCGATACAGTCGCTGTTGTCGCCGAAGGAGAGCTGGCACGTGGCCGAGCCCTTTATCCCCATCTTGTGCTCAATACCGGCGCACACCACATCGTTGAATTCCCCGGTTTCACCTTTATCATCGAGGCGGTACTTGGGAACGATAAAAATAGAAATGCCCCTGATGCCTTCGGGGTCTCCCTCGATACGGGCCAGGACCGGATGGATGATATTGTCCGTCAGGTCATGATCGCCGGCCGTGATGAATATTTTCTGGCCTGAAATTTTATACCGGCCGTCGGGCATTTTCACGGCCTTCGTGGTGATCTGGGCCAGGTCGCTTCCGGCGCCCGGTTCCGTCAGGCACATGGAGCCGGACCACTGGTAGGTATAGAGGCGTTCCAGGTAGCGCTCCTTCTGGCTGTCCGTGCCGAAGAGCTCGATGAGCTTGCCGGCGCCGTGGACCAGGCCCGTGTACAGGTTCAGGGCCGTGTTGGCCGCATGGAACATTTCGTTCACGGCGGTAAAAAGGGCCATGGGCAGGCCCTGTCCCCCCGCCTCCAGGTCATCGGCGCAGGATACCCAGCCCTGCTCGGCAAAGAGTTTTATGGGACGGTGAAACGACGGCGGCACCGTCACTTTCCCGTTATCCCATTTCGCGCCGATGCGGTCCCCGTCCTGGTTCACGGGGGCCAGTTCGTTTTCGGCGAAGCGCAGGCCCTGTTCCAGGACCATATCGAACTCGCTTTTCGACAGGTGGCTGAAAAGGGGTTTTTCCGTGAGTTTCAGCATTTCGAACTGTTCATAAAGAAGAAATTCAATATCGCGTTTATCAACAAGAAGGCTGGCCATGAGTAACTCCTGATATATAAAAAATATTGGTGCTGGTATGAATCCGCTATCATATTTTATAAAGCCTGTATAAATTCCAAGCAAAAAACGATTAAGCATGTTAAAAAAATTGAAAAAACATATAACAGGTAAGAAAAATGCTTTGTAAATATAAAGCAACTGTTAAAAAAATGCTTAAAAACAAATGATGTTAAGAAAAACTTCTTTTAATGGCCATGCCGGTGAATCTTAATTGACGGCTCTGACCCCATGACGCATACTATCATGGGATTTTTAAAGAGTATGCAGGATATTTGAGCGCCGGGGTCCTTGCCTTTTAATTCCGGGCAGAAAATGAGCGCCATACCATGAAAGGATGAAAAACCATGACTGCGAAAAAATCACCCACCAGGACAAAAAAGGAGAACCGCCGGGAACAGATCATACGGGCCGCCGAGGTGGTCTTCTCCCGGAAGGACTTTCAGAGCGCCACCATCTCCGACGTGTCGAAACAGGCCGGCGTGTCCGACGCCACTATCTATGAATATTTTTCCTCGAAGGAGGAGCTTCTTTTTTCCATCCCGGAAGACAATATCCGTCACAGCAAAAGCATCCTGGACGACCACCTGGAGTATGTCCGGGACCAGACAGGAAAGCTGCGCAGCGTCATCTATCATCTCCTGAAGTACTACCAGGAGAACGCTGATTTCGCCGCCATATCCCTCATGATCCTGAAGACGAACCGCAAGTTCATGGAAACAGAGATTTACCAGTACCTGCGCGAGTATTACACCATTATCATCAATATCATCGAAGAGGGCAAGAATACCGGTGAATTCAAGAAGGATATCGATCCCCACTTTGTGCGCAGCGTGATTCTCGGCACCGTGGAGTTCATCGTCACGCGCTGGCTCATGTACGGCTGCCCCGACGACAAGACCAGGCCCGTGGAGAACATAGATTCACTTTTCGAACTCATCATGGGCGGCATCCGCCGCGACACGGGCCTGAAGGGGATGAAGTTCCGCGTGACCCTGGAGCCGGAAGAGTGATGCAATAGAAATCACCGGGAAGAATTTACAGGAAGGGCGCGAAGGCCGCGAAGGATAAGAATAAAGATTCACCACGGGGACACAGGGAGTATGGGCAACAGCATATAATAAAGCCTGTCTGATTTACTCCCTGACGCTCGTTCGTGCTGCGCCGCATTGTGGCCCAAAAAAAAGCTGTGATACAGCGTGCATAGAACGTTGTGCGAAAGCACTTTGCCTGACTTGCCGGAGATGTCCTTCCTGCCCGCCCGATGCAATAAATTCCCGAACTATACTTCCTTTATTTCACTGAAAAGTCTTTTTTGCGGGCAGATAGCGGATGGAGTTCGCGCAGCGCGGCTTCCCTGAACAGAGGCGCAAAGTTTTTTTAATGTTTTTATTTGAATCTCTCCAACAATGCTTAAGTTAGGAAATGATATATTTACATTGTTTCCAATATAACGCTTTGCGTCTTAGCGCCTTTGCGTGATTATACTCTTTAATTTTTACCTGATTTCTGGTATTGAGGCAAAATCCCAATAATACGGAATGAGCCATAATATTACATTGACTTTCCTGTCGATAGTGATATAATATACTGTATAAGAGCAAAAGAAATTTCCGGGTTCAAAAATTTAATGGGTCTATTTTCTTAATGTATTTTGGGCACTTCAAAAAATCCGGTTTTTCGAGGTTACCTTATAGGTAATTAAAATTAAGAGAAGAATACATCATGACAAAATTAAAACCCAAAACCAGGGGCAACGCAACACCGAAAGCCAGGCGGCGACTGCCCAAAACGCCGACAGGCATCCAGGGGCTGGATGAAATCACCGGCGGAGGATTACCCAGAGGAAGGACAACGCTTATATGTGGCGGAACAGGCTGCGGCAAGACATTACTTGCCATGGAATTTCTGGTTCGGGGTGCGACAGAATTCAATGAGCCGGGCGTATTTATGGCATTCGAAGAGACTGCCGGAGAATTAACTGAAAACGTCACCTCGCTCGGTTTCGATCTAAACTCCCTTGTCGCGCAAAAAAAAATGGTTCTGGATTATGTATATATCGAACGCAATAAAATTGAGGAGAGCGGCGAATACGATCTGGAAGGTTTATTTATCCGTCTGGGTTATGCCATTGATTCCATCGGCGCAAAGCGGGTAGTGATCGATACCATCGAGTCGCTGTTCGCAGGTCTGTCCAATACCCTTATTTTACGCGCCGAACTGCGCCGCCTGTTCCGCTGGCTGAAGGGTAAAGGCGTGACCGCCATCATTACCGGTGAACGCGGTGACAAGACGCTGACACGTCAGGGACTGGAAGAATACGTGTCCGACTGCGTGATCCTCCTCGATCATCGTGTGACCGAGCAGACCTCTTCGCGGCGTATGCGCATAGTCAAGTATCGCGGCTCAACCCACGGCAAAAATGAGTACCCCTTTCTGATTGATGTCGACGGCATTTCCGTACTGCCGGTAACATCGCTGAATCTGGATCACAAGGTCTCTACTGATCGTATTTCCAGTGGTATTCCGCGGCTCGACGCGATGCTGGGTGGCCGTGGTTATTATCGCGGCAGCAGTATTCTGATTTCCGGTACAGCAGGAACCGGTAAGAGCAGTCTCTGCGCACACTTTGCAGAATCCGCCTGTAGTCGCGGCGAGCGCGTTCTTTATTTTTCTTTTGAGGAGTCGTCTGATCAAATTATGCGCAATATGCTTTCCATCGGGATTGACCTGTATAAGTGGATAAAGAAAGGTTTGCTGCAGATTCATTCGAAGCGCCCTTCATTTGCGGGCCTTGAATCGCATCTGGTCATGAAACACAAATTGATCAGCATCTTCAAGCCGCAGGTGGTGATTCTTGATCCGTTAAACAGTTTCGTTATCGGGGACAACGAAACTGAAGTCAAATCGATGCTGATGCGGCTCGTGGATTTTCTGAAAACGGAACAGATCACCGGGTTGTTCACCAATCTGGCTCAGAGCGGCAGCCCGGTCGAGAAAACCGAGGTTGCCATTTCGTCTCTCATCGACACCTGGCTGCTGCTGCGTGATATCGACAGCGACGGCGAAAGAAATCGTGGTCTATCCATCCTAAAATCACGCGGCATGGCGCACTCAAACCAGATACGCGAGTTCCTGTTAACCGATCATGGTGTAGAATTGCGTGACGTATACATTGGACCGGAGGGAGTACTGACCGGTTCGGCCAGGCTGACAAAAGAGGCTGAAAATGAAGCCATGTTGTTAATACGCAATCAGGAGGTTGAGCTTCGGCGGATCGAGCTGGAACGCAAACGCACAACTCTTGAGGCGCAGATAGCCATGCTGCGCGCAGAGTTTGCCGTGCAGGAAGTCGCCTCATTAACGATCATCGGTCAGGAAACGGCAGAGAAAGCCCAGCTCGCACAGGGACGGGTGGATATGGGTATAAGTCGCAAGGTGGATGAAAAGCCGAATAAACGAAAAAGGAACCCAAAATGAAAGAGAATGCTGACCGCCCGCTTAAGTCAAAAGTCAAAAGCGCGCCTCGCAAAAAAAAAGGCATTCATTATATTCTGAAACTTTATATCGCAGGACATTCGGCAAAATCAAGTAATGCCATTTCCAATATCAAGAAAATCTGCGAAGACAATTTGCAGGGACAATATGAACTCGACGTGATAGATCTGTACCAGCAGCCGCAGCTGGCGCAGGGTGAACAGATTATCGCCGTACCGACACTTATTAAAAAACTCCCGATTCCGTTGCGCCGTATTATCGGGGATCTATCGAATACCGATCTCGTGCTGATAGGGCTCGATATAAAGAAGAAAGCGTAATGTCAAAAAAGCCGACAACGCAACAGCAGCTCCTCACGGAAAACACAAATCTCCGCGCCCGGCTTGAAAAAGCTGAACAGACACTGCGTGATATGCTCAGTGGTGAGGCAGATGGGTTGTTAGTCCCGAGTGCGGCCGGAACTCAGTTGTTTGCCCTCAAGGATGCCGATCAATCCTACCGGGCATTGATCGAAAACATGGGCGAAGGGGCGCTCGCCATAACTCCGGAAGGGCTGATCCTGTACTCCAATCGGCGTTTTGCCGCGATGTTGGGAGCTCCACTGGAAAAGGTGATCGGCTCGGATATCCACAACTGGTTTGCGCCGGAAAGTCGGCAGATACTTCAGATGCTGCTGCAAAAGGAAACGATTGAGAACCACCGTGAGGAACTGGCCCTCTCTGCCTCTGACGGAACACCGGTACCGGTCTATCTGTCGGTGAATCGCCAGGTATTGGACGGGACGCCAGATTTACTCTATCTGGTCATAACCGACCTGACAAAACAAAAACGTAATGAGGCCATGCTTGCTGATGAAAGATTCGCCCGAGCGATTCTGGAACAGGCCGCCGATGTGATAGTGATCTGCGACGGGAACGGACAGATTCTTCGAGCCAACAGGAAGGCACAGGCGTTCTACAGCAAGAACCTGCAAGGAGAACTATTTATGCACGTTTTTCCTCTGCGCCGGTTAGATGGCACACCATTTTCTTTTATCGGATCCGTCGAGGATGATTCCAACCAATCGGTAGAGATGACGCTGCAATACGACGGGCAGGGGTTCGATTTTCTGGTAAGTGTCGGCCATCTTAAGGGAGCACGAGATGATTTGCTCGGAAGTGTAGTTACGATGACCGACATTACGGATCGTAAAACCCAGGAGCTTGCACTACGGACAAGTGAAAAACAACTTTCAGAAGCCTTGACAATTGCCAGAATAGGTTACTGGGAATATGAAACAGCTACGGATGAATTCATTTTTAACGACCAATATTATTTGCTGCATAAAATTACTGCAAAGGAAGCAGGCGGCTACCGGATGTCCGCGGCTGATTTTGCTCGTCGCTACGTCCACACTGATGATGCATCTACCGTAGGCAAAAATCTACAATTGGCTTTAGAATCCAGGGATCCGGCTTATTCTGCAATGACCGAGACCCGGATATTAACCGGAGAAGGTGCAATCGTCTGGGTTGAAGTGCGTTTTAGAATCCAGAAAGATTCGCAGGGCAACACAATTTACCTGTTCGGTGTCAATCAGGATATTACCGAACGGAAGAAAGAGGAGGCCAGAATTAAATATCTCAACCGTGTCTATGCTATGTTGAGCGGTATCAATTCCTTGATCGTGCGTGCGAAAGACCGCACCGAACTGTTCAGAGAGGCTTGCCGGATCGCTGTAAAGGGCGGTGGTTTCCGTATGGCAATGCTGTTTATTATAGATCAACACACGAAGAAGATTGTCCCGGTATCCTCGGCGGGCGAGGACATGGAGTTACTGGCCGACATTAAAAATCTGCTGTTGTCAGGTGGTGATGAGGCAAATACCATGATCGGACGGGCCATTGGCGAGAAAAAAGTCGTCATATCCAACGATTCGGTAAACGACCCCCAGGTTCTTCTGGGCAAAAAATGCAGCGAATTCGGCATCTGTTCAATGATTGATATACCGCTGATTGTCGACGGTGAAGCCGTTGGTGTTCTCGCTCTCTACGCCAAAGAGATCGATTTTTTCCAGGAAGATGAAGTGAGTTTATTGACAGAACTGGCCGGCGACATTGCGTTTGCTATTGATCATATCGACAAACAGGAACGGCTTGACTATCTCGCGTACTACGACGAACTTACCGGCCTCGCCAACCGTAGTCTGTTTCTCGACCGTGTGTCGCAATATATGCACAGCGCGGTCACCGGCAGGCACAAGCTTGCCCTATGCCAGGTTGACCTTGAACGCTTCAAGAGCATCAATGACAGCCTCGGAAGGAACGCCGGCGATGAACTATTGAAGCAGGTTGCAGAGTGGCTGAGACTCAATGTGGGGGATGTCAATACTCTGGCGCGTATAGATACGGACCATTTTGCATTGGTGATGCCGAAAGTCAGAGATGATGGCGATCTGGGACGACTTATCACGAAGACGATGGCAGCATTTTCCCGGCATCAGTTCCGCATGAATGATGCGATGTTTCGCATCAACGCCAAAGTCGGTATTGCACTGTTTCCGGATGACGGCTCCGAGGCCGACATTTTATTGAGGAACGCCGAAGCGGCTCTTAAAAAGGCCAAGTTAAGCGGTGACCGATACCTGTTTCATACACAGAAAATGACTCAATCGGTGGCTCACAAGCTTTCCATGGAAAATCAGTTGCGTCAGGCAATCGACAACGAAGAATTCGTGCTTTATTACCAGCCCAAGGTTAACATATCGAACAGAAAGGTTGAGAGCGCAGAGGCGCTGATCCGCTGGAATAAACCAGAGGCGGGCCTGATCCCGCCGGGTGATTTCATCCCGATCCTGGAAGAAACCGGCTTGATACATGAAGTCGGACGCTGGGCGTTGCGCAAGGCCATAATGGATAACCTGCTCTGGCGCGAAGCAGGACTGACTACTGTGCGCATCGCCGTGAACATATCCGCGATACAACTGCGTAATCCCGTCTTCATAGACGAGATCAAAGAGGTCATCACTATTAGTCCTCATGCCGCGTCAGGACTGGAGTTGGAGATTACTGAAAGTCTGATTATGGAGGACGTTAAACATAATATAGAAACCCTGCAGGCAATACGAGCCCTTGGTATCACTATTGCCATCGACGACTTTGGTACCGGATTCTCTTCACTAAGTTACCTTGCCAGATTGCCAGTGGATACACTAAAAATAGACCGATCATTCATAATCGATATGACTGTCGGACCAGAGGGACTGGCGTTGGTGTCCACCATCATCAATCTGGCGCATTCGATGAATCTCAAGGTGGTTGCAGAAGGTGTTGAAGCCGAGGAGCAATCGCATCTGCTGCATTTGTTAAAATGCGATGAAATGCAGGGTTTCCTGTTTAGTAAACCGGTACCGGGAGAAATCTTCCAGACAAAATTTCTGGCTCCGCAGGCTTTGAATAAAAAGGAGTAAAAAAATATAAAGAGCTTGAGTGTACCACATCGTCCATCGTTAATGATTCAATCACATGAGGAGGAAGCCATGAGCGGGAAAGAACTGGAAAAAATAGTGGACTATGTAGACAGGATCAAGGGTGAATGGGAGACCCATGTTTCCGAGCGCCTTCGTGATTTTGAAAGAAAAAGCGGCGCGCCGCTCAGCGAGATAGACGATGAGATCAAAAGGCTGCTCCTCCAACATATGAGCTGGCTGCAGGATGACCTGCACATGCTCAAGAATCAGCTTGAAGGGATCGATCAGCTAAAATAAAATATATGGCTATCATAATAAAACGATACTGCAAAAACTGCGGGAAAGAAATACCCTGGCGGGAGGAAATCGTACATACCTGCACGGCCGGCACTGTTACGGTCAGGGACGAACTCTGCCCCGAATGCCGTGTACCTGCTGATTCATGATGAGGCATCTCCTTTTTTATTAACTCGACCCGGGCGAAAACTATTAAGAATTCGCGCAAAGCCGCAGAGACGTAAAGTTATATATGTTTTTTGCCTTACATTTCTCCATAGGTAATTACCATATCAAATAATAAATGAATGACTTTATCTCATATATCTCTTTGCGTCTTGGCGTCTTTGCGTGATTATCTTGAAAAATTTTACCAAACTCTAATTTTCAATGTAATTTCCCAACAATTCGTAAAGAGTCAGATACGGATAACGTGGTCTTTTTCCCGTCCGTTACAGCTTTTGATTGTCCCTGAAATCCACCTTTTCGCCGCGCTGATAATGGAGTACCGCCTTGTTGTGCTCGCGCAGCGTTTTGGAAAAATAGTGCGAGCCGTCATTGCGGGCCACGAAAAACAGGTATGAAGTCTTCATGGGATTCACCGTTGCTTTTATGGCATCTCGCCCCGGTGAAGTAATGGGCGTGGGAGGCAGGCCTTTGACTTTATAGGTATTGTACGGGGAATCGGTTTCCAGGTCGCGGAGGGTGATGGAGCCCGTGAATTTTTTCACGGCGTACCGGACCGTGGGATCACAGTCCATCCGCCAGCCTCTTGCCAGGCGGTTATGGAAGACCGAGGCTATATAGGGCCGCTCCGAAGGGACCTGCGCCTCTTCTTCCACCAGGGAAGCAAGGGTCAGAATTTCATGAACGGACATACCTCCGTCACCGCGGGCTCCCAGTTCTTTCAGAACGCTCTGCATTCTTTTGTGCATCATGATAATGACATCGCGGGCGTCGCAGTCTTCGGGGAAGACATAGGTGTCGGGAAAGAGATATCCCTCGGCCGAGGGGGAACCGATGCCGATGGATTGCAGAAAAGAACCGTCAAAGGCAGCGTAGAGGAATTTCCCCTCACCGGTAATATCATTCTCATCGAGCCGTTCGGCGATCTGGTACAGGTTGAAGCCCTCGGGAATGGTCACTTTTCTGGTTATTATTTTTCCGCTGGCGAGTTTGCGGAAAATTTCCATGGTGGTCATATCTTTGTAGATCTTATATTTTCCCGTCCTGATATGGCGCTGCATGGTAATATATGAGGCGGCCTTGAAAAAGGGAACGCTCCTGATGAGATTCTGTTCTTTCAGGTGAACACCCACGCTGTGCAGGGATTCTCCCGGTTTTACCAGGAAGGCCTCATCATGCATGAGGGGGGGAGGGCTGTTGAACCAGGTATAGACGGAAAGAGCCGCAAGGAGCAGGACGGCAATTGCGAAAAGGATTTTTTTCATGATTATGTACCTTATATTGGGATAAGATCGCTGATATATATTTTAAGTTTGCAGGCATCATACCTGTTAATCATCAAATCGGACTATCCCCTTAATTTCGTTTGAGTCATCATTTCATTCCAGCATTTTTTAACTTTTTTGCGGAAATTTGTTTAAAATAGACAATCCCGCAAATTTTTTATAGTAAATTATATGGATATTTAGTATTTTATAAAATAATAAATAATATGATAAATATGGAATGATCCTATTATACGAGTTTCTTTCCCGAGGAGGAGTGATGAAAAGTGTTTTAATACTGGGCGGCGGTTTTGCCGGGGTGGAGGCGGCCATATTTTTAAAGAAAGGGGGATTCGATGTGACCCTGGTATCGGACAGGGATTATTTATATATGTATCCCATCTCAATATGGATACCCACGGGAGCAATGAAGCCTGAAAAGGCAAAAATATCCCTGGAGGAATTGAGCGGAATTCATACATTCACCTTTATCCACGATGAGGTCAGGAAAATCGAGGTGAAAAATCAGAAAGTTTATCTGCGGAATGGGGAACTGAGTTACGATTACCTGGTGGTGGCCATGGGATCTCATAAGCTGAAACCGAAAGGCCGTGAGCATTTTCTTTCAATCTGCGGAGAGCCCGATGAGGCGCTGGCAATAAAGGATAAAATTGATTCCCTGCTTCAGAAAAAGAGCGGGAAAATTGCCATCGGCTTTGCCGGGAATCCGCGGGATACATCGACGGTCCGCGGCGGTCCTGCCTTTGAAGTGTTGTTCAATATTCATCATCTGTTGAAGCGAAAAGGTGTGAGAAAGAATTTTGACCTGACATTTTTCGCGCCCATGGCTCAACCGGGTGCCAGGATGGGACAAAAAGCCCTGAAGATGACCGATGTCTATCTGAACAAGCTGGGCATCAGGAAGCATTACGGTAAAAAAATAAAAGAATTTGTTGCTGATGGGGTTATCTTCGAAGATGATTCCAGGCTGGCGAGTGATTTCACCATGTTCATTCCCGCCGGTGACGGACATGCCGTATTGCGGGACTCGGATTTGCCCCTCACTGATTCGGGATTTATCAGGATAGACGATCACTGCCAGGTCGAGGGTCTCCCCAACGTTTTTGCCATAGGTGATGTCGCCGGTCTTGAAGGACCGGAATGGAGAGCCAAGCAGGGACACATTGCCGAGGTCATGGCAAAAACAGCTGCCTTTAATATTGAATCCATGGAAAAGGAGAGCCCGGCCAGGCGGGGATACAGGGAGCACCTGAATATTCTCTGTGTCATGGACAGCGGGAATGGCGCCAGCATCGTTTACCGGGATGAGAAAAGGGAATTCATGCTGCCTCTTCCCATTATAGGCCACTGGATGAAACAGGCCTGGGGGTTGTATTATAAACTCACCAAGAAGAAGAAAATTTTCAGGCTGCCCGGGCTGTAAACCAGCACGGCATTCATGTATGCCATATTACCAATTATTGTAAGAGGCTGTCCCGTAGTTATGTGTGACAGCCTTTTTTGTGCCGGAAATATCCTCAATAAAAGTCGCTGCTTACGGTTGCGGGAAAAGGAAAATAGTCTTCAGCTGATATTCTCCTGGAAAATTTTTTGTATCGATATAAAAAATGTATTTAAATTAGTCTGGAAGATAGGGTAGAATATTATTACTGTTTCTGAATGTGGAATGGCCGATAAATAATTTAAATAGAAAAAGATATGAGTGCAGAAATAAGAAAATTTTTCCGTCAGATAATTAACAACTCCCTTAACACCCAGCAGGTGAATTACCTGGGTGAGCTCGTGGATTCCAGCTTCAATCTGAACAGGGCCGCGGGATTCTCATCCACGATGCCTGTGCCGCGCCAGACCGCGGCCAATACGCTTATCAGCTATTTCTCCACGGAAGAGGAAATCGTGAACCTTTTCGCCTGTATGCTGCTGCATGAGGGTGAGCGTTTTTACAACCGGGACCTGGCTATCTGGGGCCGCGACGAGTTTCTCAACCTCCTGCGGAAGCATAAATGGTCCTATGACAGGGATCTCGGCATGTTTTTTCTCGACCCATTCTATGAACGGGAGATCAACTTTCTTAAAAAGATACGTTTTATCGACCTGAGAGAGAAGGTCTCCGTCAAAGAGATCATCAAGGAGTTGACCGATATCACCTCGGCCATGAGCATCGCCGACCTGGAGTGGCGCGTGGTTCTCCGCCTTTATGACCTTGAAAGGGAAACAGGGGAACTCATCAGGAAAATAATTACCCTCCTGCTCACGCGCCAGGAACTGCAGATGTTCACCAGCGATCTGTTTGTGTGCCTCAAGGAGATGGCTATCAACGCCAGCAAAGCCAATTATAAGCTCCTGTTTGAAAAGCATGTGACCGCTCCGGAGGGTATCACCGCCGATAAGAATTACCATGTATTCCTGGAACGATTCAGGGATGAAATAGATGAAAACGGCAATTCGAATCTTTTTCAACTGGCGCGCCAGGACGACCGTTATATCACCATTACCTTTCAGTCAACGATTGATTCCATCGAGATATGGGTCACCAACAGCCAGAATATCACGGCCGTGGAGAAACAGCAGATTATCAAAAAGCTGGGAATGAGTCCGGCAAAAGAAAACAGTTTTGTCAATGATGATGATGAGTTGAAGGAAGGAGCCGGCCTGGGAATCAATCTTGTCCTGAGGGTGCTTCGCTCCTATTCCGCTGATCCCCATCCGCTGAAGGTGGTGTTTTATCCCGAATTCATCAAATTCGGATTTACCCTCACCAGGGAAAGCCTGCGCGCAAAAATCCCCGAACCGGAACCGGAAAAAGAAAAGTCCTGACCGCCTGTATGTTCACTCAAACTTGGCGTGAGCCATGATCTGATCCATGTTGGGTTCCAGCCGCTCGCTTTCCTTTTTCCTCTGGATGGCCAGGCCGCCCATTTCATCGAGAATTTTAGGGTTGCCCGCCGCGTTTTCGGGATACTCGGCGTATTTTGTCGTGTAAAGAGGGATACCCAGCTTCTGGGCAGATTTTGCCGCTTCGAAAATACCTCCCTCCACCGGCGCTTCCACGATATAGACGGCATGGGACAGGCCGCAGACGATTTTATTCCTTATAAAAGCATTGAACTTGTTCACCTCTGTCGTGGGGTAGAAGGGGGATACAAAGATGATGCGGTCGGGATTAACCACTTCCTGAATAAAGGGCGGCACCTTGAGGTGGAGAATGCCGTAAGGAACAATGGCGATGGTCTTACCGCCGTTTTCTATGGCGGAACGGTGCGCAATCATGCCGACGCCGCCGGCGAAACCGCTTGCGGTGACAATATGATGCCGTGCAAGTTCCCGTGCAGCGCCATAGGCGATCATTTCCCCTTTCTCGCTCACGTTTTTATCGCCAAGGATGGCGATACTTTTTTCCTGCAGGATGGCCCTGTTGCCCACGGTATAGAGGATTGGAGGGAAAGCGTTTCCCATGGTATCGAAGAAACGGCGGGGATACTCGGCGGCAAAAAACGGTACGATGCTGATGCCGGCATCGAGGAGCGGAAAGTAGTCTTCCTCGATCTGACCCACCAGTTCCTTCGCCCGCATAATGGACTCAATGATTTTATCGGAGAAGGTAAATTCCCCGCGGATTTCTGTTTCAGTCAGGTCGAAAAGGTCAACGATAGAGAGATCCAGCTCTTTCAGCGTTGAAAATATCTCCCTGAGATGGGCCGGTCCCATTCCCTGCGCCTGTTCCAGGGCTATCCAGTATTTTGTGCTGCTCATGGTTGCTCCGAATTGAAAGTATTCCGTGGATATTTGCCGGCATTGGTCATAATTTCAAGAATTTTATTAATAGTTTCCAGTCTGACATGCATTTTATTGCAGGAATGCCCCCGGTGGATGAAGGCATTTTGTCAATATACCGTCAGTCACCACCCCCAGCGGGGGTTCAGAAACTTGAATATATTTCATCAGATTGCATTGATTTGTTAAAAGAACTATTTTCAAATCCAGGCATACTGAGTGTGCAGTATGAAATATATACCTGATAAGGGATCAACAGATACGAAGCCCCCTTTGGGGGCGGCGGCACTTCTTCCTTTTCGTAAATACCCCAGATTCATTCGCCGGGGAAGGATGGGAATGCGCTGGTAGTGATCTCAAGTAGGTGAATGACGGTTGCCGTATGTGAGATTCATCAGGGTTGCAAATAATCAGTCCTGTTGTCTAAAAAAATTAATTTTGCTTGAAAAATAAGGTATGCATATAAACATCGTAAAATTAGGGAGAATAAAAGGCCTAAATAACCTTGCTATAACTCTCGTCAGTGCTTTCATTGTTTTATAAAGTGCTGAAATAATAAAGCTTATCTAATTGGGATTTACACAAACTTTAAACAGGAGGACCTTTATGGCATTAAATCCTTTAGTTGACACTCGTGATGTGCGTTTCGTGCTTTTTGAATTGCTGGAACTGGAAAAACTGGCTCAGCACGAGCGTTATGCCGATTTTGACAAAGATACCTTTGAAGCCACTCTCGATCTTGCCGAGCAGATCGCCGTTGAGCAGTTATTCCCCACGGCTAAAGAGGGTGACACAGAAGGCGGATGTCATTATGACCCGCAGACAAAAGAAGTAGCCATTCCTAAGTGCTACAAGCCTGCTCTTAATGCGTATTATGAAGCTGGTTTCATGGGCCTTGCCGACGATCCCCACATAGGCGGTATGGGCATGCCCGCAATCATGGGTGCAGCATGTAATGAAGTACTCATGGCAGGAAACTACCCACTCATCATGTATCCCGGTCTTTCACATGGTTCCATGGAGCTGATCGAAGTTTTCGGCACCCAGGAGCAGAAGGATAAATACATCGGTCCCATGATGGAAGGGACATGGGGCGGCACCATGTGTCTTACCGAGCCCGATGCCGGTTCCGACGTTGGAGCCCTGAAAACCAAGGCTGTTAAACAGGCCGATGGAACATACCTCATCACCGGTACAAAAATATTCATCTCTTCCGGTGAAAACGACTATTATAAAAATATGATTCACCCCGTTCTTGCCCGTATCGAAGGAGACCCTCCCGGAACAAAAGGTATCTCCATCTTCATCGTTCCCAAGTTTTTCGTTAAAGATGACGGATCTCTGGGAGACAGAAACGATGTATGGTGTGCCGGTATCGAGCACAAAATGGGTATTCCCGGAACATCAACATCACAGCTTTCCTTCGGTGATAACGGCAAATGCGTCGGTTACCTCCTGGGAGAAGAAAGACAGGGTATGAAGATCATGTTCCGCATGATGAACTTCGCCCGTATGGGTGTTGCCCTTCAGGGACAGTCCAATGCTTCTGTTGCCTACATGCACGCCGTAACCTATGCCAAAAACAGGGTACAGGGCGTTCACGTAACACAGATGCTCAATCCCGAGGCAAAAGGCGTTACCATCGTGAACCATCCCGATGTTAAGAGAATGCTCCTCTGGATGAAGTCGCACCTGGAAGGACAGCGGATGCTCATATACTATATGTTCAACAATATAGACCTGGCCGAGCGTATGCTGGACAAGAACAGCGATGCCGCCAAGGAAGCCACGGGACTTGTTGAAATACTGACTCCGATCTGTAAGGCCGGCTGCACGGACAAAGGTGTTGATATTACCTCCGAAGCGGTTCAGGTATACGGCGGATACGGATATTGCGCTGACTATCCCGTTGAGAAATACATGAGAGATTCAAAGATCCTCCCCATCTGGGAAGGGACCAATGGTATCCAGTCCATGGACCTCACCATGAGAAAGATCCTCATGAACAAAGAGCAGTTCAACTACACCACGTGGAGAAAGCGGGTCAACGATACTCTCAGCAAAGCCAAGGGCATTGTTGATGACAAGTACATCGACCTGGTAGAACGGTCTATCAAAAAGCTTGATGAAGTCATCGAGTTCCTGAAAGGGCAGATGGCCGGCGGCAAGTTCATGAATCTTTTCATGCATGCCACTCCTCTTCAGCAGGCAATGTACGTTGTTGCCATGGGATGGGTTCATCTCTGGGCTCTTACTGTCGCACAGCCCAAGCTGAAAGCACTCGTGGGCGACGCCAAAGGCGCCGACCGTGCAAAAATCATCTCCGACAACCTGGAAGCGGCCTACTATAATGGTAAGGTTCTGTCTTCACAGTTCTACATCGGAACCGAGGTGCCTAAATTCTTCGGTCGCGCCGAATCTCTCCTTTTCGATGAGAGCGCCGTGATCAAGATGAGCGAAGAGTGCTACACAGGCGTTCTTCCTGAGTAAGACAAAGTAACATTTTTATATATGAAGGGGTGTCCTGGAAAGGGCACCCTTTTTTTATTGATGGGACGGCAGTAGCGGCACGGCATGCCGTTCCGCTACTGCCGATATTTATTGCACCATGTATTCCTGCACCTTTTTCCAGATTACCTCCGCATCGAGCGGCGTGAATTTTGGTTTGGCGAACTCTACTTTGCATAGTTCATATACCGCCCTGTTGTAAGGAGCCTGTACCCCGTATTTGTCAGCCAGGGACAGGATATAGCCGGTGAGGGTTTCAATCTCGCTGTCCCTGCCGCCGCGCTGTATGATATCCTGCGCCATGGACAGCACTACCATTTTCTTTACGTTCATCTCGAAAAGAGGATGAGTGATAAAATATGGCAGTCTGACCGAAGCGGCCAGGAGCAGCCAGGATGGATAGTCGCCTATTCTGCACTCCCTGAATCCGGCTGCTTTCACAATCTTCATACCTTCATATGTCGTATTTGAGATAAGCTTCTGGAAAAGCTTCCGGTCCGGGATGGGACGGAACTTGTGGCCGAGCAGCGTTGAAAGGGAATTGTTGAGATTGTAGATCAGCTTGGAATGCACTGCATCCTGCAGATGATCCACCACTACCGTTTTCACCCCGAGATTAAACACCTTTGCAACCTGTTTCATCTCATCCATGAGCTCGTTATTGATGGTCCCGAAGAGAAGGGGGCCCTGTTTTTCATAACCGACTTCGCCCGGAGCGTCAAGCCATGCGTTGTAGCATATGACGCAATATATGACCTTGGAAAAATACCGGGAAAGTATTTTCTGGTTATCCGTACCGTTCTGCATGCCGATGATAATAGGCCTGTCTCCCATTTTGTCCTTGATGATTCTTGAGACGGCTTCCAGACTATAGGTCTTGACTGCCACGGCAATGACATCCGCATCAGGTACCTCGGAGAGATCGCTTATCACCTTAACCTTCATGTTTTTTTTATCATTTGGTTTTTTGCCGGGATAATAGGTGATTCCCTTTTCCCGCAGAGTCTGAGCAAGCTCCCCCTGGTCAAGAAAATATACCTCATCATAATGCGACGCAAGCCATGCGCCGACGGAACTGCCGATGGCACCGGCTCCAAAAAATACGATCTTTAGTTTGTCTTTCATGTGTACCTCCACATGTGCATTATAAGATATGCGCCAAACAAGAACTGCTCCATGCAATTGAGTGCGGGAAGTATGGAGCAAGGGGGCTCTTTCAGTCCATGAGTATCGCGCCTTTCGCTGCTGAAGAAACGAGCTTGATATAGCGGCGCATGAAGGATGATGTTATTTCCCGCTTCGGAGGATTATGCTCGGCTGCTCGTTTCTTGATTTCATCATCCGTCAGCTTGACGCTTAACGTGCGCCCCGGAATGTCTATTGTTATTTCATCGCCGTCCCTGATGGCCGCTATGGGGCCGCCATCGGCAGCCTCGGGCGATATGTGACCGATGCAGGGTCCAGCCGACCCTCCGGAAAAACGGCCGTCCGTGATCATGGCAATGTGTTTCAATCCCGATACATCCATGGCCAGGGTTATTGCCAAAGTCTCCGGCATCCCGGGCCCGCCCTTGGGCCCCTCATTCCTGATGACCATCACGATGCCGTCCTGTATCGTTTTATCACGAAAAGCCGCAAGGGCGTCGTGTTCGGATTCAAAGACCCGCGCCGGGCCTGTAAATTTCAGCATCTCGGGAATGACTGCGCTTTGCTTTACTACCGAACCTTCCGGCGCCAGGTTGCCGAAGAGGACAGCCGTTGATCCTTCGTTTCTGAACGCCTTGTCGCGGGACCGTATGACGGTTTCGTCCCTGATGAGTGCGTATTCGAGTATCTCGCTCATTTTCATGTTGTACACCTGAATGCAGTCCAGGTTGATGTTGTCTTTCAATGCCTTCATCACGCCCAGGGTTCCTCCCGCCTTGTACAGGTCGATCATGCCGTGGGGACCGCTGGGACTTATGGAACACAGGGTGGGGATCTTTTTATTGAATTCGTTAAATAGTGACAGGGGAAAGTCAAAGCCCAGGTTGTTCGCTATGGCCGGGAGATGGAGAGCCGCGTTTGTTGAACCGCCGATGGCCAGGTCTACTATCAGGGCGTTGATGAGGGCTTCCCTGGTCATGATCTTCCTCACGTTGAGCCCGTCTTTAACCATTTTGACGATGTGAATCCCGGTCTTTCTTGCGTAAAGCAGTTTTTCCGAATGAAACGCCGGAATATTGGCTGAACCGGGGAGGCACATACCCATGGCTTCCACCATGCACTGTAAAGTGTTGGCAGTCCCCATGACTTCGCAGGAGCCGCAGGTAGCGCAGGTGGCAGAGGCGTTCTTGCTTATATAATCCGTGGGATAGTCTTTGTGGTCTATGCTGTCCTTCATGGAGGGGAGGAACCGAATGTTAAAGGAATCGGGTCCGCCGGTAATGAATATGGCGGGCAGGTCGAGGCGGGCTGCTGCCATGAGCATACCTGGTATGATTTTATCACAGCCGGCGATCATAACCATGCCGTCGAACATCATGCTGTTAACATGGGTTTCCACCATGTCCGCGATCAGGTCGCGCTGAGGGAGGACGTAGCGCATTCCTTCATGGCCCTCGGTCATACCGTCACAGGGGGCAGGAACGTTGAATTCGAAGGGTATACCGCCTCCGGCGTGTACGCCTTCCTTGGCCCGGGTGGCCAGCTCGCGCAGGTGCATGTGTCCAGGATTGAATTCAGTATGGGAATTGACGATGGCGATCATCGGTTTTTCTTTTAACTCGTCCGGATCAGCGCCGGTGCCCCTGCATATGCCGGCGCGCAGCAGGCCGACGGGAAAATCCGAGGTGTTGAATATCGCGTTGCTTTTCTTGTTTTTCATTATTTTCTCCTTCGATAATTTTATGATAAGGGAACCTCTATAAATCATTATATGGCAGGGCCTTTTTAACTCATCTTGATCTGGCTCTGCATTCGATCATCCTGATCAGCAGATGTTCCCTTCTGGGCGGAAACATTGGAAAAATACGGTTATTTCATTTTATTGATAATGAAAAACCTAAGTTTAGAGATGCCAATAATTAAAAAGTATTGTCCCTGTCAGCAGAAAACCGCCTTCACTTAAAAGGCTAAAGTGGCTGTGTCGACCATCAGTTCGCCTGAGTTTTATTTATGATATGTTAAACTGGCCTCCGGCATTGTCCGTGATTTGAAATTAAAGTTGCCTTGACATGTATGATGTTCGGAAACATTTCTTTCGTTCTGGGGAGCACTATTAAAAATGATTTTCCATCAAACAACGGATGCCAGGCTGTCAGTCTTTAGATGAAATAATTTTATACATAAACTGAAAATTTTGCATTAACATAGGTTAATTTTTAAAATCGGGGATATTCTTAAGACGATATTATGCGGTGATTTTCGAGTAGGAAGCGCGGATTCGGCTTAATGATACTGGTGAGATACCCAGGTATGAAGCAATGTGGTACTGTCGGACCCTTTTTTCAATACCGGGAAAGTCTTTGAGAAACTGGCTATAACGGGTTTTTGCGTCATCCCAGAGAAGCTGTCCCTCTCTTCGTTCTTTTATTACATAGAATTTTTCAAGCGATTTTGTATATATTTTCAGCCAACAGGGATGTCGTTCAATGAACATCCTGAATGCATCATAACTGACGACGCATACCGTGGTGTCTTCAAGGGCCTCAATATTTAAATAGGATTCGCACCGTTCAATGAAAGACGCAAAGGAAGAGATAAAATCGAATTGGAGGTTGAAAAGCTTGGTGAAGTCTCTGCCGTTTTCATCGATATAAAAAACCCGCATCAACCCTTCACAGATAAAACCGACTACTTCAGGTATTTCGCCCGCTTTAATGAAGATATCACCCTTTTTCAGGTGCATAATGTGTACGAATTTTTCAACCAGCGCCATTTCATTTTCAGGAATTTCGGCAATTGAATTTAAACAACGAATGAGCTGGCTGAATGTTTCTGTATTTTCCAAGTTGTTCACACAGAGTTACGAGCAATGTATCGCCAGCCTGCTGTTGACATCTGATACAATAATTCGCAGCAAGCCAGTCATGTAGCTGAAGAATTATCCTTATACAGTTGGTTTGTCAATGACAATTTGCAGCATTTGAGAAGTTTGGGTTTTCCTCTATTTAAAGACCGGATGTGCGTTTACGGCGTATATGTCCATGGCTCTTTCAGGTTTCGTTATGAATATATACGAACTGGATGCGATAAAAATGAAAAAAAATTTGTGTGTGTCAGTGGTTTTATCCTGAACAGAGTTTCGCATTATCATCGAATCAGCAACGGAGAAGCAACGGAGAAGCAGAAAGGGTAATCACTTGCCGCAATAAATAGCCCGGCCCATGGTGCGGGGCGGGAACATGACAAAGGAAAAATTCTTTTGGAAAAACCGTTCCTTGAATAGCGCTTCTTTAAACAGGGACCGCATTTCATTCTCGTCAATGCCGTGTCCCGTTCCCAGGGGTTCGAGGATATGCACGGTGCCGCCGGTCGCGAGTATTTTCCCGAAAGCCGCGATCACCGCCTTTCTCTGATCCCTGTTGATGTCGTGGAGCACGAGGCGGACCACGATGACGTCGAAGGACCCGGCGGGAATGTCAAGCCTGGTAATATCACCCTGCATATAGAATACCTTTTGGTATTCCGCCAGACGGTATTTTACCACTTCAAGCCAGGCCGGGGAAATATCCAGGCAGGTGAGGGTGCCTTTTTTGCCCTGTATTGCCTTTGCCAGGAAAAGGGCCTCACCGCCGGCGCCGGAACCGAAATCGAGAATGCGTTCATTTCCCGTGAGGTTCATGCTGCGGACAAATCCCGCATACGCGGGCCTCAAGATCGTGGAGGCGACGAAGGTCTCGTACCGGACCAGCATTTTCGATGGATGAATGAAATCGGTCTTTTCCGGATACGAGATATTCAGCCTGCCGACAAAGGATGTGGAATAAAAAAACAAGACAATGGTGATCACAATCAGAGCGCATATGGACAATAATGATACTTTTATCGCGCTCATGCTTTTTCCTTCGGGTCATCGGGAGGATTCATCGTCTTTTTCCGATGCATGTTAAAATTCCAGATCTTTGCTCACGGGTTTCCTTTTCATCTCTTTGTCATGGTCTTCTTTTCGTTTCTGCAGCGACGTGTCGGTATACTGCACGTCAAACTTGTCCCACGACGAGATGCTCTGGAAGAAGATGTCATACCTGCCGTCCTTTATGTTCCACCGGAGAACCATGTCCAGACCGCTGGTGATGTCGCGCTTGACGGGCTTCCCGTATTTGTCCTCGATTACTTTTATGACGTCATCGGGTGCCGGGTTTCCCGGTATCTTCCTGATCTTTACGTTTATCTTGTATAGAACATTGTTCTGGTCGAAGAGAAGCTCGATGAGCATGACCGGCTTTGCCGCCTGCATTTTGCGTAATATTATGGCGTTGTCACCCTCGTCGGTGCTGGTATATTCGCTGTCAAAATTTGTCTTTATGACCTGCCTGACCTGGTCTTTACTCTGTCCCAGCATGAGTTTGCGGTAGCCGATATCACCGCCCTGGGCCTGCAGCGTGCTGAACATAAATATACTCCCGGCAAAAAGGGCGATAATATAAATGGGCAGTGAAAAAAATGTTTTGTTTAACATGGAGGTCCTCCCGGCGGAATAAAAATGAGTGAATCCTTGTTCGGCAATAGATGAGGGTAGACCGGGCTCTTATAAAATGTCAAGATATTAATAGCGCCGTGCGCGGACCGGCATCAAAAAAGAAATAAGCCTGGCGTGAACCATGCCATCTCATGGGCGCTGAAGCCTTGCTGTGACGGCCCCCGGTTTCGTGTCAGTACGGCATCAGGTGGGGTTATCCCGGTAATTGAGTTTCCTCCGCCGCTGTGTCCAGGAGAGTCTCAATCTCCGTAATCGTTCGTCCCGCCAGCATTTTCCGGGCCCTTTCACGGGCTTCTTTCACATCGATCTCCAGCAGCGTCTTTTTAACGCGGGGGATATACATGGCGTCGACGCTCAGGTACGTGATGCCTATGCCCAGGAGGAAGGGGATATAGCGTTCCTGGTTGGCCATATCGCCGCAGATGGATACCTCGATTCCCGCGGCGATTCCCGCCCGGGCAATCTTTTCCAGGGACCGCAGTATGGCGGGGTGATGGGGGATATACATGGCCGCTACTTTCTCATTGGTTCTGTCCACGGCGATGGTGTACTGGATGAGATCGTTTGTGCCGATGGAAAAAAAATCGGCTTCGCCTGCCAGGTCTTCTATAATAGGGACCACCGAAGGTATTTCCACCATCATGCCCACCAGGGGTTCCGCATTGTGTTCGGCTCCTTCACGGCGCAGCTCTTCAAGGCATACGTCGAGAATGGTCCTGGACTGGAGAAATTCATCGAGAGATGATATCATGGGGAACATGATCTTCAGACTGCTCCCGGTCCCGGCCCGGAGGATCGCCCGTATCTGCTGTTTGAAAAGATCTTCGTGCTGCAGGGAAAAGCGGATAGACCTCATGCCCAGGAAGGGATTTTCTTCGCGGGGAACATCATAATATGAGAGAACTTTGTCTCCCCCGATATCCAGGGTCCTGAAGGTAACGGGCTTACCGTTCATCTGGTCAACGAGTTTTTTATAGATGACATACTGTTCCTCCTCCGAGGGAAAGCTGTTCCGTATCATGAAGGGGAACTCGGTCCTGTACAGGCCCACGCCGTCGATATCCTCGATGCTCACCTGCTGCATGTCCGAGAGAAGGTTGATGTTCAGCATGACCCTGACCTGGCTGCCGTCCTTTGTCAGGGCCGGGCCCTTGATCATTGCCTGCCGCTCATTCAATGCCGCACGGGTTTTTTCCTGCTCCCTGAACCTGGTCACGATCTCTTCGGTGGGATTGATGTACAGGTTCCCCTGTTCCGCGTCAAGGAGCACCGTGATATTTTCGGGAAGACCCAGCAGGTCCGGTTCATCGATAAATACCAGGGGAACCTTCAGTGAGCGGGCCAGAATACCCACATGCGAAGTGACACCGCCGCTTACCAGGATAACACCCGTTATTCCTTCGATGGAAAGCATGAGGAGTTCCGAGGGGAAAAGATCCCTGGCGATGATTACGCGGTCCCGGTAAATCGCTTCGTCGGGGATATGCTGGAGAAGGTTGTTCATTATCCGTTTCGTCAGGTCTTCTATGTCCTGAACTTTTTCCCTGATGAGGAGGTTGGGACTTTCTGAAAACAGTCCTTTATATTTAAGGAAAATGGCCACGATAGCGCTGGGGGGATTTTCTCCAATCCGGATCATGTCCCGCATGGCGCCGACAAACCCCTGGTCCTTCAGCATGAGCAGGTGGGACGCGAAAATGAGCGATGCCGCGTCGGCTAGTTTTTCCTCAACGCGCCGCTGCATGTCTTCGAGCTGTATTTCCGTGTTCTTGAGGGCCGTTTCGAACTGTTCAAGAGTGAAGGTCTCCTCGAAAGTTTTCCGCCTGAAGAGAATATCGTGCTTGATGTCCTTTTTTACCACGGCCGGAGCCAGGGCGACTCCCTTGGAGGCCGATTTGCCTTTCAGGAACCGGTATGAGCCCTGGTCGGTTATACCGGGCCCTGTAGACGGAACCTGCTGCGTGGACAGGAGCAGCTTGATATGTTCCAGCAGGGTGGCCAGCTGTGATGCCGTAGCCTTCATAGCCATAACATCCTGCTCCGCGAAGGAGTTGCCCCGCTTTCGCTGAATAACCAGCACACCGATCCTGAATCTGCCGCGCACAATGGGAACGGCCAGGAAGGCTTCGTAGAGTTCTTCGTTTGTTCCGGGATAAAATTTAAAATGGGGATTGCTGTTTCCCCGGTCCTCCCGTATTATCCGCAGTTCCTTCAGGGCCGTGCCCACGAGTCCCTCGCCGGGTTTCATGGTGACCTGGTTGATCGATTGCGGGTCAAGGCCGCGCGTCGCCTTCAGAACAAGGTCGCCGCTGTTTTCATCATAAATATAAATGGAACAGACATCGGCATTCATGTGTTCCGCCACCATATCCACGGTTTTCTGAAGACAATTGTCGATGCTGCTTTCTTCGAAGAGGCTGTTCAGCTCGCTGATATCGCAGAGCATTTTGATGTGGTCCGTGGTCATGATGTAGCCTGCCGGAAAATTATTATGGCGCGTGTACCGGTGTATCACCGTTGAAATTAAGCGCGCTTTCCAGTATAATGCCATGAGGGACCTGAAACTGCAATAATAATTTAAAATTTTAGTCTTTCAGTCGCCTTTCTTTTTTAATTGACACTGTATGGATAATTGTATATTTTCCGATCATCTGTAAATGTTTTATTCCTTGGAATGATTGCTGACGCTTTCTGCCGGTCACTGGTGGCAGCGCGCATGCGAATATATTCCCGGTGCCGCATAATCTGAATGTATCTGGATAAAAATATATGGAAATGATATTTGGACGATTCAATATCTATGTGATTCCGCCGCTCCTGTCGCTGCTCCTGGGTTGGGTGCTGGCCCTGGTTGCCGTGATCAAGGGTAAAATGCGGCGGGAGAATATCCTGTTTTCCATCTTTTGCATCTGGTGGACCCTTATGCCCCTTGTTTTTGTCTCGCACCATGTTTTCCGGGGTGATGTGGAAAGGATCATGATGGTAGAACGGGCGGTTCATTTTTTCAATGTCTATCTTCCCTTCATTATGATGCTGTACTTGCAGATAGTCTTCAATCTGAATAAAAAGTCACTTGTCATAGTGTCTTTTATCATCAGCGCCGTCATCTCGGGTTTTGTTCCAACGGAGTACTATTTTAACGGTCTGTATACCTACAGCTGGGGATACAGCGCCCGGGGCGGCGTCGCCTTCATTGTCTTCGGTGTCTATGGGATGTTGGCCACGATCTATGGAATATTTTTCTTTATAAAGAAAGTCAGGGCCGCCGCAAGCTCAACGGAAAAACTCAAGCTTAAATATATCAGCTTCTCTTTCGTGGCCAATGCCATTCTCCTGATTTTCAATATTCCCGCCATAAACGGTATCGATTTTTACGCTTTCGGAAATTTCATGTTCATTCCCCTTGCCCTGCTTGCCTATGGCGTGCTGCGTTACCGCTTCATGGATATACGGAGCGTGCTGCACATTACGTTTATCTGGGGCATCACATCTTCCCTGATACTGGTCCCCAATATCATCGCCTATTATTTCCTGAAGCCGCACCTGGGCCGCCTCGAATACGCTGCAGGCTTTTTTCTGTTCCTGGCCTGGTTTGTTGCTAACTATCTGTACCTGAAGACGATTCAGCCCGTTATTGACAGGGTTTTCAACAAGCAGAAGTTCAATCTGCAGCGCCTCGAGGTACAGTTTGTCGAGAGTATATCGATACTGAAAACGCTCGAAGAGCTTACCAGGGTTTTTGCAGGCACCCTTCAGAAAAATCTTTATTTCAGGGATGTGGATATCTTCATCAGGCTGAATGAAAAGGAGGGATTCTGGAACCAGAGTGGAAAGGAAATTACCGTTGACGGCGATATCCGCGACTGGTTCATCGGTGCCAATCATCTCGCGGACAGGGACATGGTTCTTGCTGATCCCTATTACCTGTATATCAGGAAAAAGATGCTGGCGCTGCTCGATGATAATAATTCACGCTATATACTTCCCCTGGTGCAGAATAATGAGCTCATCGGCGTGTCGCTTCTCGGAGAGCGTCTTACCCTGAAGGAACTGAATCCTGCTGAGACGCGGTTTCTCAACAGTGTGCGTACGGCTCTTTCCATCTCCATCAGCAATTCGCTCATGTACCAGGATCTCAGTGATCTGAAGGATAACCTGGAAAATAAGGTGGCAAAGAGAACGGAGGAACTTCTTGGCGCCATGGAAAAGGTCGAGGCCTTCAACCAGGAACTTACCAGGACCAACGATGAACTGAACAGCGCCAGGAAAATCGCCGAGATGGACATGATGATGGCCGTGAATGTGCAGAAATCTCTTCTGCCGGCCGAGCCTCCTGAAACGCCCGGTTGGGATATAGCCCTGGTCTTTAAGCCCATGGCGGGAATATCCGGCGATTTCTATGATTTTTATGTCGAAGACGGCGAGCTCAGGGGATTGGCGTTGCTCGATGTGTCAGGCCATGGTATCGCGTCGGGGCTTATCACCATGATTGCGCGTTCTGTTTTTCAGCGGAATTTTTTCCGGTACAATGACGTGAAACTTGGAAGCGTCGTTGAGGAGGCCAACCGGGATCTCATCAACGAGATAGAAAACGTGGATAACTACCTCACCGGTATAGTGCTGCGCTTTACCGATGACACGGTGGAATATGTCAACGCGGGCCATCCTGATCTCATTCTCCGACAGAGAAAAAGCGGTGTCGTTTCAATGGTCAACTCGCGGGACCGGAATTTTCGGGGGGCATTTCTCGGTGTGCGTGAGATGGATTTTCCCTACCGCACCCTCAAGTTTAGCGTGGAGCCCGGTGACGTACTGCTGGTCTATACCGACGGGATCGCCGAAGGGACAAATGCCGATAAAACGGAATACGGGTCTGAAGGTCTGGCGCGGGCCCTTCACAAAGCGCCTGGTGAATCATCCCGTTCAATTCTGGATCATATCATGCATGATTTCCATGCCTTTACCGGGAGAGCGAAGCTCTCCGATGACCTTACGCTCATTGTAATAAGGAAGAAATAAATCCCGGAATATTTTTATTTACAATTCATTATATTTCGGTTATGATAGGCTTTTGGAGTGGTAAAAGAACAGAACCGGGCGCGGGGAATGAATAAGAAATCGAAAATTCTGATCATTGATGATGAAAAACTGCTCTGCGAAACACTGTCGGATTTTCTTCTCGACAGCGGTTATGATACCGTCATGGCCTTTGACGGAGAGCAGGGTATCGAGGAATACCGAAAAGAGAATCCCGATATCGTGCTTCTTGATCTTTCCATGCCTAAAATGAGCGGCTACGAGGTATTGGAAAAATTGCTCGAACATAATCCCGATTTTCCCGTCATCGTTGTTTCCGGTGTCGGAGCCGTGGACAAGGCCATGAAGTCCATCTCCATGGGCGCCTGGGATTTCATCACAAAACCCGTGCTTGATATGGAGGTTCTCCTGCACCAGGTGGAAAAGGCCCTTGACCGTTCCCGCCTCATCCAGATGAATAAAAAATACCAGGAACACCTGGAGGATGAAGTGCGGAAGCGGACCGCCGCCCTGGAACTGGAGATCAGGGAAAAAAAACAGGCGGAAAAGAAATACAGGACTCTTTTCGAAAGCGCCAACAGCGCCATTATTCTTCTCAATGAACTTCACTTTTTCGACTGCAACAGGAAGACCCTGGAAATGTTCGCCGTGACAAAGGATGATCTCCTTGGAAAAACGCCCCTTGATCTTTCTCCCCAATACCAGTCCGATGGGGAAAAAAGCTCTGCCAGGGCAAAACTGATTATGGAAAAAATGCACAGTGACGGTGAAATTTTTACCGAATGGGATTTTACCAGATCCAATGGAGAGGTTTTCCCCTCCGAGGTGAGCTTCAGTACGCTGAAGCTTGATAATGAAGAATACCTCGTGGCCATAGTGCGTGATATTACCGACCGGAGAAGAGCCGAAGAGGAGCTGCGAAAATTTTCTCTCGTCATAGACCAGAACCCGGCCATGGTCATGATCACCGATCCCGACGGGGTGATCGAATACGTGAACCCCAAGTTTACCGAGGTGACGGGATATAAACCGGCAGAGGCCATCGGTAAAAAACCCAGCATACTTAAATCGGGCATGCTGAGCCGCGAATTTTATCGCGAGCTGTGGGAGACAATAAAAGGCGGGGAGACATGGCGCGGCGAATTTCATAACCGCAAAAAGAACGGTAAGGATTTCTGGGAGTATGCCAGCATTTCTTCGGTAAAAAACCATGACGGTTCCATCAGAAATTTTGTGGCAATAATGGAGGACATAACGGTCCACAAGGAGTATGAGGATAAACTTTTCAGGCAGGCCAATTACGACAGCCTGACTGAACTGCCCAACCGGGTACTTCTCCTGGACCGACTCTCCCAGGGCATACAGCGTGCCGCGCGGTACGATCTTTATCTTGTACTCATGCTGCTTGACGTGAATGACTTCAAAATCATCAATGACACAAAAGGGCACCAGGTCGGCGACGATATGCTCAAGGAAGTGGCACACCGTCTTCGGAAAGGCGTACGGGCCTCCGATACCGTGGCCCGTTTCAGCGGAGATAAATTTTTCATCGTGGTGCCGGAACTCATCGATCCTGTCGAGGCTGAGATGATCGCCGAGAAACTGCTGACTTCCATTGAAGCGCCTTTTTTTATTCATAACGATGAGTTCAACATGTCAGCCACCATCGGGATGACCGTGTTTCCCAATGACGGCGACAGCGCGGAGATTCTCATGAGGAACGCCGATGCCGCGCTGTATCACGCCAAGGGCGAGGGGGCCAGCCGTTTCCGGTTCTTTTCCCGGGAGCTCAATGACCTGGCCATCAGCCGGATCAGGATGGAAACCCTTCTGCGGCATGCCGTTGAAAAAAATGAACTTTCACTCTATTACCAGCCGCAGATTTCCATCAGTTCCGGAAGAGTCGTGGGCGCCGAATGTCTGCTCCGGTGGAAAAACGATGAACTGGGTATGGTCCCTCCCGATTCATTCATCCCCGTCGCTGAAGACACGGGCCTTATAACGGGAATCGGTGAATACGTGATGATACGGGCCTGTAAAGAAGCAGCGCAGTGGAAAGAGGTTTATGACACGCCGCTTACCCTGGCGATTAATGTTTCATACCGCCAGTTCAGGAATGATAACTTTATTGAAAGATTCCGCTCCATAATTGAAGAGTCTCCCTTTCCCAGGGAAAACCTGGAAATAGAAATAACCGAGAGTATGCTCGTTGATGAGGTGGACAAGATGATAGCCATGCTCAACGAGATCGTCAATATGGATATAACCGTTTCCATTGATGATTTCGGTACTGGATATTCCTCGCTGAGCTATCTGAAGCGCTTTCCCATCCATACCCTGAAGATAGATAAGTCCTTCATCAGGAACCTGCCCGGTGACCAGGAGGATGTTGCCCTTTCCAAGGCGATCATCGCCATGGCTCACAGCCTGGGAATGAAGGTGGTGGCGGAAGGGGTTGAAACGGCCGAACAGCTGCAGTTTCTGCATTCCCTGGGCTGTGATATCGCCCAGGGATATTACTACAGCAAACCCATCCCTTCCGATGAATTTTTGTCTTTTCTCGGGAACCGGAATAACAGTTAAGCCTGCCCGAAAAAATCCGCTAATATTTGTTATTTATCCAAATCAGGTGCTTGCCTTGTATCGCAATTTATGATAATTTAAGAGTACTTCTACAGGACATAATTAAAAGGAGCGCCATGTCCCGGATGGAGACTCGGATATGAAGATAAAACGGGATAACTTCCTTCATTGCCTGCCCCTGGCGAAATGGATATGCGGCGATTACTGGATGAGGGTCCCGCTCCTGAGAAAATCAGTGCTGTTCCTGTTCCTCGTCCCGGCGGGTATTCTTCGAAAGCATAATATATTCAAAAAAATCGCTGAAATAGACCGTTTGTTTTATACCCTGGTTGTGAAAAAAAATGCCGGTGCGTTTTTCCGTAAAAAGGAAACCGGAAAGAGCGGCATTACAATCCTGGACAGGCCGCTCAACTCATCAGGAGCATATAACAGAACGCGGTCCGCTCTGGGAAGAAAAAGAAATATTTTCGTAGCCGTGAAAAACGCTCTCAACCGCCGGTGCCGGCGGGCCCTGGCGTATTTAAAGAAAGAATCATCCTCTTTCCTCATTCCCGGTTCCCCGCTGTCGAAAATGATAAAAACAGGCCTTGCCAATATTTATGCCGATGACGAAAGGGAAAGATGTTTCTATATCGAGAATCTTTTGCATATCGATGACAGGCTTGACCGGAACGGGAAGGCGGCGGGAAGCAGACAACGAAAAAAAGTATTCACGCAGAGCGGTATTGCCAGGCTGGGGAAAATCTATCCCGGTGAAATACTCACGAGGGCCTTCCCGGAAAGTTATATCATGTATTATTTCCCCGATTTCTGTCCCGATGAATTCATCCGTCACAAGGCCCGTTTTAAAATCAGAATGAAACGGCTTTTTTCCATAGACGAGATACAGGGGACCGCTTCTTATCTGACGGAAAAAATCCGCGCCAGGGACCCGGAAAGCGGAATTCAGAAGGCCGTTCTGGGTATGAAAAAAATATCCCTTGCCGCCGTAGTGGCCTTCCTGGCGATACCGCTCCTCGCCGATGTGACCCTGGGACTTTACGGTTTTTTCCAGAACGATTATTTCCATAGCGGCATATACCGTCCCGTTGAAACAATGACGGTACGGTCCCCCTATGCCGAAAGGGCCAACCGGATTTACCGCATGAACCGCAATGCCGATTTTTCAAATTTCAGGCTGGAAGGACCCGGGCCCGGGAAAGGGATGCTCTTCCGTTTCGTAAATAATGGCGATATTGCCGTTGATCTCAGCTACCATTCCTATAAAGACATGCGCATCAGCGACCAGAACGGCCTGACCGTGATCGCCGTGGACCGTGAGGCCCTGGGAAAACGGGCTTCCGATGGGTACCGCTCATACCGCCGCTTCCTGGACACGGTCCTGGAGAAGTCCGTGATGGAAAAACTGTATTGTTTCCTCGACGATTTTTCGGGCGGAAGGTTTAACCTGTTTCGGTTAACGAATATGGGCTATGAAAGGGTCAGCGGCGACATCCTGAAAAAAATACGGAATTCACCGCGTCCCCTGCGATGGATCAGGGATATCAACGGCGACCGCCCCTTCATCACTGTCGTTTACCACAAGGCCGATACGAGAAAATGGGCGGACCTGTCCGACATCCCTCCGTTGATGAAAAAAGGACTCATACTCAGGGAGGACAGGCGTTTTTACAACGACCTGCTGCCGCTGCCGCATAGAGGGAATGACCTGCCTGTCATCGTTCCCCAGGCGGCAAAGAAGGTCGCTCATGATGTACTGGGGCTGGTGCTTCTCTTGGGTAATTCTTACGATATCTCATGGATACGGCATAACGTTCCGCCCCTGATCGATCATTTCCGGCGCGGTTTTAAAAGCGATATGAGAGGCGGCAGTTCCATTTCCAACCAGCTTATGGAGCTGTTGTATACACGGTACATTCCCGATTTGAGGGGAAATGGATCGGGATATGAGCGGAAAATAGAACAGAAAAAACATGAGCTCCCTGCATCGGCCCTGCTGCACTGGTTCTGGGGCAAGGAAGATATACTTGAAGCCTACGTCAACGATGTCTTCGGCGGATATCTTCATGGACAGATAATCGGATTCCGGTCCCAGTCGGAAATCTATTTTTCCCGGAGCCTCGATGAACTCAACCTGCGGGAACAGATGTTTCTGGCGGGCGCGGTTAAAAAGCCTTCGTACATTAAAGAGTACGCGCGCTACCTGAAAGCACAGGAACTTGAAGCCATCGTTTCCGGCGATACGTCCCGCATCGGGAACTGGGAGAAGGAGAATGCCGTATACGGCGTGGACAGCCGAAACTATAAGCGGATACTGAAAGATGATACGGTCGCCCGATGGCTGGGCCACAGGACCGATTCTCTGCTTGGTCTCCTGTACCGTCACGGGGAAATCGATAAAAACGATTACTATAACGCCCTGACCAGCGAAAAGATACGCTTCGATTTCCATCCTCCGGTATATTCCCTTGATGACCGGCTTGTCAACAATATCAAGCGCGAGATTGATCAGGAACTGGGAGAGGAACGCTCCGATTCAGGACTGGTCATGAATACTACCGTTAACATATCCATGCAGCGGTCCCTGCAGCGGGCAATCGATGGCGAGGCCAGGGCTGTCTATGTCGACGGGGAATTCAGGCTGAACGGGCAGCCCTCGTCCGTGCAGCTTGACGGGGGAAGCCGGATAGTGTGGGCGAACCGCAGGAGTGGTGACGGGATGATTCATGTCGTGAATCGTATCGTTGCCGATGTGGGAGGCAACTCGAAAAGAAAAAATGACTGGGACTGGGTGACCATGGCCAATCGCTCTCTGGGTTCCAGCCTGAAACCCATACTGGATCTCTATTTTCTTCTCGAAGGATATAATCTCAATGACCGGGTCCGCAACAAAAAACTTACGTATGCCAATTATACACTGGAACAGCAGATGTCGTACCGGAATTATATCCTGAAATATCCCCAGAGAAAGGATGAAATAAATCAGATCAGGGAAAGCTGGTCCTGGACGCCGGATAATTATCGCGGCTTTACCGGTGAGTGGATAACCGTAAAGGAGGCCCTGGTCTACTCCGTAAACAGCGTACATGCCCAGATCCAGGAAATAGTCACGCCCGAGACCTTCGCCGAGCTTATGAACGAGACCATGAATATCCGGGATTCCTCCATGAAGCATACCACGTATCGCTCGCTCATACTGGGCGGGTCCGACGGTGATCAGCGCTATGACAAGTTTCTCCTGGCATTCTCCCTTTTCGCCAATGAGGGCATCATAATAAAACATACCTATATCGATTCACTTCTCATGCCGCTGGGGACGGAGGCCGTTCCTGAATATAAACCCGTTCCCATACCGGTTCTGAGCAGGTTTGACCGCCGTGAAATTGAAGCGGCCGTGCTGCTCATCAATACGGCGCTTCGCGAGACAGTGCTGCGAGGGTCCATGTCGGCCATGAGGGGCATCGGCGCCGGAAAGACCGGGAGCTCAAATGATCTCAGGGATGCCCTGGCAACGGTTCATTTCGTCTCGGGCAGGGACACCTATATCGCGGGTATCCGCCTCGGTAATGAAAATAACTATTCCATCGGCAGGGCCGCTCATGAAATAGCAACGCCGGCGCTGTCCCGAATAGTGAGGTCGCTCTTCGGCGAAGAGGGTATTCTCAGGGGAGACGATTATGATGCCGCCCTGAAAGCGGCGCTGGATTCACATCCTTTTATTATTGAAGCTGACGGTAATTATTACATGAAAAGCGCCGAGTACCGCCCCAGGAAACTTGATGTCGACCGCATCGTAGCGGATAAACGGGAATCGTTTCTCGTGGCGGCTAATGATTATTTTACGAGACAGGAATATACCGCTGCTGCGCGTCTCTATGAGAATTATCTCATGCTCACGTCACATTTTGATTCCGATAACCCCGTTTTCCGCAATATGATTATCTGCTATATCCGGCTCAATAATATCGAAAGAGTAAGCCGGCTCATCATGCACTTCACGCCGCCGGCGAAGATGCGGCATATCGCCGACATCTATGAGCGCCTTTACGGGATTGAGATCAATCTCGACACAAAACTGACGGAACAATTCAAAAAATTTACGGGACATGCCGTGACGGCGAAGCAGTTTCTTGACAGGCGAACCACCGATGAGCTCCGTCTTTTTGATGAATATGAAGGAGTGGGGAAGAAGACGGAGAGCGATGAATCTCATGATGAAAAAAAAGCCGATCCTCAGACCGTGCCCCGGGAGAAAGAAGATGGAACAAGGACCGATATGCAAGTGGATAAAAGCGAATCCATGAAGATTGTCATGCCGGTCAGCGGCAGGGAAGGGAATATTGACGCCGCCAAAAATGCATCACCGGGAAAAATTCATACTGCTGTCAGTGCTGAGAAGTAATTACCGTGCCGCAGTACTATAAAAAAAAAGCGCGGTTTCCCGCGCTTGTGTGAGGAGTGATCAGGGCATACTCGCATATGCCCTGAGGATCAACATTGTCATCAATAACCGGTGACGGCGGCCGGGAAGGCTTTTTCCCGCCTCAAGAAAATGAAGCCGTCGGTTTTCAGAAGAAGTTCATGGATGAGATACTGTACCTGTACCATGAATCAACTCACGTGAATTAATTCCGCACATATCTCCTGATGACAGAATAAAAATGCTTGCGCTAAAAGACCTGACATTCTAGATATATACAGACTTGTCTGTCCAATAAACAGACAAGTCTGTCTGTGTCAATAAAAATAATTAAAAAAAACAAGCAGGATATTAATGACGAATACAAATAAAGAGGGTGAAGATAAAAAAAAGAGCGTGCATGAAAGAATCGTTAAAACCGCCACCAGGCTTTTTTATGAACAGGGCGTGCTCAATACCGGCGTAAACCAGATAATCAGCGAATCGAATGTGGCAAAGGCAAGCTTCTATCAGCACTTTCCGTCAAAGAATGATCTCGTCAAAGAATGTATCATGCGCTATGACCGGTATCTCACGGGGGTTCTGGCCAGTCATATCACCTCAAGTCAATCCTATCCGGAATTCATGAAGAAATGGGTAAATCAGCTGAAAAACGACACGAAGATGAAATACCGGGGCTGCCCTATCGCCGAAGCGGCATTTCAGCTTGATGCGACCAACGGTGAAATGCATGAGCTTATCAGAACCATTATTGAAAACTGGTACAACATTCTCAGGGATTTTTTCGAGCGCATGAAAAAGAAAGGGGAGATCGGAGAAACCATGGATTGCGGCATTCTGGCCCAGCGTGTTCTGCATCTCCATGAAGGGGCTATGATCATGTGGCGGCTCACCAATGACGATAAGTATTTCGATGATCTGGAAAGTTTCATGTCCGAGGTGCTTAAGTTTTAGCGCCGATCATGCCGCTGTCTTTAAAATAAGACTGTTAAATTGCTAAAATTTGGCATTATTCAGTGACCCGGGATTATTTATTTGTTGAAATATTCCAGCCTGTCTGTACATTACAGGTGTATTATATGTTATTCTTCATATTTTTTTTAAATACCCGATTGGCATTATTGAATTAAAACTCATACAAAAAATGGGAGGAACGTATGAAACGTTTAGTCGTACTGGTACTTATGTCCGTATTTGTCATATCCGGAATAAGTTGTAAAAAACAGAAAGAAATAGTCCGCGAGGGGCTGGTTAACTTTGTCAGCGGCGAGGTTTATCTCATGTCCGCTGAAAAAAAGAATGAAGCGAAAGTGGGCGACGTGGTGACCCAGGGTATGAAAATCATCACGGGCAGCAAGTCAGTTGTGGATATCTACTTCGGTGAGAACGCCGTAAAGGTTTTGGAGAATACCGTTGTGGAAGTCCGTCAGCTCGTGACGAACCTGGAAAGCAATTCGGAACAGACGAAACTCTTTATAGAAAAAGGAGAAACGCTGTCGAAAATAACCAAGAAACTCAGCAAGTCCGACGAATATGTCATTCAAACTCCCACCACGATCGCAGCTATAAGGGGAACCGATTTCATGGTATCTGAGCTGGGAAACAAGGCCAGGGTCTCGTGCCTCGATGGAAAGGTCGTAGTCAAGGATGCCACGGTTGAACAGTCGGAATACGTGGAAGTCAATGCGGGAGAGGAAGTGGAGGTCGATCCGGGCAAACCCCTCAATGTTAAGGAACTTGACGCTGCTAACAAGCAGAGAATCCAGAATATCCTGAAAGATATAAAAGAGATGCAGCAGGACATCCGCAAGCGCTTTGAAGAGGAAAGGGAAAAAATCAGGGAACAGGTCAAGGATATGCGAAAGCAGACCAAAGAAGCCGTGGAAAAACAGCGCGCCGAGGACCTGCAGCGTGTTGAAGACCAGAAGGCTCTTGACAAGGCCAACATAGACGCCATCAAGGGAACGGCCGATAAAGGCAAAGAGGAAGCAAAGGAAGCCGTTGATTCACTGAAGGGTGATACGGCAAAGAGCCTCGAAGGCGTCAAACCCGAGGTGAAGAAATTTTCCGTCGATGTTAAAAAACCCACGATAGAAAAAGAGTCTATTGATAAGCCCGCGGTGGAAAAACCGGCCGTGCCGAAACTGTAAGATACAGCCAATATATGAAAATAAAGGGGCTGCTACCGAAAGGGGCAGCTCTTTTTTTATAAAAATAGGGAGAGAATACCTGATTATTAAATAAAAAATTTGAATATACTCTATAACTGGTATACTGTTTTAATGAATAGAACAGAAATACTGTCAAACAACTCAAGGTGATAGTAATGCAGGCATTTGAATCCAACAGCTTGATAGGATTGAATTTTCCCTTTCCCGATGAAACCATCGCCCGATGGCAGAATATCACCGACCATCTGGCACGGGTAGGAAACGTGTCGGCAGTTCTGATAATGAGGCTTCATGAAGATGAGGGATTTATCGAGGTTTTCAGGGCGAGCAGAAATTCGGGAAATATTTTTCATGAAGGTGAACGTTTGCCCTATTTCCGTCACTGCGGTCTTCTCTGTGAAGAAGTCATCAGTACAGGAGATAGTCTCGTTATATCCGACACGATTCATGATGACCGCTGGCGCGGGAATCCGGCGACGGAAAAGGGAATGATCGCTTACCTGGGACTGCCTCTTTCCTATCCCGACGGCAGTCCCTTCGGGACCCTCTGTGTCTTCGACTCCAAAGTAAACAGCTTTGATGATGAATTTAAACAGAGCATGTTGCTGGCACGAGACCTCCTGGCGGCGCAACTGGCTCTCATGATATATGATAATAATGCCGGAACGATGCAGCTGCTGAAAGCTGTCACGGAAAATATTCCCCATGTCTACATCTCGGTAATTGAAAAGGATCTCACCGTGGGCTATTCAACGGGCGGTGAGTTCAAACGGTGGAATCTGAATCCCCGGGCGTACGCGGGGAAGACGCTGGATGAAATTTTCGGCGAGCAGACTGCTTTTGTTAAGGATCATTACAGTAAGGCCTTCCAGGGAGAAGAGGGGATTTTCGAACTCACTATAAATAATCAGCATCAGATGTATAATGCCGTGCCTCTTTTCGGCAACGATGGTTCCGTTGATCGTGTAATGGCTTTTACCTGGAATATAACGGCACAGAAAAAAGCCGAAGAGGCCCTGCGCAGTGCTCTGGAACTGAACCGGCTTATGGACGGGGCAAGCGTGAGAGAACTTCTTGATTACGGGCTTGAAGAGGGAGTCAGGCTTACCGGCAGTGAGATCGGTTTTTTTCATTTTTACAGTTCCGAGAAAAAATCCATACATCTGCAGACATGGTCGGCAAAAACAAGGAAGGGCTGTTCGACCCTGGGAGATGGCATGCAGTACCCGCTGGCTAACGCCGGAATATGGGCCGACTGCATACGTACGGGAAAACCGGTGATCAATAATAATTACGTCATGTCGAAGGAGCGAAAAGGACTGCCCGATGGCCATGTGCCTCTCAAGCGTTTTCTGTCCCTGCCCGTTATGGACAGGGGTGATGTAGTGGCAATCGTGGGTGTTGGCAATAAGGGAGAAGACTATACTGATAACGATGTGCATATCCTGACGCTTCTTGCCGATAACCTGTGGAATGTCGTACAGCGCAGGAAAACTGAAGAGGAAAAGGAATCGGTTCAGCTTCAGCTTATTCAGGCTCAGAAAATGGAGGCAGTGGGCAACCTGGCCGGGGGACTGGCTCATGATTTCAACAATGTCCTCAACGCCATGAGCGGAAGTATAGAGATTATTCAGAGTCTGCTTAAGAAAGAGATTCTTTCCAAAGGTGAAAAAATCGAAAAATATATAGATATGGCCAGGACTTCCTTCCAGAGGGCCCGTGACATCATTTCCCAACTGCTGACACTTTCTAAAAAGCAGGAGCAGAAACTCGCCCCTGTTGATGTCAATCTTTCTCTCAAACACGTAATGACGATCGCCCTGAACAGTTTTTCCAAGAGCGTGCAGCTTGATTTTCATTTATTAGATGCACCCGTGTACATACACGCTGACCCGACACAGGTGGAACAGGTATTCCTGAATATTGCCGTCAACGCCTCCCATGCCATGACCATTATGCGCGCTGAAGGCGAAGCTGAAGGAGGGCGTATTACCGTTACTGCTGAAAGACATGAATCCGATGATGATTTCTGCACGCTTCATCCCGAAGCGGATAAAGGGAAGTCATATGTTGTCATTTCTTTTACCGATAATGGTGTGGGCATGGATGAAGGCGTGAGGCTGCGGATATTCGAACCCTTCTTCAGTACAAAAAACGATCTGGGAACGGGATTGGGACTCTCCATGGTTTACAGTATTATCAAAATGCACAGGGGATTTATCGACGTGTATTCGGAACCGGGAGTGGGTACCGTGATGCGTGTATATATCCCGGAATATACCGCCGATGATGTGCGACGTACCAGGGGAGAGCATCAGCTTTCGGAGGTTCAGGGAACCGGAACGATCCTTGTTATCGATGATGAAAAAGATATGATTCTCGTTGCCGGGGAATTTTTGCGGCAGTGCGGTTACAGTGTGGTTAGTGCCGAGGGCGCCCTGAAAGGCATTGATGCCTTCAGGAAAAATCACGGGGATATTGATGCCGTACTCCTGGATTTGTCCATGCCGGTGAAGTCGGGTCTTGAGATGATCAGGGAAATGCAAAAGATTGATCCCGAAGTACGGGTGCTGCTTACTTCGGGTTTTTCCAATGATGAACGCATAGAAAAGGCCTTGGAAAAAGGAGCGCGTGGATTCATCGCAAAACCTTATTCAAAGTATGAATTGTCTATAAAAATGAAAGAAATACTGGAATAATCACAGTGATATTTGTATACCGTTTATTCCGGGCATGAAGATACACCTGTGTTTGTCATTAATCGCACTGTAAAATACCCTGAAAAATATGCGGCCTTTTGAAAAAATGATTTTGTCTTTGCTCTTCCGTCATGCTATAATTCCGCCAGTATGTATTGATTTTTTAAAAGAGGTCGCATGACGGATTTTTCAGTAAAGACCATTCTTCTGGTTGATGATGAAGCCGTATTGGTGCTTTCACTGAAAAGCATTCTTGAGCAGCACGGCTACAGGGTTATTTTCGCCCTCACCGGCGATGATGCCGTTGCCCTGGCCAGGAGTGAACAGCAAATAGACCTGGTGCTTATGGATATAGAGCTGGGACCGGAAATGGACGGCATCGAGGCCGCGAAAAGGATACTGAATTTCAGGGAACTGCCCGTGCTTTTCCTTTCGGGATACATGGACCGGGAAATCTCGGAAAAAATTGATACCATAACCTCCTGCGGGTATGTCGTGAAAAACAGCGGCGATGATGTTCTCATCACATCCATGCGGCAGGCATTGAAGCTCCATGAGTCGCGCCAGGATCTTGCGCGGCAGAGAACACGCTACCTGACGCTGCTGGAATCTATTCCCGACAGCGTGTATGTTCTTGACCGCGAATGGCGATACGCCATGGTTAATGACGCGGCGGTACGTTTTGTGGGAATCCCCCGTGATAAACTTCTGGGAAATAGACTGGTAGACCTCTTTCCCCTGAATAAGGACAAGCCCTTTGAAGAAGCCTTTAAGAAAGTCATGAACTCGGGAATTCCCGATGTCTTTACGGCGGAGTTTGATTTTGAAGACGGCAGGAAGGGATGGTGTGAAGTACGCGTCACTCCCGTTCCTGAAGGGATCCTCTGTATAACGAGAGATATCACGGAAGGAAAAAATTCTGAAATTTCACTTCAGCGGAATGAAGAAAAATTCAGGACTATGATAGATTGGACGTATGACTGGGAACTATGGGTCGATCCCGGGGGCGAAGTCGTATATATGAGTCCCGCTGCCCTGCGAATCACCGGCTATTCTCCCGGCGAATTTATTGCGAATCCCCGGCTGATGAAGGATGTTGTTTATGGTGAGGACCGGGGCAAGTGGGATGATCATTATAAATGCCACGGCGATCTGGCCTGCGGGGCCTGTGATCTGGAATTTCGCATTCTGACAAAGGACGGCAGTGTCCGATGGATAAGTCATATATGCCAGCCTGTTTTTGGTGAGGACGGCACATACCTGGGGCGCCGCGCCTCCAACCGCGATATAACCGAACTGAAAAAGAGTGAACAGGAAAGAGAAGAGGTGCAGAAACAGCTTGCCCAGGCCCAGAAGATGGAGGCCATAGGAACCCTGGCCGGGGGGCTGGCCCATGATTTTAACAATGTTTTGGGCGCCATGCGGGGCAGCCTGGAAATCATCGCCTCATACCTGGAAAAGGAGCAGCTCAGTAATGAGGCGAAAATTAACAAGTATATGGATACGGCACTCAAGTCCACGGTCCGGGCCACGGACATTATACGGCAGCTTCTGGTTATGTCGAGACGTGAGGATAACAACCCTGTGCCCATGGATCTCATGACGTCGCTGGAACACATACAAAGGATCGCCCAGAACAGCTTTCCGAAATCCGTTTCGCTGGAGTTTCCCGCCTCGGGAGATACTCTGTATATTCATGCAGACAGAACACAGATAGAACAGGCCCTGCTGAATATATGCGTCAATGCATCTCATTCCATGACCATCATGCGGGACGAGGGAGAGGCGGAAGGGGGCGTCCTCTCGGTAAAAACCGGAAGAATGAAACCCGGGCCTGATTTTATTAATTCACACAATGGTGCGAACGGAGAAATATACTATGTAATGATACGTATTGCCGATACGGGCGTGGGTATGGATGCGGATATCATTAAAAATATATTTGAACCTTTTTTCACCACCAAAGAACACACCGCCGGAACGGGCCTCGGCCTTTCCATGACGTACAGTATTATCAGGGCACATCAGGGATTTATCGATGTTGAATCACGGAAAGGAAGCGGATCCGTTTTTACGGTATATCTGCCCGAGCTGACACTGGAGAGATCAGGACAAAGAGACGTGAAACGGGAAGAAGCGAAGCCGTTAAGGGGAGAGGGGTGTATCCTGGTGATAGATGATGAACCGTCGATTCTCGAGGTGGCCAGGGAGTTTCTTTCTCAGCTGGGTTATACGGTTATCGCTGCCGAGGGGGCGGTCGCCGGTGTTGAAATATTCACGGACAGGCACCATGAGATTGATGGTGTGCTCCTCGACCTATCCATGCCGCATATGTCGGGATCGGAAGTGTTTAAAAAACTGAAGAGTATCCATCCCGGGGTGAAGGTTCTCCTGGCATCGGGTTTTGCCAATGACAGGAGGGTAAAAAAAATCCTTGATGACGGAGCCGGGGCGTTCATATCGAAACCCTTTAATATAATCGATCTGTCGAATAAAATAAGGGAAATTCTGGGGTAATCGGTATTCCCTGCTTCGGTGTCAGTCCAATGAGAGATGATCCAGTCTGAGTATGTGGCCAAAGCGGTCCTTCTTGGTCCGCAGATAATCCCTGTTGTGCTCCTGGGGAGGGAGTTCATGATGAATCCTCTCGGAGACCATGATGCCGTATTTTTCCAGTTCCATGACTTTGTCAGGATTATTCGTTAGAAGCCGCACGCTTCTGACTCCGATCTTCTTCAGCATCTCCGCCGGAATGCGGTAGTCGCGCTCATCGGGCTGAAATCCCAGCAGGGTGTTTGCGTCGAATGTGTCGATCCCCGTATCCTGCAGGGCATAGGCTCTGAGCTTGTTGACGAGGCCGATGCCGCGTCCCTCGGCCATATGGTACAGCACGATTCCCTTTCCTTCTTTTTCTATGGCATCAAGGGCAGAATGCAGCTGCGGACCGCAGTCACAGCGGAGGCTTCCCAGGGCATCACCGGTGAGACAGGCCGAATGGATGCGCGTGAGAATGTTGTCGCCATTTCCGATTTCACCTTTTAGCACTATAGTATGATCTTTTTGATCTTTATTGTTAACGAAGCCCACAATTTTAAAATGTCCAAACATGGTGGGGAAGTCCGCCACTGATACTATTTTCACGCACAGTTCTTCCGCGCAGTCCCGGCAGTTCATGTCATGGGGGCAATTCCGCAGGGACTCCATGTCCTGGCGCAGTATTTCTTCATAAGATGGAGTGTTCATGATAGACCTTCTGTGTTTTCAGATAATTAGTTACTAACCGCAATGATAGGATATTTTGTCAAGATCATATTGCAACATGGTGTGGAAACGATCGGGCGGCACCGGAATTTTTTTATTGAAACGGACGGTTTTTCATGGTAGAGTCATTTGCAGGGATGAATGAACCGGACTGATTATCCTCCGTTTCCGGCAGACAGCAATTGATCCCGGCATGAAAGCTTGGAGGCTGTTGTTCGATAAAAATAGAGGTTTCCCTTGAGTAAGGAAAATTGTAAAACCATTCTCCTTGTAGAAGATGAAGCCGTAACCATGATGCTGGAGTCAAAACAGCTGAGTGAAAACGGGTATTATGTCGTCCAGGCCCTGGATGGTGACGAGGCTGTTGTGAAGGTCCGGACCCATCCTGGCGCTATTGACCTTATTCTCATGGATATTGATCTTGGCCAGGGAATTGACGGTACCGAAGCCGCTGAAATTATTTTGAAGGACCATGATATTCCCATCATTTTTGTATCTGCTCACATGGAACGGGATATCGTGGAGAAGACAGAGAAGATAAGTTCCTATGGGTATGTACTGAAGAACTCCAGCGAGGCAATTCTCATGGCTTCAATCAGGATGGCCTTCAGGCTCCATGAGGCTCACCGTCAAATATGGGAAAGCGAAGAGCGGTATCGAAGCATTGTGGAGAATGTTCCTCTGGGCATGTTTCAGTCGACACCGGAAGGCAAATTCCTTTACGCGAACCGGGCGTTGGCAGAGCTGCTGAATTATGAGTCGTCTCTGGACCTGATCGACACGGTAAACAGGACATCCATCGCCGAAGCGATATATGAGGATCCCGCCCGAAGACCGGTTTTGGTTGAAGAGGTAAGTCAGTCAGGGGGATCGTGGAAGACCTATGAAAACCGTTATCGGCGCAAGGACGGCATCATCATAGATGCCCTTCTTACTTTCGGTGAAAAGATTGACATGCTGACGGGGCAGACCTATCTCCTGGGCTTTGTCCGGGACATCACAGAAAATAAAAATATGGAAAGAGATACCATCAGCGATCAGAAAAGGCTGCTGGAATCCAATCAGCTCATGTCGGGAATCCTCTTCTATACACATGTAATGGCCGTGTACCTGGATTCACGGTTTAATTTCATCTGGGTAAATAAATCCTACGCTGAAACCTGCGGACAGGAACCGTCCTTTTTCTCTGGTAAAAACCATTTTGACCTCTACCCCGATGAAGAAAACCGGGCAATATTCCAGCGCGTTGTGGACACCGGGGAACCTTTTTATATTGAAGCCAAACCCTTTGTGTTCCCCGATCAGCCCATGCGCGGTATGACATACTGGGACTGGAGTCTCATACCCGTCAGGGACGGTGAGGGCAGAGTAACGGGACTGGTCTTTACCCTGGTCGAGGTTACGGAACGGGTGAAAGTGCAAAAACAGAGAGAGCTCAATGAATCCCGAATTGTGGCTCTCCTGGAATTGTCACGTATGGACAGTGCTTCAATCAAGGAAATAGCCGATTTCGTTCTGGATAAGATTGTCAGCCTCACGGGAAGCACTATCGGGTTCCTGGGAATAATAGATGAAGATGAAAAAGAAATGACGGTGCATGCCTGGTCGGAACAGGCCATGGCCGCGTGCGAAATAAAGGATAAACCGCTGTATTTCAATATTGCCGAATCGGGCATCTGGGCCGAGGCCGTGAGAAAAAGGGAAGTGGTGTATATAAACGATTACGCAGTACCGGCTCCCGGTAAAAAGGGATTACCGGGAGGGCATGTTCGGCTTGACAGGCTCATAAGCGTTCCTGTCGCAGTGGGAGGCCGCGTTGCCGCCATTGCTGCCGTGGGAAATAAGCCTGAAGAGTATAACGATGCCGATGCGAGGCTCATCACATTGCTCGTCGATGGAATGATCAAGGCCGGGGATCGCATGGAAAGCGAAAGCAGGCTGAGACGGAGTGAGGAAAAATACCGGACCGTGGCCGATTACACCCATGACTGGGAATACTGGGCCGGTCCCGACGGTGAATTTATCTATGTTTCTCCCTCGTTTGAAACAGTAACCGGCTATGCCCTGGGAGCATTCACCGGTGTTGTCTCCCTCATGACATCAATTGTTCATCCCGAGGACATGAGTTTTGTGATGGACCATGTGAAAAGTGCACTGAATGAGGATCATCATAAGGATGAAGAAACAATTGATTTCAGGATCATTCATAAAAGCGGTACGATCGTCTGGATCGGACACCGTTGTCAGCCCGTATTCGGACAGGACGGACAGTGGCTCGGAGTGAGGGGGAGCAACCGGGATATCAGCGGGCGGAAGCATGCCAACGATGAAAGGGAAAGTGCAGACCGGCATCTGGAAGCCGTTTTAAGCGCCCTGCCCGATACCATGTTCGAACTGGACATGGACCGGCGGTTTCTGGCATATCATGCCCGTGAAACAAACAACCTGTATCTGCAGCCGCATGAATTTATCGGGAAAAAAATTGATGAGGTCATACCGCCGGACATAATTCCCCTGCTCGATGAAATGTTTCGGGAGATCCTTGAAAAGGGAAGCCATTCAGGTGTAGCCTACAAACTCAACATGCCCAAAGGAGAGACCTGGTACGAGTTGTCCGCGTCACTCATGGGGGACCCGTCTTCAACGGCCGCCCGTTTTATCGTTCTGACCCGCGATATCACCGAAAGGAAAAGAAATGAAAAGGCCCTCTCCGGCGCACTTGAAGAGAACAGGGCCCTGCTTCGGGAGCTTCAGCATCGGGTAAAAAACAGCCTCACCATGATCGGCTCCCTGACGATTCTCGAAGGAGCGCGTTCGGGCAATCCAGCCGTGGAAGCAGCCATGAAAAACCTGGAGGGACGCATTAGAATCCTCTCTGACCTTTATTCCATGCTCTACGAGTCGGGTAATGTGCGGGAAATACGTGCCGATATCTACCTGGGCAGACTCTGCGGGTCCGTGATGAAGGTGTATGGCAAGCATACGGGAATTACCATGATCCTGGACGAGGTTACCATGAATGTGAAAAAGGCCTCGGTCCTGGGTTTGATACTGAATGAATTGCTCACCAATGCCATTAAACACGCCAGGGGAGGCATGGAAGACGGTTTAATAGAGGTGGCTCTGCATGTCCGGGGAGACCGTGTTGAATTATCCGTGGCTGACAATGGTCCGGGTCTGCCGGAAGATTTCTCGGTGCAGAAGGAAGGGGCGCTGGGACTAAAACTCGTGGATATGATGGCCCGGCAGCTGAAGGGCGCGCTGACATGTGAGAGCGGAGAAAAGACCATATTTACCATCGGTTTTTCCATCGATGGCCGTTTAACTTGACTTTTATTCCTGTATGGGATAGAATTAGATCTCAAGAGGAAAGTGTCATAATTTTTTCAGGAGTCGGTTATGGAAACCTATTTTGAAAAGCGTATCAAACCGGACTGGGACGAAATAGAAGCAGCCCGGGATATCACCAGGAAAATGCTGGAAGCCAACGGTGTTTCTCCCGAATCCGTTGATGCCGTTATCATGGTTACGGGGGAACTCATTGAAAATGCCATTAAATACGGTACTTTCAGCGATGGACAAAACGATATTTTCTATTCCGTGGAGATGGCCGGCAGGACCATTACCATGGAGGTGAGGAACCCCATCGGGTCCGGTGCGGATGAAAATCTCATGAAGCTCGATAAAATGGTCCAGTGGATTCGCGGTTACCAGAATCCCTTCGAGGCCTATATAGAGAGACTTCAGCAGATAGCAGTCAAACCCTTCGAAGACGGTGAGAGCGGGCTGGGGCTTACAAGAATCGCCTATGAGGGGCAGTCCATCGTGGATTTCTATGCAGCGGCCGATAACAGCATTGCCGTCTCCGCCGTATACCATCTGTAAGAGTGACAGGACAGTGAGAGGTATATCATGAAAGAATTCGAATCGTTCAGCAATAAGACTCTCAGCCTTGAGATGCATGATGGGGCCGATGATATCAGCATTTACTGGAAAGGGAAAAGCACGGAACGTGAGCCGGGCATATTTCTCAATCCCATCCTTTCCGAGGCGCTCGAGAGGGGCCTTAAAGAGAATAAAAAAATCATCATGGATTTTCAGCAGCTTGAGTTCATGAATTCCTCCACGGTTACTCCCGTTGCGAAGATGCTGGAGAAGGGGAAGGAGAATAATAATAAAATCACCATATTCTACAGCAGGGGAAAAAAATGGCAGGAGCTCTCTTTTTCAGCCCTGAGAGTGTTTGAAACAGGCGACAATAATATAATAATAATTGGTAATTAAAAGTATGGAAGACAGACAGAAAATATACCAGGCCAGGCTTTGCGGTAATAACCGGGAGATACCCGGAGAAGTCGGATATTCATCGCGTTTTTCTCTTTCTATTCGGCTCCACGATGGACAGGCCGTCAGGGACGGCGAGCAGTTTGAAAAACTGATAATCCAGACTGAAGGCAGGGAATACTCCCTTGACGCATGCAGGTTTCTGCTGGGAACGGGCAGGGAAGACGGGAAGGGGAAGATTATTTTCATACTGAACCTTTATGATTTTGACGGTTTCTTTAATGACGGCAGACTGGTCAATTTTGACAGCTATTACAATAATCTCGTTCTGGTACTGGCGCAGAAGGAAAAAATAAAGGATTTTTTCATCAGGTATACATCCAATCTTATCTTTGATCTCAATGTGTACCAGCACTTCTTCGATGACCTGGACAGGAAGATCGCCGACGAGCCTCCCGAAGTGCGGGAGTCGGTCACCCAGACCGTTCTGGATACGGAGGGGAGAAAATTTTTGCGGTTTATTCAGGACTCCATGGACAGGCTGGCCGATGTCATACGGGATTTTACCCGGGAAGACCATGAACTGCATGGATTTTATTTGCGAAAAAGCCTGTGGCCCATGATTCTTTGTTCGGAATTCATGACCAGGACGAACCTCAAGCCCCGCGGGTATGCCGGTGATTCTGAAATGATGAGAATGATATACGATAACGCCTTCGTGGGAGAATCGATCTTTTCAAAACTCATGTACAAGTACGGCGTGGAGGTTCCGGCGGCTCAGTCGGTGAGAAACCGGCGGATCATGATTCCCCGGATTCTTCATCACGTGCAGGATGACTTCAGCCGGCGTACCGGAGAGCCCCTGCGCCTCATGTCCGTGGCATGCGGTCCGGCCTATGAGTTGCAGGACCTCTTTCTCTGCGAGGATGATATCCGCAATTTTGAAGTTACGCTTCTTGACCAGGACGAGGAGGCGCTTCAGGAGGCCACGGACGGAATCCGTGCCATTGAGAAGACCCTGGGTTACCAGGTGAAGGCGACGTATATCAGGGATTCCGTGAGGACCATGCTGAGAGAAAAGGATATAGATAAAAAATGGGGCAGGTTCAATTTTATCTATTCCATGGGACTCTTTGATTACCTGACACCGCCCGTGGCAAAGGTCGTCCTGGAAAAAATGTACCAGATGCTTGAGCCGGGTGGACAGATACTCGTGGGAAATTACCATGTTTCCAATTCCAGCAGGTGGTTCATGGAATACTGGCTCGATTGGGTCCTGTATTACCGGACCGAGGATGATATGCGGCATCTGCTGCGCGATACCGATGCCGTGGATATCAATGTTTTTTTCGAGGACAGCAAGTGCCAGATATTTCTCAATGCGAAAAAACCGCTGTAGTCTGAAAGGAGTTGTATGATAAAAACGCAGCCGGCATGGCTGAATGACGGCACCGAACTGGAGGGCCTGACCTTTGACCTCTACCTGTACCGTATAATACATGACTGGTCGAAGGTGCTGGATGCTCTTGTTTTCACCCTGGTACCCATGTTTTTCCTGCTTGATTACATAACGGTGCCGTCAGACCTTTTGTTCAGATTCATCGTGTACCGTGTAACCGCAACACTTTTCGCCGTCATCCAGTTTACCGTTCTCCTGAAGTCGCGGCCGGGCCGATGGTCGTATGTCAATGGTTATATGGCGGCACTGGTAGTCGGTCTCAGCATCTCTCTCATGACCGCGGACCTGGGAGGTTTCGATGCCCGGTACTACGCGGGGCTGAATCTTATCATTATAGCCGTTTCTCTTTTCCTTCCCTGGGAAGCCGTTCATTCCGCCATGACGGGACTTCTCGTCGTTTCAATTTACATTCTGGTCAATCTTCTGTATGGGAACCGGGCATCGGGGCCGAACCTTCTCAGTAACCTGTATTTCATGAGCGGCACGGTGATCATCTCGGTCATCATTACCCATGTGAAACACGCCCTGATTAAGAAGGAATTTTCACTCATCACCGAGCTGAAAATGGCCCGGGACGCACTCTGGGGAGAGATGGAAATAGCCAAGAAGATACAGACATCGCTCCTTCCGGACCGCCAGCAGATAGGATCCTACCGCATCGCGGCATCCATGCTGCCGGCCGAAGAGGTGGGGGGCGATTATTATGATATTATCGAGACGGACCACGGTGAGTACTGGGTGACCATAGGAGATGTGTCGGGTCACGGCGTCGAATCGGGACTCATAATGATGATGACGCAGACCAGCATTTGTTCAATCGTGAACAGGTCTGCCGGGTTCGGCCCCTCCGATGTGCTGGCCCGCGTTAACAGCGTCATACACGGCAATATAAGAAGGCTGCGTTCGGATCTGTATATGACGCTCCTGGCTATCAGGCTCGATGAAAAATATATCACCGTGGCCGGGAAGCACCAGGATATAATGGTTTATCGTTCAGGCAGCGGTACAGTTGAGGTCATACCAACGGAGGGAACATGGATCGGTCTCACGCGAGACATCAGGAGAACTCTCGCCGATCATACGATAGGGATGCATGTGAATGATGTAATTCTTCTCTTTACCGATGGTATTTCCGAGGCTGAAAATAAGGCGGGTGAAATGTTCGGATACGATAGACTCACGGATGCCCTTATAGAGAACGCGCTCCTGAATGCCGGTGATATTGTTTCGAACATCATACATGAGGCCGTCTCATTCCTGGGGGAGCAGGTTGATGATATCACCCTCATCGCCATAAAAAAAGTATCGTAATGCCGTACGCGCCGTATGTATATGCCGGCCGTCCCGGAGGGCCGCTTCAGTGTATTTCGCTCAGGTAGTGTAAAAACTGAACGAAGGCCCTGTATGCCCTGTATGAACGGGAATCGCGGTCGGTGATTTCGCAGCCGATCCGGTCACCCTGTCCGTCGTTGAAAGTGTGTACGACCCTGAAGGCCAGGGGAAACCGTATCTTTTCACTGATGTGAATATAGGAATTGATCTCATCCCCCTCGGCAAAATCCGACCCGGGAACAGAATAAAAGGCCAGGCCGTTTTCCGTGATGTCCTTGACGGGGATTGACCTTTTACCCAGGGAAGGAATGACGAGACTGACATTCCATATGCCCAGAAGTTCATCGCGATAGTACGAGCGTACTTCGCCGGTGTCCTGGTTTTTATTGTTAACTTTGTTCACAGTCATTCCAATATCCCTCAGGAATTGATACTCCCATTATACTCTCTATGCAGGGATTTTCAACAAAATTATGGGGTTGCTGTACTTTTACTCACCTGCATGAAAAAAAATGAAGCCGGGTGAAGCGGGATATAGCCATGTCCGGAATAGGATCAATCGTGGAAAACCACCATTATGAAGCTCTGCTGTCCCCGGTAAAAAACACTTGATGAAATGGAAATTATGAACTATTATAGATAATATCCCATATTGAAATTTCCCACGAGGATGGCCGCAGCATGATGAAAATAAAAGAATTGCTTGAAAAGTACCGGTTGCGATTTGATGAAAATCTTGAACCGCGTTTTCTTGATGACTATTTTGACAGGTCAATAGTTATAATGAGAATAGCGCTCGGACTTGGCATAATACTCTATTCTTCCTTCGGTATTCTCGACATCCTCATTGTTCCTGAGACAAAATACACGGTATGGTTTATCCGTTACGCCATTGTTGTCCCCCTCCTGGCGGGGATGATGATTCTGTCATTCAGGACCCTCTTCAGGAATCATAATCAATTATTACTCTCATCCCTCGGGATTGTGCTGGGGTTGGGTATTGTGACGATGATCGGCCTTGCCAAGCCCAGTGAGCTGGGATATAACTTTTATTTCAGCGGACTATTCCTGGTCATCATGTGGATCTATGCCCTGGCCAGGCTGCGTGTGAAATATGCCATAATCTCGTCATCGCTCGTAGGGGCCGGATATATATTCGTGGAGCTCCTGGTAAATAAAAGGTATGCCGGCGGATTGGGGAGCGACGGGCTCTCCATGTTCATTAATAATAATTTCTTTTTTCTCTCGGCCAACATAATCGGCGTGTTTGCCTGCTTCACCATAGAATATTACCTCCGAAAGGATTTTCAGCAGCGCCAGATCATCGGTGATGAACAGGTACGGACTTTACGGCTCCTGAGTACGGTTGATGAGACCGCCGTGGAACTCGTCTCGGGCAGCAGGGAGCTCATCGATTCCAGTGAAAAGATCGACGTCATCATAAGCGAGCACGCCCGGCTCATGGAAGAGGTTATGAATATCTCCACGGATATTTCAAAGAGCATCGAGGAAATACGCGGCAAGTCGAATTTTCAGTACAGGACCGTGGAGGAAAATTTCACCAAGATACAGGAAATTTCCAGTCTCATGGAAGGCATCTATAATGACAGTACGGCCCAGAGCACTAAAGCCGAGGAAGCACTGAGGCTGGCCACGATAAATGAGCAGCATTTGAAAGAGACCGTCAAGTCCATTACGGGCATGAGAATGAATTCCCAGAAGATCGGTGAAATATCAAAAACCATCAGTGAGATCGCCGATCAGACAAACCTCCTGTCGCTCAACGCCGCCATAGAATCGGCCAGGGCGGGAGAGCAGGGCAAGGGTTTCGCGGTCGTGGCCGATGAAATATCAAAACTCGCCACCATGAGTGTTGATTCATCAAAGGAAATAGCCCTGATAATCAAGAATACCGTAAATAATATCGAAAATGTTTCATCCATGATTGAGAACCTGGCGCGGTACCTGGACCAGGTTATTTCTTTCGTCAGGGAGAACTCCGACTTTATGACGGGCCTGAAGAACAATACCCTGAAGGAATTCCAGGAGAGCAAGGTGCTCTATTCAACGACCGTAGAGGTGGATAAGGCCGCGAAAGATGTCATAGATTATTCGGACCAGCAGGCCGGATTCGTCAGGAAGATCGTTGACTGGATGGAGCGCATGAAGGTCCTGGGTGATGAAGTGCCCAAGAACCTGCGCGATATTCAGGGTATTTCAAGGAACCTGGAAGCCCGGTCAGGAAAGATGAACGAACTGCTGCAGCATAAACAGGGATGAATTCGCGGGGTTATCCATATTGTTGTAGAAATCATCCAATCGGCCTATTATTGATTTTTGTCTGTTGACTTTTGAAAAAGGGTTGCATATTATTAATATAGAGCATAAGCTGGCCGGTTCCAATAATCATACTGATAATGTGTACAGTCAATGAAGGAGAAAATCATGAACAAAATACATATCTGCACGGCCTGCATAATAATAGCCTTTTTCTCCGTGGGCTGCAATAAGGCCTATTATAATCTAAGCGGTACGAGTACGCCCAAACATGCCTTGCCTGACAGCAAGAACCACAGCAGGAACTTCCGGGGCGGTGACCTGCAGAAATCGGATTTTTCCGGAGCCATTCTCTACGGAGCCGATTTCAACAGCGCCAACCTCACCGGGGCAAATTTTTCCAACGCCGATCTGCGGAATGCCGATCTCCGGAACGCGGTCCTGACCGACGCAAATTTCAGCAAGGCAAATCTGAATGGAGCCATGCTGACCAGCGCGGTTCTGAAGAATGCCAATTTCCGGGAAGCCAGTCTGCGCATGGTGGACCTGCGCTCGGCTGATATGACCGATGCTGAATTCGCATCGGCAGATCTCCGCGGAGCAGACCTGAGTTTTTCCGAAATGACCGGCATGAGGCTCAATGATGCCGATTGCACCGGTGCAACGGTCAGTAAAAAATGGAAAGCGATCCTGGAGCTTTATGGTGTCCGGGGCAGGAACGAGGTCGTGTGGGTGGAATAACAATTTAATGTCCATGAAAAAGAAGGAATTGAGGCCGCTGTGTTGAAGCGGCCTTTTTAATGTACGAGGGGATCGAATTTAAGAGGAGGGGACAATGAAGAGAAAGGCGCTGATACTGGGGGCCTCCGGCCTGGTGGGAGGTAACCTGCTTGAACTGCTGCTCGATTCCGGCGAATATGAAACTGTTGCGGCACTGGTAAGGAAACCCGTGGGGAAAAGTCACGGGAAGCTCAGGGAGTATATCGTCGATTTTAACCGGCTGGAGGATTTTGCCGAACTTTTCCGGGTCGATGACGTATACTGCTGCCTGGGTACCACGATCAAACAGGCAAAGACGCGGGAGAATTTTCGCCGGGTGGATTACACGTACGTTGTGGAAGCCGCACGGCTCGGATCACGCGCGGGAGCCCGGCAGTTTCTTGTCGTCACGGCCCTGGGTGCTCATGAAAAGTCGAAAATATTTTATAACCGGGTCAAGGGAGAGGTAGAGAGGGATGTGGCAAAACTGCCTTTTGAGGCCGTGCATATTTTTCGTCCGTCACTGCTTCTGGGAGATCGCGGTGAGAAACGCCCGGGAGAGGCTGCGGGAACCGTGCTCTACGGGATCTTTTCCTTCATTTTTTCCGGCCCCCTGAGAAAATACAGGGCGATCCAGGCCTCAACAGTGGCCAGGGCCATGATCTCCGCGGCCCGGGAAGGACTTTCGGGAGTCAACATTCATGACTCGCAATCCATGCCGCTGCGCGATGAGAGGGAAGGGGCGCGGCCCTAGGTCAGGCCTGGGATTCTCTCTTTACGGCGATGAGAATGACATCGGCTTCGAGAGGGGAATAATTGGTGTAATCGTTGAGTGATTCAATCAGGGTATGTACCAGGTCCGTTGAGGAAGATTCCTTCTGCTTCATAAAACTGGCATAGAGGTTGCCCTCTCCGTACTGCTCCTTTCCTGCTTCATTCGACGCGTTGATCATCCCGTTGGAATAATACAGGAGAATGTCGCCCGGTTCCATCATGAGCGACAGGTCCTTGTAAAAATTGCGTTTTGCCAGGAGCCTGCCCACTTCGGTAGTCCCCAGGTTGGCATATCCGTTTTTTTTCTTATTGTAAAAAAGCGTCATGAGCGGGCCGTAGGATGAGATCATGGTCTTTCCTGTTTTAATGTTGAGCTGAAAAACCGATATATAGATCAGCGCATGCACAACGGCGATTATGTTTTTCAGCTTCATGCTGATCGTTTCTATGAGGATCGATGGAGTCATCTTCTTGGATGCTTCCGATCTGATAAGGGTCCGGATGGCAGCCCCGGCAAAGGTCGATGCCGCATCATAACCCGAAACATCGCATACCACTATCTGGTAGATGTTCTCATCAAGGTAGAAACCGTCGATGAAGTTTCCACTCATCAGCTCGGCAGGCAGAAATGCGGAGCCTATCTGAAATCCCCGCACCACATTGAATTTTGGAAAGAGCTTTGCCTGCATGTCCCGCATGTTGATGAGGTCTTTTTTGTAGCGGTCGTTTCCCCGGATGGTTGAGGCGTCCTTTATCGAGTACTTGTCGGTAATATTGATCATGGCGGCAAAGAACTTAAGGAAAGGAATTTTTTCTTTGTCGAAGGGAGTGTCGCTCTGAAACACGCAGATAACAGGGCCGTCGTCATCAACAGTTGCTGGCATCACCAGGGCGTGGATGTCCTGGTTTTTATTGTTTTTTCCTTTCAGCTCCCTGCTCTTCCCGGAATTGTCCGTGGGAAAGTCGGGGTTCTTCCTCAGCTCATCCAGGGCGATGTGGATAAAATTTTCCATGCACACGGCACGGTAAATGCTCTGGTATGTTTCCTCCTGCCTGGTTATAATTTCAACGTGGCCGATGGAAAGATTGAGTCCCGATGACAGGAAGGAATCGGTTATATCCTTAATCTGCGGGGAGATGTCATTCATTTTACTTCATTGCCTCCATCTCCTCTTTAAGTTTCATCTCAAAGTCATGGGGACTCACGGGCTTGCTGAAGTAGTATCCCTGGTACTGATCGCAGGAAAGGCTGTTGAGAAATTCCAGCTGTTCCCTGGTTTCAATACCTTCCGCCACAACGGTAAAGCCCAGGTTGTGGGCGAGCTCGATGATAGCCGTGGCAATGGTAACGGCCTTGCGGTCATGCGGCAGGTTGTCGACAAAGGATTTGTCTATTTTTACCGTATCGATGGGCAGGTCCTTGAGTTTGCTCAGCGACGAATATCCCGTGCCGAAATCATCAATGGATATGGAAATACCCATGCTGTGGATGGCGAGAAGTTTCTTCCTCGCCTCGTCCTCGTTGCTCATGATGGCCGTTTCGGTAATTTCCAGTTCCAGCCATTTCGGATCGAGGCCCGTCTGCTGAATGATTCTCTCGAGGTTCGACACGAAATCCGGATGATTCATTTCCGGCGGCGATATGTTGACCGACACGCGGAGAGGAGGGTAGCCCATGTTCTGCCATTCCTTGTTGTGGCGGCATGATTTCAGGAGCACGATGGAGCCGATCTTTTTTATAAGACCCGTCCGTTCGGCCAGGGGAATGAATACAAGGGGGGGCACCATTCCTTTATCGGGAGAGTTCCACCGCACCAGTGATTCCATGCCGATAATCTTGCCGTGATAATTGTACTTGGGCTGAAAGTGGGCAATGAGCTCGTCGTTGTTTATGGCGTGGGTCAGTTTTTCCTCGAGTTGGATATTGCTGATAATTTTTTCGTTCAGCTCAGCGTTAAAGAGCTGATAGCTGTTTCTTCCCTTTTCCCGCGCGCTGTCCAGGGAGAGGAGGCTGTTTTTAATAAGAAGTTCCGGTGATTCTCCGTCAGAGGGATATATGGTCACGCCGCAGCTGGCGGTGATGGAAATATTCTTTGATTCTATCTCGAAGGGGTCTTCGAATATGGAAAAGGTTTTTTTTACGATCTCGATCACGCCCTCGGAATTGCCTATGTCCGAAAGAAGTATCATGAATTTATTGTCGTCATAACGGGCAACCACATCATCGCCGCGGAATATCTCCTGAAGACGATGGGCTATTTTACGGATGAGCTTGTTTTCCACCGAAGGACCATGGATATCGGTGATATTTTTCAGTTTATCGATGCCGATGCTCATGAGGGAGAAAACATTATGCTGGCGGTGACGATATGTTTTCTGTATCTCAGTATAGATTTTTTCGATGAGCATTTTCCGGTTGGGCAGCCCCGTGAGGGAATCGAAGAAGGTCAGCTTCTGGATGTACTCCTCGGCGAATTTACTTTTCGATATATCGGTAAAGACCCCTTCCACGCTGTTGCCGTCGGGATTAATCCGGGCTGAAAGGGAGCACCAGATGAAGGAGCCGTCCTTTTTCCGCTGCTGTATCTCGTAGTCATAAATTTCCCGTCGGTTTGTCAGCTCGCTGGTCACCGTGTCTTTTTCCTCGCTGGACGGAAAGAGATCGGCCAGGTTGAGTTTCTCAAGGATATCATCACTGCGCGTATATCCCAGCATTCGGTACGTCGTGGAGTTGGCGTTTATAAGTGCGCCGTCCGACAGCCTGAAGGTGGCCATCCCCACCAGGGCGTTGTCATAGAGAACACGGTATTTATTTTCACTTTCCTGCAGCCGCGTCTGGGATTTTGTGAGCTCTTCGTTCATGGCCTCCAGTTCTTCATTGGCCGCCGTGAGCTCTTCGTTCTGGGCGGAGATTTCCATCTCGGCCTCGGCCATTTTTTCAATGGCTGAGATATTAACTTTCAGGGTAAAGTAGGCTATGAGTGACATGATAAACAGGGATATGAGGTAATCGGCTATGAGACCGTTTACGATGAAATCGGAGAGCCCGAATTCTTTTTTAGTTTTATAAAGGAAGGCAACAAGTACCGCGGCGTTGACACCGAAATAAAGGGGAATAGCCTTCATTTTCCTCAGGGTTATGAGGGGAATCATGGTTATGATCGCCAGAATAAAGACCAGGGAATTGATAATATTTATATAAGGCTTGCCGCTGTCGTTGAAAATGATTATCCACATCAGGGTGAGTATGGCAATGAGGTTCATGTGCGCGTAGATGCGGTAATATCCCTTTTTCAGCAGGAATTGCAGGCCGGCAAGAATGGCGAAGAGAAAACCCAGGGGAATAGTGACGGCTGTATTTGACCGTCCCATTATGGTATATATGGCGACAACGGACGGTATTATCAGCATCATGCATATGGATAGAATGGTGACAATCCGGGCTTTCTGCTGGAGAAGGAAATCTTCGTTTATATATTTACTTAAAAAGATATCGATTAATTTTTTAAACATGTACTATCCTCATGTCCATTATTTTATCATAAAAATAGTTTATGTCAAGGCCGGGGATTCGCTTTTTTTGGTTGCACAAATGGTTTTATAGCGATAGTATACTTCATTGCCCGGTTAAGGATAGTGTGCATGTATAAATTTCTGATATTAATGGCACTGGCACTGTGTGCCGGTGCTGAAACAGGGGTTGCGTCAGAATATCCCCTTGCCCCTGACGATCCGTTTCAAATGCTGAATCTGAGCGAAAATGCCGAGTACCTGGAGGATACACGGGGCATCTTCAGTATGGAAGATGTCGTGAAGAGAGATGTGGCGTGGAAGCGGAACACGACCGGTTCAATGAACTTCGGATTTACCGGTTCAGCATACTGGATACGGTTCACCATGGAGAATCCCGGTAGTCATCCCCGTCTCCGGTATATCGAGATCAGTTATCCCATGATTGATCAGGTGGAATTTTTTCCTCCCGCCGGAAATCCCTTGGTAAGCGGCGACATGTATCCCTTCAGCAGCAGGCCCATCGCGGACCGGAATTTTATCTTCCCCGTGAACCTGGCAAGCGGTAAGAATATCATCCACCTCCGGCTGAAAACAACCAGTTCTCTTAATTTCAGCATATATGCCTGGGAGCCCGTTACCTTTCTGAAACGGTTGAACCGGGAACTCCCTTTTTTCTGGATATACTACGGCATTATGATAGTGATGGCCCTGTATAACCTGCTTCTATTCTTCTCCGTGAGGACGTTCAAATACATCTACTATTCGCTGTTCATCGCTTCCATGACCCTGTTCCATCTGACTCTCAACGGTTTTGCTTTTCAATATCTCTGGCCCGCTTCCCCATGGTGGGCTAATAAATCCCTCCTGGTTTTCATGTGCGCCAATATCACCACATCATCACTTTTTATACGATCGTATGTGGAAACGGGAAAAAATTTTCCTTTCATCGATAAGCTTATTTTGTACTCGGTATCTGTTCCTTCCCTTGTCCTGTGTCTCTGGTCCCTGTATCCGGGATATAAGACCGGCATACTGGTCGTTCTTGCCTTCAATATTTACGCCGTCATTGTTCTCTATGCCACGGGAGTTATTGCCTGGCTGAACCATATAAAGCAGGGCAGATATATCCTCATAGGATTCACCCTGTTTTTTGTCGGCTTTTTCCTTTACAGTCTGAAGACCTACGGGCTGATCCCGTCGGCATTCTTTACCGAATGGGGTATCCAGATAGGTTCGGCATGTATAGTCATTCTTTTTTCACTGGGCCTGGCCGACGAGATAAATACAATGCGGCTCGATCTGTATGACCTGAACCTGGACCTCAAAAAGAACCGCGATGAACTGCGGGAACTGACAGGCAGCCTGGAGGAGCGGGTCGGCGAGAGAACCCGTGAACTCAACAAGGCGTTGAATGAAGTGGAGCTGGTGAACCGTTATCTGCAGGAGAGCAATGTTAACCTGAAACGGACTAAGGAGATAGCCGAGCGTGATATGCACATGGCCGCTAATGTGCAGCGCAGCTTCCTGCCTCTTGAGGCTCCGCAGTCGGACTCCTGGGATGTTGCCTATACCTTCAAACCGATGGTGCAGGTATCGGGCGATTTCTATGATTTCTATATCATTGATAAAAAACTGCGCGGCCTGGGAATTTTCGATGTCTCGGGGCATGGCATAGCATCGGGGCTCATAACCATGATCGCCCGGTCAATGATATTCCGCAGTTTCAGCCGGGGTATCGATCATCCCGATTTCAATGTTGTGCTCGAGGACGGAAACCGCAATCTCATAGAAGAACTGGAAGGAGTAAACAACTATCTCACGGGTGTCCTCCTTCGATTTCGGGACGGGCTTGTAGACTATGTCAATGCCGGCCATCCTGATATTCTTCTGAGAAAAGCCGGCGGTGAAGTCGGCAGCTTTGAAGGCGGCGGGGAAAACATCCGCGGCAACTATCTCGGCATAGCCGCCATGGAGGACCGTTACCGGTGTGTATCACGGCCCGTAAACCCCGGGGATTTCCTGCTCCTGTATACCGATTCACTGGTGGAAACCATTATTGGAGGCTCCGATGAACAATACGGGCACGGACGTCTTACCAAAGCTTTCGGTGAAGCGCCGCAGGGGACCGCTGACGATGTTCTGAATTACATTCTGAATCACTTTTATTCCGTGGTGGGCCGGCAGGAACTGGATGATGACCTCACGGTCATAGTTGTTAAAAGGCTCTGAAACGGAATAACGCATCCCGGGTGAACATGAAACAGCTGAATAATATTCTTGTAAAACCGGCTGGGCCTGACTGCAATCTGGCATGCCGGTACTGTTTTTATTACTGCAAGCATGAACTGTTTCCCGGCGGGAACCCCCACCGCATGTCTCTGGAGGTTCTGGAGGAGATGCTGCGGCAGCTCCTGGGGCAGAGCAGCGGGGACGTTTCTATCGGCTGGCAGGGCGGCGAGCCGACCCTCATGGGACTGGATTTTTTCCGCAGGGCCGTGGAGCTGGAACAGCGTTTCGGCAGGGGACAGGTCATGGGAAACGGCATTCAGACCAACGGGATGCTGCTGGACCGAGACTGGGCCGCATTCTTCCGGGAGTACAATTTCCTTGTGGGACTGTCGATTGATGGACCGGAACATGTGCATGACCACTACCGGAGGACTGCCGGGGACAGGGGCTCCTGGGCAAAAGTATTTGATACGGCCCGGCTTCTCCTCGACGCCGGTGTTGCCGTCAATGCCCTTTCAGTGGTGAATGAATATTCCGCCAGGCATGCCCTCGAGACATATGATTTTTTAAAAGAAAACGGTCTTACCTATATGCAGTTCATTCCCTGCGTTGAAACGCATGAAATCCAAACTTCAACGGTGAAGGATTTTTCCGTTACGCCCGATGCATACGGTTCTTTTCTGTGCGCCATTTTCGACCGATGGATAGGAGATTTTCATGAAGGAGTTCCGGACGTATCGGTCCGCTTCTTCGATTCGGTCTTTTACCATTATGTGGGAATGCATCCTCCCGACTGTACCCTTCTGGAGGAGTGCGGGACCTATGTGGTCGTGGAGCATAATGCCGATGTCTATTCATGTGATTTTTTTGTCGGTGAGTCCTGGCTTCTGGGAAACCTCATGGAGAAGGACCTGGCTGTCATGCTCAATTCACCGCGGCAGCTCGAGTTCGGCAGGATAAAATCAGCGCTTCATGAGGACTGTATTGCCTGTCCCTGGCTTGCTTACTGCAGGGGAGGGTGTCCGAAGGACAGGCACGGTGCATACCATGAAAACAACAGGAACTATCTCTGTGAAGCATACCGCATCTTTTTTGAACATGCCGATCCGGTATTCACGGAGCTGGCCGCCCACTGGAAGGCACGGCGCAATGAAGAGGCCAAAAGAGAATCGGCGAAAAGAATTGCCGCTGCCGGTGTGCGTCCCGGCAGAAACGACCCCTGTCCCTGCGGCAGCGGACTGAAATACAAGAAATGCTGCGGGTGATCGGGAAAAATGAGTACATGGATGAATGATATGATACAGGAGAGCGAAAAGATGGAACTTCCAAAACTGCACATAGACGGGCAATGGTTCACCGATGAATACGGCCGCAGGGTCATCCTCCGCGGCGTCAACCTGGGGGGAGACTGCAAGGTGCCATGGCCCGACGGCGGGACCCATATTCCCACGGATTTTTCCGATCACCGCGAGGTTTCCTTTGCCGGCCGCCCCTTTCCTCTCAATGAAGCAGATGAGCACCTGTCGCGTCTTCGCAGCTGGGGATTCAACGTGCTGCGGCTCCTCACCACCTGGGAGGCCGTGGAACACCGGGGACCCGGGGAATATGACGAGGAATATCTCGACTATTACGCGAAGATATGTGATATGGCCGGCAGGTACGGACTGCATGTCTTTGTCGATTTTCACCAGGATGTATGGAGCCGCATGACCGGCGGTGACGGCGCTCCCTGCTGGCTTTTTGAGAAGGTCGGCATTGATTACACGAAGATAAGCGCCGCCGACGCGGCCCTGGTGATGCAGATGAAGTATGATTACAGCGATCCCCGGGCCAGGCAGGAAGAGAATTATCCTACCATGAACTGGTTCACCAATTACCGGTACAGCGTGAACGGTATCATGTGGACGCTTTTCTTCGCCGGCCGTTACTTTGCGCCGGAAATGATGATCGACGGTAAAAACGTCCAGGACTACCTGCAGGGGCATTATATCGATTCCATGCTCCAGGTGGCGAAACGGGTAAAGGATATGCCCCATGTGCTGGGCTTCGATTCTCTCAATGAACCGGGCCAGGGATGGATCGGCAGCACCATGGATCTCAGTGATGTCGATTATTACAAAGGGGAACCGGAAATGCCGGGGATAATCTGGTCGCCTGTGAACGCGTTGGCAGCTTCCCATGGTCTCTGTCTCGAGGTTCCCGTGGCGAAGGTTTCCCTGCTGAAAGGGAAGCCCGTGCCCCGCGGGACCGTAACCGTCAACAGGAACAGGATATCCATCTGGCTGCCGGGACACACCGATCCCTTCCAGCAGGCCGGGGCCTGGGAACTGAAAGGGGACGGCTCTTTTGCCATACTGCGCAATGATTTCTTTCAGACCGTGAAGGGGAAGCCCGTTGAATTCGAAGAGGACTGCCTGTCTCCCTTTATGGGCCGTGTAGCCGATGCGGTCCGGTCCATCAGGAAGGACTGGATGATTTTCGGTGAGAAGCCGGCCGAGAAAGCCTTTTATCATCCCCGTTTAAGCGGAAGCATGCCGGAAAACTTCGTCAACGCCACGCACTGGTATGACAACGTGATCCTGGGTCTGAAAATGGTGAGCTATCCCGTCACCAGGGATCTGCTCAGGGACCGGTGGGTTTTCGGTTTGCGGGCCATTGAAGACATGTATGTGCACCAGCTGGGCCGCTTCAGGGATGCCTCGGCGGAAATCAACGGGGGCTGTCCCACCCTCATCGGCGAATTCGGGATTCCCTATGACATTAACGGTGCACGGGCCTACAGGAAATGGAACAGGGGGAAGCGGCATGGCAGGATATGGAAGAAGCACGTGCAGGCCCTTGATCTCATGTACAACGCCATGGACCGGCTCTTTCTCAATTCCACGCAATGGAACTATACGGCCTCGAACCGAAACGATCTGCGCGCCGGTGACGGCTGGAACCAGGAGGATCTGAGCATTTTTTCACGCGATCAGCAGACGGACAAAAATGACGCGAACAGCGGCGGCAGGGCGCTGGAAGGTTTTGTCCGTCCCTTTGCCCGGCGTGTACAGGGGACGCCGCTGGAAATGAGATTTGACTTGAAGAGCGGCCTCTTTGCGCTCAACTTTGAGGCAGACCCGGATATTCCTGAGCCTACGGAAATTTTTGTCCCGGCACTGCAATATCCACGGGGCTGCGTGATTGAGGCGCAGGGAGCGGATATTAGTGAGGACAGGGAGGGCCAGGTTGTTTTTGTGAAAGCACGGAAAAAAGAGAGGCTTGCGCTGAGAATATCCCGCTCGTGAGCATTCTTTTCCTTGACATCTTATGTCGCCTGCTGTATTTCTGTATAAAGAGTCACTCACAGGAGCAGCGGACGGCATGGCATGACGGGAACGCCGGGAATTTATCTCTATACCAGCAACAGGCTTGAAGTTCTCGCCCGTGAGGCCGCCCGCGTTCTCCGCGAGGGCCCGGCCTCGTCGCCCTTTAACCGCGAGGTGTTCATGGTCCAGACCGAGGGTATGAAGCGGTGGCTGTCACTGCGCATGGCGGACCACAACGGTATCTTCTCCAACGGACTTTTTATATCACCGGCGGAACTCCTTTCCATGATAGAACGGGATGTCATCTCCGCCTCGAATGCCGGTTCCCCCTTTGAGAGGAACGCCTTTCCCTGGACAATAATGAAACTTCTGGACGAAACAGCGGGGAAGGACCGTGATCTGTCCATCGTGACAGACTATGCCGCCGGCAACGCGCTCAAACTCTTCCAGGTTGCTTCGAAGATCGCCGATATGTTCGACCAGTACGCCATATACCGGCCGCAGATGCTCCAGGCCTGGGAATCGGGGAAGCTGTATTATGAAAGCCCCCATGAACTGTGGCAGCGGAAAATATGGCTTGCACTGAAGGAGAGACACGGTTCCCGGTATCCCAACCGGTATGCCTCCCTGATGAGCTGCCTGCGTGCCCTGGAATCACCGGACGCCGCGGCGCGGAACAGGCTTCCCCGCAGGCTCCTGGTCTTCGGCATTTCAGTGCTTCCCGATTTTTATATCAGCCTGCTTCGCGGTCTGTCCGCCCACACGGCGGTACACCTCTTTCTCATGAATCCCTCCCGGTATTACTGGGGGGATATCCGCTCGGACCGGGAACTGGCGCGTCTGCGAATGAAACTGAAAAACCGGGATACGACGCTTGAGGAATACCATTATGAAAAGGGAAATACCATCCTGGCCTCCATGGGAAAATCGGGCAGGGATTTCTTTTCATCGATATATTCCGGCGGTGATATGGACGCCGCTGAAGAATCATTTTTTGATGAACCGCAGGGGGAGACTCTCCTCATGCGGATACAGGGAGATATTCTTAACCTGACCGAAAAAAGTGCTGAGGCGCGGGAGAAAATATCCTTGGCTCCCCATGACGCCTCAGTTCGGATCGCTTCGTGCCACAGCGCCATGAGGGAAGTGGAAGTTCTCCATGATTATCTGCTGTCGCTCTTTGACGAGGATGGCACCCTCATGCCGTCCCATGTTCTCATACTGACGCCCGATATCAATGCCTATGCCCCCTACATCGATGCCGTGTTCGGCACGGCCGGCGAGAATGTCCGTTTTCCCTATTCCATCGCCGACAGGAGCATAAGCTCGGCCAACCGCATCGCCGGGCTTTTCCTCGGCCTCTGCGACCTTGCCGTGAGCCGCCTCGAGGCATCAAAGGTGCTCACCTTCCTGGGAGCGGAACCGGTCCGCGATCATTTCGGTCTTGACCTGGCCGCCCTGGATCAGCTCCAGCAATGGGTTGCCGACACGGGTATACGATGGGGAGCCGACGGCGCCTTCAGGGAGAGGCTGGGCCTCCCGGGTTACGAGGAAAATACCTGGATTGCCGGTCTGGACAGGATGATCCTGGGCTATGCCATGGCCGGCGGCGGGGAAACCTTTTTTCATGATGTACTTCCCTTCGACCGGATCGAGGGGACCCTGGCAGGCGTGCTGGGAAAATTCATGACCTTCATGGCCAGGGTCCTGGATCTGGTGGAGGGAGTCGGGAAAGCCAGGAGCCTGTCGGCGTGGCGCCTTTTTTTTATTGATATGCTCGATTCATTTTTTATGGCTACCGACGAAAAGGAGAATGAGTTCCGGTACATCCGCAATCAGCTCGACCTGCTTGAGACTGTTGAAAAGACAACGGGTTTTTCAGAGCCCGTGGACTTCGCCGTCATGAAGCATTTTTTTACGGAACGCTTCGATAGTGAAATGACCTCGCGGGGCTTCATAACGGGCGGACTGACCTTTTCATCCATGGTACCTTTGCGCAGCATTCCTTTCCGCGTTATCTGCCTCGTGGGAATGAACGATGAAGCCTTTCCACGGCGCACCAGGCCTCCGGGATTCGACCTCATGGCCCTCAGTCCCATGCCCGGCGACAGGAACACACGGGAAAGCGACCGCTATCTTTTCCTGGAGACGCTTCTCTCTGCCCGGGAAAGGATCTACATCAGCTACGAGGGAAGGAGTATCAGGGATAACTCGGAGATGCTTCCTTCAAACCTGGTGGTTGAGCTCCTGGATTATATTGAAAAAAATTTTATTTCATCGAACCCCGGCGGCATCAGGGACCGTATCGTCGTGGAGCATCCCCTGCAGTCCTTCAGCCCCCGTTATTTTGCCGGCGGCGACGAACGCCTTTTCAGCTTTCGGCAGGATAACTGTGACGCGGCGAAAAGGCTTTCCGCCCAGGGAAAACCGGGCCGAAATTTTTACCGCTACCGCATACCCCTCCCGGACCTCACTGAAGAATTCGGGGATATGGGCGTGGAGGAACTGATCCGGTTTTTGAAAAACACCTCGGCCCATTTTCTCGGGAGGCGTCTGCATGTCGATATGGCTCCTGCTCAGGCGCAGTATGATGACCGGGAGATGTTTGTCCTGGACCGGCTGCCGCGCTATATGCTGTCCGATGATCTGCTGAAACATTTTCTCATTGATGGAGAAGATCGCGGCCTCATGGAGATATACCGGGCAAAAGGCCTGTTGCCCCATGGTACGGCGGGACAACTCGATTATGAAAGACTATCGGCGCGTATCCTGGACTTCAGCACGAGGATTACCAGTACTGTGGCAGGAAGGGAAAGCAGACAACGGGTTCTTTCAATCCCCTTCGGGGATGTTATACTTTCAGCGGCGGTAAAAAATTTGTATGACGATGAGCAGATTCTTTTCAGGCCCTCGGGCCTGAAGCCCAAGGATCGTCTGCGGCTCTGGATATATCATCTCTTTCTCTGTTCAGCCGGTTCTTCCGTGAAAAGCACTTTTATCTCTTTCGATACGAAACTGTCCATGGAACCGGTTGAGGACGCCGCGGATATACTCCGGGGAATAATCGATCTTTTCCGCGAGGGACTCGGGCGCTGCGTGCCCTTCTTTCCCGTCTCCTCCTGGGCCTATTATGAAGGTCTTTTCCAGGGACGGGATCCAGGCCACGCGTCGGCCTTGAAAAAGGCCAGGGGGAAATGGAACGATGGTTTTGAAACCGGCGGCGAGCGGGAAAGCGACCCCTATGTTGAGCTCTGCTTCGGCGGTATGGATATTCAGGACATGACGGATGATTTTGTTAACTGCGCCCGCACAGTTTTCAGGGATTATAACCTCCATGCCCGCGAGGAGGCCGTGAATGACTAGGCGGATTCCCTTCGATCCTCATGCCGTTGAGCTTCGGGGCACCGCCCTGGTGGAGGCCAGCGCCGGAACAGGGAAAACCTACAGTATAGCTGTTCTCTTCCTGCGGTTCATCGTTGAGATGAAAATCCCCCTGGAAAAAATACTCGTGGTGACATATACCCGGGCAGCCACGGCGGAACTTAAGGGGAGAATTCGTCATTTTCTCAGGGCCGCCGTGGAAATATGGGAGGGACGGCCCGCCTGTACGAGAGGCACTGAGGATGATATCCAAAAAATTGTAACCCGTTCGCTGGAGAGCCCCGACAGTGAGGAGCGGTTCGGCCTCTTGAAACAGGCCGTCATCTGCTTCGACGAGGCTGCCATTTTTACCATTCACGGTTTCTGTCAGCGCGTTCTGGGCGATTACGCCTTTGAAACGGGCTCCCTGTATACGGTGGAAATGATAACGGATCAGGGTGAAATAGTACGGGAAATCGTGGAGGATTATTACCGGAGCATGATTGTTCCGGCTCCGGCGCCCGTGGCGGCATACCTGCGGTCCCGGAAATGTACCGTGGATATGCTCATGGCCTTCATCGGCGGCGCCATCAATCATCAGCTCGTGGAACTCAGGTATCCCCGTGACGCCGTTCAGGAAAATGCCCTGCTGGCCTGGAATTCCGTGAAGAACGGATGGAAAAATTCAGCAGAGGATATAGAAAATATCCTCATGACTTCACCGGATCTGAACAGGAACAATAAAAACGGATTCAAGCAGCAGTCCCTGGAAACGCTTTTCCGTCAGGTGAATTTCTGCATGGAACATGACGATGCCGATTACGGTGTTTTTTCAAAGTTCACGGCGTCCAATATGACTGAGCAGACAAAGGCAAAAAAGACAACACCGGAACACCCATTCTTCACTCTTTGTCAAAACCTTGTGGATGCCATGGAATCGAACATGCACCGCCTGAAGGGTGAACTCTTCCGCTTTGTGCGTGATGAACTGCCGTTGCGGAAGGAAAGGAATAATGTGCAGTATTTCGATGATCTTCTGGTCCGGCTCTATGATGCTCTCAAATCGGAAGGGCAGGGTGAAATGCTGGTGCGCGCTCTCAGGGGAAAGTACAGGGCCGCCCTTATCGATGAGTTTCAGGATACGGACGCGCTGCAGTATTTCATATTCAACGGCATATTCAACCATGGCGATGGCATTCTTTTCCTTATAGGAGATCCGAAACAGTCAATCTACGGTTTTCGCGGAGCCGATGTCTTTTCGTATATAGAAGCCTCGGGAAAAATCGCCAGGAAACACACCCTGAAAATAAACTGGAGATCCGAAGCACGCCTGGTGCAGGCCTTCAATGAACTTTTTGCCAGGGAGAATCCCTTTGTATTTAAGGGGATAGGGTATGAGGACGTGGAAGCGGCGGGGAAGGCCGATGAGAGTCCCCTGCTCATCGACGGAGAAAGGCGTCCCCCCATGGTTATATGGAACTATCCCTCGGAACAGCCGCTGTCAAAAGGAGCGGCACAGCCCATGATCATCGAGGGTGTCGTGGCCGAGATGCAGCACCTTCTTTCCGGCGGGGCTGTCCTGGGCGGTAACAGGGTCAGGCCCGGCCATATAGCCATCCTGGTGCAGAAATGGTATGAGGCGCGTGACCTGAAGCTGGCCCTTGACGCCGCCGGTATCCCCGCCATCATGAGCGGCGTGGCCGGCGTGTTCGCCTCCGGTGAAGCACGTGATCTCATGCTCGTCCTGCGGGCCGTGGCGGAGCCTTCAAACGACTCATCCATGCGCGGGGCCCTGGTAACGAACCTCATGGGGTATGCCCCCCCCTACCTGGAAAATTTCAATCGCGATGACCTCCTCCGTGAAGAATGGCTCCAGCGATTCCGGGAGTATCACCGCCTGTGGGAGAAGAAGGGATTCATTTATATGATATCCAGCCTTTTTTCCGACAACGGCATTAAAACCGGTCTGATGGCCGCCACGGACGGCGAGCGCCGTCTCACCAATCTCTTTCACCTCGTGGAACTCCTGCACCGGCAGTCGATTCATGGAGTCACGGGTATTCATGATCTCGTCAAATGGTTTATGGAACGAATCAGCGATGAGAAGACACGCAGCGAGGAATATGAACAGCGCCTTGAGAGCGATGAAAACGCCGTCAGGATAGTGACCGTCCACCGCAGCAAGGGCCTGCAGTACCCCATAGTTTTTTGTCCCTTCCTGTGGGACACCGCCGATCTCCGGGATGAGAGCGCCTTCACCTATCATGACGGGACAAAAGAATATCTCGCCGTCGGCATCGATGACGCTGCTGCTGTTGAAGCGGCCGGCCGTGAATCCCTGGGAGAAAAGCTGCGGCTTTTCTATGTTGCCGTGACAAGGGCTCAGCACCGATGTTACCTGGCATGGGGGAATTTTAATAAAACCGGGGGTAGCGCCGCCTGGTATCTGCTCAACGATATGGAGGAGCGCCTGGGGCGCAGCAAAGTAATCAGTATCGAGGAAGCTCCGCTCATGGGTGCTTCCCGGTATGAACGTTCCCTGCCCGATACGGAATATGCCTGCCGGAGCTTCAGCGGCGCTATTACACGCCGGTGGAAAATCAGCAGCTTCTCCGCTCTTGCCGGTGGGCACTCCTATGCCGGGGTCGAGGATCGCGACGGCCTGGCAGGAGAAACCATGGAAAAGGCGACGGCTGCCGCGGTTTCGCCGGAAAAAACCGCTGTCCTGCCCGGTGGAGCCCGTACGGGGACAGCCCTCCACAGAATATTCGAGCTTATTGATTTTACGGCGCCGGACCTTGAAGCGGTGATTCCCGCCGTTCTCGCCGAGTATGACCTTCTAGGGGAAAAGGGGGACGCTGTTGAAGCGGCAAGGGGCATGGTGGAGAGGGTGCTGGCGGTTCAGCTGGGAGAGGGAGATTCCTTTACGCTGTCCATGGTGTCGTGGGAGGACCGGCTCACTGAACTGGAGTTCTTTTTCCCTATCGGTCATCTTTCTCCCGATTCCCTGCAGTGCATCGACGACGGGATACGCATTGATGAGGTGGAGGGGTTTCTTCACGGCTTCATTGACTGCATCTTTCGTGTCGGCGAACGGTATTATATTATCGACTGGAAGTCCAACTACCTCGGTGATTCGCCCGAAGATTACGGGGAAGAAAAACTGGGCGAAGCCATGAAAAAGCACCGCTATGATCTGCAGTACCATATATACACCGTGGCCCTTCACCGCTACCTGTCCCTTACTCTCGGGAACTATTCCTATGAAAAGAATTTCGGCGGTGTGTATTATATTTTTCTTCGGGGAGCCGCTCCCGGCACGCGGTTCGGTATATTTTATGACCGGCCCGGCAGGGAAAAAGTAGAAAAGATCATGACGATGATGGCAGGCTGACATGGAACAGACATATTTAACGGCCCTTGCAGGCTCTTCGTCCTTCGATGACATTGACCGGCACCTGGCCCTGTTTATGACGCGCCACGCTGAAAAACACGCTGACCTGGCGGGCCTGACGGCTGCGCTTCTGAGCAGGGAACTGTCCCGCGGACACGTGTGCATGGAACTCCGGGAGTTTGCCGGGAAGGCTGTTGATGACGATGATCCGGTCCTGTCCTCCATCGTGCTTCCCGATGCCGCCTCATGGGAAGCATGCCTGGCCGAGTCCGGCGCTGCTACCCGCGATGACGGGTTTTTCCCCCTCGTGGTGGAGCGCGGCCGGGTATACCTGCATCGCTACTGGACCTACGAGAAGATCATTGCCGCGGAGTTTCTCGGCCGTGCCGGAGCCGCAGATATGACAGCGGGAACCGGGGATGATGATCTTCTCGCCAAACTCTTTCCCGATGACGGCGAGGGGAACCTTCAGTTTGAAGCAGCCCGTATGGCCCTCGCGGGAAAGCTCTGTGTCATCTCCGGCGGTCCCGGAACGGGTAAGACCACTACCGTGGCGAAGATACTTTTTCTCATGCTGTGTGAGGATCCGTCCATGTCCATAGCCCTGGCAGCGCCCACGGGCAAGGCCGCCGCACGCATGGCCGAGGCCGTCGACAAGGCGCGGTCCGTGATTGAAGATTTGATTTCCGGCGGCGGTACGGCGGGCAGAGGAGACATGTCCCGTGTACTGGAGGTTTTTTCTTCAATTGAAGGAACCACGCTGCACCGTCTTCTTGGTTCTCGTCCCGGATCAATACATTTTCGTCACGGCAGGGAGAATCCCCTGTATCACGATGCCGTTATCATAGATGAGGCGTCCATGATCGATTCGGCCCTCATGGCAAAATTTCTCCAGGCACTGAAACCAGGGGCACGCCTCATTCTTCTTGGCGACAGGGATCAGCTGTCCTCCGTGGAAGCCGGCGCAGTGCTGGCCGACATTTGCGGCAGTGCCCTTGAACGGAAGGGATTGCTGAAAAACAATGTAATTCAGCTCACCAGGAGCTGGCGGTTCGAGAAAAAAAAGGGGATCGGGAGACTCAGCAGCGCCGTCCGGTCGGGCCTTACCGGTACGGAGCTTATGAAGATATTTCAGCAGTATGAACCTCGTGAGGGAATCGCCTTTATGGATCTGCCTGGCGAAAGGTCCATGCGCGGGGCTATAGCGGAACCGGTGCTGGAAAACTACGGCCGGTATATAAAGGAACACGATGCCATGACCGCCCTTTCAATGCTGAACGGTTACCGCATACTCACACCGGTTAAAAGCGGTCCATGGGGGGTAGACGGACTGAACCGGCTTGTGGAGTCAATCCTGGAAGATGCCGGACTCATTGCCCGGGACAGCGCTTTCTACATCAACCGGCCGGTCATGGTTCGTGAAAATGACTACTCTATGGGCCTTTTTAACGGCGATATGGGCATTGTGCGCGGCGATGAATCGGGGCGGCGCAGGGTCTATTTCCCCTCCACGGTTCCCGGTCAGGCCAGGATTGTCATGCCTTCTCTGCTGCCGGCCCATGAAACGGTTTATGCCATGACGGTTCACAAAAGCCAGGGATCGGAGTTTGACCGGGTTCTCTTTGTCGTCCCCGGCAAAAATTATCCCATCATTACCCGGGAGCTCATCTACACGGCACTGACAAGGGCGCGAAATCTCATGGAGGTAATGGCTGACCGTGAAATACTGTCCCTGGGTGTTTCCCGAAGAGTGTCCCGCGCATCAGGCCTTGCCGATCGCCTCGTTTAAAAAAGTATTGACTTTTGCCTGTGCAGACCTTCAGAATAAAACACTGCGATGAATGCGGTTGTGCGGTCTGATCTCATGTTGTCATTTGTTGCAGAGTGATTGAAGAGGACTGACGACAGTGACTCCAAAAAATCAACAGCGGGAAATAGACGATCTGCGGAACCGGGTCAGGGAACTGAGCGCGGAGAATGAAATACTCAAGGAAAATGTGACCTGGCTCACGGATGTGTTGAACCAGAATATCCTCGGATTTGTTATTGCCCAGGGGATCCCGTCGCGCATAATCTATGCAAATAAAGGTATTTCTCTCATAAGCGGATATTCCATAATGGAAATCCTCAACGCCGAGTCTAACATCCTTGAAAATTTCATCCATCCCGAAGACCGGAAGATGTTTTTTGACCGATATCTCGCCCGTCTCAAAGGCGATACCGTCCCCCAGATATACGAACTTCGGATAATCTCCCGTGACGGCATGGTAAAGTGGCTGCAGATCATGGCGGATAACATCAGCTTTAAGGGGCAACCGTCAGTACTGGCCTCCTTCGTCGATATTACCATGAGAAAGTCCGTTGAAGACGCGTTGCGGCAGAGCGAGGAGCAGCACCGGCTTCTTTTTCATCAGTCTCCCGTGGGCATATTTTATTATGACAGGGATTTTATCATCACCCATTGCAATGACCGTTTTGTCGAGATGCTGAAATCGACCAGGGAAAAACTCACTAATTTCGACCTGAAATCGATTATTGACAGGAGGATAGAACGCTGCATCCAGGCCCCGCTCAACGGTGAAGAGGGATTGTACGAAGGGCCCTATATATCCACCACGAGCGGTGCTACCATCATCATGTCGATGAAGACCGAGACCAGGTACAATGAACAGGGCGAGATCGCCGGCGGTGCCGGGATAATTGAGGATATTACGGCCAGGAAGGCCGCCGAAGACGCTCTCATCGAGAGTGAAAAGCGATTCCGCGAACTCATGGAAAAATCTCCCCTGGCCATGGTGGTCTTTAACGAAAGCGGCGACATCATTTTCAGGAACAGGCGCGTCATCGATTTGTTCGGCTATACCGAGGACGAAATTCCCACTATTGACATTTGCTGGCAAAAGGTCTTTCCCGATGAAGAACAGCGGGAGACCGTGAAAAGAGACATGGCATCTGCACTCGAGAAAGCCGTGAAAGACGGTAAAGAAGTGAAGTCCTATGAATGGAAAGTAACCTGCAAAAACGGGTATGTCCGTGATGTGGAATTCCGTATACTGCCCGTGGGCATGTACCGGTTTGTCATAATGAATGACGTGACACGGCAGAGAAAGACCGAGGACGAAATACTCAAGGCGAAAAAAATAGAATCAGTGGGAATCCTGGCCGGCGGTATCGCTCATGATTTTAATAATATTCTGACCGCCATAGTGGGCAATATATCACTGGCAAAACACAACGTGGAGGGGAATGACCGTGTCATGGAAATACTGACCATGGCTGAACGGGCTTCATTCCGGGCAAAAGACCTGACCCGGCAGCTGTTGACTTTTTCCCGTGGAGGGGCCCCGGTTAAGAAGACCACCTCTATAGAAGGACTTCTGCGGGACACCGTATCGTTCGTGCTCAGCGGTTCCAATATAAAATCGGAATTCGTCATCGACGCCGATCTCAGAAATGCCGACGTCGACGAAGGACAGATAAGCCAGGTGATACACAACCTGGTTCTGAACGCACGGCAGTCCATGCCCAATGAGGGTATTGTAAGGATAGAGGCGGAAAACTTTTATAATGACGGGGATGCCATCCCCCTGATAAAAGGGAATTACCTGCGTATTGCCATAAAGGACCAGGGGATGGGCATCAATGAACATATTTTTCCCAATATCTTTGATCCTTTTTTCACCACCCGGGAGAAGGGGAGCGGCCTGGGACTCTCGGTTACCTATTCAATCGTAAAAAGGCACGGCGGCTACATTGACGTTGAATCACGGCCGGGAAAGGGGACAGCCTTCACCGTGTACCTGCCCGCCACGGAGTCCAAGGCGGAAAAGATCGCATCCGAGGATAGAAACATGGCTGCCGGCGGCGGAAGAATTCTGGTCATGGATGATGATGAAATGGTTCTCGATGTCTCCAGAAAAATGCTGCAACATCTTTCATACCGTGTGTCCACGGCAGCCTCTGGCGACGAAGCCGTAGAAAAATACAGGTCGGCGCTGGAGTCAGAAGAGCCCTTCGACTGCGTAATAATGGACCTGACTATTCCCGGCGGTATGGGAGGGGAGAAGGCAATACAAAAACTGAAAGAACTGGATCCCCATGTCAGGGCCATCGTATCGAGCGGATACTCCAATGACCCGGTCATGTCGAAATACCTGGATTACGGTTTCCTCGGAGTGGCCACAAAGCCCTTCCGCCTCGAAGATCTCGAGAGTGTTATCAGTCGGGTCCTGGGGATGACGTTGAATAGCTGATGAATCCCGTAGAAATGCTCCTGGTCTCCGGGCACTCGAATCCCGCAATAGAAACTGAGCTGAATTTCCATCCTGAGTCCTCAATCATTTATTAGTTTCCGTTGACAGCAACTCACCGCTGCCTGCACTGGCGGCAATGAACATATGCTCCATATCAAGGTGTGCTTATAGTATACGCCCTGCCTGTTGACAATATCTCTATGGGCTTCCTTGATGGGGAAAAATATGCATTATGTTAAAAAAAATATATTGACTAAAATTCATATAATCTATACTATATGATATAGATTATATGAATTATTGCCGCACATAAATATAAAACTAATGATATAGCTTACGGAGTTGCCATGGCAGGTAAAATAAACCGACGCGAGTTTATAAAAATTGCAGGTGCGGGTATGGGCGGTCTGGCCGTTTCCGCCGGTGCCGGCAAGGTCATTTATGACTATGTCAGAGAGAATGGAAAACCCGACAGTATTACACGGACTCCAACATACTGTGAAATGTGTACGTATCAATGTGCCGGATGGGCGTACACTAAAAACGGAGTACCCTGGAAGCTTGTGGGCAATGAACTGGACGAGCATTGCTATGGCAGGCTCTGCACCAAGGGCTCCGCAGGGTTCGGTGTATATGACGATCCTGACCGGTTGAAAACGCCTCTCATCAGAACCGAAGTGCGGGGGCAGCAGGCCTTCCGTGAAGCGACCTGGGATGAAGCACTGGATTATATTGCAAAAAAAATGAAAATCATCGCTGAAAAACATGGACCGGAAAGTGTGGCCCTTTTCAGTCATGGATCGGGCGGTAAATGGTTTAAAACACTGCTCAAGGCCTACGGAACAAACAGCTTTGCCGCGCCGTCCTATGCCAACTGCCGGGGTCCCCGCGAGGAGGGGTATATCATCACTTACGGTGAGCCCATTGATACGCCGGAACGCACGGATATGAAAAACAGCAAATGCGTGGTCCTCCTGGGATCGCATATCGGGGAAAATACCCACAGCCAGCAGGTGAATGAATTCACTTCGGCCATCGCGGCGGGCGCCACGGTGATCGTGGCCGATCCCCGTTTTTCCATTGCAGCGGGCAAGGCCCGGTACTGGCTTCCTATAAAGCCGGGCACGGACCTGGCGCTTCTGCTGGCATGGATCAACGTTATTATTGAGGAAAATCTGTACGATGCCGACTATGTTGCCCGTTACACCAAGGGGTTCGATGAATTGAAAAAGGCGGTAAAGAATAATACGCCGGAGTGGGCTTATCCTATTACCACGATCAAGCCCGATATCATCCGCGAGACGGCACGTGAAATGGCCAAGAACGCGCCGGCCACCATACTGCACCCCGGACGTCATAACGTCTGGTACGGCGATGACACACAGCGAGTCAGGGCAGGAGCAATTCTGAACGCCCTGCTGGGAAGCTGGGGACGAAAGGGCGGTTTTTTCTTTCCAGAAAAGGCGCATCTTCCCGAGTTTCCCGTACCGGCCTTTCCAAAACCGAAAAAAACATTCAAGGATACGCATATCGGCGGCCAATTCGGACTGGCAAACCTGGCCATATCTGACGGTGTATGCGACGCTACGATCCATTCCGTGAGAGACAATCACGGGAGTTTTTACGAGGCATGGTTCATCTACGGGTCAAACCTTCTCAAGGCGCTTCCCAATCCGGAGAAGACCATCAAGGCTCTGAAGGACCTGGAACTGGTCGTCGTGGTGGATATTCTGCCCACGGAAATTACCGGATGGGCCGATGTGGTGCTGCCCGATACGACTTACCTGGAGCGTTATGACGACATCAGGACTTCACAGGGAAGGACGCCCCAGATAGCGCTTCGCAGTCCCGTGTTCGAGCCGCGCTACAACTCGAAACCGGCCTGGTGGATAGCGAAGAATCTCGCTGATAAAATGGGACTCGGGGCTTACTTTCCCTGGAAGGATGTGGAAGAATATCTTGATTTCAAACTGAAAAAAGCCGGCTCGTCCCTCGAAGAGATGAAGAAGGTGGGTGTAAAGAATTTTGAACGAGAAACGCCTCTTTATATCAGCAAAGGTGAAAATTACCGGTTTCCAACGGACAGCGGGAAAATAGAACTCTATTCAAATACTATGGCGGATTATGGGCACGATCCGGTTCCGCAATTCACCAGTCATGATGAGCCTGAGAGCGGATATTTCCGTCTCCTCTATGGACGGTCGCCGTCCCATTCTTTTGCCAGGACTATCAACAACCCGATTCTGTCCCAGCTTGATCGTGAAAACGAGGTGTGGATTAACACGGCCGTGGCCCGGGAATGGGGCATAAAAGCAGGGCAGTATGTCCGTCTTGTAAACCAGGACGGTGTGGAGAGCAACAGGGTGAGGGCGAAGGTCACCGAGAGGATACGGCCCGACTGCGTGTATATGGTCCATGGTTTCGGCAGCACGCAAAAACAGTTGAAGAAGGCCTACAACAGGGGGGCTGACGACCAGAGCCTCATGACCCGGGTCAAGGTTGATCCCATAATGGGCGGGCAGGCCATGCATGGAAATTTTGTGACTTTCAGGGTAGGTTGACAGGGGTGTCTGATATGAAAAAAATGAAAAAAAAATATGCAATGGTGATAGATACAAAGGTATGTGTGGGTTGCGGAGCCTGTGTTGTGGCATGCAAAACTGAAAACGAGGTCCCCGAGGGGCTTCATCGTGACTGGATAGTCGAGGAAATCACGGGTTCCTATCCTCATCTTTTCATGGAGGTTCGGTCAGAGCGCTGCAATCACTGTTCCGATGCTCCCTGTGTGAGCGCCTGTCCCACGGGAGCCAGCCATTACCGCGAGGACACGGAAAACCTGGTGCTGGTAACCCCGGGAAAATGCACGGGCTGCAAGGCCTGTATGGCGGCCTGTCCCTATGACGCCCGCTTCACCGTGCCCGAGGGATATGCAAGTAAATGCACATTCTGCGAACACCGCCTCGATCAGGGACTTGATCCGGCCTGCATGTCCGTGTGTCCGGCTCACGCCATATTTTTCGGTGATCTGAACAATCCCGAAAGCACGGTTTCGCTGCTTTTGAAAAAACGTCAATACAGGGTACTCATGCCGGAAGTGGGGACAGAGCCCAACGTATATTACTTAACATGATGAAGAGGTCATAATGAAGGAGATTACCATCACAACGCAAAAAATGGCCAGCGCTCACGCCCAGGGATGGCAAATATGGGGATGGGAAATACCCGTATATCTTTTCCTTGGCGGCCTGACCGCCGGTATTATCGTCGTGGCGTCCTGGATGATACTGAAGAACAGGGGAAAGGAATATCCCGTGGCCACAAATAAAATAATGGTCCTGGCCCCCGTGCTTATCTCCCTGGGGATGGGAGCACTTTTTCTTGACCTTTCCCACAAACTCTATGTGTGGCGCTTTTATATGACTTTTCAGGTTACCTCGGTCATGTCATGGGGCTCATGGATACTGGTGCTGGTGTATCCCGTGACGATTCTGCTGGTCCTGGCTACTTTTCGTGAGGGATTTCCCTCGGTGTACGAATGGGTGGAAGAAAGGATAAAGCAGATCAGGGGTGGCAGGTTTCTGCCCTGGTTTAAAGCGATAGTGGATTTTGCCGAGACCAGGAAAAATATATTCGCTAAGGCGGGCATACCTATCGGTATCGGGCTCGGCATTTATACGGGAATACTTCTCAGCGCCTTTGCGGCCAGGCCCATCTGGAACTCGGCCATACTGGGACCACTGTTCCTGGTGTCGGGGATGTCCACGGGAGTGGCCCTCATCGCTCTCCTCTCCCGTGATGATGAACGGCACTATTTTGCCAGGATGGATATGGGACTCATTGTCCTGGAAATGTTCATACTCTTTCTTTTTTTTGTCGGGCAGCTTACGTCCGGGAAGGCCCAGCAGGAGGCCATTTCGCTTCTCCTGGGAGGCAGTATCATGACCCCCGTGTTCTGGATATTCGTTTTCACTCTGGGCCTGTTTCTTCCACTGGTATTCGAATGGCTCGAGATGAAGGGGCGTGATATTCCCGCCGTACTTCCGCCTGTCATGGTGCTTTTCGGCGGTCTCATGCTTCGCTTTGTTCTGGTAAAGGTATGCTGTCTCTGGAGGGATATGTCCATTGATCAGCTGTTACGATAAAGTCATTTTTGCATAAAATAATATTTGGAGGAAAGGAATATATGCAGTCCAAAAAGTATATGTCGCCCTATATAGCCGGCGTACTTCTCGGCCTTGTTCTTCTCGGATCATTTTTCATTTCAGGACAGGGACTGGGAGCTTCCGGAGCAATGATGCGCGTCGTTGTGGCCGCCGAAAAGGTCATTTCGCCGGAGCATGTGAATAATAATTCTCATCTCGCCCATTACGGCGGCGGTGATAAAAATCCCTTTGACAACTGGCTCGTCTTCGAAGTTCTGGGCGTGCTCGTGGGAGCCCTGGTTTCAGGAGCGTTGGCGGGACGTATCAAAAAAGAAACAAACCGCGGGCCACGCATAACGGATAAACAACGGTGGATTTTTGCCGTTGTGGGAGGCTCGCTTTTCGGTTTTGGCGCTCGCCTGGCCCGGGGATGCACCAGCGGAGTCGCCCTTTCGGGCGGGGCCAGTCTTGCCCTGGGAAGCTGGGCAACCATGATGGCCATCTTCGCCGGAGCGTACCTTATGGCAATATTTGTTAAAAAACTCTGGACATAGGAGAAAAGGATATGTTTGCACCATTAGCAGTATTCGGCAATTGGAGTAACGGAATAAATTTTGTTTTTGCCTTTGTGATCGGCATCGGCTTCGGATTCGCCCTGGAGAGCGGAGGTTTCGGTAATTCACGGAAGCTGGCCTGGCAGTTCTATTTCAAGGACCTGACGGTTTTTAAAGTAATGTTTACGGCAATAATTACGGCCATGGCGGGGATTATATTTTTAGATGCCTTCGGATGGCTCGACGTGAACAGCATGCTGATCAATCCAACCTACCTGTGGTCCGGCATTGCCGGAGGCGTGATAATGGGTTTTGGCTTCGCCATCGGCGGATACTGTCCCGGCACATCCTTTGCCGGTCTTGCCACCCTGAAGGTAGATGCCGTTTTTTATCTGGCGGGGATATTCCTCGGCATGTTTGTCTTCGGCGAGATAGCCCCCTCCATCGATGCCTTTTACAGCGGCAAATACAGCGGATTCATGGGGACCGTGACCATCTATGAATATTTGGGAGTCTCGGCTGGAGTTGTCGGATTTGTTGTTGTCCTTATCGCCCTGGGCGGTTTTTTCGGTGCGGAATGGGTTGAAAAGAAATACGGTGAAATAGTCGAATAGCGACGTAACGATTCAACGAGGTAGAGATATGAAATTAAAACTAGAAAACAGGCAGATTGCGGTTTACACGACCCTTATCCTGGCGGTGATCATGCTGTTCCTTCCCGGCTCCAGTAAAAATAAATATCGTTTCGAGCCCGAGGTGCTGGCAAAAACGATAAATGAAAAAGGTGATCAGATATCACCGCAGGACCTGTCGCAGTGGATTATCGAAGGTAAATCCGATTATCAGCTCATCGATATCCGCAATCCCGAGGAGTATGCGAAGGGAAACATTAAAACATCGGAAAATATCCCGCTGGAGAATCTTTTAAAACGAAGCACCATTGATACGGATCTCAGCGATTCGAAAATGATAGTCCTCTATTCCAACGGCAATTCTCACGCCCACCAGGCATGGCTTGTGCTCAAGGCGGCTGGAAAGGATGCCTATGTTCTGGAAGGCGGATTCAATCACTGGGTCGCGGCCATACTCAATCCTGAACCGGCAAAGGACTCCTCTGATGATGAAATATTGAAGTATAATCTCGCCGCATCCATATCGTCGTACTTTGGGGGCGGAAATGCGGTGCAATCAACGGACAATCCGGCCAAGAGCACTGACAGTAAAAGCAGCGGCGCGGTAAAACCGAAAAAGAAAAAGAAAAAACTGGAAGGTTGTTGAGATAAAGATCGATGAGAGAGTCTCATGGTTGACCGCAATTATACCTTTCGGGCTTTTTTGCCGAAAGGTATTTGAATAAACGGGGCAGTATATATATTGACTATTATGGATGACTCTGTAAAACTGGCTGCGGAAAGAAATGATATTTTGAAAACTGGATAGCATATGGCAGTGGTTGGTATAAAACAGGGAAATATTAAAGCAGCGGACAGGGAAAGGTTTGAGCGCGATTTTTATGAGCCGGTCTACACCATCGGTGTGGCGGCGACGAAGCTGGGCGTCTCGGTCCATGCCCTGCGCCTTTATGAGGCCGAAGGCCTGCTGATTCCCTTTAAAACAGAAACGGGAAGAAGACTCTATTCGGACCTGGAACTGGAAAAGACCCGGTGCCTCAAGAAAATGATACAGGAAGAAGGCCTTAACTTCGAAGGCATCAGGAGAATCCTCGCCTTTGTGCCCTGCTGGAAACTGAGAAAGTGCGGCTCCAGGAATGGAAGTGAATGTCCCGCCTATAATGTACGAACCCGTCCCTGCTGGGCCTCGAATGAAAAATGCCTCCATCCCTATCCCTCGTGCCGCGATTGTCCCGTGTACCGGGGCATAGTAAGCTGCGAGGATGTTCACGACCTCGTCTATTCATCGTGCAGTAAAAAGTAGCCTGTCCTGTTATTCTCCCAGGCTCTCGGTGATGATTTTTTTCACCAGGACTCCATCGGCCTTGCCTTTAAGGTCCTTCATGGCCTGTCCCATAACACGGCCGAAATCCTTTTTTGAGACTCCGCCCATGGAAGCAACGAGATCCGTGACATATTTTATGATATCTTCTTCGGCCATCTGTTCCGGCAGATAGGCCTCGATGAGAGCCAGCTCCTGGGCTTCTCGGGAGGCCAGATCCTCACGGTTTGCCTTCCGGTACTCAGTCATGGCCTCTTTCCTTTTTTTTGCGGCCCGGGCTATTACCTCGAGGATTTTTTCATCGGAAACGGTCTCTCCTGTTTTTGCTTTCTCGTAAGTGATATCGGTTTTCAGCATTTTCAGGGTGTCGGACCTGACCGTATCTCCGGCCTTGAGGGCCTCTTTCATTTCAGCTTCGATTTTTTCGAGAAGACTCATGGCAATCTCCTTGTTCTGGATTAGTGCAATGGCTGTGGCATAGGGGATTGGTTTAAAATTGTCAATACATTTACGGATTTTTCAGATACTATTCAATACCTATGATAGTGATATCATCCCACTGGTTTTCCTCATGAATCGATGAAAACACCCGGTGTAAAATTTCCCGGATGATGTCCCGGACCGGATGTTCAGAATGCTTTGTCACAATACTTCTTAACTTCTCATCGCCGAAGGACGTGCTTTTCTGATTCATCTCCTCGATGAGACCGTCGGTGAATAGAAGAATTTTGAATTTTTCCTCCAGGTCCAGTATTCTTTCATAACAATCAATGTTGTTAATGATCCCGATGGCTCTTCCCGTGCGCTGTATGTCCGTTATACCATTGCTCGTAATAAGGTACTGGGGCATATGGCCCGCGGAACAATAGGTGAGTTTATTCCTTGCCCTGTCGATGTCAATGACCAGGCCGGTAAAAAATATCTCCAGGGATTTGTATTTAGTACAGAAAATTTCATTCAGTGAATAGATTATGGTTCTGGGATCGGGACTTTCTATTTTCAGCGGTTCATATTCGCTCTTGATGAGCATGGTGATGAGCGAGGCGACGATTCCGTGGCCCGTTGCGTCGGCCAGAAAAATCCTGACGGTCCCATCGTCCAGTTCATGGATATCGTAGATGTCGCCTCCTATTTCTATGAGCGGCATATACTCGACGCAGAAATGGAGACCGCCGACAACGTCCACTGGATCGGGAAGGATATTCTTCTGTATCGTGCGCGCCAGCTGGAGGTCCTTCTTCATTTCCTCGTAGGTCATGTTGATATGTTCATGGGCCTTTTTCAATTCTTCAGTCCGTTCCAACACCTTCTGTTCCAGCTGTACCGCCGTAAGCCGTTGCGCCGTGTAGAGTTCGGCCTGGGACTTCTCACGTTCCTTGATCAGCGTTCTCAGCTTGTCGGCTATACCCAGGGAAAGGAGGAGAATCATGAGGGACCCGCCGAAATAATATCCCCACACCGACAGGACCGTTCTTTCCATGACGCCGAAGGCGTGTGCCATGTGGAGCATGATGGTGATAAAGAGGAAGAGCCAGGAAAGCAGATAAAACATGGCTTCGCGGCTTCCCTTCTTCAACAGAAACAGGGCGGTTCCAAGAAGGACTGCCATGGAAAGCGATACCTGCACCGTGGACAGCTGCGTAGCGTAATAGTAATCAATGAAAAGCATGAGCAGGATATTCGCTCCGCCGGTGATCATCAGCGCCTTCATGGCCCTGTCCGGGAGGGGGGCATGTCTTTTCGTTTCAAGGAAGGTCCTCGCGAACTGGAGCGCTAGGATGGAAGCGCAGAAGGCCATGACCGGGTTGCTCGCGTTCCCCCAGCGGGGACTGGCAGGCCACAGGTACTGGAAGGCCAGCCCGTTATGAATCATGGTGTATACCGAAAAGGAAATCGTAAAGAGGGAAAGGTACAGGTATACCCGCTGCCGGAGCCAGATGAAAATGACGATGTTGTAGGATATCATAGCCAGCATGAATCCGTAAAAGAACCAGAGAGTTTTGAATTCCCCGTATTTGGACGGATAGAACATTTCAGCTGCCCAGGCATTGAGCGAAACAATAAGGGAGCCCCTGGTTTTTACCCGCATGTAAATAGAGTGCGTTCCTATTTCTGTTTTCACCGGTATTATGAACGTTCTGTAATTAAAGGGGCGTGAAACAAAGGGGAGGGTGTCCCCCACGGTCACGGTTTTAAACCCGTCGGCGGAGGGAAGGTGAAAATCGATACTATCCGTGAGAGGATATTCCCATTCCAGGTACCAGGAGACAGGGGCTTCGCTCTCGTTAACAATGCGAAGCCTGAACCAGTACGATGAATGGGAATAGCCGAATCCCGGTTTATGCCCCTTCATTTTTTTGAATTTTTTATCTAATGATGAGTCCCGTATGTCGTCGAGGGTGAGATGTCCCGTGGGATCGGCATAATATTCGAGAGAGGATGTCAGGGGGATCTTCTCGGCAATTCTGTCCACGGCCAGTATGGACATCGGGACAGCGGCCGCCATGCCCGACAGGAATACGGGCAGGATAAGACCGGCCAGGGTTATTAAAAAATACCTTTGTTTGCTGAACGTGCGCATAGGTGCCTGCTTCCTGCTGAAGAAAAGACTTCAGATTGCAAAGAATAGTGCCACGACCGTAGAAAAGCAATCAAAATATAATTATCACTCTTTCCGAATTTTTTGGAAGATCACAAGAAGACCGCGAAGAGCGCGAAGTTCTGAAAGGACATGAATGGATGTTTCATATATCCTGGCTATCAGTAATCAGTTAGATAGAAACAGCTTTTCCTGAATGCCTGTTTAAAACCCCTGTTCTCCCCTTTCGGTCTCCTGAAAGTTACACGACTGTCGCATTGTTTACTATTTTTTGACTTGCCCTTCGCGACCTTCGCGCGCTTCCTGTTCAACCCTTTTTAAAAAATTATTATTTCCCAACAATCCGGAATGAGCCAAAATTTTAAAGGTCTCATGAAAACTACATCGATACCGATCCTTTGCGAAAATCCGTTGTTCCGGTAATGGCGTTGATAAGGACCGGTGTACCCCGGCGTGCCATTTTGCGTGCACTGCCGAATACGGAATCGATTTTTTCTTTCCGGTCCAGCAGATACCCTTTCGCGCCGAATCCTTCAGCCACGAGATGATAATCGGAATGACGCAGCGATGTAGCCACGTTGTCGTGAAGATACTCGACCTGGTCACGGACGATCTGCGACCATGCCGCGTCATTGCCGATAAGACCGATGACGGGCAGGCCGTGGCGGACAAATGTGTCGAACTCCTGAAGGCTGTATCCCGCGGCTCCGTCGCCGTAGATGATCCAGATCTCTTTTCCGGGATGAACGCAACGGGCACCCATGGCGAATCCCGCTCCAACACCCAGCGTTCCGAATACGCCGGGATCAAGCCATGAAAGGGGATTACGGGGATTAAGGATATATGCCGCCGAAGCCACGAAGTCACCGCCGTCGGCCACGATAATGGAATCATCGTCCAGGAATTCCTCCAGTCTTCTCAGCAGGAACAGCGGGTTGATGCCTTCTGTTTTTTGTCCTGAAAGGGAAACAATTTCCTTTTCTCTCATGGCGTCTTTGCCCTTCAGTTCGTCAAGCCAGGCCTGATGGTTCATGATATGAGGAGTGAACTGCGCGGCAAGTCCCAGGATAAAAAGAAACGGATCGGAATGAATCGCCAGGTCAGGTCTCCTGTTCAGGTACAGGTCTTCTCTGCTCCGGTTTACTGAAATGAGGCGGGCCTTCCGGTTGATGGATCGGCCATAGTCCAGCCGGAAGTCGCAGGGCATCCCGGCCAGGATGACGGTGTCGGCCCGCTGCAGTGCCTTTCTCCGGTGATGGCGTATCTGGATGGCGCTGTCTCTTCCCAGCAGTCCCCTGGCAGAACCGGCAAGAAAGACCGGTATTCCCAGGGATTCAACGGCCGCTGCCAGGCGGCGACCCCCGGAAGGGTGCAGCATTGCCTGGCTGCCGATTATCATGACGGGACGCCGGGCTTTCTTGACGGCGTTATATGCTTTCAGGATTTTTCTTTCCGGCATCGGGAGTCCCGGGGCCGGCAGATCATGGGGGTGCATGTCGTCGAAATCGCAGGCGAACATGGCATCGACATGGCGGTTCAGGTACCACGACAGGAGTCTGCTCTTCAGGTCGCCTTGATCTCCCGGCGACGAGGCTTTGCCGTACCATTTCCTGACCAGTTCCGGGTCATAGAGAAGATCGATGGGACACTCAATAAACACCGGGCCGGGGACGCCCGAGAGGGCAATCGTCATGGCTTTCTCCAGGACGGGGATTATATCACAGCTCCTTTTTAACGATACGGCCATTTTTGTTACTGTTTTGAAGATCGATACCTGGTCAATATCCTGCAGGGAACCGCGACCCTTGATGACCGTTGCTGCTGCTCCTCCCAGGAGGATGAGGGGAACCTGTGCCATCCGGGCGTTTTTGACAGCGGTGATGGTATTGGTAACGCCGGGACCGGCGGTTACGACGGCCACGCCCGGTCGGCCCGTGAGTCTTGCCATGGCATCGGCTGCGAAAACCGCGTTCGCCTCATGGCGCACATCAATGACGGTCATTCCCTGTTTTTTGCATCCTACCAGGATCGGCGAGATGTGGCCTCCGCAAAGGGTGAATATATGGGAAATCCCCTGATTTTTCAGAGTCATGGCAATGATATCGCCGCCGTTTAATCTCATCCTGGCTCTCCTTTTATGATAAGCGGGATTATGCCCAAAAAATTTCAGGAACTATGCTGAACCGGTGCCAGCACGTGATTTTCCAGAACAACGCAGGTGAAATCACCGGTGAAAATGATTTCGTTTTCCCTGCGCACCGTGACCCTGGCGATTTTTTTCCTGCCGTCTTCATCGATTATTTTCCCTTCGGCAATGAGCAGCTGTCCCGGCATGGCGGGTTTCAGAAACCTGCAGCTGGTTCCTGAAAGCACCACGAAGGGATGGTTCACCGCCAGCATGGCAGCATGATCGGCCAGGCCGAAAATGAACCCGCCATGGACCAGGCCCTTATCGTCAACGGCCATATCCTTGGTCGTTTTCATCTCTATAAGCGACTCCCCCGCCGATATCTTTTTAGGTGTTCCGCAGAGGTTGCGATTGATTGTCTTATGGGTTTCGATGTTGAGTGAATTGCTCATTGCCGTCTCCTTTTTTTCCGGTAAAGTGGTGCGGTACAGCGCGACCGGGACTACAATAACCTGCCTGGGGCCGGTTTTAAAGCCCTTTCCACCGTAGATTCAATAATCGCAACTATCATGCATAATTAAATATAAAAAAGAAAGAAAAAACTTATTGTTTCAGGTATAAATTTTTATGTCTGAAACAGGCTCTGACCCCAATGAGGTGAAAATCGGGTATTTGCCCTGCCCGGGCAAAATTGTATTGATTAATTACCAGTATATGTACTATAAAGTATCAGGCATAATCCAAGGAGAAAGAGAATGACGATCAAAAATAAGCTTTTCTGCATGATAATAACAGCTTTTATGATATACGGTTGCTCCAGCGCCGACAAAGACATGAAGAAACTGCAGGAGGGCAGTAAAAGCCTTTCCGGGTCAGATTTTCAGAAAAGGGATTTCAGCGGTTTTGATCTGAGCAACGTTGTTATGGAAAAAGCCAACCTGAATGAGGCACTTCTAAAAAAGACTAATCTGAGCAAGGCCACCATAAGTAAAAGCAGCTTCAGGGCAGCGAACCTGGAATCGGCAAACCTTACGGGGGCGATCTGCGAAGAGACAGACTTCCGGGACGCCAAATGCGCCGGAGCCGACCTGAGTTCGGTTAAAATGGCGAACGCTGATCTAAGAAACGCCGATCTGCGCAATGTCAGCTTTCGGGGATCAGATCTGCGCGGTGCCCGTTTTTATGGATCGGATCTTACCGGCGCCGACTTTACCCGGGCAGATCTTAAAGGGGCCGACTTTATGCGGGCCACGCTTAACAAGGCCAAATTCGAGGAAGCCCGGCTCATTGATGTTGATATGAGCGGCGCTTTTATAATCGATGCCGATTTTAATAATGCCGAGATCAACGGTGTCAATTTTTTCGGCGCCGATTTGCGGGATTCCAGGCTGAAAAATTCCATCATAAGCAATACGAAATTCTATTTTTCCCGCCTCACCCGTATCGACCTGAAGGGGAAGAATATCCCCCAGGCTCGTATGAACGGTGCCAATCTCAGCGGAGTCAATTTCACCAATGCTTTTCTCTCCAACGCTGAGATGAATGGAGCGGAAATGAGCATGATAAAACTGCATGGAGCGGACCTCAGCGGGGCTAAGATCATCGGCTCACGCCTGGAGGACGCCGATCTCAGCAACGCCAATCTTTCCGGTGTTGATTTCAGCGGTGCCGATCTTACCAACTGCGACCTGCGCGGGGCCAATCTTTCCGGCGCCGACCTGAGCAGCACCAATCTGCGCCAGGCTCGCCTCTATGGCGCCGTTCTTGACGGTACAAAGATCGACGCCAAGTACCGGGATTTTATCGTATCCCAGGGGGTCAGGAACGACCGGGTGATCTGGGTGCGGTAATTCTGTTTCTGAATATCACCCATGCGATTAGAACTATAAGGAGTATCCGCATTAAAGCTACAAAGAAGGCGGGGTGCCTGGTATAGAAGGAGCCGCCGCTTTTTTCGTTATAGGGGATCGATGCTATCCAGCTGCCTCTTTCATAGAAACCGTAAGTGAACAGGACCTGTCCATCGGGACCCGCTGCCATGGAGGGACCGTTATTGACAACATGAATGACGGGAACCCTGTTTTCCACGGCTCTCAGTATTATCGATGAATTCTGCTGGGCCGCTTCCGCTCCACGACCGTACCAACCGTCATTGCTCTGGACCGTGATTATCTTTCCCTGCGGGTCCTTACCGAGAGAATCGGCCACAAAGGTGCTGAACTGTGTTTCATAGCAGATAAGGGGATCGATTTTCATACCGCCGGCGTGGAAGGTCACAGGGCCTTTTCCGGGTGTAAGCGGCGGCGGCAGTTCCAGGCTTTGAATGATGGGCCAGTCGTAGTTGACAAAAGGTATATATTCGCCGAAGGGAACAATGAAGCGCTTGTCATAGCGGCCGCCGTAGGTGCCGTCATCCCTGATGAGGACAGAGCTGTTCCGGTATAGTTTTCCCGTCTCGCCCATATCCCAGGGATAATCATGGAATAGCAGGGGAATCCCCCAGTCGCGGATCTGTTTCATGAAGGCCAGCCGTACGTTAATGTCTTCAAAGTAGCCGTAAAAATTACCTTCGGGCCAGATGATAAGATCGGGTCTGTCCCCGACCAGTATCTTACTCAGGGCCATTTCCAGGGGATATGTTGTGCTGTAACCCTCTTCAGGAGGGAGTATGAAGAGCGATGACGGACGGTTGGGCTGCACAATGCCGATTTTTTTCGTTTCCCCCGGGGTCAGAGCCTCCTGCCATGTATGCCGGGCATAGATCCCGTAGCTGAACCAGGCCGTGAGGATAATGGCAGCCCCGGCCAAAACTGTCACCGGTGTTTTTATTTTTTTATACCGGATAATGCTGTATATGAAGGCGCTGCACAGGACAATTATGTAATCCAGGCCATAGATGCCGGTGATATCAATGCCCTGCAGGGCTGTGATGAAGCCCGTTGTGCCGTTTCCCAGGTTGAAGAAAAACAGAGCCGGAAAGATGGTCCAGAGGCCCGTCATGATAATCGGGAAAATGATGATAACGGGCAGCGCCGTTTTCTTCTGCGCCCAGGTAAGAAGCGCCGCAGCAAGGCCGAAGAGCTGCCCATGATAGAAGCCATAGAGTATCCATATCAGGTAGTTCACCGGTACAGGCGCTTCCATGTATATTTTTGTCACATGACTCAGCCAGGGATAGGCCCCACAGATGCCGGCCCATCCCGTGATGAGGCCCAGCCAGTACGATTCCCGCACGGTGGTATCCTCCATGGCCACGAGAAACGGAATAAATCCTATCCAGAGAAGGGGATAGATGTCATAGGTTGGAAAGGCCAGTACCATCAGCAGCGCTGAGAGAAGCGCAAAGAGCGCTTTTTTTTGAAAAAATTTCATAAAAGTTCCTTCATGTACGTTTTTTATCATTCCTTAAATAACATAAACCGGGGTCAGAGCATCGACGATGTATGTGGGGTCAGAGCCTTATTTGCAAGTGAAAAATGAAATCCGGGTACAGAAAAGCCCGTTTGGGTTTTTTATAAAGGAAAAATTTGTGCATATTCTGATCGTTTTTAAAAAAATCTGTTATATGTTCGACAATGTAGTATTATTGATGTTTCCGCGGTAAAAAATCTTGACAATTATGGAGAATGTATTATTTTATTATAATAATTCGATATTGTAGAATGAAACAGGGAAATATCCCTCTGCCGACGGCATTATCATTGTAATGCCGTTTTTAAGAAGTATACATGAGACCGTCTGGACGGTGTAAAATTTTAAAATCAGATGCGAGGTATTATGAAAAAAAAGATCCTGCTGCCCCTGGGGCTTCTCTTTTCAATGATCATGATCTTTTTTCTTACGGGATGCGGAAGCGATATTGCCGGGGATAAAATATCCTTCGATGATGGAATCAGCAGTAATGCACGCCTTTCGAATCTTACTCTTTCCAGCGGTGAATTGAATTATGCCTTCAATCCCTATGACTGGGTCTATGAGTCATCGGTGTCCTTTGAAGTGACATCAATAAAAATTACACCTGTCGTTGAGCACAGTCATGCCACGGTAACCATCGGGGGTGTACCGGTTACATCAGGTTCAGCATCGGATTCCATACCCCTTAACGTGGGAGAAAATGTCATCAATATTCTTGTCACGGCCTGGGACGGTACGGAAAATATATACACCGTCACGGTGGTGCGCATGGTGAGCGATAATGCCGACCTGTCGTCACTCGCCATCGCCGACAACAAGAGCACCGTAGCGGATGAATCCGATGATACGGTTCTGCCTCTGAAAGAAGCCTTCAGCGCCAATACGTTGGAGTACTCGGCTGTTGTTGCTCAGGATGTCACGTATATAAAAATGGCCTTTACTGCCGAAGAGGGAACAGTCGATGTACAGAAGGCGGGAAGCGGCATTGGCAACCTGAACAATATCGAACTCTCCCTTGGCCTGAACAGGTTCCTTATCACGGTTACGGCCCCTGACAATACGACAAGAAAATACTATACGCTCTCTGTCACAAGGCTTATCGGCACGCCCGATAACGGGAAGGTTACGGGCTTTGTTATCCAGAGTGTAAATCTCGATCCGGCCTACGATTATGAGGATATTGTTGACTGGGGCAGCGGTATCACCTTTGAGACAGATTCTGAAATAGCCATCGGGAAGATGGAGGGCGATACCCCCTCGGCAAAGCTGGTCATAAACACCGAATCGGCGGCGGCCCTGGTCACCATTACAATGAACGGCGAGTCCACGGAAATAGACGGTACTGCCACTGCGGGTTCACTGGAATATGAACTGCGGGCCAAACCGGCCCTGGGAAGCGCGTATACCGGTGGAGATTTCGAAGGCTTCGAGGTTGATACGTCATGCGAAATGATTGTAACGATCACTTCGGGTAACGGCACAACTCATGTCTCCACGTTTACCGTGAATATCGAGGTCACCTCGGGAAGCAGCAACGCTGATCTTGCCGGCCTGGCTCTCTACTGGGGTTCCTATAATTCCCAGAGAGTTATATATCCCGGCACCTTTATCCATGATGCCACCTATCACAATCCACAGGTCTATGTAACGGGAGACCTCAGTCCCATTCAGACCGAGTATGTAGCCCTCGTCTACGGAACGGAAACGGCAAAAATTGTAGCCCGGCCCGCCGAGGCTAATGTTACCTATGTGCGGTTTAACGGGGCCGACGGGACGCTTATTGATGGCAGTTATGTCTATTCGGCCGTTCTTTCCAAGGGCCTGGTGACCACGGTTACTATCGAGGTCATGCCCGAGAGCGGGAAAACGAGCCAGATCAAGACCTATACATTGAGTATCAAGCTTCTTAACGCTTATGAATACTATTGGGGCATTTATGGTCCCATGAACAATAAGTGCTTTACCCGGTGGGAAGCCCTTTTCGGATCACAGGGTGTAAAAACCGTTAACATACCCGGTGTGATTACGGGCAATCTTGTCTGGGCCGTGACCCTGTCGGGTGTACAGCCCAGGAACACCATGACCTGGACCCAGTACATGGACGGAAACAGAAATTCGGCCGGCTATTCACTCCAGGTCGATTACAATGATAATCATCCCACGGACAATGCTCTTCATGGATTCATGATGAACGGATCCGTATCGGGACTTCTTGACGGCATCACCTCGAAGAACGGCATTATTACGGGCGGTTTCAATCTCTACTCGCCATGGGGTGATCTTATCGGAAGAGTCAACGCCAACTATGTTGTTGAGGGCGGCACCAAGATGGAAGACGCCAATTCCTATGCCGACTTCGAGTACATGGGAGAAACGATACGCATGATGTATCGCGACGATGATGACGGCAACAGTCAGATGTCGCCCTATCCCTTCACGGATACCTATGACTGGAGTCAGTCCTGGAACCCGGGAAGCTATTAGGAGGAATGAGGCCCGCCCGCCATTCAAGGGGCGGACGGGCGCTTGATATAATGCGCAGTTACAATCATACCGGAGGAATCATGAAGAAACGATTTTATATTATGATCTTGATAGCCGTAACCATGACAGCGGGACAGGATCTTTCCGCCAGCCGGCTGTACCAGGAGAGCGGGATCATTCCCAATCACAGCGTGGAATATGTCAGGACCCTGAACCGGAGCGCCTCTATCGACGCCGATGCCGCTTTTTATAACCCGGCCGGACTGGCCTTCATGGAAAATACGGGCCTTAGTGTCATGTTCAGCAGCCAGACCTACAACGTGCGCAAGGAACACACCATGGATTATTATTCTATCGAACTTGAGCCTTTTGTTCCGGTGCAGACTTTTCACACCAGGAGCGGGTTCACGGGCGGGCTTCCCGATTACTACTACGCTGAGACCGTGGCCCCGGTATTGCCGGACCTGTGCGTTGTATACAACACAAAAGAATGGGCGGCTTATTTTCACGTGGGAGTTATGCAGGCAGCTAACGGCATGTATTTTCCCAACGGTCTTGCTGTTATAGACTGGGGAAACCTGGCCACTATCGAATCCCAGCTGGCCATGACTGATCCTGATGTGAATACCAATGTACTGGAATCATTTTCCAGTGATGCTGATGCGACCCGGACCGAATATTTTATCGGCGGGACCCTGGGGGCAGCTTATCGTGTTCTGGATTGGATGTCCGTGTCCCTGGGAGGCAGGTATATCCGCTACAGCGGGCGAATGGAGATAAATGTGAGAGATGTAGCCTATGTAGTTGATGGGACTTACGACAAGGATCCTGATAAAGAATGGGATATAGACACGAGTTACAGTGGAAACGGGGGCAGCGTCTGTCTGGGGCTCCACTTCAATCCCATTTCTGATCTGCATATCGGTTTTAAATCTGAATACTTTACTCCCGTAAAAATGACAAAGAAGACCAACACCTTTAAAGTCAATCCGCTCATCGAAACATCGGGAAGCCTGAACCTCTTTAAAGACGGAACTCCCGGCGAAGATATGGTCTACACCGGTGGGAATGGCGATTCGACATTCATGATGCAGTATCCCATGCAGTTCAATCTGGGGGTATCATACTTTATTCTGAAATCCCTGAAGGTCGAGGTGTCGGGAGAACTGACGCTGCGGAACCTGCGCGACATGGATGGCAGGGAAGATGATTATAAAACCTTCGGGTACCGCTACGGTGGGGCTGTGGAATGGTGGTTTATGAAGAACGCCTGTATCAGTGCGGGATATTCCTATAACGATTTTGGCATCAAGGACGATAAGCGCAACGAGGCTGATCCCCTGCTTCCCAGCCACACTATTGGGGCTGGAATGGGATTTGTTATCAGCGATCGTTTCGATTTCAACGTGGGAGCATCCTATGAGTATTTCCCGAGTAAGGGAGTTTATAGTACCGAATATACCAATGTAAGCGCGCCCACTTACCATTATCTTTACAAGACCTTTGATGAAAAACGCATTGCCATAGCTGTAGGACTCACCTATCGGTTTCTGGGCTCTTCGGCTGACGGGAGCGAATCTGAAGCGATGAAAAAAATGGAGGTGCGGTAATGAGAATCAGGAAAAGAGCCGCAAAGTTATTTATAATTGCATCTTTTATCATAAGTGCCGGACTATGGATGACGGCCTGTGAAGATTCCGCAACAACATACAGTCCGCCCGAAGCGCCCGAGATTCCGACGGGAATAACCGCAACGGACGGGACATACGGGAACCAGGTGCAGATTTCCTGGGGCTCGGCTGAGCGGGCCGAGAGTTATAAAATTTATAAAGCTCTGGACAGTGAAACAGCTGAATACCGTCTTGTAACCGGAGGCATTACATCTACATCGTGGGCCGATACAACGGTTACGCCTGCACGAATCTACTATTATCGTATTGTGGCCGTCAATGCGGGCGGCGTCAGTTCCATGAGTGATATTGATATGGGATATGCCGGTGAACTTTCACCGGAGCCGCCGTTCCCGCCGTCGGACCTGTATGCTACAGGGGAATCCCTGCATCATGTTTACCTTCGCTGGGACTCTGTTGCCGGAGCTGACCGGTACCATGTGTACCGTGCCGATAGCGTGTCCGGGACTTACAGTCGTATCTCTGATGATGATGGGATACAACCGGCGGAACTTGATACCATTGATGTGGAAGGAATTTTATATTCCTTCGACGATTCACGTATGATGGAAGGCAAGGCCTATTACTATAGAGTGTCAGCTGAAAATGGTGACGGTGAGGGTATTCAGAGTCAGCCGGTTATGGGTTGGTTTCCCTATGATACGCCTGATGATCCTCCCGCATCGGTGATGGCCTCGGATGGAACATATTCCAACAAGGTTCTCATATCCTGGGAATCAGTGACAGCGGCTGATACCTATTCAGTATATAGAAGTATATCCACATATAACAGTGGTGACTGCCCCATGGACAGCGGCAGTTACAGCGGAATCGGTACCACAACGAGTCTGAGCTTCGATGATACGACCCTGGGCGCAGCAGACTGGAATAACTACTGTTACGCTGTACGAGCCAACAATCTGAGCGGTGCCAGCCCCCTGAGTGTTCCAGATAAGGGATTCAAGGCCGAAGCATCGGGAGTCAGCCCGTCGGCTCCGGTTAATCTATCGGCCACATCCACGGAGATCAACCAGATAACCATAACCTGGAATAATGCCGATATCTATGCTGCCACGTATCTTGTCTATCGCTGCGCCACGGCAAACGGCGATTACGGTGATTCCATCGGAACCGTTTCAGGAAGCGGAACAGCTCCTTTTTCTTTTACTGATACAACGGCCAATGGTATCACTACCGACACCGTGCTGTATTATAAGGTGCAGGCCGTGAGTTCGACAGGTGATGCCAGCTCCCTGAGTAATAATACTTCGGGACTTGCCTTGCCAACAGTGCCGGCAGCGCCCGTGGTTACGGCTTCAGACGGCGCCGACAGGACAACTATAACTATTAACTGGACTGAAGCAGCCAGGGCTGTTACGTATAAGATTTATCGGTCCACAAGTGTCAACGGTCCCTGGGACGCAACGACGATCCTTGCGAGCAAACTGACAGGAACATCTTACGTGGATTCTTCTATCAGCTTCGAATTCGAAACGAATTATTATTACGCTGTCCGGGGAGTTAACTCCGGAGGTGACGGTATCATCAGCGCCGCCGATGCTGGATATGTAGAGCTGGCAACATCCGCTGCTCCCACGACAGGAGACCCGGGCGGGACAGCCATATCGGTAACATGGACTGGAGTTGAAGGTTCCCAGGGCTATGTAGTTTACTGGGTGCGGAGTACGGTTTGGGGCGGGAGCAGCCCCAGCAGTACCACGGGACAGTTTACAGTTCCGGGAGGTTCTAGTCTGACGGCAACATTTACCAGTGGCGAGTTATGGTATAGATACCGTTTTCAAGTTGCGGCCTATGTGACTGACGGCGGTGGAAATATAACCCATATCGGGCCCGTGAGTGAATGGTCTGGCTGGGAGAGCGCCGATTAGCGGATATGCACCCCGATTCTATAACTGTTTCGGGATGCTACGTGGTGGATTACCTGGTTTTTTGTTAAGGAGAGAAAAGGGGTCAGAGCCTGGATGCTCATTCAAGGCTCTGTCCCCAGAATTGAATCTGAATAGGCTCTGACCCTTTTGATGTTGGATGATTTTTCTTGCCCGACTTGTTTTCTATTTGAATTCATGCCAAACTGCAATTTTAGGGTCAGAGCCTTTTTCTGCAAAAAAAGTGCTCTGACCCCTATCATTTAAACAAATTTTATTCAATCCCCATACCGCTCCTTCGTTTTATTATTGAACGAATTTTTTAGAAGGAGCACATCACTATGCCACGACAACGAAGAAATATCTCCCAGGGG